>Ga0209540_10000100_pt1 | contig 112636 bp, 83 predicted proteins | sample BarGraIncu01121A_FD_184501 | JGI IMG/M metagenome (GOLD analysis project Ga0209540, IMG submission 184501) | Arctic peat soil microbial communities from Barrow, Alaska - Barrow Graham LP Incubations 011-21A (SPAdes) (version 2) | ecosystem: Environmental > Terrestrial > Soil > Wetlands > Peat... | reverse complement strand
TTTGCCTTTAAAATCGATTTTTTTTGTACCTTGTGGTTGCATAGTCTTATGGTATTAGTTTGGACACTTTAAGTTACTGATATTTTTGGTAACTGACCTAAGACTATGCTTTTATCATAAGTGCTATGGGTAATTGCCTTCGGTAGCCCAGACAGCTTCGCAATCAACCCCAAAGTCAATAAGGCTGCCGGCCGACGCGCTGTTGTCATGGTTTTTGCATCTCCATCTGGACAATTTTATCGTGACGTGACAATTTCGTTCCATTTACCGGGACTCAGTCATCTGGACAACTTTATCGTGACACAGAAATCCTACCCTCTTACCGGGACTTTGCCATCAAGACAACTTTATCTTGACACAAAGATCCTGCCCGTTTATCAGGACTTTGCCATCTGGACAACTTAAACAAGACAAATCCTGCCCGTTTACTGGGGTTTTACCACTCCTAGATAACTTTATTATGTTACCAACAATGCTAATAGTACAATTAATAATTCTAAAAGCAAGTTATGGTTAATTCCCACTAACTGAGATAGTTTCGTAGACTTCTTAAGATAACGGCAAATGAGCACCGAATGAGCACCGAGACAATTTTCTGATTAACCATAATACACTGTTTATTAGCTGATTAATTGCCAGCAGATTTGCTGTTATTCAGAATTGATTAAGTGACTGCACCTTAAATGACTTTTTTAAAACTACCGAGAAAAGAAAGGACAATTTCATTATTTTATTTCAATCCTGTTCTAATTGCAAGAAGTAGTAGTCTGACAACGAATCTTCAAACTGATAAATTCTCTCCATTTCATCTTACTTGACTATATGGGTCCTTCATTAATTCTTCTGCCTCTCGAGATTTAAATTTTAAGTAAATTGCGTTAATTAAGAAGTCATTTTTAAATTTTACAAAGACAAATATTCTTTAATTATTTAATATAAATCATTATGAAATTGTTTTCCAGCGTTATATTATTATTACTCAATTTTATCCTTTTCGGTCAAGACAATTCGAATCTATATTCATTGGGTGATCGGTATGCAATAGTTATCGGAATTTCGACTTACGAAAATCCCGTTAACAATCTAAAATATGCTCAGAAAGATGCTTCCAATTTTCAAGATGCCTTATTCAAATATGGTAAGTTTAATAAAGAAAATGTCAGGTTGCTTACAAATAAGGACGCGTCCAGAGAAAACATAAGAAAAAGCATAGAGGGTTGGCTAAAGAGTAGGGTAAAAAGAAATGATTTAGTTATCATTTTTTTTAGCGGTCATGGAACGCAGATCCCAGATACTGATGGAGATGAGGATGATGGATTAGATGAATGCTTAGTTCCGTATGATTTCAATAGTGAGGATTATTCTTCAGTTATAACTGATGATATTTTTGCATATTGGGTTAGAAATTTGGAGTCGGAAAAAATCCTATTAATTTTTGACAATTGTTATAGTGGTGGGGCAGCTAAGCAAAAAGGTGTCTCTCTTTCTGGCGTAAAGGGTAATATTGGCAAAGATGATTTTGTAAAAGATATTACAAGAGAACTGCCTCGAAAAGGAACCGCGTTACTAGCTGCTAGTAAGGCCGATCAAGTATCATTTGAAAGTAGCGAGTTTGAAAATGGAATTTTCACGCACTTTCTAATTAATTCAATTTCATCAGCTTCAGATAATAACTTCAACAAGATCATAACTTCTAGTGAACTTTATAATGCCATTCGACAAAAAACCTTGGAATTCTCAAGAAAAAATTTCAAAAGGGAACAAGAACCAATTTATCTTGACATGCTTAAAGAGGAGTTGGATCTTTTTTATCTGCCAAATGAGAATAAGGTGCAAAATGGAAACAAGAATATTGAAGCTCTTAAATATAGAGTTAACCAAGAACCTGACTTCAAAAAGAAACTCATTTTGTATAACGAAATTTATAATGCTGACCCTTATAGTGAAGATACAAATTCAGAGTTAGCAAGCCTTTATGCTATGAACAATGAGTACCAAAAAGCAATTGAACATTACAAATATGTTCTATCAATTAAAAACAGCCATTATTCATACAACCCACCGATTACAGCACGGCTTGGAGACATATATTATAGAATAGGGCAAAATGATATTGCAGTAACATATTTTTTACAATCTATAAAAGAAAACCCTAACAATCCTGACTTATACAGCTATTTATCAACCATCTACCTATCAAATAAGGATACAATATCAGCTATTCAAAATCTCAATAAATCAATTGACATTCAGCCGCTACAAAAAGAACCCTACATGACTTTATTTTATATTCATTTATACAATAAAAATTTTGAGGTAGCTAATCAAGTAATAAGTAGTAGTTACCATATAAATTCTCTTGATTTTGAGACATTATACTGGTATTCAATGGTTCAAAAATTTGTCGAAAAAAGTCCTATCGGAGATAGTCTATTCTTATATTTTGAGGCGAACAGCGGCATTAAAAATAAGTTGAAAGAATTAACAAAGGACGCCAATATTCATTATAGTATTAGTGGCAAAATTTTATCTTTACAAGAATCTCAATTAATCAGAATTCAAGAAGCAATTAATGAATTTCCATATTACGAGGGATTCTATAAAATGTATATACAGTATGTTAAGGATAATAAAATTGCGAAAGACCTAAGTGATTATATTAAACAGTATATATTCTTTACAAGATATAACCCAGACAGTTCATTTATCGATAAGTATCTAAAATAATCAACTAACCATAACAGCAAAAGCCATAATATTTATAAATGTGCTAGGACTCCCAACGCTCAAAGCAAGAGTTTGGCAGCCTGCCACCGCGACAGCCTCCGCTGCTACCAAACACATGCTTTTTTGCCATCCGAACAATTAATTCACTATGATTCTGTAACTTTAAGTTTTTATTCTAAATAATTACAAATAGGATCTCAAATTAAATTAAACAATATGAATTGTATTTACTGTAACAGCCAACTAACAGATAAAGGGTTCTATTGCCCTACCTGTTTTAAACAATCTAAATGCAAACACTGTAGTGAACCATTGCTAAAAGATATTAAGATTTGTGTTTTCTGTGGCGAAGAAATTGGACAAAAATCCTCCTCTTCAAATTTGAATACGATTGAATTTTCTGAAACAGAAACTGAAAGAAAATTTAAGGCTTCTTTCACTGATACTGTTGGGCAAAGCATCAGTGAGTCTTTTGGGATGATTTTAACAAATAAAATTGGTATGAGAAAAATTCTCCCTCCTTCTCCATCTTTATCAGATAGCGATTCACAGCAGACAGACATTGAAAACACTAATTCTGAAGTTTTGCATGATGCTCAATTAGAAACAGCCGCAGAGGTTGATAAGAAACCTATTCCTAGCCTTAAAGAAATTAAACTTAGAGATTTAGCTAAAACTGAAACTGACTGGCTCCTAGTTTACACATATTATGCTTCTAACAAGGGTACAAAAGAATTTACAAGAGACAATATTGTTCAATTATATAAGGATTCTGATAGAAAAAGTGACAAAAGGATAAATGCATTATCTCAACTTCTTAGAAATATTTCCAAGGCTCTATATATCAAACCAACTAATGACACACAATTCATATTATTGGAAAAAGGAAAAACAAAGGTTCATGAAATATTTAAAGGGAACTCCAAATCGAAATCGGTAAGAAACTCCAAATCAAAATTAGATTCATCGCTTAAACCAAAAACGGGAACAAGGAAGAACCCTGAGTCGAAGATGAAAAAGGCAAAAGGAGCAAGCTCAATCGGTTTTGTTGACTTAAAATTAACGACTCATGAGCAAAAATCACTTAAGGAGTTTTTTGAATTAAAGAAACCAACATCTCAAAATGAAAATGTAATTGTTGCAATGAAGTGGTTTATTGATAATAAGAAAGTAGATGAAGTCTCGAAAGAAGAAATGAATTACTTACTGAGTGTTGCATCAAAAACTCCAAGTGCGTTGCCACAGGTACTTGGAAATATGGTTGGCTCAGGTTATCGCTGGGTAACAAAAGGATCATTAGGGAAATACAAGCTTAGTACTATAGGGGAAAACCATATATTAAATAGTCTACCAAAAGGAAGTAAATGAAAGAACTAAAAGCTTTTATCTCGAGAGTACCCGATTTTAAGAAACTTGATTCTGGTAAACAGGTAAAGTATTTTGTTTATTACTTACAAATTGAGAATCAATACCCAGAAGTTAAACCTAAAGATATAGGAATATGTTTTGAAAGCCAGCATCTAAATCCTTATACGAATATCCCGGCTTATTTAAATCACTATTCTAGAAAGGGGAAAAATCAACAATTTTTAAAGAAAAAAAATGGTTATATTCTATATTCTTCAGTTAAAGAACAGATCGATCAAGAAGTAGACAAGCCACCCGAACTTATACCAAGCAACTCACTATTTCCACAATCTATATTTCAAGGCACCCGGGATTACCTGATTGAGTTTGCTAAAGAAGCATGCAATTGTTATGATTTTGGCCTTTATAACTCTTGTTTATTTATGATACGTAAAATAACAGAGATTTTAATTATTGAACTTTACGAAAGCAAAGGCATTCAAGCTAAAATCAAAAATAGTAAAGGGGACTATCTTCAATTAGGTGATCTTATAGGCTCCGCAACGAATGAGCAATCATGGAAGTTGACAAAAATCGTAAGAGAAAATCTTCCTAAAATAAAATTGCTTGCAGATTCAAGTGTCCATAGTAAAAGGTTTAGTACAAAAAAAACTGATATTGATGGCTTAAAAACCAATGTTAGGATTGCATTTGAAGAGCTAATATCACATATCAATTATTCAAAATGGAACGCGAATCTATGACAATATAGTCAAAATAACTTTTTCGAATTAAATATTCTTGACGATTTTAACTCAAAAATTGAATTGCAAATCAAATGAATCAAATAAAACAGATAAAAACTTATTTATGCAATTCATTCCCAAAAAAGTTTACGATTCTTAATAATGTTTTCAAATAAAGGTTATATCTTTCAATGTTCAGAAACTAGCTCTGATAGATTTGAGTGTCTGCGGATCAAATATATATCTGAATTATAATTGCTTATAATTCATAATTATTATTATTGTTAAATTATTCTTCCAGTTTATGGAATTTAAGTACAAAATACAGCATAGTCAATTAAGATGTATATGTCCTCCAATCGACATGTTAAAATCAATAAATGAAAAAGCGTTTAGATTTGTTCGTGAGGATATTAATCAAAGTAATAATTTCCTGCCACCACTTATAATAGAACCTACGAGAATTGAAGACTTTTCTGATTGTGCGAAACAATGTGAAGGCTTTGCACTATCAATTTTTGATGATTTAAATAAGGCAGAAAAAAAGCTGAATCGCTTAATTGCTCATAATCCCTTGCTTAAGGAAGTTCTAGGCAATTGTATTGCTGAAGGAATAATTGAGGAGTTTGATGGACTGGTAGATAATCCGAAACATGGTCATTACAATTTGCATGAATTCGAAGGAATTGATTTAGCTCAAAAATTCAAAATCATAAAAAAAATTGAAGTATAATTTTTCAGATATAAAAGGTATCGCTATAGATACGTTTTCTTTAACCCTTAAAAAAGTTGGAGATCTTATTCATTTTGATGGGCCTTTGATGAGTGTTTATCACGATGTAGAGGATAGCCCATACATATTTGATTGGGTTGAAGGAGATGATAAATTTAATAGATGGCTTATTTTCCAGACAGATACATCTAGTCTGAAGGATTTTATTTCAGGAAAAATAACACATGTAAGTTTATTAAATAATCCAGTGAATGACTTAATTTACATGATAGACAAAAATCACAAACAAGATATTTGTGCCAGTTTAGTTATTTCACCCAAAAATATCCCATATGAATATTTACCAGATTATAATATTATCTTTAATGAGGAAGATTCTGTTAATCTTGATAATATAATTAGCCATTTCAACCTTAAAGATTCAATTTTAGAAAAGGCCGATCATAAATATGATATTCTCTCAGAATCAATAAAAGAAAAAAGCGAACTAATAAACCTCCATATCAATTCCAAATCATCTAAGGTCGGATTTGGTAAGATAAGAAGTTCAATCCTAGGAGAAGTACTCACTAATTTTCATAAAATTAATTCAGCAACGGCAGTTAATATATTTGATTCGAAAAGTAAAATCCCAAAAGAAGACCGACCAAGGAGAAAAAAAGGAGAATTAAAAGAAATTATGGAAAATGCTGAATATGAATTTATTTATGCAAAAGCTGCCTCCTTCAGTGTTTTCTTAAGACCTATCAGAAGTCATCTAGATTTATTCTCATCTGAAACCTCATCAGAAAAAATTATTAATCAGATTTTTAAATTATTTACATCTAGTACAGAAATAGAATCATTAAAGAAAATTAAGGCAGATTTAAATGATGAGATGTTATCTGCATACCATGCTCTTTTACATGAAATTAAAATTCAAGATATTAGCTTAGATATTTCATATGGAAATCCGAAAAAAAAATACAAACTAGAGGAGAGCTTCAATCCTGCTAAAGCGAATAGAATTGTTGAGAACTTAGATCGGTTAGAATTTGAAGATAAAACAGAATTAAAAGTAAATGGAAACTTCAAAGCCCTAGACATGATTTCGAATTCTTTCAAATTTCAGGATTATGAGGATGATATTTATTTGGGCAAGTTTTCAAATGATTTACTTAATATGATTTTCCAATATAATCTAAAAGATTCCTATTCTGCGGTAATTGAAATAATCAAGATTAAAAAATCTGGAAAAAATCAATGGAAAGAAAAAATCACGATGATTTCATGTTACGTATCTCATAATTCATAGTCGACTTTATTACACTAAAATTATACATGTTTATTCAAAAAGGTAAATTTCTCAACATAAAGTCATTTTGAAATCGCCCTTTCACAACCTGTCATAATACCAATGCAAATAGTCATATAATTTTCCGTATTCAATCTAAGTCTATCAAATGAGAAGCCTTCTTGCTAGCCCCAACTATATATTCTATCTTTAGTGTTTTAAACATAAGATGTACGAATCTGAAAAATTAACAAGAAAAAAAAGAATTGACGAGCAACTTAAAGCTGCCGGTTGGTTAATTATTTCTTATCAGGAAGGATTGAACTTATCCGGCCTAAATAATCATGCTATAGAAGAATTACAAACTAATAACGGCCCGGCTGACTATGCTTTAGTAGTAAATGGCAAATTGTTGGGAGTAATAGAGGCAAAGAAGAGGGATGTTGGAGCACAAAATGTATTAGAACAAGCAAAAAGATATTCTAAAGGGGCGAATAAAACAATCGGAGAATGGAATCAATATCGCATCCCATTTCTATACTCATCTAATGGCGAACTAATCTATTTTTTGGATGCAAGAAATAGTAAAACGTTAAGTCGGGAAATATATAGTTTTCATACACCCGAAGCATTAGATACTCTATTTCTTTTTAACAAAGAAACAGCCTCTCAATGGTTAAAGAATAGACCAATCCTCACGCCCGGTTTAAGAGAATATCAAAGTAAGGCTATTGAGGCATATGAAAATAATTTAGAAGAAGGCAAACGGCTGATGCTACTGGCTATGGCAACAGGTACTGGAAAAACTTTTACGACTGTTAATCTAGTTTATCGTATGCTTGCTTCGGGCTATGTCAAACGGGTTTTGTTTTTAGTCGACCGTAAATCATTAGCTGCCCAGGCTGTTACTGCCTTTGCATCATTTGATACACCACTAAATATTAAATTCAAGGATGAATATGAGATGTATTCTCAGCGGTTTAAAAAGGATGATTTTGAAGGTGAAAATTATGATCCTTCAGTTTTACCTAATACTTATCTGACAAACCCTGATAGTACAAAAACATTTCTTTACATATGCACCATTCAAAGAATGGCATATAATTTATTTGGGAAAGCGGGTAGTATTAGTGAATCAGAGGAAGGTGAACTTGAAGAAGTAGAAGAAACTCTTTCAATTCCATCGCATGCTTTTGATTTAATTATTGCAGATGAATGCCATCGCGGCTATACATCTAAAGAAACAAATGTATGGAGAAATGTTTTAAATCATTTTGACTCTGTTAAGGTTGGTTTAACTGCAACCCCGGCTTCCCATACAGTTGCATATTTCGGCAAACCTATTTTTAATTATCCCTTACAACAAGCCATTGATGAAGGTTTTTTGGTCGACTATGATGCTATTGCCATTAATTCAGACGTTTTAATGAATGGTGCATTTTTGAAGGAAGGTGAGCAAGTTGGTCTGATTGATACCGAAACAGGAAGAGAACTAATAGATCAATTAGAAGATGAAAGAGAATTTACCTCATCAGAAATTGAAGAAAAAATCACCTCGCCTGATACTAACCAGAAAATAGTTGAAGAACTCAAGAAATACGCTATTGAATTCGAAACTGAAAGAGGTCGATTCCCTAAAATATTAATTTTTGCACTAAATGATCTTCCCATGATCTCTCATGCTGACAGATTAGTTACTATTTGCAAATCTGTTTTCAATCGTGGCGATGATTTTGTAGCAAAAATTACAGGCAGTCCAACTGTAGACAGGCCACTTAAAAAGATTAAGGAATTTCGAAACCGTCCGAACCCTAAAATTGTTGTTACAGTTGACATGTTGAGTACAGGGGTGGATATTCCTGCTCTCGAATTTATTGTATTTCTTCGCCCTGTTAAGTCACGTATTCTTTGGGAACAGATGTTGGGCAGAGGTACTCGAAAGTGTGATGAAATTGGTAAAACACATTTTGTTATTTTCGATTGCTTTAATGGTACTCTGATTAAGTACTTTAAAAATGCCAGTTACAATTTCAAAATTGACCCTCCTGGCACAGATACGATTACTATTAAAGAACTAATTGAAAAGATATATAACAATGAAGACCGCAGGGCAAATGCGAAACGCCTAAGTAAACGTCTTCACCGTATTGAAAAAGAAATGAGTGGAAATGCCAGGGATAAATTTTCAAACTATTTTCCAGATGGCGATATGGGTAAATTTGCAGAGAATGTTGCTATTTTTTTTGACAAGTACAGATGATGGTTAAACCATTTACCGAAATATTTGAAAGCTTTACCAGCGTTATGGAATTGCTCCGGAATGAACAGTTCCAGAAACTTTTGGTGGATTATGAAAGGGCTAAAAGAGTATTTATGGTTGGTTATGAAGTACAAGATAATGTTAGTTCTGAAGTTTTGTTTGTAGCAGAAGGTAAATTCGGATTAAAACCTGAGGATTATTTAATTGCATTCTCAGAATTTATAAAGAAAAATGAATCAGAAATTGAAGCCATTACAATTCTATTAAACAAGCCTAAGGGATGGAACACCAAAGCTCTAAATGAACTTAAACAGAAATTGAAAGAAAATAATTATGATGACGACAACCTTCAAAAGGCTCATAAAATAGTTTATCATAAAGACACCGTAGATATCATTAGTATGGTAAAACATGCTGCTAAAGCCAGCGAACCATTGTTAAGCCCATCTGAAAGAGTTAACCAGGCCATACTGAAAGTAACAGAAGGAAAGCAACTTAATGAGGAACAACAAAAATGGATGGAATATATCAAAGAACATCTAAAACAAAATATGACATTGGGTGAAGAAGATTTAAAGGAACTACCTGTTTTTACTGACAGAGGTGGTTATAATAAATTTAAAAAAGTTTTTGCAGACAATTTCGAAACCATTATTAATGAAATAAATATAGCTATAGCAGCATAAAATGAGTGATGTAGTAAATAAACTGTGGGGATTCTGCCATACACTAAGACATGAAGGTATCGATTATAATGATTATATAGAGCAGCTTTCTTTTCTTTTATTCCTTAAAATGGCAGATGAAAAAGAAGTTCATCTTACCGATAAATATAATTGGAAGGCACTAAGAAGTTTAAGCGGTGGCAATTTGATGGATCATTACACTGAAACATTGAAAGAATTAGCAAAAGAGAAAGGTCTTCTTGGTGAAATATTTACTCAATCTCAAAACCGGTTTAACAATCCGGTAAGTCTGAAAAAACTACTCAACTTGATTGAAGAAGACGAATGGACTTCAATGGATGTAGATGTAAAAGGTGCTGCCTTTGAAGGACTTTTGGAAAAGGCAGCCAGTGAAGGCAAAAAAGGTGCAGGACAATATTTTACACCTCGTCCATTAATACAAAGCATGGTTCGTTTAATGAAGCCTGACCCAAGGGGAAAGAATGCTTTTACAATTTCCGACCCTGCCTGTGGTACTGGTGGTTTTTTGGTTTGTGCTTATGAATGGCTTTTGCACGAATGTAAAGGGGCTTTCCCTCGTGAAGATGTTAAACGAATCCGCGAAAACACCTATTACGGACAAGAATTAGTTGCCCGTCCAAGACGATTAGCTTTAATGAATATGTATTTGCACGGCGTTACACCAAAAATAAAATTAGGAGACACCATTTACAATACACCTGGTAGCGATCGATTTGATGTGGTATTAGCTAATCCTCCCTTTGGAACCAAAGGAGCAAACCAGGTTCCCGAACGTGACGATTTTACAGTCGAAACGAGCAACAAACAGCTGAACTTTGTCCAACATATAATGAGTACACTTAAACCTGGAGGACGAGCCGCTATTGTTTTGCCCGATAATGTGTTATTTGAGGACAAAGCTGGTGAAGTATTTGAAATACTTATGCATGATTGCAATCTTCATACAATTCTCCGATTGCCTAGAGGAACTTTTACTCCTTATGCTCAAGGAGTAAAGGCGAATGTAATTTTCTTTCAAAAATTCTCAGAAAGTCCCGAACCTGCCACTAAAAATGTTTGGATTTACGACAACCGTAGCAATATCGACGGTATTACAAAAAAAGATCGTCCACTTACAGCCAAACATTTTGAAGAGTTTGAAAAATGTTATGGTGTAGATCCAACCGGCAATAGTAAAAGAATAGACCAAGGTGAGACAGGGCGTTTCCGAAGTTTTACATTAGAAGATATAAAAAAAAGAAATTATAAACTTGACATTACTTGGTTAAAGGATAATAGTATTGAAGATGATGATAATTTTCCAGAACCAAACGACTTAGCGACCGAGGCTATTGCCCAATTAGAAGCCGTGGTTGATGATTTACGTGAAATCTTAACCTTATTGGAAAATGGGTGAGAATAATTTACAAAAAGGTTGGACTGAATGTAGCATTGGTGAAATTCTTCTAACAAAAAAAGGGAAGAAGCCTTCAACTACAATTAATGAACCAAGGGTTGGTTATATTCCATATATTTTAATTGATGAAATGGAAGGTAAACCGATACGTGCTTTTACAAACGACCCAAAAGTTTCCATTGTTGATGAAAGTGAAGTATTATTAGTATGGGATGGAAGTATCGGAAAATGCGGTAGTGGCTTAAATGGGGCAATTGGCTCTACCTTGGTAAGTTTAAAAGCCTTAGGCAATATTCCAACAAAGTTTCTTGAATACACTATTAGACAACAAAATAATTTTATAAAAGAAACCAGTACAGGAACTGGGTTACAGCACATCAATAAGGATTTTTTCGAAATCTGCAAAATTCCACTTCCTCCACTCCCTGAGCAACAACGTATTGTAGTAAAACTAGATGCCTTAATGCTCAAGGTAGAAATCAACAAACTACGGTTAACCAAAATTCCCAAACTTCTCAAACATTTTAGACAATCGGTTTTGGCTGCGGCTGTAAATGGTAGGTTGTCGGAGGATTGGAGGATTATAAACAAAGATAAAAAGACAATATTTGAAAACATTGAAGGTATTAGAGAAAGAAGAAAGCTTGATTACGAAAATTTAATTAAAGAAATGGCTTTACAAGGAAAGAGTAAGCCACGTAAGCCTGAAAATATACTTCCAGTTGTGCAAACCAATGATGATTTTCCTTTAACATGGGGTACAATGACATTTTCTGATATTTCATCTACAAAGCAATATTCTATGAGTAGCGGACCTTTTGGCTCTTCATTGGGGACAAAAGATTATAGGGCAAATGGTATTCCAGTCGTTAGAGGCCAAAATATACAAGGGGGTGTGTTTATTGCAAAAAACTTTGTTTTTATTTCTAATGAAAAAGCTATTGAATTAACAAGGTCATCTGCTGTTCCTAATGATATTGTTATCGTTGCAGTTGGAGCAGGTGTTGGAAATTCGGCAATAATACCAAACGAAATAGAAAAAATAATTTTATCTCAAAATTGTAATAAGTTTACCTTGGACAAAAACATAGTAATTCCAAGGTTCATTTTATTCAATTTGCAGGTATCGGTTTTAAAAGAACAAATGGATGATGTTACCACAGATACAGCAAGAGAGTTTTTGAGTTTAACAAATTTAAAGAAGTTGGTTTTTCCAATTCCACCTTATGAGGAACAAAAAGAAATCGTTCGTAAAGTAGAACAACTATTTGCCTTTGCCGATAAAATAGAAAATCGTTACTTTAAAGCCAAAACAATTATTGATAAAATACCCCAAAGTATTTTATCCAAAGCATTTAGAGGCGAATTAGTACCTCAAGATCCAAATGATGAACCAGCAAGTGAATTGTTGAAGAAAATAAAAGAAGAAAAAGAAAAAATCATAACTGAAAGAAAGTCTATTAAAAGAAAACCTAATAAAATAGATAAAAGCAAGGCTACATGCAAATTTAATGATATACTTGGATATTTGAAGAGTGTTAATCAACCTGTTACTCAGTCAGATATTTTAAAACAAGTAAAAATCAATGTTAACGACTATTTAATTCAATTGAACGACCTATTAGATAAAAAACTTATAAAGAAAAATAACATTGACTCTCAGGTATATTATGAATTAATTTTATGAGGATAGATAGCCTTTGGATTAATAAGTTTAAGAATTTTGAAAACTTTCTGGTAGATTTTAATGAAGAATATCTCATAAATATATTACTTGGAAAGAATGGCACAGGAAAATCTAATATTATTGAAACAGTTGTATTAATATTTCAAAGACTCGAAAATTCTAAAACACAAAAAAGTTTTTTTGATAGTATTCATTTTGATTTTGAAATAAAGTATTATACTATTTTTAAAGGTGAAATTAAATGGATCCTTCTGTCAAAAAAAAATTCAATAACAAAGATCATTTCTGCACTTGTTAAAGATGACTTGAATGACACTAATATTATAAGTTATACTGAACTTAAGAGATCTCCGGATGATACCTATATGCCAAAATATATTATTGGTTATTATTCAGGTGTAAGTGACCGGCTTAGAAATATTTTTAAACCAAATGAAGAAACTTATTATAGGTTAGTCAAACAGAACAAAGATCAAGAACTTGATTTTAGACGATTTTTTTATGCGGATAATCATCATTGTCAGTTATTGTTAATCTCCTTACTAGCTTTTGCAAAGGAAGATAAAAGGATTGAAAACCTTCTTTGTGAGTTTCTGGATTACAAAGAATTTGTTGACTTTACTATAACATTTAAATCTCCAGATTGGAATAAAGGGATTTCATTAGAACAGGGATTTGAAAATTTCTGGGGAGCTAAGGGAACACCTTTTAGATTTTGTAATTATATTCTTACAGAATCTGATAGCGAGCCAGTAGTTGACTATAAATCAAATTTAGAAATAAACAATAAGATAAGAGAGAGTATATCCTTTTACCTAAAGGGTGAAAAATTTATTAAAAATGCTGTTGAGTATTATAAAACGGGGATTGATCTATTTAGACATCTTGAAAGCACATACATTTCTGGATTAATCCATGAAATAGTAATCCGTGTTAAAAAAAATTGCAGCGATGACGCTATCCAATTTAAAGAATTAAGTGAAGGAGAGCAACAGGTTGATAACAATTATTGGGTTACTTATTTTTACAGCTCATGACAATACACTTTTCCTATTGGATGAACCAGATACTCATCTGAATCCTAATTGGCAAAGGGATTATCTGAAATTATTCAATGATTTTTCAACTCTGAAAAACAACCATATTATTATTTCAACCCATTCGCCACTTCTTGTTCAGTCAGCGGATGATGCAGGGCTTATTCTATTTGAGTTAGTTGATGGAAAACCTAGATCCAATTCCGATAGTCATTTTATAAAAAATTGGCGAATTGATCAAGTCTTAACTAGTGAATATTTTGGTCTAAAGAGTTCAAGACCACCTCAAATTGATAATTACATGAATTTAAGAGAACATATTCTATCTAAAAGGGTAATTGAGGAAAGTGATTATGAAACCTTAAAAAATCTAGGAGACAAGTTTGGTAGATTACCCACCGGAGAAACGATTGAAGAATTAAAAGCTCTAATTCTAATAAATCGTATTACAGATAAATTACCCAAAGAAGATGATAAGGATTAAAAAACCATCTGCTCCAATTGTAAGAGATAGAGCTGGTTCTAATAAACTATTTTTAAAGACCCAAAGTGATAAATCCCTTTACGATGCATCATCTGCCGCCTATGATAATGGTACAATTAATTTTAACTTCGACAATAAATTGTATGGCCATTCTAAAATAAAAAGAGTATTAATCAAATGCCATTTCGGGAAATGTGCTTTTTGTGAGTCTAATGTTTCTTCTATTTCAAGTGGTGATGTTGAACACTTTAGACCAAAGGCTGGTTTTAAGCAAAATGAAAATTCTGACAATTTAGTTAAACCTGGATATTACTGGCTTGCATATGATTGGAATAACCTCTTGTTTTCTTGTGAAATTTGCAACAGAAGGAGAAAGTTAAATCTTTTCCCTCTGAGAAATCCTGAGAAAAGAGCTCTTAATCATAATCAGGATATTGGAAATGAGAAACCATTTTTTGTTAATCCTTGCTATGATAATCCAGATCATTTTATAGGTTTTCGCGAAGAAGTTGCATACGGGAAAGATAAGAACAATAGAGGAAAAAAAACTATTAATGCCCTTGGCTTAAATAGAAAAGGTGATGGTTATAGTGACTTAATTGAAATTCGTAAGGATCTATATGAGAGGACTAGAGCCGTATATAAGATTTCAAAACTTACAGCTCCAATCCCGGGTTTTGTTGAACAGCATGAAATTGATGAAGCTCAAGTTTTAATGAATAGTTTTAGAAGTAATATGGTTCAGTTTTCTTCTATGATAAAGAATAATTTCCCCTAATAGAACCTATATCAATACTTTTAGTTATAAAAGAAGGCGGTACATTTTGTCTCGCTGCATTTCTTCGTGTGGAAGAAGGATTCCCCTCGTGCTAAGTGGAATAATGTTAAATGTACCGCCTAAGATGCAAATATACGAAATTTTTGTCATGCAGTCATGCAGTCGTGCAGTCAAGGAAATCACGGATTTATAAGACAGCAAGACCGCAAGACATTCCGACCGCAAGACCTCTTTGCTATCCCGGTTCTTTTGTTAACAGCTGATTCCGGGAATTCGTTGAAAGGCTTTTTAGAAGATAAGCCAGTGCAGCACTAATGCCAGCGATCAGAACCGGTTGAATGTGGGGCCAGTCAAATGATACTCCAGATCCAAGTATCTTTATGATCCCATCGATCATCGCAGCCAGGAATGCAATAAGGAGACCATTTAACAGATCCCTGTAGTCGAGTGTGAAAATCTTTGATTTCATTTTTCGTAGTTTAAATGATTAATTATCAGCCGTTGTACCGTTATACTTTTTCAAGTTCCACCTTAAGATCGCTTCTTTCGCCTGCGGATATGCTCACAGTAACTTCTTTTTCTTTATAACCCTGCGTACAATTAACCGGGAGCAAATTCAATTATTTAACTTCTTGTGTAAGTAGCGGTACCGTTCCCATTGATTTATTTTGAATTAATTATTTTATAGTCGAATTTTATATTAAATATTCCGACTGAATTATGGAACCACTGTTAATAATTATTAATAGGATTATTATTATTGAAACATGTATATATGATTTCTTTATACTTATGAATGTTTTAACAAAAAAAATGAATAATGGATGAGATTATATTTGATTTTATATCCTATGGATTTTAATGAACTAAAGACAATTCTAAACTCTCTATAACCTAAAACCAAATACTTATGAAAAATTGTTTTAAAAATGTTTTCTTTTCAATAAAGAACAAAAGGAGCTATATGATATTTAAAATCATACTGCCTCTTTTTTTGCTTGCTACATTAAATGCTTCAGCTTCATACTTCCAGCAAATCAAAATTACTGGCACAATAACTGATGCCTCAACCGGAGAGCCGATGCCCGGAGTGAATATCCAGATAAAAGGTACAACTCTTGGTATTATTACTGATGCAGATGGGAAATACACATTATCTACAACCGACTCGAATGCTAGCCTGATAATCTCATTTATCGGCTATAATATGCAGGAAATTCCTTTATCCGGAAGAGTAGTCGTTGATGTTAAAATGGTCTCCGAAGTTACAGGTCTGGATGAAGTGGTGGTAGTTGGTTACGGAACACAAAAGAAAATAAACCTCACTGGGGCGGTAAGTACAATTAGCACTAAAGGCTTGACAAGCGTCCCAATTACTCAAACATCCATGGCATTGCAGGGGAAGATGGCAGGTGTTACAATTACTCAGAATTTCGGTGCACCAGGCAGTGATGGAGGAACGGTAAGAATTCGTGGGATAGGAACATTGGGGCAAAATGATCCTTTGGTACTTATTGATGGAGTGGAAGGATCAATGAATGATATCAACCCTAACGATATAGAAAGTATTTCAGTATTAAAAGATGCCGCTTCAGCTTCTATATACGGTTCACGAGCTGCCAACGGAGTTATTCTGATCAAGACCAAACGGGGTATCAAAAACCAGGTAATGTCAATAACTTATAATGGTATGGCTGCGATTCAACTACCAACAGATTTACCTAAACTTGTAGATGGGGCAACATATTTGATGTTGAAAAATGAAAACGAAAGAAACTCCGGCCGTCCTAACCTGTATTCAGATGCCTATATTGCCGCATACAAGGAAAATGCTGGTATAGAGCCGTATTTTGACACAGATTGGTTCAAATTTGCAATGAAGCCGAGTGCAATAGAACAGCAACACTCTCTGACTATTAGTGGCGGATCTGAAAAGATTACTTCATTAGTGTCATTGTCTTTTCTGAATCAGGATGGTTTAATAGAAAATTCTGGACTTAAACGTACATCATTACGTTTTAATAATACTTTACAGGCAACTAAAAAACTGAGCTTTACTCTGGATGGTTTTTTGAGAAGCGAAGAAAATGTAACTCCTAGCCAGAGCATATCAAGTTTGTTCCAGATGATGTGTGAAATTCCGCCTCTATATCCTGGAATCTGGGAAGATGGCTCCTATGGTGAAGGTTGGAACGGTAGCAATCCCTTGGCTTTTATACAGAAGGGGGGTAGTGCAACATCCGTATCTTCTCGCTTACAATTGAATATTCGTGCGACCTACGAAATCTTTAAATGGTTAAATTTGGACCTGGGATATGCGCCAAAGTACCTGGCAACCAATTCAAAAGTGTCTGTAAAACAATATACATACAAAAAGCTTGATGGTTCCACTGGTGTAAAACCTGATGGTCTTAATAGTTTAAGTAATGCCAATATTCACTCTCTTGAGAATTTCTATCAGGCTTTGCTAAGATTCAATAAATCTTTTGGACAGCATTCCACAAGTGCATTGTTTGGATTTGAATCAAATGATTTCAGAAGTGACAATTTCACAGCTTCCCGACAAAACTTTCTTTTGCCACAATATGAAGTACTGGACGTTGGGGATGCAAACTATAAAAATAATGCAGGTTCAGCAACAGAGTGGTCATTAGCTTCCTTTTTTGGCCGGGTAAACTATTCCTTTTCTGACAAGTATCTACTTGAAGCTAATCTACGTTATGATGGATCTTCCCGTTTTTCGGAAGCAAAACGATGGGGTATGTTCCCCTCAGTATCTGCAGGTTGGAGAATCAAACAAGAACCGTTTATGAGTGATATTAAATTTCTCTCTGACCTAAAGATCAGAGCTTCCTGGGGTCAGCTTGGAAACCAAAATATAGCAAATTATCCATATCTTGGTGTAATAAATATCAGCCAACCATATTACTTTGGAAAAACAGTTGTTTCAGGTGCAGCTCAAACCGTTTTAGCCAACAAAAATGTAGCATGGGAAACAACGATCATACTTGATGGAGGTATTGATTTCGGATTTTTCAACAACCGTTTGACCGGAGCTTTTGATATATATAAAAAGAATACCATAAATATTCTTTATGTGCGTGATATACCAGCTGTTATTGGATTGACAGCTTCTGAACAGAATATTGCAAAGGTACAGAACATTGGTTGGGATCTGCAGGTAGGCTGGAAAGACGATATCAGAGATTTTAAATATGGTGTGGATTTAGTGATCTCAGACGTAAAAAACAAAGTCCTGGATCTGTTTGGAAAGCCACAATATGGGAGAAATGTTATTTTTGAAAACGAAGAATATCAAGCATTTTATGGTTATGAATGTATTGGTATATATCGCTCACAAGAGGATCTGGACAAATATCCCCGGCTAAATGCCAATTATAAATTAGGTGATCTGATTTTTAAAGATCAGAATAATGATGGTATAATAGATCCGACTAACGATAAGAAAATTATCGGCTCAAACATACCCCGGTATAATTTTGGTACCACGTTAAGTTTTGGTTACAAAAATTTTGATCTGAGCGTGTTCTTACAAGGTGTTGGAAAGAAAAATACCTACTTTAGTACCAGACAAGCTGCTTACAGTGGAAGTTATTATGATTATCAATTAGGACGTTTAGTGCCTGACGATCCCACTACTTATCAAACAGCTACCTGGATCAGAGTGAGCGACGATAATGTAACTCCTGAAGACAATTCCTTTTTTTTATTTAATGCCGCTTACTTGCGTTGTAAGAATTTAATTGTCGGATACTCTGTCCCAAAACAAATCCTGACAAGACTGAATATAGCTGAAGCCCGGTTCTATATTAGCGGACAAAATCTCATCACATGGGATAATCTAAGGATTAATTTTATTGATCCTGAAGCTCCCAGCTCAACTTCCGGGGCTATGTACTATCCTAATACTAAAACATTTGCTTTAGGTATTGATTTAAAGTTCTAACCAATAACATTTTAAGATTATGAAAACCAAATATAAATTTTTCCTGATAGCTTTATTCATGTTTGCCTCCTGTGAGGATTATTTGAATAAGAATCCGTTAGATAAACCATCAGATGCAACCTTCTATTCAAATCCGCAGGAACTTCTAATGGCAGTGAATGCTTGTTATAACTACGTTACTCAACGTATTGAATGGAGTATTCCAAATCAATTAACACTTGAAGCTGTAACTGATATTTTTGGAACCAGAGCGAGTGGTTCCTACTGGAATCCAATAAAATTTGGTTCGTTAAGTTCAAGCGACAATTTACCCGGCTTGATATGGAGCTACTCTTATACGGGCATTAACCGAACTAATGCACTTTTGGATAATATGAGTAAGGCTGAAGCCCTGACTGATCCTGTTTTATTTAAAAGAATAAAAAGTGAAGCTCGTGTAATCCGTGCAATATGCTATATCGAGCTGATACAAAAGTTTGGAGATGTTCCATTAATAAAAAATTTAATTAGTATAGAAGATGCACTCAAAACTACCAGAACAAAGAAAAGTGATGTTTTGCAGTTTATTTACACTGAATTGGACGAATCCGCAATAGATCTTCCTTTGAGCTATGCTTCTAATACTGATAAAGGACGAATAACTAAAGGTGCAGCTTTGGCTATGAAAGCAAGAGTTGCCCTTTACAATAGTGATTGGACTACCGCAAAAGCTGCTGCTAAAGCTTGTATGGATCTGAATGTTTATAAACTATATCCAAGTTATCGGGATCTTTTCAAATATGTTGGCGAATACAACTCTGAAATAATTCTTGATTGTCAGTATATGCAAAAGGAAAGAGAATATGCACTTCAACAAAGTGTTGGTACTCGTAATTCCAAGGGAACAATCCAGCAGTTTCCTACAGAAGATATGATTGCATCATTTGAATGTACGGATGGGAAACCAATAGACGAATCACCACTATACGATCCGACCAATCCTTTTGCAAAACGCGACCCACGAATGTTTGGTGCGATAATTCTACCCCGGGTTTGGGATGGCGTTACAGTGAAAACAAATGGAACTGTGTTTTACGGATTTGAATATATGTCTTCAAAAGAAATCCTTTATGAAGCCGATGGGAAAACTATAAACCCCACCTGTTTATATCAGAAAGAAAAGACTGTATTAGATCAAAAGTCAGGAAAAATAGTAGAAAATCAAGATGTAACCAATCCTTATTTATCAAGGACCGGGTATGTTAGTTATAAGTATATGGACGAAGCTAATGTAGCTACACCAAACAACTGTTATTTAAACATAATTCTGTGCAGATATGCAGAAGTATTGTTAGTCTATGCAGAGGCTTCCATCGAATCAAATCAAATAGACCAGAGCGTTTTGGATGCCATTAATATGGTTAGAGCCAGAGCTTATGGTAATACGACTTCTGCCGGCACCAATATTGCTGCAACTAACTATCCAAAGATCATAACGACTAATCAAGCCGAACTACGTAAAATTGTTCGTCGCGAACGCAAGGTAGAACTCTGTTTTGAAGGCTTCCGCTATGATGACCTTACACGTTGGGGTATATTAGTGAAAGCATTGAACCAGAGAAAAACTTATGGCCGTGCTGAAAATTATACCGCCCTGGCTGCATCGAATGTACCTGTAATTGATGAAGACGGACTTGTAACATTCCCATATGCTGAAGATTTGTTTGGTTTGAGCAATGAAGTTAGAAAGTTGAGATTTTACGAACAATTTGGTACTATCACAGAGAAATTTAATTTATTGCCAATTCCACTGGGAGAAATACAACTTAATCCGAATCTAACGCAAAATCCGGATTATTAATCTGAACTTTTATAAATTAATTAAACACGCTCATTGCAAAATATGTTAATATAAAAACAATTAGATTATGAAAAAATCAATTATCTGTTCTTTAATATTTGCCTTTTTATTTGCGGGTTACGCTTTTACCCAAAACAGTAATCAAAGCGAAAACACTATAATAAAAGCGAATGTAGATTTTTCCCAAAAATTACAACTCTGGGATGGTTTTGGAGTAAACTATGTAGAGTTGGCCCAATCCACTGATCCAATAACCGATCCCCAGGAATACGGTGGTTTCAGCCTGTTAACCGAAGAAAAGAGGCAGAAAATCGTCGACATGATTTTCGGAACCGAGGGCTTGCAGCCCGAAATCGTAAAGATGTTTTTTGACCCGTTTCAACAAAAGCAACCCGGTGGAACTTTCGACCATGAGAGTACAACAAAATGGATGCGCTATTTTGTGCATGAGGGTATTAAGAAGACAAAGGCAAGAGGTGGCGATGACATAAAAATTATTACAACTCTTTACGGCCCTCCGGCGTGGGCTACTAATCAGAAAATTTTGCGTGGTCGCGATCTGGATCCGGCTCAGTATGAAAACCTGGCTAAATACATGATCTCATGGGCCCAGTATTTAGTTGAAAAAGAAAAACTTCCTTTAAAATATATGTCGTTGCACAACGAGGGAGACTCTCCTAATCGCTGGCCTCTTGATGGCAGCCATGGCAACCTAGGCAAGGGAGCTGACTACAATGCCTTTTGGCGTCCATGGGATGTAGCTCATTTTCTCGATTTCATGCCTCCCATGATTAAAAAGGCTGGTTTGGATGTGGGTTTAACTCCCGGGGAATGCACAACCTGGGCCAGTTTTGCTCAAGGCTTCTATCAGTGGGCTATTAACGATAATCCTCAAGCAATAAAGAATATTGCACTTATCACGAGCCATGGCTTTGGAGAAGGTAATGCGATTAATTCTCAGGTAAATGACTTACTTCGGATTAAACGTCCCGACCTTCACTCATGGACAACCTCAATGACCTGGGGTAATAAAAGAATGCCTAATGATTATGATTTTGTCAATCTTATACGTCGTAATATTTACGATGCTAAGGTTAATGCAATAATCCCATGGGCCTGTATCCAGACCCTTACATGGGTAGGTGGCGACCCAAATCCCGGAACAGTTTTCTTCGTAAGTGCTGATGGGAACTATGAAGTTAAACCGCAATATTATTATTATAAACAGTTGACACGTGCCGGCAAACAAGGAATGACAGTTGCCACGGTCAAAGTTGAAACAGTAGGTGATCAGGGAGTAAATTTAATTGCCTTCGCTGCGAATAATACAAAAAATCCCGATGCTTTTATTGTGCTGAACTTCACAGAAAATCCAAAAAAGATTGATTTAACTGTAACCGGATCGAAAGGGAAGGATTTTAAAGCAATCAGAACCAGTTCATCAGAAAAGTATTCTGAAGCAGGCTCATTCTCGCTTACCGATGGAAGAATTGTATATGATGCACCCGCAGGGTCAATCACTACATTTTTTGCAAAATAATTTTAACAGTACAAGATATATCCTTATTGATAAATAATTTCTATAATTCATGACATAAATGGTAAAGGTGAAGGTAAAATACGGATAGTTTAGTTGGGAATTATTTAGTATTTAAAGTTATGAAGCCGGCTTCTGAATAATATTGGATGGAAGCGCCGGCTTCATAACATATAATTGGTTTTATTTTAAAAGGTTATAAACCGAATGTACAATTCTGTAATAAAAACAAAATGCTAACGTGTTGATTCTCTAACAACAAGAGATGTCTCCAGAACGATATGTCTATTATCCCATTTGGTGAATTTCCTGTTTAACTGCAACAATAATAATTCCGCAGCTTTTTTACCTATCTCGGCTATGGGCTGTGAAATAGTGGTAAGTGAAGGATCAACTACTGAGGCAAATGAATCATCTGTAAATCCCATAACTGAAATATCAGTTGGTATCTTAACTCCCCTCTTTTTAAGAACCTTCATCACCCCAATTGCAACACTATCGCAAATACAAAAAATAGAATCAGGTAGTGCAGGAAGTTTTAGCATTTCTTCTGCCGCTTTTATACCGCTTTCAATTGAAAAATCGCTTTCAAATATCCACTCTTCCCTGATCGGTAGATTATTTTTTTGTAAACAGTCGATATAGCCTGTCTTTCTTTGTTTGCACAACAAAAGGGTCTTGGGTCCGGATATATGAGCAATATTCCGGCATCCTCTTTGAATGAGATATTCAATAGCTTCATAAGCACCCTTATAGTCATCAACAGTCACGCTTGGAAGGTCCAGATCAGTTGTCACTCGATTGAACATGACCACAGGCAGCCCTTTTTGAATAAACTTTTTAATATGATCGTACTGATTAGTATGCTTGGAAAGAGAGATCAGCATCCCATCTACCCGGCTTTTCAGGAACGAATTAACACTAATCAATTCTGCATCAAAAGCTTCATTTGTCTGGCAGGTCATTACATTGAATCCTGCTGCGGATAAAACTTCCTGGATTCCGCCAATAGCAGTAGCATAAAAAGGAATTTGAAAAGAGGGGATTATAACACCTACATTAAATGATTTGTGTTCGCGGAGGCTTTTGGCAATTACATTAGGTTCAAAATTAAGCTTTTTGACCAACTCAAGGACACGGCGTTTTGTTTCTGAATTAACATCATAGGTATCACGGAGTGCCCGCGATACGGTAGATTTTGAGAGATTTAGCTCCCTGGCTATATCATTGATTGTCAAACGATTTTCGTTTTCCATCTAATTACTTGGTCCCGTTGAATAAGAACCTGTTTTCTGACAAATTAATTAAAAATAGAAATTATAAAAATTCTCCGGTATCGTTCCCGACGGTTTTTTCAAAGATAATGTAAGCGAGTGTTACTTTTGTTTAAATTAGTAAATAAAATAAATTACTTGAAGAAAAAATCTATTATACTGCTGGTCGTATTTTCAATAGTTGCTATTATATCTTGTAATCAACCCAGGGATCATATACTATATATCAATTCTTATCATAAAGGGTACAAACCTAGCGATGCAACAACAAAAGGAATAATTGACAACCTGCCGGGAAAGGAGTTTGATCTGAAGGTGTTATATATAGATTCCAAGCGCCAGACATCTGATGAATCCCTTTTCGTAAAGATTGATTCGATAAGACGTTTTATTAGTGATTTCAAGCCAAAGGTTCTTATTGTTTCTGATGATTATGCAGTAAAATATCTGGTTAAACCATTCTATGACAAGTCAGACATACCAATAGTATTTTGTGGTGTCAACTGGTCTGCCGATCAGTATAATCTTTCCAGGTCACATATTACCGGGATGCTTGAAGTTGTACCTCTTAGGGAAGCGCTTATGTTCATAAAGATGTATTATCCGAATGCAAAAAAACTAACAGTGCTATCAGAAAACTCTCTTTCAGAAAAGAATAATACCAGTCTGCTCGATACTTTATACATAAATGCAGGCTTTAAAACATCCTACCTTCTTGTTGATGATTTTGATAATTGGAAGAGGATGTTCCTGAAAGCTAATGAGGAGGCAGATATCATATATTTGCCGACCAACGGGGCAATAAAAGGGTGGAATGATTTGGAAGCCCAAAAATTTGTGGAGACTAATATGATAAAACCACTTTTTACCTGCGACGACTTTATGATGCCATATTGTATTTTCGGATTTACAAAAGTACCGATCGAACAGGGAATCTATGCAGCGGAGACTGCCAAAAGAATTCTGAAAGGGTTATCACCTTCTCAAATTCCTATGGAGCGCAACAAACAAACCGAGACATGGTTTAATCCAAAACTCGCACAGATTATTGGTTTTGCACCTGACTCCTTTTGGATTAGTAATAGTCGCTTGATTATTGATAAGTAATAAAAGAAAAAAATAAACGTAAAACAGATGACTAATTTAGAAAACATAAAAAACATTACTGTTTTAGGAACAGGAAATATGGGTCCGGGAATAGCATTTCTTTTTGCACGTGAAAATTTTAATGTGGCAATGTGGGGGCCGTCAGATAAAGATGTAGAATCTGGAATTCAGAATTTTAAAAGAAATCTTAATGATATGATGCATGAAGGACTTCTTGAAAGTTCCAGTGCAGACAAGATCATCTCCATGATAAAAGTTACAAATGATCTTTCTGTTGCAGCAAAAAACGCTCATTTTATTGTAGAAGCAATACCCGAACAGCTGGAACTTAAGCAGGATATGTTTGTAAAACTCGAAGAGATATGCTCACCACAGACAATTTTTGCATCCAATACCTCAACCTTACTTCCTACCGCACTTTCTCATAAAATAATTCATAAAGAGAGATTAATTGTTACACATTTCTGGAATCCTGCCCATCTTGCCCCTCTTGTTGAAGTGTGCGGAAGTCCTGATACTTCAGTTGATGTAATAAATACTACAATGGATTTGCTCAGAAAAATCGGTAATGAACCCGTCCTGATCCGTAAAGAAATTCTGGGGTTCATAGGTAACCGTATTATGCATGCTATGAACCGGGAAGCCCTGGCATTAATTAGTAACGAGGTATGCGATCCTGAAGATATTGATAAAGTGGTGTTGTCAAGTTTTGGGCCTCGTTTTGCAAACCTGGGACCTATGGAGTACCTCGATTTCAGTGGTCTCGACCTTATAAAAAATATCCAGGGTTATCTCTATTCTGATCTTGACACCACAAAAGGTGTACTTCCGATAATTGATAAACTTGTCTCTGAGGGAAATCTTGGAATAAAAACCGGAAAGGGATTATTCAACTGGTCGAAGAAAGAGAATAACATTCGCGAAAATCGTGATAAAGAATTCATACGCAGAATAAAAGCAAGAATCAAGGCAAATTTTCACATGGTAATTGGAGTCGGAAATCCCGGTAAAACGATTTTATAAATATATTAACTTTACCTTATGGAACTATATACTCTATTATTGCTTCACAAACTTGAAGAATCGTTCGGATATTATGATGTCCAAAGTGGAAGACAAATAGCAAGTATTAAAACCAGACCGTTTCCGCACGAAATTTGTCTGGATCCTCAACGTAAAAAAGTATATATTGCTGAGATGGGAGTCAGAGGTATTGAATCGATTGGCTCTGGAGGCCATACGATTTCAGTGTTCGATATCAAAACCCATCGTCTGGTAAGCGTTATTGATACCGGGCACTACGACAGACCACATGGAATTACGACCTATGGTAATAAGTTATTTGTTACCAGCGAGAGTACAAAAAATCTTTTAATATATAACCTGAAAACTGAAAAACTTATTAATGCAGTGTTTCTGGGCCAGGAGTGTGCTCATATGGTAAATGTAACTGCCGATGGCAAAACTGCTTATACTGCAAATATATGGTCGAATAGCCTGACAGCCATCGATATTGAAAACTATAAGGTATTGCACAATATTCCCGCACCTGAAAGACCTGAAGGTATGGTCTTTTCCTCTGACGGAAGTTTGATTTATTGTGTTTGCCGGGAAGCAAAGGTTGTAGCTGTTATTGACCGCGAAAACGCAAAAATGGTAGATAAAATCGAAACCGGTCATGGCCCGGTCCGTATTGTAATATCTCCCGACGGCAAAAACTTATGTATCCCGTTATTCCATTCAGCTTCAGTTCAATTAGTTGATACTGTTACAAGAAGAGTATCCAAAACAATTACAGTTGGCCCTCATCCGGCAGGAATATGCCTCTCCCCCGATGGTAAACTGGTCTTTATTTCCTGTGAAGAAGAGAATATCGTGTATGTACTTGATTTTAATACTCTTGAAATACTGAATAAGATTAAAACTGGCAATGGTGCCGATGCAATGGTCTGTCTTTTCTCCTCAGAAGTGGAGTAACCCGGATATTAAAACATAATCAATTCATTTATAAAATATTTTTGCTTATGAAAGCACTGGTCCTTGAAGAATATAACAAATTTGTTTATAGAGATTGGCCTGAACCTGAGATAGCAGATGATGAAGTACTGGTTCAGGTTAAAGCAGTTGGGATATGTGGAAGCGATGTTCACGGTATGGACGGTAGTACCGGACGTCGAAAACCTCCTATAATTATGGGTCATGAAGCAGCCGGAGTGGTAGTTAAAACTGGCCCGGAAGTGAAATACTGGGAAATAGGTAACAGAGTAACCTTCGATTCCACAATATACCCTTTAAACGACTGGTATACACTAAAAGGTTTGTACAACCTTAGCGATAACCGTATGGTATTAGGCGTATCACCTGGAGAATACAGACGACATGGGGCTTTTGCTGATTATGTTAATGTTCCTCAGCACATTTTATATAAATTACCCGATGGAGTAACATTTACTCAAGCTGCTATGGTTGAGCCTGTGGCGGTCGCTGCCCATGCTGTCGGTCTTGCCGGTGTTGGCTGGAATGATAGTGTGGTGGTGGTGGGTGCCGGAATGATCGGACTTTTTGTAATTCAGGTCCTGCGATCGAAAGGTTGTGGAAAAATTTTTGTCATTGACCTTGAAGCGGACAGACTGGATCTTGCAAAAAAACTCGGTGCTGATTATATATTTAATGCCAGAGACTCCAACATCAAACAGGGTATACTTGATCTGACCTCAAACAGAGGTGCAGATCATGCATTTGAAGCTGTAGGGATTGAATCTACTGTTGAGACTTCCATAGATTCAATAAGAAAAGGAGGGACTGTAACGCTTGTAGGAAACCTCTCCTCTTCTATCAGGTTACCTCTCCAGGCTGTGGTAACTCGACAGATCAGGTTACAGGGAAGTTGCGCTATATGCGGTGAATACCCTGCTGTCCTCGATATGATTGCACGTAATAAGATTGATGTGGATTCACTTCTGTCAGCCGAAGCGCCTTTATCTGAAGGAGCTGCGTGGTTCGACAGGTTATCTAAAAAAGAACCGGGATTGATCAAGGTAGTTTTAATCCCTTAAGAAATCACCCTGATAATTATTAATTTAAAATGAGTAATAAATTAAAAACTGCTCTGGTTGGTCTGGGAAAAGTGGCTGATTTACATGCAACAGCACTTAAAAAACTCAAAGAATCTCATTTTACTGCTGTCTGCAGTTCAAAACAGGAAAAAGCCGACACCTTTGCAGCAAAGTACAAAGTTAAAGCCTATACCGATGTATATGACATGGTTGTCAAAGAGAAGATCGATGTGGTAATAATTTGCACTCCACACCCGTATCATCGCAAACCAACGATGGAAGCAATTGAAGGAGGTTCAAATGTCCTTATTGAAAAACCTTTTGCCTCCTCTCTTGATGATTGTGATGCAATGCTTGAAGCAGCCAAAAAAAATGGGAAGCAGATCGGGGTTATCTGCCAACGTCGCTGGTACTCTCCTGTACTAAGGGCTAAGGCTGCTATTGAGGCTGGTAAAATAGGCCGGCCTGTTTTTGGAACTGTTAATATGCTTGGATGGCGCGATGAAAAATATTATAATAGCGATCCTTGGCGTGGCACATGGGATGGCGAGGGAGGAGGAGTACTTGTCAACCAGGCTCCTCATCAGCTTGACCTTCTGCAATGGTTCATGGGTGAAATTGATGAGCTATACGGAGTCTGGTCAAACCTGAATCATCCATATATTGAGGTAGAAGATACCGCGAATGCCATAATTAAATTTAAAAGTGGTGCAGTCGCAAATATTATAGTCTCAAATTCTCAAAAACCGGGTATATATGGTAAAGTTCATGTCCATGGAGAAAATGGTGCTTCAGTTGGTGTCCAGACAGATGGAGGCGCAATGTTTATTGCCGGCATGTCCAACATACTTGAACCACCGGTAAATGATCTCTGGACAGTACTAGGAGAAGAACAGCTCCTGAAAAAATGGATAAAGGAAGATTCGGATTTTTTCCTCTCATTAAAAAATCCGATGGAATACTACCATGAAAGACAGATTGAAGATTTCCTTCAATCGCTGATTAAAGGCCGGAAGCCACTTATAACTGGTGAAGACGGTAGGGTTACCGTTGAGATATTTACCGCTATATACCGTTCAACCCGTGATAAGAAACCAATAAAGTGGCCTCTTAATCCGGAATTCAGAAATGATTTCGATGGAAGATTATCAAATTAATTACAAACCAGTAAATTACATTAACCCATGCCACTATTAATTGTCGGATTAGGTATTGTTTTATTACTGATCCTGATAGTAAAATTTAAATGGAATGCATTTTTTGCACTCCTGGTAACCTCATTAGTTGTTGGATTGGTTAACGGTATGAACCTGATGCAGGTTCTTGATTCTGTGCTTACCGGTATTGGAGGAACTTTGGGGAAAATAATCCTCATTCTCTGTTTCGGTGCCATGCTCGGAAAACTAATTGAGGAGAGCGGAGCTGCACATACCATTACTTACAGACTTACAGACCTGATGGGATTGAAAAATGTTCAGTATGCTATCCTCATTACAGGTTTTCTGGTTGGTCTTCCTATGATGTATAATGCCAGTTTTCTGGTTCTGATTCCACTTATCTATACTTTCTCAACTACGTCAAAACTGCCACTATTATACCTTGGGATTCCACTCTCTGCCTCCCTCTCCATAGCTCATGCATACTTACCTCCTCATCCGGCTCCGACATATGTTTCTCTGATTTATGGCGCAAATATTAACTATGTATTACTTATAGGATTAGTCCCTGTAATACCTGCCTGCTTGCTCGCAGGAATTGTATTGTCAAAATTTTTCAGGAAACTGAAAGTTACTCCACCCAAAGAATTACATCAGGAGCATGTGTTTAAAAAAGAAGAATTACCTGGTTTAGGTGTGAGTGTAATTGCTGCATTAACACCTGTGGTTCTGATGCTGATTGGGGCTGTGGTTGACATGATTTTAGGACCTGCCCCTCCTAAAGAGGAACTACTGGCAAGGGGTTTACCTACGCTCACTGCTTTTTATCAGCAGATACTTGATTCAAGAGGATTAAGTCAAGGGGGTTCAAAACTGTTTTCATGGATTATTACAGTGATCAAGTTTCTGAGTGATGCCAACATTGCTCTTATGATGGCTGTCTTTATTGGAATCCTTACGTTGGGTCTGCGCAATGGGAAGAAGATGGATGATGTGATGAAAAGTATGGGAAAGGCAGTTGGATCAATTGCCATGATCATACTTATTATTGCAGCAGGTGGCGCCTTCTCTCAGGTATTAAAAGACAGTCAGGTAAATGATTTTATCCGTTCTATTGCCGGCGGCTTGCACTTTAATCCATTGATACTTGCGTTTTGTGTTGCTGCCCTTCTCCGACTGGCAGTCGGTTCAGCTACCGTGGCAACAATGACGGCAGCTCCAATTATGGTGCCGATTGCTCTGCAGACCGGAATATCTCCCGAACTCATGGTACTCGCAACCGGTTCTGGTAGCCTGATGTTTTCTCATTTTAACGATATCGGTTTCTGGATGTTTAAAGAATATTATAATGTTAGTATAAAACAGACTTTTCTTATCTGGACAGTAATGGAAAGCATTGTTGGTGTAATTGGACTTATTGCTGCTCTTTTATTGTCACTTTTTATTACATAGAGGTATCTTTGACCTTGGCTTCCCCCCTTCGCAACCCGGCATCTCTTAATAAAAAAACTCCCGTATAATTCCAGAATCAAAAAAGAAAGGTTCAATGAGCCGAGCAGAATGGGAAATGTTAAATGAAGATAAAATTCCAAATATTCTGCTGAGGTCGATTTTGATTTTATGTTTGATGTAAAAAGCTATATAGATAAAAGGGATTCAGATTTTTACCTTCATGTCTTTGTGTATCACAACGGTGCAGAATCTTACTATGGCGTCAGGGGATTCCGTGGTTCTCTAAGGGTCTGAAAAAGCTTATTCGCAACCGTATCCCGGGACTTTAGAAGGCTTACTCAAAAAAACAAAATGGCATGAATTTTGTTGATTAATAGTTACTTATACTTAGCTATTAACCTTTTGCAATTTGTAAATTGATTAAGCCTAAAATCTGAAACAATGAATAATATGATCCGTCCTCTGATTTTTATTCTTGCAGTGATCGCCTTCTTACCAGCATCATGCAAAAAAGCTGATTCTCCTTTGAACTACTTAGAGAAATCTGACTATAATTACATCAATCAGCTTCATGTTTCAGGTGATTATCTTTGGATACTTTCTTCAAGCCCAAGTCCTTATGAGTCTTACTTAATTATTTTACCACCATATCAATTATCGGTAGTCAACATGTTGAATGATCAATTGCTTTCAAATAGAAGAATACCAGCAATATGCAGGATTGACTTAGACAAAAATAAAACTCCATACCTTGGTACATTTGATAATAGAGTCCTTAAAGTAAATAAGGATCTGTCGTACGACCAACTTCTGGAAATTCCTAAAATAAATTATATTCAAAAAATGCTGTTCGATAATGAGAACAGGCTGTGGGTTGCAACTTCTACAGGAGGGCTCTTTTTTTATGATGGTAAAGATACAATCAGATATAATACTGCCAATTCGATATTAACATCTAACAGTGTCCAGTGGCTGACAATGGATTCAGAATCAAACATTTGGTTTATTCAGGGAACTGAATTATTTAAAATTGATAAAAACCTGATAATTTCAAAAGACCCGAGTGTGCTTCCGATTACTAACCCGGCCTCTGCAATTTTTATTTCTGCCGATAAGAATAATTCACTTTGGGTATCGAAATGGGACAGGTTTAATCACCGACTATTCAAAAAAGATCCGAATGGTCCATGGACTGAAATTAATCCTCCCGCTTCAGCTGCTAAAAGGCCAATAAAATTTATTAAAGCCGATAATAACGGGACGATTTGGATTGCCTATTCTGATTACCCTAAAGATGTCATTGCATATTACGATTTAAACAAGTGGGTAGAAATTCAAATTCCGTTGGATGAGGTAGACATTCTCGATGCTGTGACATATAAGAATAAGCTTATTTTGGGTACATCCAAAGGGATTTACACCATGGCACTGGATTAATGGCGTGGTTTCGAAATAGCTAAGTGACAAATCGATGATTGCACCATGTGGCCTAAATTGTGGTACCTGCATGGCCTTTCTCAGCCGGTACAATTGTCTTATATTCTCACATGATCTAAAGAAATGAGGAGAATCAAATCATTTATACAACTGATGTCAGTTGTCACATTGTTTTGCTACCTGTATTCCTGTAATGGTGGACCTTATCAGGTTAAACAGTTCCTTATAAAAGTTGACAGTATTCAGGTTCCAGGTGTGGTTACCTCCAATACTCCTTTTGATATAGCCTTTTTTGGTATGGTCGGGAACAACGGATGTTTTCGTTTTGAAGCATTCAGGCAGAATTTTAATAATAACGATATTTATATAGAAGCCTGGGGAAGTCTCGATTATCAGTCAACGGTATGCCCTGCAGTTATGGTTTATCTCGATGGTCGAAAGTTAAGTATGACAATCCCAGTCCCCGGGATTTACAATTTAAAGATAGGACAACCTGATGTGAATCCGCTCATTAAACAAATTACTGTCAATTAGCTAAAATCTGACCGGTACAATGAAAGAACTTGAGTATATACATTTCAAAAGCAGAGAAGAGCTTCGGGATTGGTTTCAGAAATTTTTTGACACCAGTCCGGGTGTGTGGATGGTATATTATAAAAAACATACTGAAAAGGAATGCATAAAATACGATGAAGCTCTTGAGGAAGCATTGTGTTTTGGCTGGATTGACAGTCTGATAAAAAAAATGGATGATGAGCGTTATGCCAGAAAATTCACTCCTAGAATAAATACAAAAAAATGGTCAGAAATAAATAAGAAAAAGGTTATTGAACTGGTAAAGTCAGGGCGGATGACACAGGCAGGACTTATGAAAACCGAAGGTTATTTAAAGTCCGGAAATACTGATCATTTAATTATTAAATCTGAAAATAAAGAATTAAAAGAAATTGCTCTGCCTGATTTTATACAAAAGGCATTTTCCAAAAATGAACCGGCACTGACGAACTTCACTAACCTTCCTCCAACCTATAAACGGCATTATCTGCTCTGGATAACAAATGCAAAGAGGGAAGAAACAATTCAAAAAAGACTGAAAGAATCAATTGTCCTGCTAAAGGAAAATAAGAAATTGGGGTTGAAATAGGTTGACATCAGAAAGTACTATCAAAATAATTTGCTTTCGTTGGACAAATGTCCTATATTTACGGACAAATATCCATAATCTGAATATGAAAAAGCAAGCAATTACAAAGACATTTGATACTAAGAAGGTAACAGTGAGCCATTTAGTTGCAAAGAATGAGGTTGCGAAAGGTCGACGTGTGAAAATTGTAAAAGACGATCATTTAAAGTTAGAGCAATTAAACAGAGCTTTACAGACTTATGCTATGAATTTAGAAATTGATAGTCCTGATGTTATCCACGAAACCGGGATTAGTTTTACAGATTTTTTATCTGATAAACTTATTCTGGTTAAGCTAATAAGAAAAGGAATTCCATACTCAATATTTAAACTTATACTAAATATTACACCTTTCTCTCTAAATGATTGGGCAAATTATTTGGACATATCAGTTAAATCACTAATAAGATATCAGCAGCAGGATAAAACATTCAAACCAGGTCAGTCTGAAAAGATTATTGAACTGGCTGAGGTTAATAATTTAGGGCTGGAAGTTTTTGGAAACAATGCTAAATTCAGGAGATGGCTTGAAACGCCGAATTATTCCCTTGGAAATTTAAAACCATTTGATCTGTTGAAAGACTCTTATGGAAAGGAAATGATTATGGGAGAACTTACCAGAATTGAATATGGAATTTTAGTATAATGGAAGTATTCAGACTATCAACTGAAAAATGGTCAAAAAATCTTTCCGGTAAAGGAGCAGCTTTAAAGGGAGCCAGATGGAACTCTACTGGTACAGAAATAGTGTATACCAGTTCTAACAGGTCTCTGGCTATGGCTGAAGTGGCAGTCCATTTTTCTTTGGCCACATTACCCATTGATTATATGATGGTTACAGTATTCATTCCTGATGATGTATCAGCCAAAATAATTCATGGGAAAGACTTACCTAAAAATTGGAACTCCTTCCCTTATGGCTCCGCTACCCAAAATTTTGGAGATGATTTTATTTTTGAAAACAAGTACTGTCTTTTAAAGGTACCATCTGCAGTTACAAAAGGGGACTTTAATATTCTAATAAATCCATCACATCCCGATTTTAAAAGAATACAAATAAAACTTATTGAGCGTTTTCCTTTTGACAAAAGAATTTTCAGGTAGCTTATTATTAATGTAAGAATGTAACTAGTCAGTAATTTTGTTTTTTAAGCCACGCAGTGGCTAAATATGAATAACCCCCGGTGCAGCCGGGGGCATAGCTAACCCACTGACTTAAAGCCCTGAAAGGGCTTAATAAAGTACTCAGGAACAATGGATAGCTGGCCTGAAAAGTTGATGTAAAGTTATTTCCGTAACTATAATATTCAGCTCCTTCAGAGCCAGTTGTAATGTGAGTGAGTGTTCAGATTTGTATGGAATGAGGAATCTCTCATTCGATTTTCAGATCATAATACTTCTTACTTTTCCCCCTTTTGTCTTTTTCCTTTTGTCTTTTTCCCGTCTTCCGTCTTCCGTCTTCCGTCTTCCGTCTTCCGTCTTCCGTCTTCCGTCTTCCGTCTTCCGTCTTTTTTACATCTCCCATCCCTTCCGGTATTCCCTCACCAGGTACTGATTAGCTTCCGGGACATTCGTAATTTTCATATTTAAAGTATCATAGTTCACCTTTTTACCTGCCCTGAGCGCTACGGCACCTAATAGAATTGTCTCGGTAACAGGACCTGCGTAAATAAAACTTCCCGGTGACTGTGTCTTGTTTTTAAAAGCATTGATCCAGACATTATTTGGGTCCTCCGCGGGTATTTCGGTGGCAGGAGGGCCAGCTGTTGCTGCAGAGGCATTTCCTGAATAAATAACAGGGTTTTCTCCCCTGAATCCTCCAATGATTTTCCCTTTATCGCCAACAAACATCATCCCTTCTCTTTCCAGGGATGCTCCTGAAGCATTTAACTCGTCAGGTGTCGCAGGTTTCATTCCACCGTCGTACCAGTAAAGATCGAAAGCTGGTAATTCTGCTTGTGCCTGAAATTTAAACCGTATTATGCATGATAATGGAAAGGCCACATCATTCTTAACCCCGACAGCCACATTATTCTGAAGACCACAGGTTGTTGTTCCGTAAGCCTCTGCACTTATTGCCGGAGTGTTGATGCCAAGAGTCATGAACAGAGGGAAAAGACTATAATGACCCATATCAGCAATACTTCCTGCACCAAAGTCGTACCAGCCGCGAAATACAGCATGTGTATAATTTGGATGGTATGGACGGTCAGGAACAGGTCCGAGCCAAAGATCCCAGTTAAAATCTTTTGGTACAGGTGGTCTCTCTGTTGGATTGGCTTGCCATTGCGGCCACATCGGTCTGTTCGACCAGTTATGTATCTCCTTTAATTTTCCAATAGCTCCGTTGTTTATCCACTTTTTAATTAAATCATAATCAGGCCTTTTGCTATATGCCAGCAGATGTGTCCCCAGACCGCTTTTCTTAGCTGTTTCAATAGTCAGTCTTGCCTCATACATCCGGTTTGCAATTGGTTTATGGGTGAGCACATGCTTCCCTTTTTTCATTGAAGCTATTGCAACAGGAGCATGAAGATGATCGGGGGTCATAATTTTTATCGCATCAATATCCTTCTCTTTTTCAAGTAATTCACGGAAATCCTCGTAAGAAGTACATCCTTTGTAAGTGCCGGAAACTACTGATTTTCCGTAGTATTTCTGCACTAATTCCTGTCCGATATCCCGGCCTCCGGGGATCCCTTTTATCGTTTCTCCCCATGTTTTATCTCCTAACGCATTTCGAATGCTGTTCCGGACATCGTTTGAAGACCAGTCTACATAGTTTGTAGTGAATTTGTTAGGGTCGCATACTGATACTATCTGGAGAGCCGGGTTTGTTATCAGGGCAGCCATCTCTCTTAAACCCTGGGTGCCACACCCGATATACCCCAAAGTGATTTTATCGCTTGGAGCCACATAACCTGGTCCTCCAAGTACTCTTCTTGGTATAACAGTTAATGCCAGGGATGCAGTTGCTGCTGATCCCAGGAATTCACGCCGGTTAATTTTTTTTGCTTTTGCCATTGCCAGGAGATGTTTAAAGATTATGAATGTAAGTTGCGCTATCCTTGAAAGTTTCAAGATCCATTTCTACAAAAATATTTTTTACACCCCCTGTTTTTAAAGAGGCAAAGAATTCCTTCCAGTCAACAATACCCTTTCCAACCGGTACTGATTTCTTTTCAGCTTCCGACCAATCTGCAAGATGCGCAGAAATAAACCTGCCCGGGTATTTTTTAAAATAGTCTGAAGCTTTATATCCGATACTTATGACTGCTACCTGAAATTGCATTTTTACGTAATCAGGATCAAATTGATTCATAAGAGCATCATAAATCAGGCTCCCGTCAATTTTTGAAAATTCCATGTGATGATTATGATAACCCAACTGGATACCGGCTTTTTTGGTTTTAATTCCCATTTGATTAAGTTCATCTGCTGATTTAATCCAATCGGACATAGTTGCTTTTTCAGGTAAACCAAAACTCGAGAGGATCATCTGTTTCTGCCCGGAATCCAATGCAAATTGAATACGTTCATCAAGATGATTTCTTAGTTCATCCATTCCATAATGAGTGCTTTCGAAGGTTAGACCGGCATCGTTAATGATTTGTTTCATTTCTTTGCCTTTAAGTTTTATCAGAGGTCCAAAACCTGAAGATTCATACCCCGGAGGAGAACACATCTCAACGCATTGATATCCAAGTCCTGCCATCATTTTTAAGGTGCCTGGAAAATCCTTGACAAGCATATCTTTTACAGTCCATACCTGAAATCCGACAGGCATTTTAACTTTCTCAGATAATTCATTAGCATAAAGGTTAAATGGTATTTGAGATACTAAAACAGCCGATCCGATACCGATTGCACTTTTTCCAAGGAATTCTCTTCTGGATAATTTACTCATAGTTAAACGGTTTTAGGATATTTATAAAGCATTTTTTCTTAACTGAGTTTAACAAATTTACATAATATGACCGGATAATTGGTTGTATATCTTAGTGTTTTTTAACTTATTCAATTTATAATATAAAATTTACTCAGAAGCTGAACTTAAAGAATTTATTGTACTTTTAGATAACTTAAATTTTTATCATGAATAATTCAAAATCGATTTCCGGGGCAACATATGGTGACAATTATAAGACCTTAATATCATAAATTTATGAAGAACATTTATTATTTATTTTTTGTATTGTCTTTAGGTGCTCTTTCGTTTGTAAACATTCCTCAAACGAATATTCCGCAAACGGAAATCAGCAATGGAATACTCAAAGCTCTGATCTACCTCCCCGATACCGTAAATGGTTATTACAGGGGCACACGGTTCGACTGGTCAGGAAACATGCCTTCACTTACTTATAAAGAACATGAATATTTTGGACAGTGGTACACGAAGTATAGTCCTGAAATTAATGATGTTATTATGGGTCCGGTGGAGGATTTTTCCCCACTTGGCTATCAAGAGGCAAAGCCGGGAGAAAATTTTATAAAAATAGGAGTGGGTGTTATTACAAAACCCGATGATAAGGCTTATGCTTTTTCAAGAAATTATGTAGTTAAGAGCCATGGCAAATGGCTTGTTGATAAGAAAGCGGATAGAGTTCAGTTTATACATGAACTGACTTATATGAATTTTTCTTATGATTATAGTAAAACTATTCAGCTTACAAAAGGTAAACCCGAAATGGTTCTTATCCATACATTGAAAAATACTGGTAAAAGCACAATTGAGACCAGTGTCTATGATCATAATTTCTTTGTAATTGACAAGCAGCCAGTTGGTCCGGGTCTGATTTTTACATTCCCTTTTAAAGTTTCCGGTTTAGGCAGGGGGATAGGCGACATAGCTAAAATTGAATCAAATCAAATCTCATTCCTCAGAACTTTAGCTTCGGGTGAAAATGTTTTTTGTGGCGGACTGGAGGGTTATAGCCAGAGTTCAAAAGACTACGACATTAAAATTGAAAATCATAATACAGGAGCAGGAGTAAGGATAACCTGTGACCAGCCTTTACTAAAACTTGTATTCTGGTCATGTCCGACAACAGCCTGTTCCGAGCCATATATAAATATTAAAGTCGAACCAGGACAGGAATTCAGCTGGACCATCAGATATGAGTTCTATACACTTTAGTTCGTAAGCCTACGCCTTAAACTTAAATGTCTTACTTTACCTCTATTTTGGTTCCCGTTGTTACAGCTATGTTTTTCTTCCATTCATACTTAGTCCCGTTTTTATAGTTTAGAAGGACATCATAGGTTCCCGGAGAGCAACAATTTAACAAAGCAGGGTTATCATATTTTATTATTTCCAGATTCTTAACCGGGGCTGGTATACCCGTTTGTTTAGCTGCCGTGCCTGCCGGATATAAATGAATAGCTTTAACATCCTTGTTGCCGCCTGTATAAGTTATACCACCTGCATTAAGGTTTACTGTAAATTTGTACTTGATATCCGGTTTCATGATAAAATTCTCAAGCCAGACTTTTTGTGCTTGTCCTGATATTCCGATTGTAATAAGAACATCATAAGTTCCTGATTTTATTTTACCCTTGATATTGCTTACAGCTTCCGCAGGAGCTATTGCCTGGTCGTGTTTTCCTTTGGCATAAAATGTCGGGACTCCGAAGTAGAGGTCCTGATTAGTGTTATTTTTGCTCCTGTAAATCAGTGATTCGTAATTTGTCAGACCATTGGCTGGTGTAGGTATTTCATCTATAAGTATCTGATAATCATATAATGTTACAGACACAGCTGTCTTTGTTTTAGGCTTAATTATTATGTTGTTGGCAACAAAGGTCAGAATACCCGGCTTCCCTGATAGCTTGAAAGTTAGTCTGAGATTATAAGTTCCGGCGGCAGCATCCTGCATCTTTACTTCTTTCCCTGCTGAAAGTAGTTTGAAAGAGGAACTTGATTTAATGTCTCCAAGTGAAGTTATATTTACTGATAACGCCGGGGTTTTATCGGCTGCATTCATTGGTGCATAGGTCTGTTGCACCCACACTTGGTTCCAGCAGTGGTCCATTTTAACATTTATCCCGTTATCGAGTTTATAACTGTAATCTGAAACGGCTTGAGAGAGTAACGATAGAATAACCACTGTTTGAAGGAAGAGTATTGATAAAAGCTTTTTCATAATATATAGTTTATATTTCATTTTTGAATATGCCTATCAAAATTACAGTATTTATATATATCAGTCAATTTTATTTTACCCTCATTAGTCATAATTTAACAACCTCATACTTTCTGATAAATTCCGGATCGAAATCAACCCCCGAACCAGGACCGACAGGTACTTTAACCATTCCGTTCACACTCTGAAGAGGGGAAGTTTTACATTCAAATAGCACGTCGGTTTTAAATCCTTTAAATTCATGATAGGGAAGGGCATTAGGAAGTGCAGATACAAAATGCAACATGTAAAGAAAACCCAAATCGCCACCAGTCATATGCGGTGTGCATGGTTTTCCAAAAGCATTTGCCATAAGAGCAACTTTCATTGACCGGATCATTCCTCCGAAATAAAAAAGATCAGGTTGAACGATTTGAACTCCATCATTTGCTATAAGCCATCGAAAACCATGAAGACTGAATTCCTGTTCTCCTCCGGCAATTGGTATACTTAGAATATCAGCAACTTTTTTTGTCTCTTCATACCACTCGAAAGGAACGGGTTCTTCAAAAAACTCAAAACGATATTCTTCCAAAAGTCTCCCAACACGAATGGCTTCTTTAACAGAATAAAAACCATTAGAATCGGCATATAGAACCATCTTGTCTCCAAAAGTTTTCCTGACCAGTGGAATAATTGTTTCTGTTCTTCCTGCAGGACCAACAGCATTAATGTCTGCAGTACCGAACATCAGACCGCCTACCTTAATCTTAAGTGCCTTTGCATTGTACTCGGCTACATCTCTTTTTATCAATTCCATCGATTCAGCTACCGACTTTTCGCGGTACTCGGTAGCCTGGTATACTTCAACCTCAGGGTTGTGAATTTCACCTATCATCTGACCGATTGGTTTTCCTGAAATACGCCCCATCATATCGAGAATCGCAAACTCGATTGTAGCAAGCGGAACTCCAAGAGCCATGCCAGATAATCTGAAGTTAAGCTGATAGATATAAACTTTCTCAACAAGGCGATCAAGATCGCGGGCATCTTTATTTATAAAAAAAGGTTGTACCAGGTTTATAAAAACAGGATAAAGCGAACGCAACTGACCACTGTGACCAACTGAGATTCCAACTGCACCATCTTTTGATCTCACCCGGCATAAAAAGCTATTCTTAAATCTTAACAATTCAAGTGTTTCTATTATTACCGGTGAAGAAAATAATTCCTTTTTAAATATCGGTATTTTAAGGATTTCATCAAGCCTTGAATAGTCTGTTTCAGTGGTACCACTGATCCGATTATTTAAAGAGATTGCAGATAGTGATTGCGGTATGGATGCTGCAATTCCGCCTGCTAATGCAGTGGTGATGAACTTTCGTCGGTTTGTTCCCATTTGATTTATATTTAATTAACTATTTCTGATTTGTTCAACTGATTTCGAGACAATGACTATATTAACTTATAACAACTACTTCATGGTCAGTAATTGAACTGATAGTGAAAATGACCCATCCCTTATCGGGTGTGAAACTTATCTTTTGTTCTGACACCAACAGCTTCATACTCTTTCCCGGAACATCAGCAGGTAGTTTCACTCTTACTTTCACAGGTCCAATGGGAATAAATTCATCAACCGGCTGGCGCCATGTTCCTGCGCTGGTAAGATTAGTAATATGTATAATCATACGTCCAGGCTGTTTATAAATATTACAATCTATAAGACCGGCACACTCAAGTGCAATCGGGATATCTTCTTTCGAAGCCCATCGGATAAGGTTAGCCAGTAGGTTACCATGATCAGGAAGGTTATATCGGCCAAATTGTCTGTCAATATCGGCTGGCATATAGGCTATACGATCATTGCCGGAACGGGAGTTGAGGATGAGACCAGGAATATCGGTCAACGGTTCTCTCATCCATGATGTTTCAGGAGGATAGATCGGGAATTGAGGTATAAAAGTCATCAGTACTTTTGCAGAAGGGTCAGTTTTGACTGATTCGAGAAGACCACCAAAAGAGAGGATATCTGTTTCCTCAAATCCTTTTAACACAGGATGTCTTTCCCCGGTCACAGATGGTTCTAGTCCTGTTTTTGGGCCATCAACATTTTTGCGCAACTCTGGCGAGAGTCGCAGATAGGTGTGGTAAGCCTCATTCGACCGTTTCCTTAGACTCGTTACTTTACCTGTCTGTGATTGCTCTTTGATATGTGTACCAAAAAGATCAGCAAGTGCATAGTCAGGTCTCCGGTCACCCGATTCGTTATAAAGACTACTTTCACCTGTGGCAATCAGACCTCCTCCTGCTTTAACAAACAGTCTGACACTTGCAACCTGATCATCGGTCATTACACCCAGATTTGGAAGAATAAGCAAAGATAAGTGACCAACTTCGCGATCGATATGATCAGCATTAACAGGCAGGTAAGGGATTCGGGCCCGGATCAGTGCCTGTGTTATTCCCCTGTAAGGCAGCTCTACCATCTGTTCTCTCTCTTCGCGCCCGTAAAAATCCATATTCTCCTGCGACCAGACAACTCCCACTGTAGCCATAGGTTGACGGTTCACAAGGAATTCTTCGTTGGATTTATGCCAAATGAAGAGTGAACCCGGAGTATGATAAATACGACGATCCTCATGAGAAGCACCAACATAATGCCACCATGGCTGAATACCTCCTGCTATTCCTTCAATCATCCACATGCGTGCTTCAGGTACAGGTTTTGCTGCTAACCGGAATGTTGGTCTGCCTGCCTGATACATGGCCATACTTTCAGGAATGAGCTTATCCCAACCAAGTAAACCGTGAATGAGTTTTCCCATATCTGTATTTTGCTGAAAACCTCCGGAATCGTTGCGTGACTGAGAGTCAAGCATGATAATCTCAGCCCGCTTACAAATCTCTTTCATATCGCGGAAACTTCCCGACTGTCCGCTAATGGAGCCACTGTTCATTCCCGACCATATACAGTCTTGTCCTCCGGCTGTTTTAGTGACCCGGTTGTTTAAATCCCATATTTCAAGTCTCCGGCGATAGTTCCACCGGATCCATTCCCTATAAACAACACTATCCCAGTTTCTGAGTTTAGGGATCTCATTTCCTGTTTTGTCACGAAAACTCTTTTTACAATTCTCACAATAGCAGATAGTATCTCGTCCAAGCCCACTCCAGCTGTTGTCTGTGAAACCTTCCGGATGATACAATTGCCATACTTCTGTTAGTATTGCCGGAATATGGTCATTATAATAAGGACTGTTGACACATGTTATAAAAAGATCACCCGCTTTATAAGGTTTCCCCTCTCCATCAATGGCAAACCAGTCAGGGTGCGACTTATAAAACTCTTCATGGGCACGATTTGAATCCATTCTCGCAAATACAACCAGGCCTTCATCATGGGCAGCACGACATAAGTCTCCAAAAAGGTCACGACCCCCGAGATACTGCGCCTGATGATGAAGCGGCACTTTACTCGGATAATAAGCCACAATACCGCCGGCGTTTATAATAACACCCTGTGTCTTTGTGTTTTTCCAATGGTTGCGCCACCATTTGATATCATAGTGAGCCGGATCTTTTTCGGTGATATTTGTCTGACCCCATCGCGTTACCCGTCGGTACCATGGAATTTCTTCGGCAGGAAGTACTTTTCTACCAATACTCTCCGTGGCTATAGACAGAAGATTACTACTGGCAATAGTTACGGTTGCAGCAGCAGCTCTTTTAAGGAATATCCGACGACTATTGCCACCATCTGATCTGCGCATTTTATTCATGGTTATTAATTTCTGAACTGTTCATTTCTATTTGCGATAAAAGTCTTTGATTGAATACTAAACCAAATCGATTCCTACTATTTCGTGATCATATATCTGAGGCACGTTTAGAATTACTACTTCTTCTTTGATCTCAAATGCCGGCTTTTGTCCGCTAACAAGTAAATGAACACCTGTTACTCTTGATCCTTGAGGAGTTTTTATATTAAGTTGTGCTGCAACAGGAATTAATTCCCGGAAAGGACCTTTCATCATCATTGGGTTGGTAAGGTTAACCAGGTGTACAGTCATTGAATTCTTTTGCCGCCATACCGTGACATCCACAACACCCGGACCTTTTACTTCAACAATTGGTTCTTCATTCAGAGCCCAGCGAATTGTGTTTCTAAGAAGTTTTCCATGATCTGCACTTAAAATCTGCCAGAAAGACCTGTCAATATCGCCAGGAAAATAGGCAACTCTCCCTTTACCGGCTTCCCGCAGATAAAGCTCTCTGATGTCCGTCTCGGGTATACGTGGATAAACATCTTCCATAGGGAGGTCGGGATAGGAAGGTATCAAAGTAACCGGACTTGGGAATGATGATCGTGGTATAACATTCACTTTGTAAATTGAATTGATAATCCGATATGAATCCTCGAGGTCTTTTAATACCGGGTGAAAATGTTTTGTTGCAGAATCTTCTTTTAATCGCAGGTAACTATTTTGCAAAGGGCCTTCGACATTTTTATCAAATGTAACACCAAACAAGTCAGCCAGACCGAAATCTGTCCGCCGTATACCTGACTCATCATATAAAGATGTTTCAAAGGTGGCTAATATGCTACCACCATCTTCAACAAATTTTCTTATTTGACCACACTTTTCCGAAGATAAAGAAGCAATATTTGGAAGTATCAGTAATTTAAAAGGTTTCAGATGCTCAGGATCGAGCAGTCTGTCATTTACCATCTCAAATGGCATCCGGTCTTCAATCAATGCATGATACATACCCAATGCATGATCACCACTTTTCTGCTGCCATGCTTCACCTCCATAATTCCTGCTCTGTTCAGAAAAGACCATTCCTACACGGGCCATAGGAGAGGTGTTCCTCAGGTAAGGTTCGATACGGTAATGAACCTGGTATATTTTATCTACAATATCGAGCCATCGCTTGTCATAGAGTACGCCTGAAAACTTTGTGAACCATGGACGCATGCCATTAGCTGTTCCTTCAGCAACCCATACTCTTATTTCTGCTTCAGTCTGCACTGAATCTTTCCACCTGTACTGTTCTTCAACACCAACACTGAATATACCTCCCAGTGGTTTCATCCCAATAGAAGCACGTAATTCTTTTGCAACCTTACCGTTCGACCAGGGTAATGTAGCCCCGCTCCGGGCCTGATGGTCGGTAAAGACTATATCAGAAAGCTGACCGGTAATAACTTTATCGGGAAATCCGTTCGGGATAAACCTTGAAGCAGGTTTTGCCTTTCGAATCACACCATCCCATAAAATCCAAAGCTCTTTCAATCGGTTTGTGCTCCACTCTGAATATTTCTGATATGTTTTATCCAGCTGGTTGCTGCTTCTGGGAAGGTCAAGTCCGGAATAGTCTTTGAAATTTTGTTTGCAGTGTTCACAATAGCATATTCCGTGTCCGGCCCAGCGGTTGGAAAAAATACCATCGGGCTGGTAACGTTCCATGATCTCAGAATGTACCTGCGTCATAAACTCAAAATTATATGGACCAAATGCACATGTTACCCAGAGATCCTTATTAGCCCAGTGACGACGCTTCTCTCCATTAGCTGTTACTGATATCCAGTCAGGATGAGCATCATACACATTTTGTCTGGCGGCGTGAGGATCGGTACGGGCTATTACCGACATATTCATTTTCCGGCTGCCTTCTGCCAGGTAACCAAAAGGATCTGAGTTGCCAAGCCAGTCACTTCGATGATGAAGCGGGACATCTGTCGGATAATATGCTACTATCCCGCCGGCGCTAAGGGTTGTACCATCTGCATGGATCTTCTTAAAGTAAGAGAGCCAGAAATCGGGATCAAACCGTCCGGGATCATTTTCCACTAATGTAAGTTGTGCCCATCTCATCGGACGGTTGAACCAGCTTTCGTCTGCAGGACTACTGAAATGGTTAAAAATTGAAGTGTCAGTAATTGCGTAAGCACCAGCAACTACTGTGGTTGCTTTTATAAAATTTCTCCTATCCATACTCTGAAATTAAAGTTTCAAAAGATAACGAAAATAATTGTGAAAAAGCCAGGTCTAAGGTTAAGGTTGAGGTTAAGTTAGAACTTTTGTGAAATATTTTTTTTATTCTGCGGAATATTTATCTTTGATTGGTTGTCTAATACCTTATTAACTCACTTAAAATTTAGAGAAATATGAAAAATTTAAAAAGATTTTTATCATTAACAGTCATTCTGGCTCTTATTGCACCTGTTATGATCAATGCACAGGCTGGTAAAGCTAACTTCGCTGGTTCCTGGGCTGCAAATGCTGAGAAAAGTACACCGGCTCCACAGGGTGGTGGCGGCGGTCAGAGAATGGGTGGCGGAAATTTTGATGCTACTCAGGAAGCTAATCTTTTGAACGTTACAAGAACAAGAACAGGACAGGATGGCACAGCTACTACAACTGTTACGAAATATACTCTTGACGGGAAAGAAAGTGTAAATACGAACCCACGCGGAACAAGCAAATCAGTGGCAACATGGTCAGCTGATGGCAAGTCCCTGACAATTGCTACAACCAGCACTTTTAATGACAGGGAGATGAAATCAAGTGAAGTATGGACTCTTACTGACGCAAAAACTCTTACAGTTACTGGTACCAGAGCAGGTCAGGATGGTGCTAATGTAGTTACCAAAAGAGTTTATGACAAAAAATAACTTTTGAGATCATAAATTAAATGATGAAGAGGCTCCGTGAGGGGCCTCTTTTTTTATTTAAAAAAATTGGCGGTTTAACAGAATGAAAAAGGGTTTTTGATTGTCTATTGATAAAATGGAAGAGTAAAATTTCTTAATTCGGTTATTTAAGATTTATAAAGTACACTTATTAAAAAATAGTATCATGAAAAGAGCTGGAAAAATTTTGGGAATACTGCTTCTGCTTGCAGTTGCAGCATCTGGATGCCGACATTTAAGACATGAAAAGGAGGACAGAAATGAATCTAAAAAGATGAACAAAATGATGGTTCACAATTTCAGACATAGAGGAATGGGACGCAATTCAGATTCCTATATGATGAGAGGAATGAGACCTGGAATGAGAAGAGGAATGGGTATGATGAATAATGAAAACACAGGCTGGAACCAGATGGGAAGAGGCGCTGGAAACGGGATGGGTCAAATGGGACGTGGTGCCGGAAGAGGCATGGGTCAGATGAACGGTATGGATAACAGCTCTGTAGGACCAGGAGGAATAATTCTGCAGAATATACCTAACGTCACTGATAAGCAAAAGAAGGAATTTGCAGAGCTTTTAAAGAGTCAGCAGGAAGAGATGACAAAAATGAGAAGCGAAATGGCTGCCAAAATCAGAAGCACCATAGAATCTCAGAGGACAAAAATGCTTAAGTTGTTCACAGAAGAACAAAAGAAGTCAATAGGTGCCCGTTAAATATCAAAAAATCAATTCATAACATCCTTAATTTGTCTCCAGGTAATAAGGATAATATGATTTGCTTTTAAGAGATCTTTAAATTCAGAGCTAAGAACTAAATCAAGGTCATGTTGACGCCACGCTGAGCCGTAGTCATCATGACCTTTACTTATTGCTTTCATCTCATCATTATCAATGGCAACATGAACGATCATCTGATTCAGTCCGGGTTTTAATTCTGAAATGCCTTTTTTATAGGCATCAATCCAATTGTCTTTTATCATCTGTGGTTCCAGCATAAACAGATTATCGATAAGGTAGATTTTCGATCCTAATGCTTTCGCTGTCTCCGGAGGAAACCCGCTTAAATATGCCCTTGGGAAAAGAACAGGCAGATGATATATGTCGGAAAGATTCAGGTAAATTTTTATCAACTCGGGATTTGCAAGGACACTTCCCATATGTGTATCGATATGAGTTGGCTGAACACCCAGCGAAATTAATTTATCAATCTGGGCTTTAAGCTCTTTTTCTGCATCAGCCCCTTTGGCAACTTTGCCAAGTTCTTCAACTGACGGATAAAAATAACCGTTCGGTTCAAGCAGGCTGGAGATCTGATCAGAAGGAGAAATTCCACCCCATTTATAAAGATCCCATTCAGCAGTCATTGTAAGGTGAACACCAACATCCATGCCGGGATGGTCTTTCACATAACGTGCAATTTCAAGAGCCCATGGGCATGGCATCATGATACTTCCTGATGTAATTCCTTTATTCTCAAATGCTTTTATACAGGCAGTATTGACTGAATTGGCAAGACCCATGTCATCGGCATGAATAATAAGTAATTTGGAATCTTTTGGATAACCTAATAATTCGGCCAGATTTTTACTTTCCTGACCGTTGATGCCAAGTGTAAATATGATACTGGCAAAAACAAGAATAATTTTTTTCATTTTGAGGGTTTTGTTTCATCAAAGACTAAAAGTACTGAGATTAATTTATAAAATCTGACAAAACCCTGATAATTCACAACACTTGAGAAGTCCGGGCAGTTTAAAACAGATAATGTTATTAGTACTAACCAAAAAAAGCCTGATATTTGAAAAAGTTTCCAATATCTTCATAAAATGAAAAAAACTAATGTATTTACCCTTATTCTGATTATGCTGTTGCTTTCAGCTATCTCTCTCTGCACAGCACAAAGTATAAAAACAGAAAGTGCTGATCACTCTTCCGCCATCGCAGATCTTCAATTCCCTTTTATCGGAGCCCAGGTTTTTATTGAGCCCGGACAAACACCTGAAGAAATTGATACATGGTTCAGAATTCTGGAGGTGAACCATTTTTCAGTTTGCAGAATCAGGATGTTTGAATCATATATGAAGAAAGCAGATGGTACCTGGGATTTTTCCCTTTTTGATAATGCTTTCCGGTCAGCTGAAAAACACGGAATTAAAGTTTTTGGAACAATATTTCCTTATACTGAGAAGACTGATATAGGAGGGTTTAAATTTCCCCGCGACGAAGCCCATCTTAAGTCAATTGCAATATTTATTAAAGAACTTACGACCCATTTTAAGCAGTTTAAAAGTCTATATGGCTGGGTATTGATTAATGAGCCGGGTGTTGGTGGTAATATTCCATGGACTGATTTTACCAAAAAGAAATTTACAGAATGGAAGCTGACTCATCCTGTTAAGGAATATACTGAAAAAGGGTTCCCGATCCTCGTTGATTTAACTGATCAGGCTTTCCTGTATGATTTAAACACCTGGTATTTGAACTGGTTGGCTAAAGAAGTTAGAAAATACGATACAACTCATGAACTTCATGTTAACAATCATCAGATGTTCCAGAACTGTGCAGAGTATAATTTCCCGGAATGGAGAAAATTTCTCACCAGCTTGGGAGGTTCTGCCCATGCGTCGTGGCATTTTGGGTACTTTAACAGGCAGCAATACGCTGTGGCAATGTCAGCAAACAGTGAGATAGTGAGGTCAGGAGCAGGAAGTCTTCCATGGTTAATGACTGAACTACAGGGAGGTAATAATACCTACAGCGGAGGTACACCGATGTGCCCCACAAAGGAAGAGATTGCTCAATGGCTATGGATCATAACGGCTACTGAAGGAAAAGGGGCTATTTTCTGGTCACTTAATCCGCGCAGCTCCGGTATTGAAGCCGGTGAATGGGCCTTGCTGGATTTTCAGAATAAACCATCGGACAGGATGCAGGAAGCTTCGTTGGTGTCCGAGTCTATAATGAATTACAGGAAATTGTTTGAAAATGTAAAGGAGTCTGAATCGGGGATTAACCTTCTCTATGTCCGGCAATCATTGTGGGCTGAGAGCAAAATGGCCAACGGGTCAGCACAGAATTTTGAAGCCCGGAAGGTTGGGGGAGTAATGAAATCAATACTTGGATACTTTGAAGCATTCAGCCAGATGGGTGTTAATGTAAACCTTAAAGCATTCGAGGAGTTTGATTTCAATAAACAGGATTATAAAGGGACAACAATCATTCTGGCACATCAGATATCATTACCAGACAAATATGCCCCAATCCTTGAAAATTTTGTCAGCAAAGGAGGAAAACTGATTGTTGATGGTATGACAGGCTTTTTCGATGAGAACCTGCACAACACTATGAAAACCGGATTTCCTTACGAAAAGTTATTCGGGGGGAATATCAGTGAGTTTAAGTTAGTATATGATCTTTTTCAGTTGAAGTGGAACGAATTTAACCTTCCTGCTCATCTGTGGAGGGGAACAATTGCGGCGGGTACAGGTGAAATAGCATCTGAATATAATGGTGATCCGGTAGCAGTCAGGAATAAATTTGGTAAGGGTGAAGTATTATGGATTCCTTCATTGATTGGCCTGGGAAGCCGCTTATCCGGGGATTATTCTTCATTGATAAGATTCTTAAATAAAGAAGTTTCAGGTAGTCTGGTAAATGTCCCTGTAAGGTTTCAGACACCTAAGAAGGGCCTTCTTATGAAAACAGCATTGTCAGGTTCTTCACTTATTACAATAGTGATAAATAAAAGCGATATGGAAGAACATGTTAAACTGAATTTTGGAAGTAAGAATCCTGAAGGGACACTGATCTTTTCAAATAAGCAGGGAAAGCTAATGGGTACAAATCTACAGATAGGGCAGGAGGAGACCATGGTTGTAGAATGGAAATAGCTAATAAAGCATCCTGGCTTTGATGGTATGTTCTATTTCTTTCAGTTCCTTTAATATGGTATCATCGATCTGGCTCTCAGTATCAATTATTACATACCCAATTTCCGGATCAGTCTGAAGATAAACGGATGCGATGTTAATTCCCCTTTTTGAGAACACCCCGTTTACTTCCCGCATTACCCCGGGCTGGTTTTTATGAATATGCAGAAAGCGCTGGAGATCTTTATGCGGTGCCAATGATATCTGAGGGAAGTTTACACTACCCAGAGTTGCGCCTATATCGCTGTACTGAATCATTTTCTCGGTAACCTCAATTCCAATATTCTCCTGAGCTTCCAAAGTGCTTCCACCTACATGAGGAGTCAGAATTACATTGTCCATTCCCTGCAGTATAAACTTAAAAGGTTCGTTATTTGATGCTGGTTCATCAGGAAATACATCTGCAGCAACACCAAGTAAATGACAGGTTTTCAGCGCCTCAGCAACCGCATTGTATTCCACAACATCTCCCCTTGATGCATTGATCAGTATTGAGCCCCTTTTCATAACAGCAATTTCTTTTGCCCCAATCATATCTTTTGTAAGTTCAGTCGACGGTACATGAAGCGTAACAACATCTGATACATTTAAAACCTCTTCCAATGTCTTACACTGTATAGCATTACCTAATGTCAATTTCTTAATAATGTCAAAATAGTAAACTTTCATCCCCATAGCTTCTGCAAGGATGGAAACCTGACTGCCTATATGACCATAACCAACTATGCCCATGGTTTTGCCGCGAACCTCATGTGAATCTTTGGCTGTTTTTAACCATTTACCATTATGGGCATTTGAATTTAATTTAGGTACAGAACGCATCAGCATAATACTCTCGGCAATAACTAATTCGGCTACTGAACGGGTATTTGAAAAAGGTGCATTAAATACAGGTATCCCAAGGGATTTGGCTGTTTTCTTATCAACCTGATTCGTACCAATGCTGAAACAGCCAATGGTAATTAATTTGGCTGCGTGTTGTAAAACGTCTTTTGTCAGTTCGGTCCTTGATCGGATGCCGATCATGTGAACATCCTTTATTTTTTCTATAAGTTCAACCTTGTCAAGTGCAGATGAGATGCATTCTATATTTGTATAGTTGTTTTCATGAAGTAGATTCAATGCGCTTTCATGAACACCTTCAAGCAGTAATACTTTTATTTGTTCTTTCCCCAATGAATATTTTTTCATTTTTTAAAAGGTTTAGGTTGCTAAGATATAAAAAAATAGGAATAGGTAAAAAGCATAAGGCATACGGTATACGGTATAAGGCATACGGCTTATGGCATTTGGCAAATGGATAATTGCCTTAAGCCATGCGCCGTATGCCCTACGCCGTACGCCTGATTTTAGTTAATAAATTTCTGAAATTTTGTCTGCGTTGAAAGTGTTATGATTGAACAACTTCACTTATCTTCATGTTTAATATCCGACTAATAAAACGAATATGGAAGATAATGCTCCTCTAGGCTGGAAAAAGCTCATCGATGGATATCCATGGTTTGGATGTGATGGGTGCTACCCGATAACTGCTTACTCTGAGTTTATGCCTCCACCTATGCTCGGCTATAAACCTTATGGCAAACCGGAACATTTGATATTAAGTGAAAAAGATCCCTTCGGGTGGAAGATCACAGAAATGGAAGAGGAGTATGAACTTCGGCCAGGGATCGAGCATATTGGCCAGCAGATAATCAAAAACATCATAAAACTTGGCAAGGGAATGCCAGAACATTATATCAGCGGACACGGAGGTGAGAACCTCAAAAATAACCCGTACTGGCCACCTGAACTGGCTAAGTGTGCAGGAACTCTAACTCACGAAAGGTATGTAACATTATTGCCATTAATGCTTTCACGTACTCAGGATGATAAAGGAAGGGTAATATGGACATTCTTCGGCAACAGCATTCATGATCCTGAACAGACATTCTGGAAAAGCTTCTTTACTGACCCGGAAACTGAGATCCCTCTGAAAGATTCAATCTCTTTCTTTACAGATTTGTTATCAGAAGCTTTTGGCGAAAAATTATCAGGTGATACCTCTCTTTTTGATGCCGGATTCAGAATCCTCCCTTCTGAGACAGCTAAATTGCCTGACTGGACCGGGAAATTCACTGTTACTGATGAATCAGCATTTGACAAAATAAAGTACTTATTGACTTTCAGACCATTCAGTAAACTCCCTGAAAAAGTAAGGAAACTTTATCTGGCAGGTTCTCTCTCTTTACTTCCGTTTCCGGGCAGTCTTGTATTCTGGGGGATGCCTGGTTATCTGCAACTAAAGAAAGATCTTCCTTCCGCGGCTCAGATCCCACTTCTGAACCTTGTTGCAAGAAACCGTGGAATTGGAAGTATCAGGGTAACACAATCGGGATGGCTGCATGAACCATATGCTGGAAGTAAAAATCATATTATTAACGAGAATCTGTTAAAAGACTCATTCCATCGTACGCACAGATGGGAGCGGGTTCACAGGTATCAGGATGAATTGAATGAAGTTGCCCATAAAGTAAGGCTGGTTAAGGCGCTATTCAGTACAGAGCCTGATGCTATGGGTTTGTATAACAAGCCCCTGGCAAGCAACAGCCAGCTTTGGAACCATAAATTTGAATTATTGCTGAACGGACCGAAAGCAGGAAAAAGAAAAATTACGGAAGTTGAAAAGACCTTCGCAAATGGTGGTTTGTTTGGATACAGATTCTTCTATCCCCCGATGCGTGTTGGTCAGCATGAAATTTACCTCCATCGTCCACTGGTTGGCTTCTATGATTCACAATTTGATAAATCTGTGGTAAAGTCAGGTTCACTTCCGGGTTACATTACAGGATATCATGAAAGTGACAAGGATATGTCGCATCCTGTTGAACTTTGGCCACGGATGCTTAAGCGGGAATTGTATCTTTCTGCCTTACATGATTTTAATACACACACTGATCATTATGCCCATCAGACTTCCTTTAATATCATTTCATTACTCGATAGCTGGGAGAAGCAGAACCGGAAACCATTGCAGAGATCTTATGCGCATAAATTGCTGAATGTTTCAAAACATAAAACCCTTGAACAGTGGCTTGATGAGCTGGCAGTTCACGCAAGTTCTCCTGAAAAATCTGCAATCATGCGCAAAGCTCTTGATAAAATTATTGAGCCATTAAATACTGAAATACTACCAGAATCACTGACTTATAATGAAACTGCAACAAGGCATTTTGAAGAAGCCTGGTGGAACGACATAAAATTTCTTGCTCATGGCGAATTCGTTTATACGGATAATGCAGATATTATGCTTGATGAAACCACGTTATCTCTTGTTCAAAAGCAGAAACGGGACCTCGAAATCCTTGGTGATTATTTTATTGGAAGATATGCCAAAGCAATTTCAGAAGCAGGAATGGAAGGGAAAGCTTTGGTTGGGGAACTTCCTTTTAAATGGGATACACTGTTCGAATTTTCCCAGTTTGGCGGCTGGCTTGGTAATCAGAAGGGTAATATGCATGAGCGCAATATACTCATGGTGATTCCGGGAAAGAACCGTAAACAGGCTGTAGTCCTTGGAGATCATTATGATACCGCTTACATGGAAGATATTTACGAGAAAGGACGAGGAGGTTCCGGTGCAAGACTTTCTGCAAACGGAGCGGATGATAACTATTCTGCCAGCGCAACACTTCTACAGGCAGCACCCATTCTGTTAAAATTATCGAAAGAGGGAAAACTGGAACGTGATGTATGGCTCATTCATCTTACAGGTGAAGAGTTTCCGTCAGATTGCATGGGTGCCCGTAATTTCTGTCAGCTACTCATCGAAAAAAATATAAAGCTGAAAATTGACAAACAAACAACTTTAGATTTATCTGACACCGAAATTGTTGGAGTTTACGTTATGGATATGATTGGTCATAACAGGGACAATGATCAGGATATTTTTCAGATTTCTCCCGGTAAAAGTGCTGCATCACTTCATCTTGCATGGCAGGCACATATAGCTAATATGATTTGGAATTCATCAACGCATAACTGGAACAAGCATCCTGACAGATTAAATAAAACAAAGGGAAAACGTATCACAGGTCTGCAGGAAATTCCTGAAACAGCAAAATTTCTATCTGTTAGTGGTGAAGTAAGAACTCAATACAATCCTCATAGTTCAATTTTTAACACTGATGGTCAGATCTTTTCAGATACAGGTGTTCCGGTTGTACTCTTTATGGAGAACTACGATATAAACAGAACCGGTTATCACGATACAAAAGATACCCTGGAAAATATCGATCTCGATTATGGAGCAGCGTTTGCAGCTCTTGCCATTGAAACAGCAGCACGTGTTGCATCTCTTCCTGATGTATCTTTTTAAACTAAAACATATAACTTTGACCCGTAAACTTTAAACTTTTTAATCATGAACCTTACATTCAGAACAACTCCGGAAAAAAGTGATATAAAACGAGTAATGGAAATAGTCGAATCGACGAAGTTCTTTTACGACCACGAAGTCGAAATTGCAGCAGAACTGGTTGCAGAAAGACTGGCACTTGGTGAATCAACCGGGTACTATTTTGTGTTTGCTGAAGTCGATGGAGTTACAGCAGCATATGCCTGTTTCGGTCCCATAACAATGTCAAAAACCTGCTTTGACCTCTACTGGATTGCTACACATAATGATTTTCGGGGCAAAGGCATTGGAAGACAATTACTTGAAGAAACTTATAAGCATGCCAGAAATATGGGATGTAAGATCATTATTGCAGAAACATCCGGACTTGAACACTATGCTCCAACAAGAGCTTTCTATATCAGTAATAAATTCGATATGGAAGCAACCCTGAAGAATTTCTACGATGAGGGAGATGATAAGTTGTTCTACACCAAACGAATTGGCTAGGAAACAGTTTCCTGTCTCAGTAAAGAGAATCTTAGCCGGGACTATTTAAACGCAGAGATCGCATCTTCTCCGTGCACTCTACCGGTTATTTCTTTTTAATTAGCTACGTTAACTTTTATTAAAGATCCTTTTAACCCTTTTGATTCTGCTTTTATAGTAAATGAACCGGTGGCTCCTTTCTCTGCTGCTACAATTATCAGACACATTCCATTGTATGCTTTCTTTGATTTAGCCTGGAATGATTCATGACTGGTTGCATCGCCATTGTCGGTAGCAACAATTTTACCCGGACTTTCGATGCTGAAATTCAACTGGTTTGAACTTCCTGGAACCAGCAGTTTATTCTTATCTTCAATTCTTACTGTGACAAAGATCAGGTCTACACCATCAGGACGAACAGCTTGTCTATCGGCAATCATTGAAAGAGCAGATGGTTTCTCAGTGGTCTTCATAACATCTTCGGCCCATTTGATTCCGTTTTTATACGCTATTACTTTTAATTCCCCTGGCTGATATACTACATCATCCCATTTAAGTCGGTATTCAAATTCTCCTTTTTTCTTCTTGCCCAATGATTTGCCATTTAGGAATAATTCAGCTTCATCACCTGAGGTATAAACATGAACCGGAGTAACCAACCCTTTTCTATCAGGCCAGTTCCAGTGAGGAAGAATATGTGCCATTGGTAATTCAGCTCTCCATCGCGATTGATAAAGATAAAAACGATCTTTTTTAAATCCAGCCAGGTCCAATATTCCAAAATAGCTGCTACGTGACGGTACTTCTTTAACACCTTGTATTTCCAACATTTTCAGAGTTTCTTTATACCCCCATGAATTTGGTTTAAGTCCGGTCATATCTTGGGAATATGGAGTGGGTTCTCCGATATAGTCAAATCCTGTCCATACAAATTCACCCATAACAGCCGGGAATTTATCGAGAAGTGTCCATTGCTGATCGGCTGTTGATGCCCACGACGGATATGCCAGATCGTAAGATGAGATCTGGAATATTCCTTTCCCGGGAAGGTTATTATAGAGGTCTCCCTGTGCAACCGGATAAAAGTACTCACCTCTTGAACTGATTGTTGAAGTTGATTCGGTTGAGACCATTCCCAGATTAACGTTGTCTTTCAGATCAAAAAATCTTTGGTAATCATTGAGATGGTAGTTGATACCGAATAAATCGAGTGTTTTTTGAAAACCATTGGTTCCTGAGTTGGCATCATTGCAGCCTGATGTTACAGGACGCGTATTGTCCTCTGATTTAACAATTGCATTCAGAGATCTTGAAAGGTAAGCATTCCTCTGATCCGGTACCTCATTGCCAATACTCCATATAAATACTGAAGGGTGATTTCTGTCACGACGAACCATTGCTTTTATATCTTCATCATGCCATCCATTGAAAATCAGGTTATAATCTTTTGGTTTCTTCCCTATTCTCCATGTGTCGAATGCTTCAACCATAATGAGGAAGCCCATTTTATCGCACAGATCAACAAGTTCAGGGGCCGGAGGGTTGTGGCTTGTCCTTATGGCGTTGCACCCCATCTCTTTCAATAATTCAAGTTGCCTTTCTGCTGCACGGGTATTAAACGCAGCACCCAATGCTCCAAGATCGTGGTGGTTACAAACGCCATTTATTTCAACTCTATTACCATTCAGCAAAAAACCATCACGGGGTGTGAAATTCAAAGTCCTGAAACCGAAATTGGCTTCGTATTTATCAGTAACAGTTGTCCCCTGCAAAACATTCACAACAACACGGTATAGTTCAGGTTTATAGACATCCCAGAGAACCGGATCTTTCACTGGTATATCAAGACGGAAGTCATGATTTTTCATACCCATAACTGTTGCTGTAACAATGGCTGATTCTGCAACAGGCGCACCTTCCGGTTCAAATTTATCAGTCAGTTTATAAACTGATGCTTTCACTGTAACAGTAACAGGTTCATTAACATGGTTTTCAACTTCAGCTTTTACACTAAGGATACCTCTTTCTTTTTTAATCTCAGGAGTAGTGCAGAAGACACCATTATATGCAATCTGAATTTGTGAAGTTTTTTCAAGCCAGACATTTCTATAGAGACCGGCACCAGGGTACCATCTTGAATCCCAGTTTTTTGTATCGAGACGTACTGCTATAATATTTTCCTTTCCGTTAATAATATATGGTGTAAGATCGAGCTGAAAAGAGGTGTAACCATAAGGCCATTCCCCAACATATTTCCCGTTCAGCCATACTTTTGCGTTGGCCATTGCACCATCGAAATCGACATAAATTCTTTTATCTTTATCAGTGGGACTAATAACAAAATGTTTCCTGTACCAGCCAATCCCTTTCCATGGAAGTAAACCTGTATTATTTTCAAGTGTGTCGCTAAACGGACCCTCAATGGCCCAGTCGTGGGGCAGATCGAGAGATCGCCAGTTGTTATCATTGACAGATGGAAGCTGAAGATCAGCGGGTTCTTTATCGGAGGTGGCTGATTCGTCGGAGGCACTAAAAAACTTTACGAATTTCCATCCCTGGTTAAATGATTCACGCGATCGTGGTGACTCCTGTGCCAGTAAAGTTCCACTGATACACATAGTTATCACGATCATGAACAGAGTAGAAAGCGATGTTGTTTTCATATAATTAAGAATTAGAATTTTCTTCTAAAGTAGTTAAAAATTTATTCCAATCCCGAAAAATCAATTTGTGGTGTAGTATTTGATTTCGGTCTTCCGTCTTCCGTCTTCCGTCTTCTGGCTTTTCCCTTTTATCTTTTTACATTTGTCTTTTGTCTTAAAAGCCTTATATTATGAATAAATCATCTTTTTTCTACCTGACCGTATTAATTCTTCTCTTTCTTTTTGCACCGGTTAAAAGTCAATTCATATCTCCAAATCCCAAAAGCTTCACACATCAGGATACATTGAGAGGATCCATAACCCCTGAGAGAGCATGGTGGGATCTGAAGTACTATCATCTTGACATTACTGTAAATCCTGCAGACAGTACAATCTACGGGACGAACACTGTAACATACAAGGTTCTTACCCCGGCAAGCCTCATGCAGATTGATCTGCAACCTCCTCTTAATCTGACAAAAGCGGTTCAGAACGGAAAATCACTTAATTTCAAACGTGAAGGAAATGTTTACTGGATAAATCTTAACGATAAGCAGGAACAGGGAAAGATCTTTTCTGTTGAACTGACTTATGGCGGTAAACCAAAAGTTTCCAAAAGACCGCCGTGGGAGGGGGGAATTACATGGTCAAAAGACTCAAAGGGCCTCCCGTTTGTTGCGTCCTCATGTCAGGGTGACGGGGCAAGTTTATGGTGGCCTTGCAAAGACCACATGTACGATGAACCTGATAGTATGCTGATTAGTGTGAATGTGCCGGAAAACCTTATGGATGTCTCAAATGGCAGACTTAGAAGTGTTATAAAACAGAAAAATAAAACAAAGACCTGGAACTGGTTTGTTGCTAACCCTATTAACAACTACGGCGTTAATATTAACGTAGCCGATTATGCTCATTTTTCAGAAGTATTCAATGGGGAAAAGGGAAAGCTTGATTGTGATTATTATGTATTGAAAGAAAACCTGGAAAAAGCTAAAGTTCAGTTTAAACAGGCTCCATTAATGCTTGCTGCGTTTGAACATTGGTTCGGACCATATCCGTTCTATGAAGACGGCTATAAACTTGTTGAAGCACCTTATCTTGGGATGGAGCATCAGAGTTCTGTAACCTATGGTAACGGATTTAAAAACGGTTACAGGGGAACAGATCTGAGTCACACAGGATGGGGTTTGAAATTCGATTTTATCATTGTCCACGAATCGGGTCATGAGTGGTTTGCAAACAGTATTACTTATGAAGATATAGCCGATATGTGGGTTCATGAGAGCTTCATAAATTACTCTGAAAGTCTCTATGTTGAGTATTATTTTGGTAAGGATGCCGGAAATGAATATGTTTTAGGTACGCGTGCCAATATCAGAAACGATAAACCTATTATTGGTTTTTACAATGTTAATAATGAAGGATCGGGTGATATGTACTACAAAGGAGGCAACATGCTTCACACCATCCGTCAGATTATTAATGATGATGAAAAATTCAGGGGCCTGCTGCGTGGACTTAGCAAGGATTTTTATCATCAGGTTGTAAAAGGCTCTCAGATAGAAAATTATATGAGTGAAAAGACCGGATTGAATCTAAAACCTGTCTTTGACCAGTACCTCAGGGATGTCAGGATACCTGTTTTTGAGTATTTTATAAAAGGAAAAGACCTTTCTTTCAGGTGGAATGATTGTGTCCAGGATTTTAATATGCCTCTAAAAATATATGTTTCAGGTAAAGAGAAAAATATTATTCCCACAATCAGATTCGCCACAATTAAACTGGATGTTGATGATGCAGTTATCAAAGTCGATCCGGGGTATTATGTGGGATCGATGAATATGTCAGGAAAGTAAGAGATATTAAGACAAAAGACAAAAGTCACAAGACAAAAGTAAAGAAACTAATCATGGGTTGGATTTCACTTTTATCTTTTTACTTTTATCTTTTGTCTTGATCTTCTATATTTCAGATATACACTGATCAATATATGATTTTTATGGTTTCACGAGAATCGGTTTACCGAATCCGATCTTTTCAAGTGGTTTAAGTTGGGTTGCGGCATCACCGACAATCACATAATACATCTTATCTGGTACAATATACTTATCTGTAATTGCCTTATGTTCATCAATTGTTATATTCTTAATTACGTTTTCTTCCTTCATAATGTAATCATCAGGAAGTTCGTATTTAGACATTGTCGATAACATCTGTATCAGCGATCCATTTGTCTCGAATCGAAGGGCATTTGAAAGTATCATACAATTTTTAATGAATTGCAGGTCCTTTTCGTCAATGCCATTACGGTATTTCTCCATCTGGTCCTTTATTATTTTAACGGATTCGAAGGTCGCATCTGATCTGACACTGGTAGAAGCAACAAAAGGAGCTTTGGACTTCATTTCCTGGAAATAGCTTGAGGCTCCGTAAGTAAATCCTTTCTCTTCCCGAAGGATCTGGTTCAGAATACTGGTAAATGCACCGCCGAGCCTGTAGTTTACAAATTCTGCCTTTATATAGTCAGGATCTGTTCTTGGGAGGGCAAGGTATCCTGTATATATCACTGACTGGCGCGACCCCGGAATATCAACAAAGTAGATTTCGGACTTTTCCGGGTTTACAGGAACAGGGAATGAATTCAATTTGACATCTTTTGCCTTCCATCCTTCCTCCAGCGGTTTCAAAGCTTTCAGAACCTGTTCTTCAGACACATTTCCTGCAACCAGTATTCGCGTTAACCCTGGTGAAAAATTCTTTTCATAAAAGCTCTTTAAATCTGAGATAGTTATTTTACCAATTGATTCTTTTGTTCCCCTGGTACTATAACCAAAAATATTATCAGTTCCGTAAAGCAATTTGTTGAACAACAGGCTGGCTACACTTCTAGGCTGTGCCTCTGACTGTATTATGCTGTTTTTTGTTTTGGTCTGTGCCATTAAAAACTCAGCAGTATCCCAACGTGGTTCGAGAATGATCTCTTTCAGAAGAGCTGCTGTTTTATCAAAGTTTCTCGAAAGCGCGCTGGCATTTACCGACAATTCTTCGCGACCGGCATACATATTGATATTTGAGCCCAGCAACTCTGTTTGTTCCTCCAGTTCTTCGGGTGTTAAATTTTTAGTTCCCTGAGGAAGTACATTTGCTACCATGTTTGCGACCCCTGGCAGATCGGTCTTGTCCTGAAGAACTCCTCCATCAATTACCACACTTAACTCAACAAGAGGCAGCTCCTTATTCTGTATTCCATAAACCCTGATGCCATTTGCCAGAGTGGCTTTCCATATCTGTGGAACATTTACTCCCGGGGCTTGTCCTGCAGGAGGTTCAACAGTTCTGTCTAAAGATGATGCTGATTTCAAGATTTTTTCATCTCCTGTTCCTGCAATCTCAACCTGGCTGGCTTCATTGATGTTCTCTTCTTTCACACCTGCCGGTAAGGAGCCATCTGCTATCATTCCGATCTTTCCCTTCGGCACAAAACTGGTAACAATATGAGGTTTATTCTTTATATATTTGTCGTAAGCCATTTTTACATCATTAAGAGTAACCGCTTTAATGTTTTCAATATCTTTTTGAATGTATCCGGGGTCATTGAGGAAGGTATTATAGAAGGCAAGCTGGAAAGATTTGCCCAAAACACTGTTAAGTCCCTCGTAAAAACTCTTTTCACTCGCAGCCTTGACTCTCTCAACATCCTTTTCTGTTATTCCGTCTTTTTCAAATCGGTTAAAAGCTTCATTTACAGCCTCCTCTATCTCTTTTAGCGATTTCCCCTCGTTGGCTCTGATTGTAATCGTAAACTCTCCTGCCAGTTCACTTGAATTATTGTAAGCTGTGGTTCTTGATGTAAGTTTCTTTTCCTTTACAAGAACCTTGTATAAAGGTGCTTTTTTACCATCTGCGAGAATTTTTGCCAGGAAATCCAGGGCATAAGTATCTTTTTGATAGGACTGCGGTGCAGGCCATACAAGGGTTATCTCCGGGACATTAGCAAAATTGTCTTCATGATAAAGTTTTTTGGTTTTATCAAGAGTTGGTATCTGAGCTATACGCGAGGCAACTTCCCCATGCGATTTTGTTTCTGCGAAATATTTGTTTATTATCATCTTAACCGAATCTGAATTAAAATCTCCCGCAAGTACAAGAGTTGCATTATTTGGTCCGTAAAAATGTCCGTAATATGCTTTGACATCATCAAGAGAGGCATTTTTAAGATCAGCCATCTCGCCGATCACTTCCCAGTTATAGGGATGATCAGATGGATAGAGGTTCTTATCTATAACATAATCAGTGAAACCATAAGGTGAATTATCCTCTCCCTGCCTTTTCTCATTTGAAACCACATTCTGTTGAACAGCAAGTGTATGCTGGGTGATAGAGTTAATGAAAAATCCCATTCTGTCCGACTCGAGCCATAATACTTTTTCGAGAGCATTTTTCGGGAACATCTCATAATAGGTTGTTATATCACGAGTGGTAAACCCGTTATTGGTTCCTCCTACACCTTCGATAATTTTGTCAAAAGTGCCACTTGGAACATTTTCAGAGCCTCCGAAAAGAAGATGTTCAAACAGGTGAGCAAAACCGGTTTTGCCGGGGATCTCCCTGCTTGAACCTACATGGTACATAATTGCATATGAGATCATAGGATCGGAATGGTCGGTGTGAAGAATAACCTGCAATCCATTAGGCATAACATACTTTTCATAACTTAAATTTATTTTGTCAGCTTCAGGAGCCTTGCTACAGGCTGAAGTGTACAGAATAATTGAAAGAATTGTAAAAATTTTGGTTAAAGTCCGAATCTTGCTCATTTCTATAGTTTTAAGGTTAAGAAATTATTGTTGAATAGCAATGAATTATAAATTAAGTCTAGTTGGTACACAATCTGTTAAATCAAAATTAAAACAATTTTTTGTTTCCTGAATCATTCCTTTGATTTATCTGGGACAATTTTTTGTATATTTCCAAAGTAATATTTATCACGATTTTCATGAAAAAAAACTTGATTTTAATCTTTTTCTTAGCTTTTACAGCTGCAATATCCGGACAGGAAATTTCTGATGGATATAAAAAACTTGCAAAGGATATATTCAAAGAACTTATCGAAATAAATTCTACATCGAAGTTTGGGAGTACCAAGACAGCTGAAGCAATGGCTGCCAGACTTAAAGCGGCCGGATTTCAGAGTTCTGATATCCTTGTCACCGGACAGGATGACCAACACAAAAATCTTGTTTTCCGGTACCACGGAACCGGGAAACTGAAGCCAATTCTCTTTATCTGCCATCTGGATGTTGTTGAAGCTTTGAGAAGCGACTGGTCAGTAGATCCTTTCACCTTCCTCGAAAAAGATGGGTTCTTCTGGGGCAGAGGAACAACTGATGTAAAGATGGACGATGCATCTCTGATAACAAATATGATCCGTCTTAAAAATGAAGGATTTAAACCAAACCGTGATATTATTATCGCTCTTACTGCTGATGAAGAGACGGGGAATGCCAATGGAGTAAACTGGCTGGTCACAAATCATCGCGATTTGATTGAAGCTGATTTCTGCATTAATCCTGATGGAGGAGGAGGGGATAGTAAAAACGGGAAACCTGTTAGCATGGCAATTCAGACAAGCGAAAAGATTTATGTTTCCTTTAAGTTAGAGGTGAAAAACAAGGGAGGTCACAGCTCCCTTCCGGTTAAAGATAATGCAATCTATGTACTTGCATCCGGACTTACCCGTCTGGCAAAGTATGATTTTCCTGTCAGGCTTAATGAAACTACCCGTAAATACTTTGAAAATGTTAAAGCAGGTGAAACAGAGAAAGTAAAATCAGATATTAATACAATTCTTAAGACTCCTGAAGATACAGCTGCAGCAAACCGTCTAGAAGCTTATTCGCCTTACTATAACGCAATGATGCGCACAACGTGTGTTGCAACTATGATGAGTGCTGGGCATGCAGAGAATGCACTTCCGAATAATGCTCAGGCTATAATTAATTGCAGGATGCTCCCTGATGATAATCCGGAAAATGTTATGTCGGTTCTTAAATCTGTTCTGGCAGATGACAAGATCTCAATTGCAAAGATTAATTCGTCTTTTACTACGCCATTATCACCTCTGCGGGATGATATCACCGGGCCGGTAAATCAGATATCTGCAGCAATGTGGCCGGGTGTTAGTGTCACTCCCATTATGTCTACCGGTGCTACAGATGGTAAGTTCCTAAGGCTGAAAGGAATTCCGGTTTATGGTGTTTCAGGAATGTTTGGAGATATGGATGATGTTCGTGCTCACGGAAAAGACGAACGGATTCTTACGACTGATTACTATAACGGAGTTGAGTTTATGTATCGGTTCATTAAAGCTCTCTCATCGAATAAAACTCAATGAAAGTTTGTAGAATGAAAAGATTACTTTTTGTACTTGCATTTACTTTATTGACGATAGCAAGTCGTTCTCAGCATAAACCTTTCCTTTCAGATATTTACAGTTATATCGAAAACACAAAGGTTTTTGAATTAAATCAGGTAGAAGGACATGTTCCATTGGTACCATATACTACAGTTGATGAAGCATTAAAGAACAATCGTACAGAAGCAGCCGGTTTTATGTCACTTAATGGAACCTGGAAATTTCACTTTGCCAGTACACCTGAAGGAACACCTGCAGACTTCTTCTCTGGTAAATTCAACGATAATAAATGGGATACAATTTATGTTCCATCCAACTGGGAGATGCAGGGATTTGGCGATCCTCTTTTCCGGAATGTTTCAACACCATTTCATCCAAATCCGCCATTTACTCCACGTGAATATAATCCAACAGGTTCGTACCGAAAAACTTTTAATATACCCGCTTCATGGAAGGACAAAGAGATTTTTCTCAGAATGGAAAAAACTGCCTCTGCCTCCTTTGTATGGATAAACGGGAAAGAGGTTGGATACAATGAGGGGGCACAGGAGCCGGCCGAATATAATATTACTAAATATCTGAAGTCAGGCAAAAACACTATTGCTGTAAATGTTTACAAGTATTCTGACGGCTATTATCTTGAGGACCAGGATTACTGGCGCCTTGCCGGGATATTTGATGATGTATCTCTGATTGCCACTCCATCAACACATATTTTTGACTGGTATGCAACAACTGATCTTGATAAAACCTACACAGATGCACGACTCAATCTGTCAGTAGATCTCCGGAATTATTCTGGGAACAATGTCAGTGATTTCACTCTTAAAACGACTCTTTATGATAAAAATAAAAAGATTGTAAAGACTCTGGAATCGCAAAAGATCTCAATCAATGCAGGAGAGAAACAAACTGTAAATATTTCGGATGATATCAAAAATCCCGCTAAATGGTCAGCTGAATATCCTAACCTTTATACTCTAACTTTTGAGCTCCTGAATTCTGCAGGAAAAACTGTTGAGATAATAAACGGGAGGATTGGTTTTAAAAAGACTGAGATCAGGAATCAGGTTTTTTATCTTAATGGTGTTCCCGTAAAACTTAACGGTATTAACAGCCACATGCAGCATCCGACTCTGGGGCACACAATGAATGAGGAGACAATCAGAAAGGATATGAGCATTCTTAAGCAATTCAATATCAACTGCGTAAGGACATCCCATTATCCACCTGTAATAAGATATCTCGAACTTGCTGACGAATATGGTATTTATATTGTTGACGAAACAGGCGATGAATCGCATGCAACAGAATATGTATCAAAAGACAAAGCATGGGAGGAGATGTATCGTGAAAGAGCACGCAAGATGGTGCTGCGCGACAGGAATCATCCGTCAATTCTTTTCTGGAGTGCAGGAAATGAGAGCGGTGAAGGAGATAATATTTGCTCGGTGATTGATGTAGGGAAAAAATATGATAAAACCAGATACTGGATGTATGGCGGAAATGCTTTTTCCCACCCCTGCGAAGAGATAATCGGTCCAAGGTATCCACAGGTCTTCGATCTTATTACAAAAGTAATGCTTGTTCCTGATAGTATAGATCCCCGTCCATCATTTCTTGATGAATACCTGGCAGTTACAGGGAATGGCGGCGGCGGACTTGATGATTACTGGGATGTCTTTTACAGGTATCCCAGGAGTATGGGTGGCGCAATCTGGGATTTTGTGAGTACAGGCCTGACTGAGAAGATAAAATCACTGAAAGATGAATCGGAAAATAATGTTCAGGTTAACGTTATGGGAAGGGCAAAACTGGTTCAGGGCATTGAGGGAAAAGGGATCGATCTCAATGGACACGATCAGTGGGTTGAAGTTTACCGTGATAAAGCTCTTGAATTAAGTGGGAATCAGCTTACACTCTCGCTTCAGGTATTTCCCCGTTCGCTCAGCAGTTCGGCGGGAACATTGATAACAAAAGGAAATTATCAGTTTGGCATACACCAGATCAGAAAAGATTCACTTGAATTTTACATAACCACACAGCAAAAAAGCAAAGTGCAGATTGCTCTTCCCGGAAACTGGGAATATAACTGGCATCATATTGTGGCAACTTATAATGGCACGTCAATAATTCTTTCAATTGATGGAAAAGAAAGCAAACCTGTGCATGTTTCCGGAGATATCAGGAATACTCCATACCCTCTGAATATCGGAAGGAATGCTGAAATACACGGACAGGAGACATCTGTTTATATATGCGATGCAATTATCGACCAGGTAGGAGTATTCACTAAAACTGTTTCTTCTGGTTTACTTGAAAAACCTTCTCAGGAACTTAAGAAACAGGCTTCTTTGTGGCTCGATTTTGAAGAGATAACCGAAGGGGGAGAATTTTATAGTTATGGGATAGGGGCCAGGACCTACGGCGCCATCTGGCCCAATCGTCATCCTCAGCCTGAAATGTGGCAGATGAAGAAATCGGCACAACCTGTAAGTGTCAAGTTGATTTCGGAAGAACAAGGAGAAGTTGAAATTACAAACAGGTATCTTTTCACTAATCTAAACGAACTTAATGCTGAATGGATATTACAGGGAGATGATGAAACTCTTGAAAAGGGAAATCTTCAGGTAAATCTCGAACCTCAAAAAAAGGAGATAATAATTGTCCCGTTTAAAAAGCCTGAAATTAAGGAGGGTGTTAAGTATCGTCTATTGGTAAGCTTTCATCAGAAGGAAAAAACTTTGTGGGCTGAACCCGGATTTGAAATTGCCTGGGATCAGCTTGATCTGTTGTGGTTTAAACCGGTTCAGGAAGTGGCAAAAGCACCATCATCTCAGTTAACAGTAAATAATGAGAAAGATAAAATAACAATATCAGGAAAAGATTTTATTTACATTTTTGATAGAAATACAGGTTCTGTTTCATCTATGCAGTACCTGGGCAAAGAGCTTATTAAAAAAGGTCCTGAGTTGCATGTATGGAGGGCGCCACTTGCCAATGAAACTGATGAATGGGCATTCTGGTCTTCAAATAGTAAACATAAAACAGAGGGTTATGGGCGCATTGCAGCTTCAGAATGGTATTCAGCAGGAATAGATAATATGCAGATAATCAATGAATTATGTGATTTACAAGTAATTGATAATCAGAATATTACAATCGAAGTAAGAAATGTAACACTTTTATCAACAAAACGGGGAGCATTTCTGAATCACTATTTCTACCATATTTCAGGAAATGGTGAAATAAAGATTGACCATTCTGTTATTCCCAATGGAGATATGCCAGCCTGGTTGCCAAGGGTGGGAGTGGACTGGATTCTTGATAAAAGTTTATCCAATGTCCAATGGTATGGCCGCGGTCCGCAGGAAAATTACCCCGACAGGAAATCGGGATACAGAACCGGAGTTTATAAATCTACCGTTATAGATATGTATGAACCTTACCTGATTCCGCAGGATTACGGATTAAGATGCGATAATGAATGGGTAAGAATGACTAATGATAAAGGTATAGGTCTTGAGTTTAAAGGAAATAAGCTTTTTAATTTCAGTGCCCATGCATATTCAGAAGATAACCTGACAAAAGCCCTTTATACTTACCAGCTTCATCCTTTTGACGGTATTACTTTTAATTTCGATTATGCTACAAGCGGAGTCGGATGTACTGCACTTTCTGTATTTACGCAATACCAGGTGATGCCGCAGAGATATGATTTTACGATTAGTATTCGACCCGTTAGGTGATTTTTTTCTAATTCCTATAGATTTCATCCGGATAAAGATATCAGGATAAAATATTTCAATACCATCGGTGCAAAGTAAGCTATACAATAAATACATAGTTGTCTATGAACGAGTTTGGGGTACTTAGAAAGGCGTTAGGCTTAATAGTGTGCTTATTCGACTACAATGTTGATCCATAAATAAATTATAATGAAGAAATTGCTGATAATATTTCTTTTCACCATCAGCTTAGTTTACTGCCAAAATTCAGATAATAAAAAGCTGAAAACGACAGCTGAATTAGTAAACATTCTATCATCTGATTCTTTAGAGGGTAGATATATTGGTGACTCTAGTTTCGAAAGAGCTGCAAAATTTGTAGAAAATTACTTAAAATTAATTGAGGTTAAACCATTTTTTAACGGATCTTATCGGGATACCTTAACTATTTTTAGATATCATAGCTTCAATGTTGTTGGTATTATCGAAAATCGACATTCGATCAATGACTACATTTTAATCGGTGCTCATCTTGACCATTTGGGGAAAATGGATTCTATGACTGATTCAATTTTTAATGGAGCCAACGACAATGCAAGTGGAGTTACAGCCGTTTTGCAAATAGCCAGGGAACTAAAGAAATATAAGTTTGATAAAAAGGTCATCATAGCATTATTCACAGGCGAAGAATTTGGCTTAAAGGGATCAAAACACCTGGCTCAAAAGTTAAAGAATGCCAATATTAATCTTTCATACGTAATAAACTTCGAGATGATAGGTACACCTTTATCTTCTTTCCCTGAAAATGTTTATATAACTGGTTTTAACAGATCCAATTTTGGGGAAGTTGCAAACAACGTATTAGGTGACGAATTTATAGTTTCTAACGGAGCAGAATTTTCGGATGGATTATTTGGTGCCTCAGACAATTATCCCTTCTACTTGGAATTTAAGATTCCATCACATACAATTTCAACATTCGATTTTAAAAACTATAAATATTATCATTCAGTATCAGACGAATATTCACGGTTGAATATCCAACACATGAACTATATTATTCAAAAAACCAGTAAATTACTAATAAAGTTATTACAAGAAAATTCAGAAATAAAATTAAAGTACTAAATCTAACATGCTATATACGGTCATGTCGCCTGCCGCAGGCGCAAAACATGCACAACGGTGCCTGGCTATCACCGTTATATGTAAGGTTTTCAACATCCTACCGCGACATTCAACGCGCAAGCAAGAGTTTGACAGCCTGCCACCGCGACGGCTCCCGCCACTGCCAAACACATGCTTTTTTGCCAAATGGGATTAGTTGATTTACTCTGGCAACAGGTGAGAAAGACTATTGATTTTCAAACTTGATTTTAAGATAAATTCAACAATCTGTAAAATACTTTTACGGTTAAGTGTAAAATATCTTTACTTTTTAAAACTATAATAACATTTAAATGGTTTTATATCACACACATACATTTATGGCATCATTATAGTATATAAATGCTTAACAACAAATGATATAATTTTATTAAAGTCCTTTTAATGTTTGATTTTGAATACTTTTAATTATCTAAGTAAAATTATTATGGAGTTTATCATATTGTGATTTACATAAAACTAATTTTAAAATGAACTTAGGCATTTTTAGGAAAGTTATACGAACCTTGCTTAGCAATAAAATTTTATTACTAATAAATATTTCAGGTTTGGCTATTGGTATTTTATGTCTCGCATATTCATCTCTCTATATTATTCATGAAACTAAAGTTGACAAGTATAACTCAAACTATAACAGGATCTACAGAATATTGAAAACTGTGGGTACAGAAATAACGGGGTCTTCCCCTTTTGCTATTAAACCTTTATTGGAAAATATACCGGAAATTGAAACCTCTGCCAGATTTTGCAAATCTGATGTCGAAATAAAGAAGAATGGCGAGTATATCCTGGAAAATAATCTAAAGTATGTGGACAAAGAAATATTTGAGATATATTCGATTCCTGTCATTTACGGAAATGTAAAAAATTTTCTGATAGAACCCAATTCTATTATACTTACTCAAGGGATATCTGAAAAATATTTCGGGAATATGAATCCTGTAGGTGCAACATTAACAATTCGATTAAATGAAAAGGATTATGATCTTAGGGTAGATGGCGTAATAAAGAATTTCCGGGATTACTCCTCTTTTCAGGCAAAAATGTTTGTGAATTTTGACATGTATTCTAAAAGACTCAATAATGAATCTTACAAAACCGACTGGGTGGATTGGGGCTTCACAACAATTATTTTAGCGAAGTCCAATGTTGATAAAAATAGTTTTGAAAAAAAGTTTACAGAATATTTCAAGAAATATTTCATAGATTACTCTAATGTAAAATATAGTCTGCAACCGCTAAGTACTATATATTTTCATTCAAGCCATATGGGCAATAATAAATTCAATGAAGGGAATTTGATCAATTTAGTTCTATTGGGTTCTATTTGCCTAATAATATTCATTATCTCTTTTATTAATTTCACATTACTTTCAATAGCCAGGAAATATTCAAATCTGAAAGAAGTCGGAGTTATCAAAGTATTAGGTGCACGGAGATGGGATTATATAAAAACAATCTCTGTTGAATCATTCATTATTGCTTTACTGGCATTACTATTAACAAATACATTTCTTGTTTTCATTCTGAAAGGAATTAATCAATTATTGAACATTGATTTCACCCTTAACATTAATGAAAGCATTTCCTTCTACATAACATGTTTGATTATAACATTTATAGCCAGTTTCATTTCAGGTTTATATATTGCCACCGTGCTTTATAGATTAAATCCTTTAGCAATTTTCAGGCAAAATGCAAAATTCAACCTGACAAAAAATCCATTTATTAAAACACTAATAATATGTCAATTAACATCTATTTGTATATTAATAGGCGTAACATTTTCTTTTAATTCTCAGCTTTCTAGAATATTCCATTACGACATGGGTTATGATAGTTCAAACCTTATGGTTATAGATATTGGTTTAAAACAAAAGAATTTTAATTATAATGTTTTACTAACCACACTCAGGAAATATTCTGGTATTCAAGACGCAACTGCATCACATAATTCAATTCACCAATTAGGCCATTCCTCAGGTAGTATTGAACCTAAACAAGGAATGGATCCTGTAGAAGTAGATTATATGTATGTTGAATCAAATTATCTTGAGACACTTAAACTACCATTATTAGATGGGAGATCATTTATGCCTAATGATTCAAACTCAATTATTATTAATGAATCTCTGGCAAAAAAATTTCCATCCAACCTTATTGGAGAAAACGTAGATAAAAAGAAAATAATTGGTGTAGTAAAAGATTTCCATTTTCAATCATTTTACGAACCAATAACTCCACTGATTATTGAATTATTCCCCAGGCAAATAGAGCAAATATTATTACGGATGGTATCTCCAGTTAATGGCAAATCTATTGCTGATATCAGGGAAATAATCAACAGCAATAATCCAGGATTAAATTTTGATATTTATGACTATGAATCTAAGTTGGAAACAATCTATACTAATGAATTTAAGCTTAAAGCAATATTCAGGCTCTTTATAATAATGTCACTAATATTAGTATTTTCAGGTTTATTGGGTTTTTCCTTTTATATCACTCAATCTAAAATCAAAGAAATTTGTATTAGAAAGATTCATGGCGCTGGAGCTATTTCAATTCTTTGGATTATCTCTAAAGATTTCCTCCCTTTAGTTATCATCTCAAATATTATTGCTTTACCCTTTGCTTATTACGTCATAAATAGGGTATTAAATCAATTTGTAATTCAGGTTCCATTTAATTTTGGAAGTTATTTTATAACATTTATAAGTACTTGTATTTTTGTTCTTTCTATTCTGATTATAAGAACAATTTATATATTAAGACATAGTGCGGTTCAATATTTAAAATCTGAATAGAAATAAAAAGTAATTAAGATGCAACGACTGATAGTTTGTACAATTAATCCAAACCATCCTTCTGTAAACCACATTTGCTACCCACTGACAACCTGCCCACAAGCCAAAGGTAGCAAAAGAGGTTTCCAGACCTTCCCTGCCACTCAACTCGACAGGGTAAAAATGCCAATGTTCTTCATAACCGAGACTGATTTAATATTTGCCCTGCCCCTAACAACAGCTGAGCATAATGCGGGTCTCAGAGCAACCGAAGGTTCCATCAATCGCATCAAATTTTCAGGTACCTCGACTATTCCATCTACCGCAGCCCCGCACTATGCCTAGCTATCACCGTTAGTGTGCATAATCAGAATGTCCACAATTTATACTTTGACACTAAATTTTGATTGCAAATTAAAGAAAAAATGTTATCTTTGGAGATAACTTTATAGCATGGCAAGACAGATAATATTACATGGTGACTATTTTCTTGACTTTTATAAAGGACTGGATATTAAAGTAAAACATAAGATCCAATATGTGTTCGAATTGATAAAACAAGTGGATAGAGTCCCTCTGAAATTTTTATCACCGATGATCGGATGCGATGGACTTTATGAAATACGGATTGAATACCAGTCAAACATTTATCGGGTATTTTGTTGCTTTGATCAGGGACGGTTGGTCGTTTTATTTAATGGCTTTCAAAAGAAGACCCAGAAAACTCCTAAAGAAGAGATTGATAGAGCAATGAGATTAAAGGATGAGTATTTTAACCTAAAGAGACAAAAAAATGAAAAAGTATAAAGATATTACAACATTTGACGAGCTTCTTGACCATGAATATGGACCAATCGGAACTGAACGCAGAAATGAATTTGAGGAGAAAGCTCAAATGTTTATTGTCAGCGAAATGCTAAAAGAAGCCCGTAAGGAGGCTAAAATGACGCAAGGACAACTGGCTGAAAAAGCCGGGACTAAAAAAAGCTACATTTCGAAAATTGAGAACGGTAGAGGGAATATTCAACTCTCGACACTCATCAGGATTTTTGAAAAGGGCCTTAACCGGAAAGTTGGGTTGACTTTTTTATGAATTAATTACGCACCCTAAAGCGGATCATAAGCAATAAGCTTCCCGCTGCGCGGGACAAGTTGTCACAATTTTTACCACATTTTTACCTGATATTTAAATAATTATGAAAAAACTCTTTTGGATTGTAGCATCATTACTTCTGATAGGTGGTACAGTTATTTTTGCTATTGCAGTGACCAATAACTCTTCTGACAATCCATTCAAACCATATCGCATTATAATTTTAGTCGGACTATTAGCAATATCCGGATTTGTAAGGATTGCTTACAGAAAATTATACCGATAAAAAATGATTATAGATTTAATTCAGGTAAGGGCTTTTGCAAGAAATTCAACAAATTCCCAATAGTTGGCTCAATGGTTATGAATGAAGATTATAATTCAGGTCAAAGAAAGATCTACAATGACTATAAGGGTCATTCCTCCGACAGTCTGTTGGAAATAGTAAAAAACGGCGATAAGTATCTTCCGGAAGTCATTGAGGTAATATATGACATTTTAATAGAACGGGATGTTATGTTTCCACGTGTAGAGCCCGAAGAACCTGAAGATACCGTATTTATTGGGAAAGAAAAAGTTGAAACAGACCAGGAAGAATCATTTATTGAAGCCTTAACTGAAGAGGAACTTGAAACAGAAAGAGAAAAATTCTGGAAGTGTCCAAAATGCGGAGAGCTGGTTGAAATGGAATTTGGCGTCTGCTGGAAATGTGAGGGTGAGGTACCTGAAACTATTGAACATCCTGATAAAGAGGAGATCATAAAACAGAGGTCCGGCGAAAGATCATTTAACCCTGTTAAGATCGGGTTTACTTCTCTGATCCTTGGTGCTTTGATCTGTTTGCTTACCTGGTTCAGGGGAGACTCTTACGGTTTGTTCAAACATTTCCATTATGAGGATTTTGTAATTGGAGGTATTGCAATATTAGCCGGTATAGGATTCCTTATCTACGCACTTTTTTTTAAATCAAAATCTGAATAACCTTCTGCCTTCTTCCATCTGTCTTCCGTCTTCCGTCTTCCGTCTTCTGACTTAATAAGACCAGAACGAAGGTCCGCTTTTAACAAAAGTTATCGGAATATCCTTTATGAAGCCTTTCAGCCACTCAGCACAGTGTTCCATTCCGGCCTCTTCCGACGAAACATGTCCGATAAAAATAATAGCTTTATTCCGGCCCTGTGCAACGGCATCGCGCATATACTCGTATGTTTCCCACTGTTGAGATTCTCCGGCGATAACAACATCAACATTTTTATCCTCAAGCTTTAAAATATGGTTCATGCTGCCTGGTGCACCAACTGAAAGGCTAACCTTCGATAACTTCATTTCAGGTTTCCCGACAACATAAAACGCATTCTGAGGGAAGATCTGCTTTAGGTATTTAAGCAATCCGTTAAGATCAGTTTCCGGAAGTACAAACTGATTTGTTTTACCGGTTACAGCATAGTCTTTCCATCCGAGTTTTGTAACCATTCCCGATTCAATTCCATCAGGTTTTATGCTATGAATGTAATCGTGAAATCGCCATATAACGAGTTTGTGATAGTTAATAAAACGCTTTTTTGCAATAAAGACCGAATCGTTTTGAAACTGTTTTGTATCATCCAGATGATTATAGTAAAGTGGTTCGTGAACAATAATCAGATTGCAGTTTTTACTCACAGCTTCTTTCAGAACGTCCATAGTGGCAAACATACAGGTAATTATTCCTGTGACCTGAGTTTCAGGGTCTCCTTCTTTAATGACGTCTACTGTATTAGGAATAGTAGCTGCACCTGTGTTTTTTATTATCGTTCCGATTATAGCATTAGCAGTTTTTCCTTTTACTGAATTTTGTGCTGTACCTGTCAGACATAGAGCCCCGATAAGTAAAATTGATGATAATCTGAATATAGTTTTCATTTCAAAAATTGATTTAAACATTGTTAAATAATACATTATTAGTGTGTTATGGCCTGTAAATTTCAATTGCCCTGTAAATGCAGTCGACCTCAAACGGCGAAGATCCAAATACTTCACCATCGGGTGCGAGTGATTTTGGGGTTTCTGTTTCAATTTTGATATGTTTAGCTTTATATGTATCTATCTCTTTTTTATAAATATGCTTTCCTGTAAAAATTGATGGGAAATAGGTCAGCATTTTATACAAAGAAACCGGATTTAATATTGTTACATCCAAATACCCATCATCAAAAGAAGCATTCGGGGCCATTAAAAAGTTGGATGTATATCGTGTATTTGAAATTTCTATAAAAATATTTTTTCCTTCTTTCACTACTCCGTCTGCTTCAATTTTTATATTATATCTCTTAAGAAAAATCATTTGGTATAAGACCCCGATTGTATACGAAAAATTTCCAAGGAACTTAACTTTGAGAGCTACCTCCTGTACGTCGGTAATAAAGCCCATACCTAAAGTGTTTATAAAATAGTGATTCTCACCATTTGTATGAAATCGCGCAACATCTGTTCCCTTAGCATTATTTTTACTTATTATCTCTATCGCTTCATGATAATCGTTGGTTCGCAGACCAAGATCTCTTGCAAACGCATTACCAGTTCCGATTGGAATTACACCCAGTGGAATTTTTTCCTGACTTTGATTTTTAAAATACCCGTTTATCACTTCAAAAAGAGTTCCGTCTCCGCCAACTACTGCTAGTCCGTCATATTGTGAAAAATCAATCCCGGCAACAATCTCAATGGCATGTTTAGGATATTCTGTAAACTTTATTTCTATCTGAATCTGTTTCTGTCTGAAAGCTGCTTCAATTTTCGGGAGAAATTTTTTGGCTCTTCCAAAGGCAGCAAAGGGGTTGTAAATTATAAGCAATTTCTGTGTTGATCCTTCTTCTCTTATCATAATAGATATGCAAATGGTTAAAGTTTTAAATATAATATTTCTGCTGGTTAATTATAACTTTTTTTATATGTTCACTTTTATCTTTATACTTTCTTTGTCCACCATAGCTTTAGCGAAGGTGGATTGACATTTGATCTAACTTCTTAACTTTACCCCATATCGTTCCAGATTAATACTAAGTTAATGATATACGATTATATAGTGATTGGTTCGGGTTTCGGTGGCAGCGTTGCAAGTCTTCGTCTTGCCGAGAAAGGTTATAAAGTTCTTACTCTGGAACAGGGGAAGAGATACAATCCAAAAGATTTTCCAAAGACAAACTGGAATCTGCCAAAATACCTTTGGGTACCGGCGTTAAGATTTTTCGGGTTTCAGAAACTCTCATTCTATTCTACTGCAAGCATTATGAGCGGCACAGGTGTTGGTGGTGGAAGTTTGGTTTATGCAAATACTTTATATATTCCGCCTGATGGATTTTTCAGTAATCTTTCGTGGAACCGGTTCGGCGACTGGAAAAAGATTCTTGATCCATTTTATGATAAAGCTTCCTTCATGCTTGGAAGAAAAAAGTATTCCAAACTGAATATTGAGGACCGGATTCTTGAAGAAGTTTCCAAAGATATGAATGCTCACGATACTTTTGAAACTGTTTATGTCGGAGTAAATATTGATGGTGTCGAAGAAGAAACAGATCCATATTTTAACGGAATGGGTCCTTTACGGAAAGGGTGCATTGAATGTGGAGGATGCATGGTTGGTTGCCGGGAAAATGCAAAAAACACCCTTGACAGGAATTATTTGTGGTTTGCTGAGAAGCTGGGAGTTGAGATTCTTCCTGAGACTAAAGCAGAGAAGATAACTTTCAAAGATAACCTGTATCAGGTCGAAACATATAATGTTACTTCCTTTTTCAAGAGAAGACGAAAAGTGTTTGAAGCAAAAGGGATTAATGTCGCAGCAGGGGCTTTGGGAACACTTGAATTGCTGCTTAAACAGAAGTACAAATTTGGTACTCTTCCTTTGCTGTCTGATAAACTTGGTTATGAGCTGCGAACTAATGCCGAGACACTATGTGCTGTCTCCGGAGCAAAAGAAAAAATGAATAACGGACTGGCAATAACATCAGTATTTAGTCCAGATCCTTACACACATGTGGAAATTGTAAAATATCCCGATAACTCAAATGCCTTGAAATGGTTTTTCGGGCTATCAGTCCCCGGAGCTGACTCTTCTTTAAAAAGATCAGGGATGTTATTTCTGAAGACTATCTCCCATCCATGGCTCTTTCTGAAAACAGTTTTTAAGATTAACTGGTCGACAAGAATGGTAATATTCCTGGTTATGCAATCGACAGACAATGCCATGAAGATGATTTGGAAAAGAAGTTTTTTTGGAGGTAAGATGAGAATTGATAACAGTGGTAATAAAAAGGTACCAGCATTTATACCGATAGGACAGGAGGTAATGGAACGTTATGCCAGAAAGGTTACAGGGGTTCCTCAGAATATCCTTCTTGAAGTGTTTTTCGACAGACCTACCACAGCTCATATTCTGGGAGGTTGTATGATGTCTGAAACAGTTGAATCGGGTGTCGTTGATAAAGAACTGAAAGTGCACGGATATCCTGAATTCTATATAACTGACGGGTCTGTCATCCAGGGTAATATAGGGGTTAATCCAAGCCTGACAATTACTGCGATGGCAGAGTATTGCATGAGCAGGATTCCATCAAAGAAAGGGTCCGATGTTAAAGATATTTCTAAAAAATTAATGCTTCTTGAAGAGGAATGGAAAAAGAAGAAATCAGTTTAATCGTTGAGGCACAACGCAAATTTTTCGCCACAGGTAAAACTTTTGATGTTGACTTCAGACTTGCGACCCTTAAGAAATTGCGCTCATTGATCATTCAGCATGAGCAGGAAATAGTAGATGCATTATGGAAAGATTTTCACAAACCTGAATTTGAGGTCATTGCCACAGAATCGAGATTTGTAATAAAAGAACTCAACTATTCTATCAGTAAACTTAAATGCTGGTCAAAGAAAAGAAGGGTAAGGACTCCGATAGTTCATTTTCTGTCACATAGTTATGTACTGCCACAACCATATGGACAGGTTCTTGTCCTGTCGCCCTGGAATTTCCCGTTCCAGCTTGCATTTATGCCATTGGTTGGTGCCCTGGCTGCTGGCAATTGTGTAATACTTAAGGTATCAAAACAGGTTCCTGAAACAGCCAGAGTGATGGAAAAGATACTCAGCAACTTTCCTCAGGAACTGGTTGCTATCATTGATGGAGACCATACTACCAACGACTTTCTTCTTGACCAAAAGTTCGGCTATATCTTTTTTACCGGCAGTCCGCGTGTCGGAAAATATGTTATGCATAAGGCAGCCGAAAACCTTACACCTGTTTCACTTGAGCTGGGAGGAAAGAATCCTTGTGTTATTGCAGCAGATGCGCGTCTCGATTATGCTGCCAAAAGAATAGCCTGGGGTAAATTCATTAACTGCGGACAAACCTGTGTCAGTCCCGATTATGTATTGATAGACAAAAAGGTTAAGGATCAGTTTCTTGAACTTATTTCAAAGGAAATTACAAAATTTTACGGAGAAAATCCTGAAACGAGTAATAATTTTGCACGGGTCATAACTCCGGAAAGTGTTAAAAGACTTGCGGGCTTAATGAAAAGTGGTCAGATCGTAACCGGTGGCAGATGCGATCCTGAAACCAGGTATGTTGCACCAACTGTAATAAAGGATGTTAAGCCGGGTGATCCGATAATGGGAGAGGAGATCTTTGGTCCGGTCCTTCCGGTTATTGACTTTGAGAATTTCGAAGAGATATATGACATCATTGAACAGAATCCCAAACCTCTTGCAACCTATATCTTTTCAGGGAATAAAAAGCTTATCAGAGAATTTCTGAGGAAGACGCAATCGGGGAGCAGCAGTGTTAACGAGACAATAATGCAGATTGCCTCACCATATCTTCCCTATGGTGGTATCGGATCAAGCGGAATAGGCAGATATCATGGAAGGAAATCATTCGAAACATTCTCAAATATGCGATCGGTACTCGTAAAATCTAATCTGCTGGATATATGGCTCAGATATCCGCCATATTCGAAATTTAAGACAAAGATTGTAAGCTGGCTGATGAATTAAAAGATTCGAGGTTCGAAGTTCAAAGTATAGAGAAAGACAGGTAAATTTGTAAATATGGATCATGTTAGAATAGGATTTTCGAGAGCAACAAGCGAAGAAAGATATCAATTATATGTTGATTGGTTAAAGAGCATTGACCCTGCTTTTGAGTATATAAATTTCTATGGCAGTACTATACCTGAAGCGTTGGATTTGTTAGAGAAATGCACCGGGTTTGTTCTTACAGGCGGACCCGATATTCATCCTTCATACTACAACAAACCTGATGAAGTTCAAAAATGTGAGATCGATTCATATCGCGATACTCTTGAGTTTCCGCTTATTAAAAAAGCTCTTGAACTGAAACTTCCGGTATTGGCTATTTGTCGTGGTGAACAAATACTTAATATAAGTCAGGATGGTGATCTAATCGTTGATATCGAAAGCGATTATGATTCCACAATTAACCATAAATCAGAAAAGGATCAGTCAAATTATCATAAGATATCTATAGATAATTCCAGTGAACTGTTTAGAATAAGCCGGGTGACTTCTTTTGATATAGTTACTTCCCATCATCAGGCAGTCAAAACACTGGCATCCTGTTTTAAGCCGACAGCTTATGCCGATGATAAAATAATCGAAGCCTATGAATGGAAAAATCCTAAAGGAAAAGGATATTTATGTGCCGTTCAGTGGCATCCCGAAAAAGGTGATTATAACAACTTTTTGAGCAAAGTAATTGGTAAAGAATTTTTAAGAAATGTTTATTTATTTTCTAAGAAAGAAAAATGAACAATATTAGCATTCCATTTCAGGCCATAGAAGGTTCGCAAAGGAATTAGAACATAGCCAAAATGTTGAATTGATCACATGATAATACTAATACCTCTTTCTGACATTTATTCTATCTATCAATTAACTGATAAACAAGAGATCCCTGCGGAAATACTTTCTTCCGGATTTTGTTCCGTTACAAAAACTGAAGATGAGGTTTCAATTGTAACAAACTGTACTACTGACTTTGACTTTTTACAATCACCCAAAAAATGGAAAGGTTTTAAAGTTGAGGGTATTCTTGACTTTTCATTGGTAGGAATAATCCATGATATTACCCGGCCTTTAAAAGAAAATGGGATTAGCGTATTTGTTGTGTCTACCTTCAATACGGATTATGTATTCGTTACAGAGGATAACTTTGAGAAAGCAATTGAAATCTTCAGGCTTTCTGAAAAGATCACAATCATGAAGCCCGGAATCTAATAAGCCCAACAGAACACTTCAACTCGATGCTTTAAGGTTCTTCTACTCGATAGAGTGATTCCTCATTAATCCACCTTTAACCCCCAGGTATGTGTAGGTGAGAAAGGTGGATTAATTCGGAATGACACTTTTTTTTGGGAGATTAGGGAGGAAGAAGTGGCGATTCGTATCAGAGATGTATAGTTGGAACTTAATAATTTCGAATCGCCACTTCTTCCTCCCCCTCCTTTTATAAAATGATTTGTCATCCCGAGCGTCAGCGAGGGATCTTATCGAGCTTATAATGTGTATTTTACAAAACGATCTTAGCAGGGCGCTGCCCTGCTCTAACGTATCCCGCCCCTGACGAGGCTCTATTTCATTACCGTTGGCTTCAGCCAACGGTTCTGAAGCGCTTCTCTCCACGAGGGCTTTAGCCCAAACCTTCTTTTCTTTGGACTAAAGTCCGGGGAAATAGGGAGTTCTATAATCCGTCGGTTGAAACCGACGGTAACTGAATAGTGGTCTTCTCAAGTTTATAATGTACATGTATAAACCAGATAAAAAGAAATGTTGGTATTTTTAGATTGCATTTCAAATTTGATATTTTTTTCTAAATGGGATTTCCTGCCATTTCGCAGTCACTTTAAGCCAACTTACAGAATAGATTTTGCTATTACATATTAGAAACTGACTTTTAAGTAATAATTCTTAATTTTAAATTTATGAGAAAGTCAATCGAAGTCATTTTTAATCTGATTCTTTGGATCATTATTAGTTATCTCACTTATAATTTTGTTAAAACATATAACCATATTGCTGTAAATAGTACTGGAATGTTTCATATTCCTTACCTTGTTTATGTAACATTCTTTACATCAATACCTCATATAGCTAACTTTTATATCTTTTATTTAATATTAATTCCAAAGCTTTTAGTTCGTAAAAAAGTTGCCTTATTCTTTACTTTTGCTCTAATTTCATGTGTTTTATTTGGATATGCTTTCAGGCTTACTTATGGTGGAACTGGATCTGCGCTTGGAAATCTGGTTTTCTTTACCTTACTGGCACTTTTCGATGGGATTTTAGGCAGTGCTGTTAAAGGTATTTTTCTTTGGATTGATTCTCTGGCAGAGCGAAAGATTCTGGAAAAGAGGAACTTAATGAGTAAAAATGCCTTACTCATGCTACAAGCACAAATCAATCCTCATTTTCTATTCAATTCACTCAATAATATCGATATCCTAATTGAAGAAACTCCAAAAATTGCATCTGAATATTTGAAAAAATTATCCGACATTTTACGGTATGTTCTTTACGAAACAAAGGAGGATGAGACTGAGTTAGCCAAAGAAATCATTCAGATTCAAAGCTACATTGATCTGCAAAAAATCCGAACCAATAACCCTAAATACGTCAACTTCAAAATCACAGGCGAATTAAAAGATCAGAAGATTGCCCCGATGATTTTCATCCCGTTTATAGAAAATGCTTTCAAACATTCTAAAAATAAAACTATTGACAATGCCATTGATATTGAATTTGAGATTGATGACCAATTGGTAAAAATGGTTTGTAAAAATTACTATGAACCAAACCAGCTTGAGGTAATAAAAAATGAAGGATTAGGCAATGAAACTATAAAACAAAGATTAAATTTACTTTATCCTAAAAAACACAAGTTGGTTATTGAGAAGACAGAACATTGGTTTAGTGTTACCCTGAGTATTTATTTAAAAAATGGTAATTAATTGTATTATTGTTGAGGACGAGCCTCTGGCTTTAAAACGGATAAATGAATTTGTATGTCAGGTTCAATACCTTAATTTACTTTCGTCTTTTAGCAATGCTTTCGATGCAATAGGATTTCTTAAAGAGAATGTTGTTGATTTAATCTTTCTGGATATTGAAATGGACGGTTTTACCGGAATTGAATTTATCGAATCTCTTTCATGCAACCCTCAGATAATTATTACTACTGCTTATGATAAATATGCTTTAAAGGGCTTTGAACTGAATGTGGCTGACTATCTGTTAAAACCATTCCGGTTTGATCGTTTCTTAACTGCAGTTGAAAGAGTTTATGATATTATTAGTAAAGAGAAGAAGGAGGAAAAGAACTTTATTTTCGTAAAGACTGAGTACCGGTTACAACGTATTGATCTGTCTGATATATATTTTATTGAAGGGATGGGAGATTATCGCAATATTCAGACTGGTTCAAAGAAAATATTAACCCCAAAAACATTCTCTGAGTTTGAATCTGAATTGCCTGCAAATTGTTTCTGCAGAGTGCATAAATCATTTATAGTCTCTCTCGATAAAATTATTTCGATTGAGCATAACCGGATAAAAATCAGAGATACTATAATCCCGATAAGTGCAAGTTATAAGGATCGGTTCTTTAATCTGATCGGGATTAAAAACGGATGATAAACTGAAATTGTTTTAACTACATTTGGCAGGCAAAAATTAAAAGTAAAAAACACTTGAATTTACCACCATGTTCCACACCATAATTACTTCTGCTTACATCATTCCCAATATTTATGTATTTCTCAGGATCTGGCATCTCTTTATTAACAAGGGTTATAAGCTGCATTATTCTCTGATTTATATACTATTAGCATCTGTCTATCCTTTAAGTAATTTATTTTCACAGGGAGACGCCGGATCAATTGCAGGTATTATAAGAACAGCAGGAGAATACATATTGCCATTTTACCTCTATCTGTTTCTGTCAGTCCTTGCTACTGATCTCCTTCTGCTGATTAATAAGCTTCTTAAAATAATTCCTTCTGAAAAATTTAGAAGTACCAGATTCAAAAAGATCTGTCTCTCTTCAATACTATCTGTTTCAGTTATAGTTGTTATTGCAGGTATTATAAACTTTAATACCATCCGAACTTCAGAATACAATATCGAAGTTCCCCGGAAATCATCTAAGATAAAACATCTGAAAATTGCGTTTGTTGCCGATTTTCACCTGAAAGAGGGGGTAAGTATTTCATTTTTGGAGCGCTTTGCAAAGAGAATTGCAGACATTAATCCCGACCTGATGGTGTTCGGAGGCGATATTGTTGAAGGTGACAGGAACGATGGGAAACTAAATCAGTTTGAGAAACTATTCAGTGAGATTAAGACGAAATATGGTGTCTTTGCAGTACTTGGAAATCACGAGCATTATGAAGGACAGGATAAAGGCAGTTTTTTCAGCAAATCCGGAATGAAGGTTTTATGCGACTCCATAGTTGTCATTGACAGTTCTTTTAATCTGGCCGGGAGGAATGACAGCCATTTCATTTCAAGAAAAACAGTGAATGAACTTCTTAAGTCAGCAAAGGATTCTCTGCCAATAATCCTTATTGATCATCGACCCACAGAAATAGATCAGGTTAGCAAAACAAAAGTTGATGTACAGCTATCGGGCCATACGCATAATGGCCAGTTGTTCCCTATAAATCTGATTACCAGAAAAGTATATGAGCTAAGTTGGGGTTATATGAAGAAAGGTAATACACATTTTTTTGTGACCATTGGAATCAGACTCTGGGGGCCTCCTGTTCGCACTACCGGAAAATCGGAAATTATGGTTATAAATATTACTTTCGCCGGAAAATAACAGAATTACATGGAAGAAAAGACTTTTAATAAAACCGACTTTACAAAGAATCCCCTTCCCAAAGGTGAATATGAGTGCTGCACTTTTATTAACTGCGACTTTTCAAATTCAACCCTGGCTGATATCAGATTCCTTGAGTGTGAGTTTTCAGGTTGTAATCTTAGTCTGGCTAAACTTACAAATACAACTCTGGCAGATGTGAAATTCAAAGAGTGTAAAATGCTTGGCCTCCACTTTGAGGATTGTAATGAATTTGGTTTGTCAGTAAGTTTTGACAATTGTTCACTCAATCTTACTTCATTTTATAAAGTCAGGCTTATAAAGACTTCATTTAAAAATTCTCAGTTTCAGGAAGCTGATTTTACTGAGTGTGATTTGACCGGTTCTGTTTTTGATAACTGCGACTTTTCAGGTGCCACATTTGCAAATACAATAATAGAAAAAGCGGACTTCCATTCCTCTATCAATTATTCAATCGATCCGGAAAGAAACCGGATAAAAAAGGCCAGGTTTTCTTTGACCGGATCGGTAGGTTTGCTGGATAAATACAACATTGAAATTGACTTTGCAAATTAACCCGGATCTGAAGAGTAAATCCGAATATCTATTTGTTTTCCAACTTTAGTTTTACCAGATAAAAGTCGGACTGTCCAAATGAATTACCAAACAGATTTGACATTGTAAGTCCTATATGTGTTATTACTCCGTTATCATCAATTTTTACACACTTACCCGACATATCTCCGTTATTCCCTTCAGTGAGAAAATCCTTTTCCCAGAGCAGACTGCCGTCACTTTTATACATACGGACAAATGCACGGGCAGGAGGGAGGTTTTGCACTCCGCTTATAAGAATGTTATCGGTTACTTTAGAATTCAAATCTATTGAACGGACTCCGTCGTTTTTAGTAGTTCCAAACTGCTTATTCCATAGAATATCACCTTTGTTGCTTATTTTAAGTAAGAAACCATCCCCTTCACCAATCTGTTCACTGCCGAAGTTGCCTGATGTCATACCGCCTACGTAAATATTATCTTTATCATCTGTCTTTATAATCATTGGGACATCAAACCCATCACTTCCGAATTGAATATATTTTATAAGTGTCCCTTTATCATCAAACTGTCCGGTAAACCCATCAACGAACCCTTTATTCTTAGCACCCAGATCTCCCCATGTTGTTCCGCAAACATAAATGTCTGAATCGGTTCCTGTCGTAACTGAATTACATAAATCGTCCCCGGAAGTTCCGAATTGTGAAGTAAATATCTGGTTTCCTTTGTTATCTAATTTCATGATAAAGCCATCAGTCTTACCAAACGAAGAGTTTCCCAGTTTTCCTCCCGTCAATCCTGTTATGTAAATATACCCCCTGTTATCAGTGCAGACCCCGTTTGCAATATCGATACTATCAGTGCCGAATTGTCATGACCATTCCATTTGTCCTGTCGGAGTGTATTTTACTACGAATATATCTTCCTTACCATGATTTTTTCCGGCTAAGTCACCGGAAGTTGATCCTGTAATATAAACATTATCGTTGTTGTCAATTGCAGACCACTGAACATCTTCAACTCCTGGTGTTCCGAATTGTTGTGACCATATTGTATTGCCCGAACTGTCTATTTTAATCAAAAATCCGTCATTATCTCCAAAATTTTTATCGGCTATTGTACCCGCAGTTTTGCCGGCAATGTAGATATTTCCCTTATTGTCAATTAAATGGTTCATTACGTATTCCTCTTTTTCAGAGCCAAACTGTTTGCCCCAGATAAATTTAGTCTGGGATTCTGACTTAATAGAAAATGATGCCAACGCGATAAGTATGACCAAGGCTTTTTTGTTAATGAGTCTGTTCATGGAAGTCTTTTTTAAAGATTTAATTGAATAGGATTTAGAAATTAAATATTTTTTGGTTCTTTTATATTTTACTGTTTTAAAGCTATAATTTAATATATGAGTATCCGGAATGAATAATAATTGAATTGGAATTAAATCAAAATAGGTGAGGGGGATTCCTCGCTGGCGCTCGGAATGACAAGGCGAGGTTGTTGTATAAGGTGAAAGCAGAGGCGATTCGCTCAGCGAATCGCCTCTGCTTTCACCAATGCCACATAAAGTACTGTCATTCCGAGCGTTAGCTAGGAATCCCATAATCAATTGTTTAAAGATTATTATTGATAACCGATACTCATTATTTAATAAAATTGAAATGAGGTAATCACAAAATTAAAGTTATAAAAGAAACTAACCACAAAAGCAGAAAATTATGAATGAAAAAATTTTATACTGGATCCCGCGGATTTTTACAATCCTTGCAATTATTTTTATGATGATGTTTTCATTGGATGTTATTGGTGAAAATGTTCCATTGGGCAAAAAACTGCTTGGCTTACTTATTCATAATATTCCGGCACTTATTTTAATTGTCGTTCTCATCATTGCCTGGAAAAGGGAAATAATCGGAGGAGTACTCTTTATTTTTGCATTCATTGCTGCAAGTATTTTTTTCAGATCGTTCAAAGGAAATCCGGGTTCACTTGTTGTGATTCTGCCATTTCTGATCACAGGAATATTATTTATCCTTCATCATGTACTTTATCGAAAGGGATCAATATTCTAATGATATTGATTTTAATTTGACAAATCTTTCCGCTACGACCTGGCTGAAGTTCGCACTATTTCCGGTTTGCCTAAGCGCCTTTTTTTGATGAACTTTTTATAATAGGTTAAACTCTTTTGAAAAACCATTTGAACTTATATAAAATGAGTATGTTGATGAATGTTCATCGGTGACAGTGACCAAAATGTTCCCCGTACTTTTATTCATGAAGTCTCTCAACTGGTCGTAAAATGCTAAGTGCTTATTTTCTCCGTGATTTTTTATCTTAATTCCTCCGCTGGGTGACCATGGTTCTATTGATGAAAGTTTTAATTCTTCAAGATTCGGATTTTTCAGAGTTATGGTTGCAGTACCATCAAATTTTAAAGAGGGAAGTGCTTTGTTTAGTTTATGTAAAAGTAACCCTGATGATGTTTTAGTAAAAATAACCTGAACATATAGTTCGCCACGTGTTGTTGTCGGAGTTGAAAAAATCCCTTCAGTATTTGTTTCAATATATTTTTTATTTGACTGATCACCGGACCCGGAATCAAAAGATTTTAATTCCCACGCTATATTTTCATTAGTGCTTTTAACAGCAGCGGATTTTCTGGTCAGCTCAGATTTTTCCTTCTCAGCTAAATTGTTATTCTTTGATTTTGAGTGGATTATAAATATCAAAACCAATACACTCAATACAGCCAGGAGTATTATCACAAGAGTTTTTGTTTTCATATCAGATTTTTGTCAGTAAATTAATTGTTGGAATTCCAGATATAGGTCCCTACCGCGCCAGGACTTAATTTAAACCCGGCAGTCATACCCCTAAACTGAATCCTGAAAGAATTTACAGACCAGGTATCATTTACAACAATAATTACAATCTTGCCATCGGGAGTTCTGAAAGCAACATTAGGGAGTACTGACATGCTTTCAATAACTGTTGCCCGTTTTATTCCGGGATGTTCTTCATCTTCAGTCAGACTTACACTCTTATCACCAGGAGATGTTGAAGCAATACGTACTGATCCGGGTCTTACAAACTTTGATGCATGAGCAACAGTATAATAAGCGATATTCCTCGAGATAATATCTCCATCAATTGTTATAGCTCCCTGACACATTGAACAGCCGCCATTGTCTGTATGAGGATCATTCTTCGGATCGGCAGCAAGATTCCATAAAATGACATTCTTACTCCAGTTCCGTGTGGGACCGATTATCAGACGTTTCACCTGATCGCTGATATTTATATTCTTATCACCGGGCCTTTCTACGACCATCTGTTCGGTGAAATAGATGTTTTTATCAGGACGGGCAAGATGAATAATACTCATAGCGCCCATATCTCCACCATAATGATGAAAACCACTGCCATCGGTATACTTTGAAACATCCGGATCGTTAAGCATGGAGAGGGGATAGTCAATACGATCGAGGTTATGATCGAAAAGGATTATTTTGGTTTTGAGTCCTTCTTTAACGAATGAGGGACCCAGATTGTTTTTTATAAAGTCGGCCTCTTCTGACCATAACCACTGCATGCTTGGAGTATTTTTTGAATTGAGCGGTTCATTCTGGACAGAAATGGCATCAATAGTTATTCCCTGCTTCTTTATTGCCTGAATATATTTTACCAGATATCTTGCATAAACATCGTAACACTCTTTTTTTAATGCCCCGCCACGAACGTTATTGTTTGTTTTCATCCACGCAGGAGCAGACCAGGGGGATCCAAGGATTTTGATGCCGGGGTTGATGGCAATAATCTCCTTCATTACCGGAACAACATCCTTCAGATCCTGTGATAATGTGAAATTTTTAAGTTCAGGGTCAGTTTCGTTTTCTTTCATATCATCATAGGAGAATACAAAACTGTTCAGGTCAGACGATCCGATGCTTAACCGTATGTAGCTGACTCCTATGTTCTTATCATTAATAGCAAAGATCTCCTGTAAAGCTGAAGAGCGGGATGCAGAACTCATTTTCATCAGAAGCTCTGCGCTTCCACCGGTAAGCGCAAAACCAAATCCATCAATTTCCTGAAACTGCTGAACTTCATCTATAATAATTGTACTTCCGCCTCCACGGCCACTGGTTTTGAAAAACACACTGTCAGTTTGTTTCTGAAACAGTGCTGAACGGTCGGGGTTGGTGAGCCATGATTCTACTGAAGTTGGTTTAATGTTTTGTGAACTAGCTGAATTGAAGATAATTATCAGCAGAGTTACTATTGCAATCAATGATTTTCTAAGCATGGATAGATTTTTATATTAGTTTTAGTGTTGTTACAAACTTAGAATATTTCCCGGGAAAAATGTGGGCAAATCATAAGTTGTGTTCCACGTTGAATGTTCCAGGTTCCGGGTTCCAGGTTTCAAGTAGTCGCCTGATGCCTGTCGCCTGTCGCCTGTCGCCTACTTAGTCCATAATCGCTTTTCTGTTCGAAACACTCACAGCGCCTCCCTTACCGTTTATTATGCTTTTGACGATACTCTCTTTATTTCCGTTTAACCAGAAAATAATTTTGTGATGAATCTTGCTTTCCAGAGCAACCGGAGTTTCAATTGCATTATCAACAATACAGGGAGCATTATAGAAAACATTATAGATTCCGATTGCCCATGCTTCATGACTCTTAACTTTATCAGCAACTTTATAGGAAGCATATCCGTATACACCGTCATGTTTCCATGAGTCAACAGTTGGAGGGTCATAAGGCAATTCGCTCTGATAAAAATATACCCTTCCGTCATTCCCGTTCCAAAGAGTCTGATATTTCTGAAAATGTTCGTTGAATAAGCCATAAACAGTAACATTAACCCGTTTGCGCATCTGTTTTTATCCCAGCCTACACCATTTCCATGATCGGCTCTCCAGAGCCAGACATGATCTACACAAACATCTTTACTGTTTATTACCATACAACTTGTTGCCGATCCTTCTGACGGGCCTCCTACTCTGAAGAAAATATCATAAAGAAAAACCGGATCCTTTTCATGTGATTTGCCAGACCCTGATTCGCCAACCTGAAAAAGAATATTGGAACTTATTTTGCCGGCATCAATAAGCAGACCGCAAACTGATACTCCGTCGACATCCGAGATCTCTATCACCGCGTTCCCATTCGAAGGCATAAGTGATGGCATCCCAAGTCCCATTATCACAGTTCCTTTTCGGGTAACTTTAAGGCTTTTATCCAGTGTATACATCCCGGGAGTAAACAACAGGTTTTTTCCCTTTTTTAAGGCAGAATTAATCGATTCAGAATTGTCAATATCAGCTTTAGCTATGTAGAATTCTTTTTCCGTTAAAGTCTTTTCGTTTGAATTATTATTAAGCCAATCAGGACCAATTGAATTCTTTTTGATTGATGGGATATTAACTTCAAACCCCTTATCGTTTAAAGTCAGATACGGTTTTTCACGTATAACCGGGGTCTCTTTAATTTTTGTAAAAGGCTTAACGGGCCAATCTTCTGCAGGAGGATTAATGACCCCAACAAACATCATGTTCCAGTTCGAGCCTACCCATTTTCCCATCTGTGTGTTTCTTGTAAACCATTAGGGGCTGCCTGAGATACCCCCCATACAACTGTTGTGTCGGATGGTATAATTGTCAGGTTTTCCACAGAACGCCAGAAATTGGTAAGGACACTATTATTATGCAGGGTATTTGATCTTATTGCTCCGGTTATAACTACATCTTCCGGAGATTTACCCAGACCAATGATCTCCATATAATAATTGACTTTCACATCAAGATTATACTTGCCTGGTTTAAAGAGTAATGCGTAACGGTTTTTGCTGAATTCACTTCTTCGAACAGATTGTCTGTTGAAAATCGTATCGATCATAATCTGAATCTCATTCATATTCATTGAGGGATCAAAAACGAAAACGTTTTTTCCCAGTAATGAATTATTGAACTTTCCAAAATCAGTTTGCTGAGTTTATTTTGAAGAATTAGTGTCCTGTGAAAAGCAGAACTGAGTTCCCTGAAATAAAAAAAGAACCAGCGACAATAAAATGCCTTTGTTTTTCATATTAGATTAATTATTTGTTTATTAAGTCTTTGATAATTGAAAACCTCCGAATCCGCCCAATTTTCCGTACCACATACTTTTGTCTTTTTACTTTTGTCTTTTGTCTTCAAACTTTCGTCTTCTGGCTTCCGTCTTCCGTCTTCTGACTTCCGTCTTCCTTCTTCTTCTTCCGGAACTTCAAAATATTTTTAATTTTTTCAATAATACTCTTACCCAAGATAAATATGCTGAGATAGAAGGTTATTTCCCCGGCAATAATCAATATGGTTGTTAATAGTGCGACTTTTTTCACGGGAAGTCCTAAAAACGGTACAATCGGTATCATACCCCACAATACACAGGAACCTGCAAGTATAGTATAACCCAATATTTTTATCCACTTATTCATAATAATATTCATTGCAGGTTATATTTTATTCGCTATTGAAAACTTATCCAGCTCCTTCGACAATTCAATTGCCTCATCAATAATCTCTTTCGGATAGTCATTTATCTCAAGAATTTTTATAGCATTCCTGTTTTTCAGCTTGCCTTCTTTCAGTTTAAAATCAAAATCAACTGTTTTGTTATCAACCTGTTCACTGAAGTGGTATAGTTCATAAGAATCCTGCAGCATTTCAGTAAGTTCGATATCATGGGTTGATACAAAAACGAGGTTCTGATCATTATCCAGATATGACAAAACTGCTTTTCCTGCCGAAATTCTTTCAATCGTATTTGTTCCCTTGAAAATCTCATCGAGCAGAAAAAGATTTGATACATTTTTTTGACTGTCTACAACCATTTCTTTGATTGTCAGAACTTCTTCGAAATAATAACTTTTATCATTCATTAAGTCATCACTTAACCTTATTGCTGATTGTATGTGAAACCGTGATAGTGAAAACTGTTTTGCAAAACATGTGTTTATCGTCAAGCCTGTAATAGCATTAATTGCAATAGTCCTGATGAAGGAAGTCTTTCCTGACATATTAGACCCTGTTATCAGGATTGATTTTCCATTTACCTTTAAAGAGTTTGGAATACAATTGATTATCATTGGATGATAAATATCCGTTGCTTCCAACACTTTTCCCTGACTTTTAATTTGCGGTACGCAATATACTTCCAGTCCGTGTCTTAATGATGCTATTGATATTAACGAATCAATATATCCAACGAAAGAAAATACGTTTTCTATTTCTTTTCTTCTTGTATCAAGTAGTTTTAAAGCTCCGAATAATAGTTGAGGTTCAATAAGAAAAAGCGACTTTATCAGTTCCACTGAAGCCCAGAAAGCAATTTGCATGTCCCCTTCAAATTTTGCCTCAAGCTTGAAAAATTGTAAACGGTTCCTTACCTTATCGATTGTTTTTATTGCCTCAGTTATATCCTTGTCAACTGTTTTGAATATATCAATTTTTATAAGCTCTTTGGCTACTTCATTTAACTTCAGAAGCTGAGGAACTGAGCCAAGGTATTCGTTAAGATTCTTTTTATTCCAGTAATGTACTCCAAAATTTAATATAATCACCGGAAGCAAAATAAAAATAGCCTGGGGGATGAATGGCAGCATTATTACTGACAGAATAGCTGTGAACGATAAAAGCCTGATAATGAAGAACCATTTTGGTTCTTTTAAATGTTCGTCCTGGAATAGTGAAGTAATGAAATAGGCGTTTTCTCCGGCAAGCCTGTCGAGTAGAAATTGAAGTTTCATTCTTAAAACTGAATCGGTACTTATTCTGTCAATCAGTTTTTCCTGTTCATTAATTTTGTCGCCGTTTGCAGGAATAGTTCTGAGGGTGTTATAAAGATATTGCTGGCCTACTTTTGAGACGGTACGATCAGCAAACATGAATAATTCCAGGAAATCAAGGTCATTACAGGTTTTATCAGATAAACACTGAAAGGAATCGGCCTTGTCTTTTTTTCTGAAATATTTTTCAATCAGCTCAAAATTGAATGAATCAGTCTTTCCCTTGCCAAATGATTCTGAGAATTCTTCCTTTTTTTTCTTCTTGCTGTTTTGAAACATTATTTTAAAATTTAGTAATATGATCTATTCCTTTGTGTTCCTTAGTGATAGCCTTTGTGACACTTTGTGGTAAAAAAAATGTTGAACCACAAAGGACTCTAAGGATTTCACAAAGGGACACTAAGGTAATTCCATAGATTGGTTAAAATATATCAAACTTTTTCTTCCGGTCTTCTGCTAATTTGTAGAACATTACTGTTAATAAATCGTTAGTTCCGGTCATTAGATAAACACCTGTCCCTTTTTCTCTTGCATATTCATTCTCAACCTCACCGACAAGTTTTGTATCTTTAAACATATCCGTGACTTCTTTACGTGGCAGTTCTCCGACTATAAGAATATTCTGAATTTTCTTCATTTTTGGAAGCCAGTAGATGTAATCAGTTGCAAAAGAGTATGCTTCAGGCATTTTCCCTCTGTTGTAATAATTCAAGGCACCTGTTTGTCCATAGTTGTCACAGAAAATCATTGTACTTTCCAAATCATAAGCAGGGATCATTTTATAGGCTTTCAGTGAAATATCTGCCATTTCACGCCAGCCAATCATGTCTGCAAAATCCTGCGGTAAGAAGTGATTTTTCCCATCTTCCCATCTGAGCAAACCCATTTTTTCAAAAGCCTGACTGTTTTGTCTGATTTCAGAAGGTGACAGAATAGGCAGTACCAGCTTTGCAGTACTTATAAATACACCAAGGTTAAAGCAGATCAAAAGGGTTATAACTAGCGGCTTCCATTTACCGAATAAAATTCTTTCAAAATATACGCTTCCAAAAGCGAACAAAACAGGGAAGAGTCCAATTGCATAGTAATCTTTTGCCATAAGAATTGTAAAGAGAGCTATTACCAGAATGAATGTTAATCCTATAAACCGAAACTGCTTAAAAGGTTTGAAAAAAATAAAAGCTATAAATGCTCCAATAGTTAGAGGTAGAGATCCAAAAAAGTATATAACCTGACTTCTTAGAAATCCTGAAGCCGAGTTATTGTCAAGTTGAGTTGCCTTAAGTACCTTCATATGTTCCAAAACCGGAAAATGATTGACAACCTGCCAGATAATGTTTGGAAGGATTAGAATTGCTGCTAACAATGCAGCTTTCCAAAATGAAATATTTGAAAATATCTTTTTTTGTGATGTGAGTAACAGGCTGGCGAGCAAGCCAATAATCAAAAATGCCAGATTGTATTTATTATAAAAACCTAATGCAACAATAATTGATAAGAGAAACAGCCATTTTGATTTTTCTGATTGTACATATTTTACCAGGAGATAGAAGATAATTGTCCATGCCAGAATATCGAAAGAGTTTGGTTGAAACAAAATATTTATACGGACAAGTAATGAGAATAATAAAGCAGATGAGGCAAGAATTTTTGAATATAAACTTCCTCCCAATGTTTCAACTATAAGCCATACAAAAATAATTGTAAATGCTCCAAACAGTGCAGGAAAAAACCGGACCCAGAAGATGTCACCGCCAAGCAGTAATATGATTTTTGAAATCAGGGATGTAAAAGGTGGAACTGAAATAAATCCAAAAGCCAGATGATTAGCCTGATCGAGATGTAAAAACTCATCCCTGTGAAGTTCATAAACAGGATTAACCACAATGTATTGAAGAATAAACTTGATCATAATTATCACAAACAGTATCCAGTATCTGCTTATGTAACCTGATAGTTTTGGATTCATATTCGTTTTGTTTCAATGGTTACCAAATGTATAGAGGATTATCTGATTTTCAAAACCTTTCTCCACCCTATTCCGTTATACAATTAACCATTACACCATCGGACCCTTTGACCGCCGAAGCGTTTGCGAAGGGGGTTTTAAACCGTTGTATCGTTTTTGGTATGAGTTTTGATACTATCTTTATACAAACGTTGAATTAAAAATATCTTTTATGAAAAAATTTATGATAACAATGCTTCTGCTGGCGTTGTTCGGTGCAAGTACCACCCTTTTAGCGCAGAATCAGAATAATGAATCGCTCGGATTACCAGGAGATAATCTTAATCTATATGCGGTTATGAAACTATTTCAGGAATCCGAAACACTTGAGGGTTTTGAAAGAAACCTTAATGATCCCAATTCCCAAATAAATAATCTGGACCTTAATGGTGATAACCGGGTTGATTACATCAGAGTAATTGACAATGTTGACGGCGATGTTCATAACATTGTACTTCAGGTTGCAATAAATAACAGGGAAAATCAGGATGTGGCTGTATTTACAGTTCAGAGAGACAGGGATGGAAGGGTATATATCCAGCTTATTGGTGATCGGGACTTATATGGCAAGGATTACATAATTGAACCAAGATATAATGAGGGGGATTCAGGTCAGACTGCAAATCCTGGATATAATGGTCAGAATAATGCTTATTCCAGAACTTCTCCGTCAGAAATCGCAGGATGGCCTGTTGTGAGGTTTATTTTCATGCCAAGCTATGTAAGCTGGCACTCATCATGGTATTATGGATCATATCCTTCTTACTGGCACTCATGGCATCCATACTACTATGATTATTATTACGGGTATCACTATAACTGGAACAACGACTATTACGCACATTTCCACCGTGCACCCACTTACCGTTATACAAGATGGAATGATTATTATTATGTTGGTCACCGTGCTTATTCTCCGGTTGTAAGATCAAGGATAGATCAGGGGAATTACAGAACCACTTATTCGAAGCCAAGTCAGCGTCAGAAGGGTGAAGCAGCATTTGTCAAAACGCATCCCGATCAGGTTACAAGACGTTCCGATCCTGCAAATGGAAGAGTAAATGTACAAAGACCCGGGTCACAACCAGCACCCGACAAGAGACCAACAGGTATAAGCAATCAGAACAGAAGGTCGACAGATAATGTAAATCAAACCAATAGATCACGTCCTGGCACAAATACTCAACCAGCCAGAGATGCCGGTACACAGAGACAGTCGAATCCTCCCAGAGTAACTAATAAGTCAGACGAGAGACCTACTAACAATCAGAATGTGAGTACCCCCCGCCGTGACCCGCCAACGGTAACTAACAGAACAGAGTCTAAGCCTCCATCTCAACAAAAAGCATCTGAACCAAGACAATCCAGAGAGTCCTCTTCCGGTAAACAGAGTACTCAGAGTCGCAGAAGTTCCGAAAAAGCTAAGAAAGAATCTACTGTAAAACAGAACGAAAAAGCGAAATCAAAGGAAACACCACCACCTAACCAAAGAAGGTAATTTTTTTCTTCTGGAAGGGTTTTTCTAAAGACGATCCAGGAAATATTTTAAACGCAGAGGGACGCAGAGTATACGCAGAGAGCCGCAGAGTTTAGTGGTTCTCTGCTTTTATTATGTGTTGTTAGGTTGTTAAGTTGTTATGCCTTTGTGCCGTTGTGCCATTGCGCCGTTATGCCGCATTACATACTGAACAAATTCAGCCGAAAACCGTTGTTTTAGTAAAACAGTCTAATAATTAGTTTTACTGAAATGGGCCAGGTAAGTGAAGTAGTTTTAAGTCGTAATAATCTTGATAAATCATCATCACCTTATCTGCTTCAGCATACTGCCAATCCAATTTTTTGGCAGGAGTGGAGCGACGATTTAATGAAATATGCGGCTGAAAAAAGGAAACTATTATTCGTTTCAGTTGGTTATTCTACCTGCCACTGGTGCCATGTTATGGCTGCTGAGGCCTTTTCTGATGACAAGACTGCGCGTTATCTTAATGAACATTTTATCTGTATTAAAATCGACCGTGAACAACGCCCCGATATTGATCAGTTCCTCATGGACTTTATTAACAGGCAGAATGGGAGGGGAGGATGGCCACTTAATGTATTCATGACACCTGATCTAAGTCCTGTTTTTGCCCTCACTTATGCCCCTGAAGTTTCAAGGAATTCCATGCGTTCTTTTTTATCAGTAGCTGAAAAAATACTGGAGTATTTTGAAGCGAACAGAGATAAAATTCCTCCATTTGAATCTATAGAAAATAAACCTGATCAGGCTAATGAACAATCTTTGACAGAAACCCTTTCAAAATACTATGATGCAGATAACGGAGGTTTTGGAAACGGACAGAAATTTCCACCTCATTCCTCACTACTATTTCTTCTTTATCAGCTTGGTATTAAGGACAATCCATTAATAAAAACTATATGTGTTAAAACTCTGGATGCCATTATGATGAGAGGTCTTAATGATCATTTGCAGGGAGGCATTTTTAGATATTGTGTTGATAATGAATGGACTATTCCTCATTTTGAAAAAATGCTTTATGATCAGGCTATGGCTCTCTGGTACTACTCTCTGGCTTACAAAGTGCTGGGTAACGAGGTCTATAAATTAATGGCAGAGAAAATATTAAAATGTCTGGATGAGTGCTTTAAGAATGATGGCTTGTATATTGCCGGACATGATGCAGATACTGATCATGAAGAAGGCTTAACTTATTTATGGAGTTACGGCCAGCTTGAAAAGGAACTTCTACCTGAAGAATTTTCTAAACTTACAGCAGCTTATTATTTAAATACTTCAGGCAACTTCGAAGGACTAAATCACTTATTGAGAAAGAATAATACTCCGCTTAATGATATTGAAGACAGGCTCCTTCATATACGAATGAAGAGAAAGCAGCCTTCAAAGGATACCAAAATTATCAGCGGATTAAATGCGTTGGTGGCAATCGCAATGATACAGGCTGGCAGAAATCTTGAGAAATCTGAACTTGAAGAAAAGGCCGGAGAACTAGTTCATAGCATTTTAGATAGATTTTATGTTGAAAAGACTCTTGGACATTCATATTTCAATGGAGTAATGCAGAAACAGAGCTTCCTTTTTGATTCTGCTGCTTTATTGACAGCTATTAGTATGCTCTGCGAAAACGATAACTCATGGAGTAATTTAATGACCGAAATGACGCTTTGTGTTGAAAAATTTAAGGAAGATGGAAAATGGATTGAGTCATATCCTGAAGATTTTCCGAAAGTATATGCCTCATGGCTGGATCATCCGATTCCTTCAAGCGTGAGTATGGCAGAAATGGGACTTACCAGAGTTGCTCTTCTGAGGGGTAAGGAAACAGATGTGAAGCAATACAGAGAACCCTTTCAGTCGGATTTTTATAATATCACAGCTATGATGACTAATGGACTGTTTCATATTTATACCTCAGAAAAATTTATCCCCTGGAATCTTCTTCCTGCTAACTCACTTCAGGTTAGAGGAAAGCATCAGCAGGATTGTTTTGGGGGAACCTGCCGGCCTCTTGACCTGAACATATAGGCTATTTCAATGTTTATTATTTAAGTATTTTTGCGCAAACTGAAAAAAATACGGGTATTGGACATGAGGAAGACAGCATTAATTACAGGATCATCAAGTGGAATAGGAAGAGAGCTGGCAAAAATACATGCGAAGAACGGAGGTAACCTTGTGTTGGTCGCTCTTGATAAAAGCGGGCTGGATGCTTTAAAAAAAGATCTTGAAGAGAAGCATAAGGTAAATGTTTATGCAATTGAAAAGGATCTTACAGTAGCCGGAGCCGTTAATGAGGTTTATGATGAACTGAAACAACAAAAGATTTCAGTTGATTACCTGATCAATAATGCAGGGTTTGGCGATTTTGGTCATTTTGCAGATTGTGACTGGGCTAAGCAGGAGAAAATGATCAATCTCAATATTACTGTTGTTGCTCATTTGACAAGAATGTTCTTACCTGATATGATAGAGCAGGGGAGTGGGAAAATTATGAATGTGGCATCAACTGCATCATTTCAGCCTGGTCCGACAATGTCGGTATATTTTGCTACGAAAGCATTCGTTCTGAGTTTTTCCGAAGCTATTGGTAACGAAGTGAAAGATAAGAAAATTACAGTCACTGCGCTGTGTCCCGGATCTACTGAAACAGGATTTCATGCTGTGGTTATGGGAGATAGTAAGCTGCTGATTGAACGAAAAAAATCTTCGCCGGCAGACGTAGCGGAATTTGGTTACAGGTCAATGATGAATGGGAAATCAGTTGCAATTCATGGATTTAAAAACAGGATTATGGTTACAGCTTCGAGGCTGTTTCCAAGATCTCTTATTGTGAAAGCAACAAGACGAATTCAGGAAAAAAAGCATTTAAAGGATATTTAATACTCAGAATATGCAAACAATTTTAGGGGCGAACGGAATGTTCAACCGAACCTTTAACCAGCAACATTGATTATCACCACTTTACAACTAAACTCCGAAACTCCGTTAAATAAAGACTACCTTTGCCGCAATTCAATCCGGAAAGACTAATTATTCCGGACTTTTTTACTTAAATAATTATACATGCTTTTTGAATCATTAAACATTATTGAACCAATTCTTAAATCAATTAAAGAAGAGGGATACATAACACCAACACCAATTCAGGTACAGGCAATTCCTATTGTCCTTAAAGGAGTAGATCTTATTGGCTGTGCACAGACAGGAACAGGAAAAACAGCAGCTTTTGCACTACCAATTCTTCAGCTTTTATCCGCGAATAAATCATTCGATAAAAAAAGAAAAATAAGAAGTCTGATTGTTACACCCACAAGGGAACTGGCAATCCAGATAGAGGAGAGTTTTAATGCATACGGACGCTATACAGGATTAACTTGCACCGTTGTATTCGGCGGGGTAAATCAGAATCCTCAGACAAATATTTTAAGACATGGAGTAGATATTCTGGTAGCAACGCCGGGAAGGCTGCTGGATCTTATGAATCAGGGATATATATCACTTAAGGATGTTGAGATTTTTGTATTGGATGAAGCCGACAGGATGCTCGATATGGGTTTTATACATGACGTAAGAAGAATTATTGCTGCTTTGCCACAAAAGAGACAATCACTTTTTTTCTCAGCAACCATGCCTCCCGAAATTGTTAAACTGGCTGGCACAATAGTTTATAAGCCTGTAAAAGTGGAAGTTACACCTTCTGCTTCAACAGTTGATATTGTTAACCAGTATGTTTACTTTGTTGATAAGGGAAATAAGAATGCACTTTTGCTTGATTTATTAAAAGATACAAAGATCAAAACAGCACTCGTTTTCACACGAACTAAATTTGGTGCCGACAAAGTAGTAAAGGTTCTTAACCGGAAAAACATCACAGCTGAGGCTATTCATGGCAACAAGGCGCAAAATGCAAGACAACGTGCGCTTTCAAGTTTCAAAGCACAGACAACCCGTGTGCTGGTTGCTACAGATATTGCAGCACGCGGAATAGATGTCGATGATCTCGAGTATGTTATCAATTATGAGATCCCAAACATCTCTGAAACTTATGTCCATCGTATCGGAAGAACAGGCAGGGCTGGAGCAAACGGGACGGCTATATCATTCTGTGATGCGGAGGAAAAGGAATACCTGAGGGATATCGAGAAGCTGATAACCAAACATATTACAATTGTAGAGGATCATCAATTTCCTTTAATTGACAATAATCCGGTGAAAGCTCCAAAACAGCAGCGCGGAGCTCACAACCGGCCAAGGTCGTTTACTCCAAAAACCCTTATTCCCGACCGCAGGAATACGAGACGATAATTCTAATACTGCTGTTGAATTTTCCATTTTTATTCCGGTATTTGTTCGTATTTTGCATTGGTTAAAATTCTCTTACTGATGAAAAATACAACCCTCAAGGCTTTTACAGCATGCATAGCCTTTACATCTTTTCTGGCTATCAATTGCTTTTCTCAGGCAAATCTTAAACTATGGTATAACCAGCCGGCAAAAAATGTATGGGAAGCAGCTCTGCCTATTGGTAACGGCAGGCTTGCAGCAATGGTGTATGGAAATACAGACAAAGAGATTATACAATTAAATGAATCTTCTGTGTGGAGCGGCGGACCAAACAGAAATGATAATCCGGAAGCATTGGCAGCTCTGCCAGAAATTCGCAGGCTTATTTTTGAAGGAAAGAACCTTGAGGCCAGTAAACTTGCTGCCGAAAAAATCCAGTCAAAAACCAATAATGGCATGAAGTTTCAGCCTGTTGGCAATGTGGAGCTGATCTTCCCGGGCCATGATTCTTCAAGTATCAGTAATTACTATCGTGAACTTGATATTGAAAAGGCTGTTACCAAGACATCATATTCTGTCAATAATGTGAAATTTACCAGAGAGGTTTTTGCCTCAATACCCGATCAGGTAATTGTTGTCCGTATAACAGCCGATAAACCACACAGTCTGAATTTCAGTATCGGGGCAACTTGTCCTCATGCAATTTCTGATATCAGTTCCGGCAGTAATGATATGCTTATGATATCGGGAACTACAAGTGATCATGAAGGTGTGAAGAGCGTGGTTAAGTTCCAATCGTTGATTAAAGCTGTTAATGAGGGTGGTAAAGTATTATCTGGGGGTAAACTGATTAATATAAGTGATGCTGATGCTGTAACTATATTCATTTCAATAGCAACTAACTTTGTTAGTTATAATGATGTAAGTGCAGATGCAGAAAAACGGGCAATTGGTTATTATGCCAATGCCGTCAAAATTCCTTATGCAAAATTGCTTGAACGTCACATTTCAGCTTACCAGAAGTATTTCAACCGCGTGAAACTGGATCTGGGTACAACTGATTCTGTTAAAAACCCAACAGATATAAGACTCAGAGATTTTTCTACCGGAAACGATCCGCAATTTGCTGTTTTATATTTCCAGTTTAACCGTTATCTGCTTATTTCAGCATCTCAACCAGGGGGTCAGCCTGCTAATCTGCAGGGAATATGGAACGCTGGGATGAATCCGAGCTGGGATAGCAAGTACACAATAAATATTAACACCGAAATGAATTACTGGCCGGCAGAAGAAACAAATTTAGCAGAGATGCATGAGCCTCTGATCCAGATGGTAAAAGAGTTATCAGTCACAGGCAGGGAAACAGCCAGGGTAATGTACGGAGCAGGAGGATGGCTGGCTCACCATAATACTGATCTGTGGAGAATTACTGGTCCGGTTGACGGTATAAATTCGGCTATGTGGCCAATGGGCGGAGCATGGCTAAGTCAGCACTTATGGGAAAAGTACATGTACAGCGGTGATAAGGAATATCTGAAATCTGTATATCCTGCATTAGAGGGTGCAACACAGTTTTATCTCGATTTTTTAGTTGAAGAGCCCGTACATAAATGGCTTGTAGTTTCCCCGTCAATGTCACCTGAAAACCAGCCAAATCTTCCGGGAACCCCAAAATCAGCATCTATAGCTGCCGGAGTTACAATGGATAACCAGATTCTTTTCGACCTTTTCACCAACACTATCCATGCTGCTGAAGCATTAAACACCGATAAAGAATTTGTTGACAAGATAAAAGCTACCAGAAAACGTTTGCCGCCTATGCAGATAGGTCAGTATAGTCAGTTGCAGGAGTGGATGCAGGATGTCGACAATCCTAAAGACCAGCACCGGCACGTTTCTCATCTGTTTGGTTTATATCCCGGCAAGCAGATATCACCCTATAGTACTCCGGAACTTTTTGATGCTGCCCGTACCTCATTAATATACAGAGGCGATGGAGGAACTGGCTGGAGCATGGCCTGGAAAGTAAATTTCTGGGCCAGGTTTCTCGATGGCAACCATGCTTTTACTATGATCCGTAATCAGCTGACTCCTGCCAAAGCCAAGGGTAGCACAATGGGAGGGGGTGGAACCTATCCCAACCTGTTCGATGCCCATCCTCCTTTCCAAATTGACGGCAATTTCGGATGCACAGCGGGTATATCCGAAATGCTGATGCAAAGTCACGATGGAACATTGGATTTATTACCTGCATTACCTGATGCATGGAAAAAAGGAAGTGTAAAGGGTCTGAGAGCAAGAGGCGGTTTTGAGATTGTAAGTCTTGAGTGGGATAATGGCAAAATAACAAAGGCAGTCATTAAATCGACTATTGGCGGCAACTGCAGACTGCGTGTTCCAAATGCTTTGGCAGGCGATTCAGGAGTTGCTCTGAAAGCAGCAAAAGGATCTAATCCAAACTCATTCTATCAAATCGAAAAGGTTGCTGCTCCGATTATTTCTGAAAAAGCAAAACTTAATAAGCCAAATATCCCGGTAACTATTGTTTATGATATTAAAACTGAAGCTGGTAAGGAATATACGTTATTGATGAAAAGATAAAAGACAAAAGTTTGAAATAAATACAAAGGACAAAAGTAAAATCATCAAAATTCAAAACTATAAATGACCCTAAGGAATTGTATTTCTTCACTTTTATCTTTTGTCTTAATTTTACATAGTTATTTTTGGAGGTAACAACCAGATAATGCTGTAAAATTGAATTGACTTATTATATTTGAAACTTATTAATGGGAACCTGATTAATTACTTGTCAACTTTTATATTAAATACTATGGAAAATAATTCACGCCGCGATTTTCTTAAGAAATCATTATTAACAGGGGCAGCTATTATAACTCTTCCTCAGTTTCTCAAAAGCTCATCCTTATCCGGCAGATCATACGCCAAAGGATCTGCAAACAAGCTTATCCAGTTTGCCCAGATCGGTTGCGGCCGCGAAGGTACCGTTGACTATGAAGGAACAATGCGACACACTGATCTTTGCAGGATGGTAGCTGTTTGTGACCTCGACTCAAAAAGAGTTGATATAGCGAAAAACACTGTTGAGACATTTTACAAGGGTAAGGGAGAAACAAGTGTAACGGTTAAAACATATCATGATTTTCATGAGCTTCTTGCAAATCCTGATATCGATGCAGTTATTGTCAGTGTTCCTGATCATCAGCATGCGTATGTTGCTATTAATGCGATACTTGCAGGAAAGGATGTTTATTGCCAGAAGCCACTGACATATTCAATAAATGAAGCTATTGCACTTCGTACTGCTGTAACGGCAAAGAAGAGAATTCTTCAGACAGGCAGTCAGCAGCGTTCAGAGAAACCATGGAACACCTTTCGTGTTGCCAGCGAGGCCGTTCGCAATGGACGTATCGGGAAGGTAAATACTGTAAAAATTGGTATCGGAATGGACAAAGTAAAAGGTGTAAAACCTGCTCCTGAGACAATTCCTTCGACATTCGATTTTGAAAGATGGCTGGGTGCTGCACCTGAGCAGCCTTATATGGAAGCAAGATGCCATCCTCAGAATAGTATTGAAGGAAGACCTGGCTGGATTACCACTGAAGACTTTGGTCTGGGTATGATTACAAACTGGGGAGCACATCACATGGATATCGCTCATTGGGCTCTTGGAATGGAACTCAGCGGACCATTATCAGTTAATGCAAAAGCTGACTTCATGAAAGACGATGTATGGACAGTTCATACAACTTATCATGCTGAAATGATATACCCTGGTGACATAAAAGTTATCCTTGATAATACCTACACAAACGGCATACAGTTCGAAGGTAAAGAAGGTACTGTATTTTGTGCCCGTGGCAGTGAAAGGGTAACAAAAAGTGATCCGGTTTCAACTGCTGGCGATACAAAGAAAGGTCCGCTATGGGCAAGCAATGATAAGATACTCTATCCCAGAATTGGTTCTGAAGGTAAAGTATGGATGCCAAGTGCCGACCATTACCGTAACTGGCTTGAAAGCATTATCTCCCGCAAAGATCCTATCGCACCGGTTGATCAGTCAGCCCGCAGTCTTGAAGCATGCGCAGTTGCATGGATAGGAATGAAACTGGGGCGTGAACTTAAATGGGATGCTGAAAAAGAAATGTTTAAAGGCGACAAAGAAGCGAACGCAATGCTTGGAAGAAAAGCCCGTAAACCTGAATACGATATAGCATTACTAATGAAAAAGGCAGGCCTTTAATCTCAACCTTAACCTAAAACCCTCCCTGACTAAAGGAGGGTTTTCTTTTGCCAGAGTTTCTCTATTTCTTCAAGAGTTTTGCCTTTTGTCTCAGGAACCAGTTTCCATATAAATATTGCAGAAAGAATTCCCATTACACCATATATCCAGTAAGCAAATCCGTGATTGAATTTTGCAGTAAGTGCAAGATTATCATTCAGCATAGGGAATGTCCAGGAGATTACCAGGTTGGCTATCCACTGAGCAGCGACAGCAATTGACATAGCGCTCCTGATTGAGTTAGGGAATATTTCAGATAGAAGAACCCAGGTTACAGGTCCCCAGCTCATTGCAAAAGCTGCAGTGTAGGTAAGCATGAATATAAGGGCAACGAGTCCGACTTTCCCAAAGTAAAATGCGAAGCCAAGTGCTATCATACTTATTGCCATTCCGACACCGCCTATTATCATCAGCGGTTTACGTCCGAAACGGTCAACTGTAAATATAGCCAGCACAGTGAATACCAGGTTTACAACACCCACAATTATTGTCTGGATAAGAGAGGAATCGGTAGATGATCCCATGTTCCTGAAAATGTTACCGGCATAATATAAAACTACATTTATTCCTACAAACTGCTGAAATACTGAAAGAAGAATACCAATAAAAATTACAAGAAATCCGTATGACAACCATGGAATACTTGTCTCATGAAGAGTATCCTTTATCTCCTGAAGTATTTTAGGAGCATTTTTTTCACCGGAAATCTTTTTCAGGACTTTAAGAGCTTTATCTTCTTTCCCTTTCATCACCAGATACCGTGGGGTTTCAGGGACAAATATCAGCAGGATAAGGAATAATGAAGAAGGAATTACACCTGAAAAGAACATCCATCGCCAGCCTTCTGTAACAAGCCACTCTTCATTTCCGGTACGTGATATAAGTAAATTGACAAAATAAATGACGAGCATACCAAGTATTATAGCGAACTGGTTCCATGAAACGAGCTTTCCACGCATATTGGCTGGTGCAATTTCTGCAATAAACATTGGCGAAAGCATTGAAGCCAGGCCGACTCCCATTCCTCCGATTATTCTGTAGACCACAAAAGAAAATACCGGCAACGTTCCGAAGAAATTAAGTTTTTCAGGATTCCATGCACCTATTGCCGAAAGGGTGAAAGCAACAGCTGCGATTATGAGGCCATTCCTTCGGCCTATTGACTTGGAAATAAATCCGGCCATCGCCCCTCCAATAATACAGCCAATCAAAGCACTCGAGATGGTAAATCCTTTAACTGAATCAACATAGCCCTTAAGTGATTCCTGACTGTGAGAAATTTCAGCTCCCATATAACCAACAACCCAAATGGTAAGTATCCCAAGAAGAATTGCACTAACGATTAACCCTTTGTTTCTTCCGATGAGTTTGAGTACCTGGGCCGAAACTATCAGAACAACTAGGTAAAATGACAATGTCACCATCAATTTGTATTGGGAAATCATCTTGATTGCATAATCGAGATTTGCCGGATCAACAATTTTTGCAATATAAAATTGCACCAGAGATTTTTCTGCTCCGTTGACAACAGCTGTGTCGTAACCGAAAAGCAGACCGCCTAATGTGGCTACAAGGGTAAGAGCCATTATATAGGCAGGATTCCCGTTCTCGTTTGATGATTTAAATAATGATTTGGATGATGTTCCTGTTGCCATGATATTAATATTAGTTATTTAATTCAAAATCGTATCTGTTTTATTGCTTCTTCTGATGAACCGAAGGTCAGTCCTTTTTATCTTCTTCCCTGATCTGTACTCTCCGGATCTTCCCGCTGATAGTTTTTGGCAGTTCAGTTACAAATTCTACAATGCGCGGATATTTATATGGTGCGGTTACCTTTTTAACATGCTCCTGTAGTTCTTTTGCCAGCTCCTCGCTTGGCTGATAATTCTTTGAAGGAACAATTGTAGCCTTCACAATCTGTCCTCTGTCAGGATCGGGAACTGCTGTAATAGCACACTCAAGTACAGCAGGATGTTCCATCAATGCACTTTCAACCTCAAACGGACCAATCCGGTAGCCAGAGCTTTTTATGACATCATCGGCTCTCCCTACAAACCAGAAGTATCCGTCTTCATCGCACCATGCCATATCACCTGTCCTGTAGACCCCATCCGACCAGACACTTTTAGTCAGTATATCGTCGCGGTAATATCCGTTGAACATCCCCACAGGTTTGATAATAGCCGTATGGATTACGATCTCTCCTTCATTTCCTGCTTCACATTTTTTACCATCTTCATCAACAATCTCAATATTATAACCTGGGGTTGGCATACCCATTGAACCTGGTTTTGGATTAAGCCATGGATATGTAGCTACAGCAACGGTACATTCTGTCTGGCCATAACCTTCCATCAACTTTATCCCGGTCTGATCGTAGAATTGTTTAAAAACTTCAGGATTTAATGGTTCTCCTGCAACAACACAATATTTCAGATGACTTAAATCAAATTTCGTCAGATCTTCTTTAATAAGAAACCTGTATATGGTAGGAGGAGCACAAAAAGTAACAACTTTGTGTCTTTCAATAACTTCCATCAGGTTTTTTGGGACAAACTTATCATAATCATAAGTCATTACCGCACTGCCCGATAACCATTGCCCGTATATTTTACCCCATGCTGATTTGGCCCAACCTGTGTCTGCAACGGTAAAATGCAGACCATTGTCCACATTACATTGCCAGTATTTAGCAGTAACTATATGCCCGAGAGGATAAATAAAATCGTGGTTGACCATTTTAGGCATCCCGGTTGTTCCGGAAGTAAAATAGAGGAGCATAATATCGCTGTTTACTGTTGCCTCCTTTGAAACAGGTCTGGTGAAGGCCTCTGAACTCTTTTCCATCTCCTCAGTATAATTCAGCCATCCATCCCTCGTTTCGCCAATCACTACCTTATGTTTCAGTGTTGGAGATTTACTTTCTGATTCCCTGATATGCTCAATTACTACAGGGTCAGGAACACATACAATCATTTTAATGTCAGCGGCATTATTCCTGTAAACCATGTCTTTTGTTGAAAGTAAATGAGTTGCAGGAATAGTAATTGCACCCAGCTTATTAAGAGCAAGAGTGCAGAACCAGAATTCGTAATAACGTTTCAGGATAAGCATTACAGGATCACCTTTTCTAATGCCTATGGACTTAAAGAAGTTGGCTGTTTTATCGCTGTAATACTTCATTTGCCCAAAGGTAAAGATGGCTTCTTTGCCTTTATCATCGCACCATACCATAGCAATTTTGTCGGGTGTTCTCAGTGCGATTTCATCAACAACATCGTAAGCAAAGTTGAAATTTTCAGGAATTATGATTTTAAAATTATCTGTAAAATCCTGGTATGAGGTAAACTCAGTTTGTTTAAGATATTTTTCGAGCATCATTTTTAACTTTTCAGAGGATAATTATAATACAATTGCCAGAAACTTCACCTGTTCATTGTTCGAAGCTTTCATTGCATGTTTGTAGCCCGAATCGAAGTAGATGGAATCACCTTCGTTCAGCACTATTTCATGACCGTCGATTATTGTTGTCATGGTTCCTTTCAGAACATAATTAAACTCTTGTCCGGGGTGAGAATTGAATTCCAGCATCCCGTTTTCGGGCTGAGGATCTATTGTAACCATGAAAGGCTCAACTTTTTTATTGATAAAATTATCAGCAAGACTCTCATATTTATATTGCTTTCTACGTTCCAGCTTTATTCCTTTCCCATTCCGTACTACACCAAAAATTCGAAGTTTAGGGCTATCACCGCCAAGCATAACGGAAAGTTCAATTTTAAATAACTCGGAGATTTTAAACAGAATTCCAACAGGAATATCGGAATTCCCGCTTTCGTATTTTAAATAAAGATCGGTTGCTACTCCCAGTTTTATTGCCAGTGTCTCTGCTGAAATGCCCGAAATTTCGCGGATCTCTTTTATTCTTTCAGCTATTTGCTTTATCTGTTCTGTCATAATAAAATATTTTTCCGGTTTCAATATTACAAAAATTATAAATACTCTTTGTAAAATAGAAACCGTACTTTTACATTTCATTTTTATTATTTCAAATCCATTGACATGGAAAATGCTATTATTGGATTCATAGGAGCCGGCGGAATAGCCCGCTCACATGCTTTCTCACTCAATTCATTACGCTATTTTTACAACGATGCTCCCGAAATTCAACTCGAAGCAGTAAGCTCATTTACTTCTGAAAGCAGAGTTGCATTTGCCAGTCGTTTTGGATTTAGCAAATCTCCGGATATTAAAGAATTCCTTACTTCCAAAAATATTGATACTGTCTTTATTCTTGGTCCAAATAAGGTTCATTTTCAACACCTGAAGGCAGCTATGGAAATGGCCTCAGTAAAACGGATCTATATCGAAAAGCCGGTATGCTCAAATATTGTTGAAGAAAAGGCTATTGCTGAACTTACCCTGAAACATCCGCAAATTAAGGTACAGGTTGGTTTCCAGTTTCTCTTTACATCAGTTGTACGGGAGGCGCTTAAATTATGGAAATCAGGTAAATTTGGCAAACCTGTTCATTTTGACCTGAAATACTATCATAGTGATTATTTACAGAAGGATTATCGAGACAAGCGCTCAAACAGGCTTACCGCTGCACCTGATGGAGGTGCTATGGCTGATCTGGGTTCCCATGCAATTAGTATGCTGATAGCTTTTCTGGGTAAACAATTGCGAATTACAAGTGCCTTACAGGCTGGTCATTTTGATGATGTTATTCCGGATTCTGATCTGTTCAGCCAGATATCTCTATTTGATGAATTTACGAGGGCTGTTGGTACTCTGTCGGCCAGCAGGATCAGTTCAGGCACAGGTGATAGGTTAACCATGGAACTATTTGCTGAAAAGGGTGCACTGAGATTTTCTTCCGAATCTCCGGATTATTTTGAGTATTACCTGAATGAAACCGGTCTATGGAGCAGACAGATGACCGGAAGCAACTACAAACCTTATACCAGTTTCCCTTCAGGGCATGTTCCTCCGGGATGGCTCAGGTCGATGATACATGCTCATTATGTGTTTCTTACAGATAATGAGCATGAGTCAGTTATCCCTGATATTGCTCATGGGTTGGCTGTTCAGCGTTTAGTAAGAGAAACAGCAGAATCTCTGAAAGAGTTTAGGCTTTTAAATGGTAAATAGAACTTTTCTGTTATATATTTGCTTTTTCTCACCCAAAGACGCAAAGGCGCAAAACTTTTTTGATTTAAATTACTATTATGAAAAACCTTCTGATCGGTTCATTTCTGCTCTTTTCATTAGTTTGTTCATCACAAAAACCGGATGCCAGCACATCTGAAGACTGGAAAACTATGTACAGGGCCACTGCCACAAAAATTAATGACCTTGTTAATACGAAGCTCGACGTAAGTTTCGACTTTTCCAAATCGTGGATGTATGGAAAAGCTTTGATTACTCTTCATCCCCATTTTTATGCAACTGATTCGTTGAATCTTGATGCAAAAAGTATGAAAATCAATGAAGTATCAATGGTAAAAGGGAGCAAACATATCCCACTGAAATATGCTTATGACAGTTTAAATCTCAGGATCACACTCGATAAAATCTATAAGGGTGGAGAAAACTACACCTTATTTATAGATTACGTTGCCAAGCCTGAAGAAAGTAAAAGCAAGGGAAGTCAGGCAATTGCAGATGGCAAGGGGCTGTATTTTATAAATCCCATGGGCAAAGATAAAAATAAGCCTACGCAAATATGGACTCAGGGAGAAACTGAATCTAATTCCGGATGGGTCCCTACAATTGATAAGCCAAATCAGAAAACAACTGATGAAATAAGCATTACTGTTCCTGCAAAGTACCAGACTCTTTCAAATGGATTATTGGCTGGTCAGAAGAAAAATGCCGATGGAAACCGCACTGATACCTGGAAAATGGATTTGCCTCATGCACCTTATCTTATGATGATGGCTATCGGAGAATATTCTATAACTAAAGACAGCTACAAGGGCAAGGAAGTGAGTTATTATGTTGAAAAGGAATATGCACCGGTTGCAAGAAAAATCTTCGGTCTTACACCTGAGATGATAGCTTTCTATTCCCGGATTACAGGGGTGGATTATCCCTGGCAGAAATATGCTCAGATTGTCTGCAGAGACTACATAAGCGGAGCCATGGAAAACACTACTGCTACATTGCATGGTGAATTTGCTCAACAGGATGCACGCCAGCTAATAGATGGCAATACATGGGAAACCGGGATTGCTCATGAACTTTTTCATCAGTGGTTTGGCGATTATGTTACTACTGAAAGCTGGAGTAATCTTACATTAAACGAATCGTGGGCCGATCTTAGTGAAACTTTGTGGCAGGAATACAAGCATGGAAAAGATGCCGGTGATGCGCAGAATTATTCCGGTATGCAGAATTATCTGCGAAGCGGCAGCGGTAAAAAAGACCTTGTTCGTTTCTATTACAACGATCGTGAGGATATGTTCGATCTTGTAAGCTATCAGAAAGGAGGACGAATTCTGAATATGCTCAGGTATTATATTGGCGACAGTGCCTTTTACAAATCAATGAACCTTTATCTGACTACCAATAAATTCAAATCTGCTGAGGCACAACAGCTTCGTCTTGCTTTTGAAGAAGTTACAGGAAAGGATCTAAACTGGTACTGGAATCAATGGTTTTATGGAAACGGACATCCAAAGCTTGACATAAGCTACGATTACAATCCGACAGGTACCTCGGTTAAAGTATTTATCAAACAAACACAAACAGATAAGATCTTTAAATTGCCCGTTGCAATAGATATATATCAGGGTGCTGAAAAGAAAAGGTATATGGTGTGGCTTGATCATCAGGCCGATACATTTGCTTTCCCTACAGTTAAAAGGCCTGATCTTGTAAATGTCGATGGAGATAAAATTCTGCTCTGCGAAAAAAGCGACCAGAAGACAATTGATAATTACATTTTTCAGTATACTAATGCCGGATTATATGTCGACAGGAGGGAAGCAATTGATTTTGCAGCAAGGAATCAGCAGGATGACCTAAAATCGCTGGAGCTTCTTAAAACTGCTCTTAAAGACAAGTATTCCGGGTTAAGGATCTATGCCTTGCAGAAGTTAAACATCCGTAATGATTCTATTAAAAAAGTACTCGAGCCATTGTTGGCAGATATGGCAAAGAATGACAAGGAATCACTGGTAAGAGCCAGGGCAATTGAAGCTCTGGGAAAATTTAAGAAAAATGAGTATAAGGATTTATTTATCAAGGCTATAAATGATTCTTCATACTCGGTGGCCGGAAGTGCATTGGTGGCACTTGGAAACATTGACAGTGTGGCAGGATATGAGAAGGCTAAATCATTGTCTTCCCAGAAAGTAAAAGGTGCATTGCAGGATGCAATAACCAATACGCTATATCTGTATGCAGGCGAAAATGATTTTGATTCATTGTCTGTACGATTTGAGAGACTGCCTTTTGGAAATGCAAAGTTCATGATATTGCAGCCATTTGCAAACTATCTTAAGCGAACAAAAAATACAGAAAACTTTAAGAAAGGGATTGATATGATAGTTTCTTTCCGCGATGCTATTCCTCCGCAGGTCGGACGGCAGGTAGAACCTTATATCAATGGTATGATCCTAAACAGTATTGCTTCAAGTAAACAATCAGCAGGCCTGACGGAACAAGCCGATTATGTAAAATCAAAAATTCCGGTTAAGCCAAAGGCTCCTGAAGCGAATGGAACTCCCAAATAAGATCTGCTTATAAATTTCAGCAACTAAAATTTTAACTTAAAAGAACCTGCAGTAATGAAAATTTCAAAAAATAAAATTCTGATCACCGGCGGAGCATCTGGTATTGGTCTTGGTTTGACCGAAAGGTTTGTTAAAGAAAACAATACTGTGATTATTTGCGGAAGACGGGAATCTGCTCTTCATCTGGCTTCACTATTTGTTAATTTGAAAAATCTTGATACGATAATTAATGTGACATCAGGATTGTCTTTTGCACCCATCGTCAAAGTACCGGTTTATTGTGCTTCAAAGGCCTTTTTACATTCATTTACTCTCTCATTAAGGCAACTCTTGAAATCGAATAGTATTGAGGTAATTGAGTTTATTCCCCCGGCATTGAATACAGATCTGGGTGGAAAAGGAATCCATTATAATGCACAGCCTGTAAGTGAGTTTATCGAAGCAGTTTTTGAGCAATTGAAACAAGGTAAAACAGAAATTACCTATGGGTTCAGTGAAGCAATGACTAAATCAGGTCCTGAGGATCTGAAGAAAGCTTTTGCGAGAATGAATTCGCAATAAAGCTCAACCATGATTTGCCCCCCAACCCCATAGCCGTCAACCTAAGAGTAGTATTGAAATACAGAGATTAGAAAAAGTTTCCCCTCCTTTTGAAGGAGGGGTGGCCGGGACAATTGATTATCTGATTTTTACAATATTCATTTCCCGGCCGGGGTGGTTGATTTATTCCTTTATTTTTATCTTTATATCTATGAAAAGCAACAGAAGACAATACAGTATTGGTAGTTACATTGTTGACTTCTGTTGTACTACAGAAAAACTTGTAATTGAACTTGATGGAGCTCCCCACGGTGAATATCATAAAATACAGGAAGATGAAAACAGGGAT
>Ga0209540_10000098_pt1 | contig 113730 bp, 80 predicted proteins | sample BarGraIncu01121A_FD_184501 | JGI IMG/M metagenome (GOLD analysis project Ga0209540, IMG submission 184501) | Arctic peat soil microbial communities from Barrow, Alaska - Barrow Graham LP Incubations 011-21A (SPAdes) (version 2) | ecosystem: Environmental > Terrestrial > Soil > Wetlands > Peat... | reverse complement strand
AATTTTACCGGTAAAATTCTCACCGCTAACCTTCTAACCTCACAGAGGAAGTGTGTCATCCCGAACGAAGTGAGGGATCTCTCAGGGCTCATAATGAATGCTTTACATAATGTTGTCATTAGTAGCGCAGCGAGGAATCTCTAATCGTATAACTTTCCCTTTAAAATAGCTGTTTTAGCAAGAACTTAATTAAGAAAAGGACCTTGTAAATGGATTTATAAACAAAACCCATCTGTCTGAAAATTCCGACAAATTTGTCTCTTTTTCTGCCATTTATGCTATTTATAATACCAAAAAGCAGTATTGATACAATATATTATGGCGAATTATTTTTAGTTTACAAAAATAAATTCGACCTTTGTACCTGTTTTATAAATACTTTAATAATCGAATTATGAACATTTACGTAGGAAGTCTTCATTTTAAAATGAGTGAAGCAGAATTAAAAGAAATCTTTGAAGAGTATGGCGAAGTAACATCCGCAAAAGTCATTATTGACAAATACTCTGGAAAAAGCAAAGGATTTGGTTTCGTTGAGATGCCGAATGATGCTGAAGCTAAAAAAGCTATCGAGGAATTAAACGGAGCTGAAGTTAGCGGTAGAAACATTATTGTTAATGAATCAATCGAAAGAACAGACAGAAAAAGTAATTTCAGAGGTGGCGATAATGACCGCAGAGGTGGCAGTGGCGGTGCCGGCGGAGGAAACAGAAGAGAGAACTACAGGTAGGTAACAAAAATCTAAAACTATGAAAGGTACTGTTAAGTGGTATGACAGAGTAAAAGGGTTTGGATTCCTTCAAACAGAAGATGGCAAGGATATCTTTATTCACCGTTCTGGTTTAGAAGTTTCCCACACCGACCTTGAGGCAGGCCAGGCAGTTGAGTTCGAAATTGAACAGAAAGAAAAAGGACCGGTTGCTATCAAAGTTAAAAAAGTAGATTAATCTTACTCAAACTAATACCAAAAAGGCTGCAACAGAAATGTGCAGCCTTTTTTTATTATTATTTCTTCTTCTTCTGATCTTCCAACCTGTATTCAGGTTTCTCCTTCTGATCTTTTACCATCTCTTTAGGATCATCGAGGATAGGAGATTCTTTTAGCGAATTCCAGTCAAAATTTGCATCGAGAGGAGATAAAGCTTTCTGCGGATCGAAAATCCGTAGATCTGGACCCAAAGCATTATAAGGTGTAAGATCTGGAACTCCTGTGAACATATCTGATAAATCTGTGGCACCTGCATCGTATTGATTAAGATATGGAAGGCCCAGAATGTTCCAGTATGTTTTAAACAGACTCCCAAAGCTGTAGTGAACCTTACTTACATAATTCTTCTTAGAATAAGGCGAAATAACCATTAGTACGCTTCTGTGTGCATCAATATGGTCGACACCATTCTGGGCATCATCCTCAGTAATAATGATTGCCATATCTTTCCAATACTGAGTGTGAGATAAAAACTCCACTACTCTTCCAATCGCCAGATCATTATCGACCATATAACTTTCTCTGAAAGGATATCCTGCTTCAGGTCTTTCACCTGCACCATGATCATTCGGAATGATTACTGTCAGCATCTGCGGCATTACCTTTCCCTCTCCCATCCATTTTTCATTAAATTCCTTAATAAACTGGGTTACCCTGTATTGGTCGGGTATTGACATATTAAATGTTGCATATTCTCTGGAGGTCCTGCTGAAAATCGGAGTCGGGACAGGATAGTTTGCAAACTGTTTTATCCCTGTCTGTTTGAAAGAATCATCATAAAAAGCAGGTTCAAACATTACACTGAAACCAAAATTATAAAAGTCAATCTTGTTTCGTTCAAGATGATCCCACATTGATCCCGATTCATTATAATCTTCGGGATAAATAGCTCCGGCAGCTCCATTCATACCAAGACTTCCCGGAGCTTTGGAGGCAGGCTTATAATCTCTGTTGCCGCCATAACTTGCAGGGGTACATGTCTCAACCCACTCATTTGGATATGTATTTACCAGCCATCTGTGACCATCAGCGGAGACATCAGAATCGACATAAAAATTATCGCCAATGGCAAATTCCGAAGCCAGCTTAAGATGATTTGCCATTATCGTGGCATCTTCAACCCTGGTTGTTCCGGCTTTGTTGGAAAACGAAATATTATGCCCATATCTGGCAATTGTCGCATCGCCAACTCCTTTAGTCACCTGACCAAATATCTCATCGTAAGTACGGTTTTCTTTAGATATGAAAACAATGTGCTTAATGGGAGATTCTTTTTGTTCGCCATAAAGAGGGATAGGATTATCAAGACGGGTTTTCAACAATTCTTTTGCTCTATCCTTATGAAAATTATTATCCAGAACCTGATCAGTCATTTTTTTCAGTTCTTTCTTTGATGGTATCGGAATAATGGAAACTGTGCCTTTCATGAGATTTCCAATATAGGTCCCCTCTCCCCCAGCTTTGAAATCTTTCCCTCCATTTGGCCCACTGCCATATCCCTTGGCATTAGTGACAATTATATTCCTGCCATCGGGTGATATCTTGAGTTTCGAAGGGAACCACCCGGTTGGGATATGGCCTGTAACATTAAATGAAGGCAGATCAATAACCCCAATAGCATTTATACCTGCCTCAGCAACAAACAGCAGCTTTTCATCGGGAGAAACTGCCAGTCCGAAAGGGATTACTCCCCGGAAATGTTTTAATGTTTCATCAGGCTTCAGGTATATCTCCTTTACGACGGAGTCAGTTTTAATATCAATAACAGTTATGTTGTCATTGTTTCCGTTACTTGCAAAAATATAATCGTTGGTGGCAACAAGTGAATTCGGACTGGAGCCTCCGACAGCAGGAATACCCTGAACCATCTGGCCTACGAGGTTACCTGTTTTTATTCTTGCCGTTACCTTTGGGTTAGCGATATCTTCAATTGAAATAGCCCATACTGAGAAAGCTTTATCACTATTCGGATCGCCCAGTCCTGGAATTACCATTGAATCCTTAACAATCCCGTTCTTCATCTCCTCTGTGTTATATCCGAAAGCAGGAAAACCCAAAGCCCTTTTATAATCCTTTTTCTCTTCTATGTTACCGATTTTACTGTACTGGAACATTCCTACATTCGCCACATATACCTTCTTCTCATCATGCGAAAGAGCAACGCCAAATGGATAACGGCCGACGGGAACAGAATTAATTACCTTCATTTTACGGGTGTCGACAATTACCATGCGAAAGTTCATCTGGTCCACAGCAAAAATATAATTCCCGTCCTTTGTCATTGCCATATCGCCAATATAGCCATCGGGGAATTTGGTTCCATCTTCAGAGACAGAACAATCTACAGAGTCCTTTTTGCTACCAGTCAGCAGGTCAAAGGTGAGTATACTGTTACCCTGACCTCCGGCCACATATACCTTACTATTATCAGGAGAGATGGCCAGTCCCATAAAAACCGATTCAAGCACCCCTTCATCGTTTGAAAAACCAGGAGGAACCTGTTGAATCTGAGGGGCAGCTGAATTCAGATCCCGGATAATTGATATTGAAAGAGGTTTAATTCCGGAATTGGCAGTTACTGCAATTTCCCCGTTACTGCTTAGAGCCAGACCAAAAGGGTGTGGAGCAACGACAAGACTTTTTCCTGATGGAGTAAGTAAACGACCATTAGGGATAACAGTTACCCCTTCCTTATTTATAGAGGTATATAAACTTCCGGCAGGTGCGGAAATGACCACAGGGTTGTTTTTTTCAGTGCTGCATTGTGGCAGCAGAAAAAGGAATAAAATAAACAGTTTATATAGACGCATTATTGGTTAGTAATTTATGCGATTATCAGAAAAATCAGGCCTAAAATAATTGTAGGGAACCTAAAATAATTGTAGGGAACGGTTGAATTATTGTAGGGAACGGTCGCGACCGTTCCCTACAAATTTTGTGGTTAATGGATTCGTGTTTTTATACTAGTTTCCACCCTTTACGATATTCGTAGTGCATCAATTTTGTTGCAGCACCATCTGTATCATCGATGAAGGTTTCAGTTTGCGGATTCCATTTAATAGTGCGTTTCAATGCACATGCAATGTTACCAAGGGTGCATATTGTGCAGCTGCTGTGACCGATTTCAACCGTAACGACAGGATCTTTACGTGAACGTACAGACTCCACGAAGTTTAGCTGGTGAGGAATTCTTGTTTCATAAGGTCCTTCAAAAGCAGTAGCGGATTTAGGAAGGGCATATTTTTCATCAGATGATTTAAAAGATCCCCTTGAAACTTCGATCCATCCTTTTTCTCCCCAGAATTTAACTCCCTTGGTTTTTCTCTCATCAAATGGTTCAGAGGTCATAACAACGCCATTCGCATATTTATAAGAAATGAAATGTGTTCCGTCGTCAATAGGTGAAATTTCAACCGGACCATTCTTGTCCATGCCAAGACCCCACTGTGCTATATCGAACATGTGAGCGCCCCAATCGGTTGTAAATCCGCCACCCATCTCTTTGTACCAGCGCCATGCGCCCCACAATTTCTCATTCTGATCAGGATCAAGTGTGATAAGAGGATCGAGCTGATTATTGAAATGAATTGGCATTGGAAGTGAACCCAGCCATAAATCCCAGTTCAGATCGGCAGGAATTGGTTCCTCAGGAAGGTCATATGGTTTTGGAGGATCACCTACAAATGCGTTAACTTTTGTTATCTTGCCTAATGCTCCATCCTGTACAAGTTTTACGGCATGCTGAAATTCAGGTGATGATCTCTGCATACTACCAAGACCAAAAACAATTTTACTATCCCTTACTGCTTTTTTCAATTCCTGACCTTCTTTTATAGTAAAAGTCATTGGCTTCTCGAGATAGATATCCTTACCAGCCTTGCATGCAGCAATAGCGATCATAGCGTGTGAATGATCAGGTACTGCAATAACTACAGCATTTATATCTTTTCTGTTGAGGATGTCCTGATACTTCTCATAGGTATCTACTTTTGCTTCTTTTCCGGCTTTTGTATAGAAAGCCTTTACGCGTTTTTCAAAACGTTTCCTTTTAATTCCATATACATCGCAACCGGCTACAACTGTTACTCCGGGTATCTGAAGGAAACCATTGAGGAGAAACATTGCCTGTTGACCCATACCGATGAATCCAAGTTTAACTTCAGCGACAGACTCGCTTTTACCAAATGAAGTAAGACGTGGAAGTACCATAATACCTGCCATTCCTGCAACTGAAAAGTTCAGGAACTGGCGCCTTGATAATGCTTTTTTTTGTTCTTTCATAGTTATTAATTTAGAGTAAATGTGTTTCTGTTAGTAGGGATAAAAGTAAGAAATTTTTTATCACACAAAAGGATTTATTAAAAACTTACTTAAAGGGGAAATGAAAAATGTATAGTAAATTCAGCACTCTGAAATCTTCCAGCTGAATCGCAAATAAAATAAGCACTTAACGATGAAACATGTTACTTTGAAAGTCTTGGATAATTTATTAATTTTGTTAGAAATGATGATGTGATAAGAAATTTTAATGAAACCGACACAAAAAAGCATACTAATTATCTTTATTTTTCTTCTGGGCAGCTGTGTTTCACAATTTATTCCTGAAACCAAAGAAAGTCAGGAATTACTTGTTGTTGAAGGCCTTCTAACTAACACGCAAGGTCCTCATACTATAAAACTTTCAAGCTCCCTTCCTCTGGGAACAACGAAAGACCCAAAACCTATAAGCGGAAGCATTGTTACGATTTCTGATGATTTTGGTAGCTATATCCGGTTAACTGAAACAGAACCGGGAACATACATTACACCTCTGTTTTTTCATGGAGTAATTGGACGATTCTATACTTTACATATCAGAACAAATTCATCTTTAGGCAATTATAGTTACGAATCATTCCCCATGGAGATGAAACCTGTCCCCCCCGTCGACAGCATATATTATGAAAAAGTAACTATTGCTGATAACAATAAATTTGCTCAGCCTAAAGAGGGCTGTCAGATCTATTTAAATACACACGATGAGACAGGTCAGTGTAAATTTTACCGATGGGAGTATGATGAGACATGGGAATTCAGGCTTCCATACACAGTTCCAAATTATATATGCTGGGTGTCAGCCAGTTCTGATAAAATCAACGTTAAAAGTACCACATCACTTGCAGAAGCAAGGATAATGAAGTACCCTCTGAGTTTTATTTCAAACACAACAGACAGGTTGAAAGTAAAATACAGCATGCTGGTAAACCAATATTCTGTCAGTGAGGACGAATATCACTATTGGGAAAAACTACAGAATCTTTCAGAACAGGTAGGAGGCCTGTATGATTTAATTCCTGCATCTATTCAGGGGAATGTGTATTCCACAAATAATCCAAATGAAAAAGTACTGGGATATTTCAGCGTTTCTGCAACATCCTCCAAAAGGATTTTCATAAAAGATAAATTTGCAGGTATTGTAGACCTTTATAATGCTGATGCATGTGTTGCAGATACTATTTTCGGTGGAGCATACATCCCAAATCTGAATTCAACTGTCTGGGTAATAGTTGATAACTTCCTTCCGTCTTATAAAGTTATTACATACACCAAAGGCTGTGCAGATTGTACTACCAGGGGAACTACGCAGGAGCCTTCTTTCTGGAGAGAGTTAAAATAAAGACAAAAGTCACAAGACAAAAGGGAAGAAGGTATTTTGCGCCTTTGCGTTTTTGCGTGAGATAAAATGCCATTGTGTCACTAAAATCTACCGAATATAGAATACTTTTCAGTATTACAATAAATTGATGAATAGAGAAATAATCCCGGATTGTTAGTCTCCAGCTTTCTTTCCATATGAAGAATCGGCTGGTCTTTTTTGAGTTGAAGCAATTTACTGATCTTAGCAGTCGCCGCAATAGCTTTTATCCTTTGTTCTCCTCCTGTAATCTCAACACGGTAATAATCACGTAGGATCTGAAAAAGAGACCTGTTTTCAAACTGGCGGGCAGTTATCCGGGGAAGGTTTATGTTAGCAATAAAACTGATATCGTAAAAAATTGGCACATCATCAAGAAGCCTTACCCTTTCCATATATATACAACCCGATTCTTTTTCCAGGTCAGTCAGTGTAAACATAAAATCAGCAGTCCATGGTATCAGTATCGGTTTCACAATGATCTTTGTCTTCAGATTCCTGTCCCCTACTGCCGATGTAGTCCCTGAAACTGATAGTATACCTATCTCCCTCTGAAGATTATGGACTATACTCCCTTTCCCCTGATGCTTTCTTATGTATCCATCGTTAGCAAGTGTACTAAGCGATTGCCGAACAGTAGGACGAGTCATTCCATACAACTGACATAACTCATTCTCAGAAGGCAATAGGTCACCTTCCTTGTAAACGCCATCCTGAATGTGCTTTTTAAGAACCTCGAAAAGTTTCCTGTACTGAGGTATGGTTTTGAAACCGGTCATGCTTGAAATATATTGATATAAGTAGATATAAAGTAGAATATTTTGTAAAAATAATATTTTTTACTTGTAAATACAAGTTAAATGAATTATTTTTGCATGCATCAATTTACCATGGAATTAAGATAATTTTAAAAATTGATTGATTTACTTATGGTTACAAGTTAAGCAGTGATAGTATTATGAAAATTACCAGGGATTGCTTCGTCGCAGAGTTTACCCCGCCCCGCGGGGCTCCTCGCAATGACGTTACTAATTATGGGGGTTGTCAAAACACCCGGCACCAAGCACCCAGCAACTATTAAATAGAACAACACAACAACTTATTAAAGAATTAATCTAACAAGATAAAAACATGGCAACAGCAGTAATAATGCCAAAACAGGGGCAGTCGGTCGAGACCTGTATCATCACAAAATGGTTTAAGAATAAAGGTGAAAAAGTCTCTGTAGGGGATATACTTTTATCATACGAAACCGACAAGGCTGCATTCGATCTTGAATCACCGGTTGAGGGTGTTCTTCTTGATCTGTTTTTTGCCGAAGGGGCCGAAGTGCCTGTTCTGGTAAATGTTGCCGTTATTGGGAAAAGCGGTGAAGAAACCCTTTCATTTAATCCAAACCAGGTTGAGGCTAAGGTTGAGGCTAAGGTTGAGGCTAAGGTTGAGGTTAAGGTTGAGAAAAAGGTTGAGGCTGAGAAGATATCATCTGCAACTATAGGAAAGATCAGGATATCACCAAGGGCAAAAAAACTTGCAGAGGATAAAAAGTTCAATTATAATGCCCTGCGGGGTTCAGGACCAAATGGTAGAATAATCACAAGCGATATTGATAAAGCTTTGTCAGGGGCCACTGTCGTCACAAAGATTGTTCAGACAACAGGCGCTGAATTTACCGAAGCACCTCTGAGTAATGTAAGGAAACTTATTGCAAAAGCCATGCATGCTTCATTGCAGAACTCAGCACAGTTAACCCATCACATGAGCGCTGATGTACGTCATCTGCTTGAGGCCAGACAGAAAATTAAAAACGAAATATCATCCGGTAAATCCCCTCAGGATATTACTTTGAACGATATGGTTTGCTGGTGTGTTATAAAAGCACTCTTGAAATTTCCTGAAGCAAACAGTCATTTTCTCGATGACCGGATTAAAACTTTCAATACGGTTCATCTCGGACTGGCAGTTGATACTCCACGTGGATTAATGGTTCCGGCAGTTAAGAATGCCAGTGATATGGATCTGGTGACATTATCAAAGGAACTCAAATCGGTTGCAGAATCATGCAGAAAAGGAAGTGTCAATCCTGAACTGATTAAAAGTGCTGCTGCCACCTTCACCGTATCAAATCTTGGAAACTATGGAGTTGAAATGTTCACCCCTGTAGTAAATCTTCCACAGGCAGGAATCCTTGGCGTATGCACAATTATTAGCCGTCCAGCCAACATGGGAAATGGCATATTCGGTTTCGTTCCATACATCGGATTATCACTTACTTACGATCACAGGGCTATCGATGGAGGTCCGGCTACGCTATTTCTGAAAGAGATTAAGGAGCAGATCGAAGGCTTCAGGTATTAAGGATTGCTTCGTCGCCAGCTCCTCGCAATGACGGTTTAAAAAGAAATTAATATTGTGAAAAATGAGTGGAGATTGCTTCGTCGCAAGCTCCTCGCAATGACGCCTAAAATTATAAAATAAAAGATATGCCAAAAAGTCAAAACATCAATCCGAAAGAGGTCAGAAAACCTAAATTCATTGAATTCGGGAAAATTCCTGTAAACCAGTATAACAAATCCATTGAAGAGGAAAAGAAGATTTTCAGCAAGGAAGATTTTTTAAGAATCTACCATGATATGGTTGTTATCAGGGAATTTGAAAACATGCTCAACCTGATCAAGACTACCAATGAATATAACGGTATTCCATATAACCATCCCGGACCGGCTCACCTCTCTATTGGTCAGGAAGCAGCCGCTGTAGGAATGGCTTATACTCTTGATGTCGACGACTATATCTTCGGATCGCACCGGAGTCATGGTGAGATTCTTGCAAAAGGATTGTCAGCTATTCATCGTCTCGATGAGGATGCTCTTTATTCGGTTATGAAAAACTACTTTGGAGGATCCGCTTTGAAAGTTGTTGAGAAAGGATTTCAGGGGACAATTAAAGATCTGGCAGTAAACTTTCTTCTGTATGGGGCCCTTGCTGAAATATTTGCCCGCGAAAACGGATTCAATAAAGGTCTGGGTGGATCAATGCATGCCTTCTTCACTCCTTTTGGAATTTATCCTAACAATGCTATTGTTGGTGGTTCCGGAGACATCTCTGTAGGTGCAGCTCTTTATAAAAAGATTAATCGTAAACCGGGTATCATTGTTTGTAACATTGGTGATGCTTCGATGGGCTGCGGTCCGGTTTGGGAAGGGATCACATTTGCTACAATGGATCAGTACAAGACTTTATGGGATGGAGAATACAGGGGAGGATTACCTCTGATATTCAACTTCATGAATAACCTGTATGGGATGGGCGGTCAGACAATGGGCGAGACAATGGGTTATGATATCCTCGCACGGGTGGGAGCCGGAGTTAATCCTGAAATGATGCATGCCGAGCGGATTGATGGTTATAACCCTCTGGCAGTTATCGATGCTTTCAAAAGGAAAAAACAGATAATAAAAGATAAAAAAGGTCCGGTTCTACTAGATACTCTTACATATAGAATAAGCGGCCATTCTCCATCTGATGCATCTTCTTACAGATCAAAGGAGGAGATCGAAGCATGGCAGCAGGAAGACTCAATATTAGCTTATGGGAAAACTCTTGTTCTTGCAGGACTTGCAAAACGAGATCAGCTTGATGAGACGGCCAGAGAAACAAAAGAGCTGCTTGGCCAGATGCTGAAACTGAGTATCAACGATGAGATATCTCCACGGATAAATATGAAACATGATCCTGACTGCATAGGAAAGATGATGTTCTCTGACGGATCAATAGATCAAATGGAACCAGGAACTCCTGAAGTTCTTATGCCAATTGAGGAAAACCCAAGAGTAAAATCGCTGAAGAATAAAGAAAGGTTCTATAAGGATAAAGAAGGCAAACCTGTTTCCAAAGCTAAATTATATCAGTTCCGCGACGGTCTGTTCGAAGCAGTAATTGATCGTTTTTATAAAGATCCAACACTGGCAGCATGGGGTGAAGAGAACCGCGATTGGGGCGGCGCATTTGCAGTATACCGCGGATTAACTGAAGCTCTCCCCTATCACAGGCTTTTCAACTCACCCATTTCTGAAGGGGCAATTGTTGGCACAGCTATTGGTTATGGGATGTGCGGCGGAAGGGTTATTGCAGAGATCATGTATTGCGATTTTCTCGGTCGCTGCGGAGACGAAGTTTTCAACCAGCTCCCGAAATGGCAGGCAATGAGCGGAAATATTATCAAGATGCCTGTAGTTATCAGAGTATCTGTAGGTTCGAAGTATGGAGCTCAACATTCCCAGGATTGGTCATCGCTTACAGCACATATTCCGGGATTAAAAGTCGTGTTTCCGGCAACACCTTATGACGCCAAAGGCTTAATGAACACAGCCTTGCAGGGCACCGATCCCGTGATCTTCTTCGAAAGCCAGAGAATCTATGATATAGGTGAAATGTTTCATACTGAAGGTGTACCAGAAGGTTATTATGAAATTCCATTCGGAGAACCTGATATTAAGAGAGTTGGTGATGACATAACCATTCTTTCTATTGGAGCAACATTATATCCTGCACTTAAAGTTGCGGATATACTCAAGGAAAAATATGGATTAAGTGCTGAGGTTATTGATGCACGGTCACTGGTTCCGTTTAATTATGAACTTATTCTCCAATCTGTTAAAAAAACAGGAAGGATTGTCCTTACAAGCGATGCATCCTCACGTGGTTCCTTCCTTAAGGAGATGGCCCAAACTATTACAGAACTGGCATTTGACTATCTCGATGCACCTCCCGTAGTTGTTGGTTCACGTAACTGGATCACACCAGCTTATGAGATGGAGGAATATTTCTTCCCTCAGCCTGAATGGATACTTGATGCAATTAACGAACGCATAGTTCCTCTCAAAGGACATAAGAATAAAACAGATTTTTCAACAATAAAATCAATCATACTGAATAAAGAAGGAGTTTAGATTGTCTGTTAAGAAAAAAGCTCCTCCAGGATTACTTCAGAATTATTTTTAAATTTTGGACCTGATTTTATTTATCTTGCGTTGTTGAATTATTGATAGTTAACCATTATGCAAAGAAGGTTTTTTTTGATTCTTATTTTTTCAGGTTTCACATTAATTGCTCAGAACCAGAGCCGGAGCCTTGACTTCTATTTAAATGCAGGCCTTCAGAACAGTCCACTATTGAATGATTACAGGAATCAGATCAATTCTGCAACTGCTGACAGTCTTCTTATAAGAGCATCAAAAAAGCCATTTGTTGAAGCCCGGTCGCAACTAATGTACGCCCCTTTTTCCCACAACTTCGGCTACGATGATGTTATAACTGATGGAGGCAACTATACAGCAGTAATGGGAGTTTCACAGAATATTTTTAACAAAAAAGAGCTTACAAATAAATATAATGCTGCTAACCTGCAAAGACAACTTGCTGCTAATTCAACCCGGATCACTTCCAACGAATTGAATAAAGTGATTACAGATCAGTATCTTATCGCACTTTCTGGTTATAACGACTATCTTTTTAATAAAAAATTTCTTGAGCTTTTCGATAAAGAAAACCGGATTGTTACTGAATTCGTAAAAAACGGGGTATGTAAACAAACCGATTATCTGTCACTTGTAGTGGAAACTCAGTCACAGGTAATACTTATCAGTCAGGTAAAAGGACAATTCCGTAAAGATCTGATGCAGCTTAATTTTCTTTGCGGGTTAAATGATTCTATCTGGGTTGAACTGACGGAACCCATGATCGGAATAAAAGGGAAAGCTGATATCGAAAAATCTCCTTCCTATATACAATATAAAATTGACAGCGTAAAAATTGAAAATGAAAAAGCAGCAATAGATATAAGGTATCGGTTAAAAGTGAATTGGTTTGCTGATGCCGGTTTCCTTACAAGTACCCCATTTAATTTTTATAAACACTTTGGCACCAGTGCTGGTATTGGTATGAATATTCCGATCTATGACGGTAAACAAAGAGATATTGAAAAACATAAACTCGAATTTGATGAGAACAGCAGGCAGATGTACCAAACCAGCTATCACAACCAGTATTTTCAGCAAATTCAACAGCTTAATGACGAACTCAGGTCGCTAAACGAAACATCTGTTCAGATGGAAAACCAGCTTAAAACATCCGATCAGCTTGTTAATGCGCTTAAAGGGCAACTTGAAGCCGGTAATATTCAGATGACAGAATATATTAATGCCATTAAGAATCTGAAAAATATTTCCAGAAACCTTAACCTGATGAAAATGCAAAAGCTTCAGGTTATTAATGAAATGAATTTTCTCTTAACACAATAAAAATATACTGATGTTAAAAAGAACTAAAATTTACTTTTCACTCATTCTGCTTACATGTATTATAGCAGTTTCAATGTCATGTGGTCACTCTACTGAGACTACTGAAGAAGTTGTGGATGTCAAAACACCGGTTACAATAGCTCCGGTTGAATTCAAATCTGTTGAATCGACAGTAGACCTGCCTGCTGTTTCTACGTTCCTGAATAAAAGCATAATAAGGGCAACTACAACCGGGACAATTGAGAAAATCCTTATAAATCAGGGTGATGTTATTGGAACCGGGCAACTGCTTTTCACAATCAGAACCCGTGAGGCCATGGCACTAAATAATTCAGTTGGCAGTGATAGCAGTTTGTCATTTAAAGGACTTATAAATATCACTTCACATAATGAAGGTGTAATAAGCGCTATTTCATACCGAAAAGGGGACTTCATTCAGGAAGGCGATGAACTTGCTGTGGTTTCAGAACAAAATAGTCTTGTTTTTATCCTCGATGTTCCTTATGAACTGGAAAAGTATATTGCCAACAACAAAACATGCACTATAGTCCTTCCTGATAACAGCCGGATTAATGGAAATATAACAAGGAAGCTCTCTGAGATGGATATGCAGTCACAAACTATAAGGTATGTCATAAAACCATCTGAGACACAACATCTTCCAGGAAATCTGATTTCCAAAGTCAGCCTGGTAAAATCATCTAATTCGAAAGCCCTGGTACTTCCGAAAAAGGCAGTGCTCGGTAATGAGACACAAACTGAATTCTGGATAATGAAACTTGTTAATGACAGTACGGCTATAAAGGTTATTGTAAGCAAAGGCTTCGAGAATAATGATGAAGTAGAGATAACCGATCCTAAGTTACTTGCTTCTGACCGGATAGTTCTTACAGGAAATTACGGATTGCCAGATACTGCAAAAGTCTCAATTATCAAGGAGTGATTTTATGAAGAACTTTTTTCTTGCCTATAAGAATCCGATATCTGTCATTCTTGCAGTGATCATTGTCGGAGGGATTTTCCTCTACGGACAGATTCAGGTTTCGCTATTTCCCGAGATCACTTTCCCAAAGTTAAAAGTCATAGCCGATAACGGAGAACAACCTGTCGATAAAATGATGGTGACTGTTACCAGACCACTTGAAGACGCTATTAAACAGGTACCTGATCTTAAGATATTAAGAAGCACAACCAGCAGGGGAACATGTGAAATTTCTGCATTTTTAAATTGGGGAGCGGATATTAATGTCAACCAGCAGATGCTTGAATCGCGTATTTCCCAGATTAAGAATGATCTTCCTGCGGACGTCCAGATTCAGATTGAGAAGATGAATCCCTCAATACTTCCGGTGATAGGATTCACAATTGAAAGTGATAAAAAAACTCCAATTGAACTTAACCTTCTTGCAACCTATATAGTAAAACCGTTTTTATCACAGATAGATGGTGTGTCATCAGTTGGGATCATAGGCGGAAAAACAAAAGAGTTTTGGGTTGAGCTTAATCAGCTTAAAATGAGCACCTTTTCGATTACTCCGGAAATCATAAAAGATATGCTCAGCCAGAATCATTTTATTACCTCCAATGGATTTCTTACCGATTACAGACGACTCTACCTTAATATTACCGACGCAGGTCTTTATAACTTAACTGATATTGAAAATGTAATACTTCGTAATGACGGAAAAAGGATAATTAAACTAAAAGATGTCGCAGTAGTTAACGTCAGAGAAAAGACAGAATATACCAGGATAAATGCTAACGGACGTCAGGGATTATTGGTAGCTATTCTGAAACAGCCCAATGCCAACCTGATTAAACTTTCTGAAAATGTAGCTTCGAAACAGAAAGAACTTGAAAAAATTCTTCCATCAGATGTTCATGTCTCATTATATTACGACCAGGCCGATTTTGTCAATAAAGCCATAAAGAGTGTAAACGACAGTCTGTGGCTTGGATTACTGCTTGCAATTCTTGTTGCAGTTATGTTTCTAAGGTCCTTCAGGGCAAGTGCAACAGTTCTTGTCACTATTCCGGTAACGCTTTTACTTACCATTATAGTTTTGTATTGCATTGGCTATACTCTTAATATAATGACTTTTGGAGCAATAGCTGCTGCCATAGGTTTAATTATTGACGATGCAGTTGTGGTTGTTGAACAGATTCACAGGACACACGAAGAATTTCCTGAAAAACCATCCAATCAGCTTGTTCATCAGGCTATTAAATATCTGATGCCGTCGATGGTAGGATCTTCGATAAGCACTATTGTAATTTTTATCCCGTTTATGCTTCTTGGTGGTGTGGCCGGAGCCTATTTCAACGTATTAACAAATACGATGGTTATAACTCTAGTCTGTTCCTTCTTCGTGACATGGATTGGACTCCCGGTGATATACATTTGGTTTTCACAGATAAGATCATTATTTCCTGAAAGAAAAAAAGAGATAACCAAGCTAACGAAAAAGAGGAATTGGGTAGGTTTTTTTCTTCGCTGGCCGGTACTTTCAATCCTTTTTATCATTTGTTTACTTGGATCAATAATTTATATTACTCCCCGGCTCGAAACAGGTTTTCTTCCTGAAATGGATGAAGGATCGATAGTTCTTGATTATAAGTCACCCCCAGGTACTTCTCTTGAGGAAACAGACAAGATGCTTGTTGAAGTTGAAAAAATCATTGTCAAAATTCCTGAAGTTGTTACCTATTCAAGAAGAACAGGGGCCCAAATGGGATTCTTCATTACTGAACCAAATAACGGAGATTATCTCATTCGCTTAAAAGATGAAAGAGACAGAAGTACTGTTGAAGTAATTGATGATATAAGAAAAAGAATTGAGGCTACACAGCCTGCGCTGGAGATAGATTTCGGACAGGTAATCGGCGACATGCTGGGCGACCTTATGGCATCAGTTCAGCCTATTGAAATAAAGATATTCGGAAGCGATCAGACTACCCTCAACGAGCTGGCAAAACAGGTTGGCTCAGAGGTTGAAAAGATTGACGGGATCGAGGATGTGTTTGATGGAATTGTTATTGCCGGACCAACAATTGAAGTTATTCCAGATCAGCAAAAGCTAGCTCAGTTCAACCTCTCTCCTGCATCTTTCCAGTATCAGCTGCAAACACTTGTAGAAGGAAATATTATTGGCAGCATCACAGAGAAGGAGCAATTAACCAATATCAGGATGATCTATCCTAACAGTACTAAGAATAGTCTTGAAAACATTAAAAATCAGTTTGTATTCCTGCCTAATGGAAAATTGAAACCTTTGGCTGCCCTTTCATCTGTAAACCTAAAAGAGGGCGTGGCAGAAATAAACAGGGATAATCTTAAATCAGTCTCAATTGTCACTGCACGACTTAATGGAAGAGATCTTGGAAGTGCAATTAAGGAGATTCAGAAAACACTGGGATCAAAAATTTTTCTTCCACAGGGATATCATATTGAGTATGGAGGGGAGTATGCTGATCAGCAAAAATCATTCAAGGAGCTTCTTATGATACTTATCTTATCCAGCTTGCTTGTATTTGCACTGATGCTATTCCTTTTCAAGGATTTCAGAGCAGCATGCTCAATTCTGTTTATTGCTGTGCTTGGTACTTCCGGAAGTCTGATTGCACTGTTCATTACCAACACCCCTTTAAATGTCGGAAGCTATACAGGTCTGATTATGATAGTCGGAATCATTGGTGAAAATGCAATCTTCACTTTCCAGCAGTTTATGACAAATCGTGAAAAGGGTTCAGTTGATGAATCCCTGATTTATGCAATTTCAACACGTCTGAGGCCAAAACTTATGACAGCGCTTGGAGCTATAATAGCTTTGATGCCGTTAGCAATCGGCGTTGGAACAGGAGCTCAGATGCATCAGCCTCTGGCGATAGCAGTTATTGGTGGTTTTATTATTGCTTTGCCTCTTCTTCTGATTGTTTTGCCAACATTATTGCATCTCCTATACCGGAAGGAAGATAATAGACTAGTGGTTTGAAAGGAGTAAAAAAGATTTCAAATCATTCGGTATCTTTGTCTTGAAATATTTAGAAAATGGAAAACATAATAGAAAACATTAAAGGTAAGTCGGGATTTATAATCGACATGGATGGAGTTATTTACCATGGGAATAAGCTCCTTCCTGGTGTTACTGAATTCGTAAACTGGCTCGAAACATCAGGCAAAAAATACCTGTTCCTGACAAATTCACCCGAAAGGACACCCAGGGAACTCCAGGAGAAAATGAAAAGACTTGGTATTACAATCGGTGAAGAACATTTTTATACAAGCGCAATAGCTACCGCTAGTTTTCTTTCAAGTCAGAACCCAAACGGAAGTGCATATATTATTGGTGACGCAGGACTCATTCACGCCATGTACAGTGTAGGGTATACAGTTAATAATGTCAATCCCGACTATGTAGTTGTTGGTGATACACATAGTTATAATTTTGAAAAAATCGAACTTGCTGTTAACCTTGTTCGCAGAGGTGCCAGACTGATTGGTACCAATCCTGATGTAAGCGGCCCGGTAGAAAACGGAATAACTCCTTCAACAAAAGCGCTGATTGCACCAATTGAAATTGCCTCAGGCAAGAAAGCTTACTACGTAGGAAAACCAAATCCTCTGATGATGAGAAGCGCACTTAAAATACTTGGAGTAAAGAGAGAAGATGCAATAGTTATCGGCGACCGTATGGATACCGATGTCAGATGCGGACTTGAATCTGAACTTGATACCCTCCTGGTTTTAAGCGGAATAACAGACACAAACGGGATAAACCAGTTCCCTTACAGACCACGCTATGTTCTGAATGGAGTAATTGATATTGTTAGTTAAGTTTTTCATGGAAATCAAAGACAAATACAAATCAGAAAGGAAGGAAGTTGCCCGTTTCATGAGGCGGCTTTACAAACATGGTCTAACTACAACTTCAGGAGGCAATGTAAGTTTGCGTTTATCAGAAGAACTTATTGTGATAACACCTTCGGCGACAGATAAAGGGAGAATGAAGTGGAAAGAGGTTGCCATTGTGACCATTTTCGGAGAGAATCTTACACTTGATCTGAAACCATCAATTGAAACGGCAATGCATCTTGCTGTGTACAAAAAGAAAAAAGATGTTCTTGCTATTGTTCATGCCCATCCGGTCATGGCATCACTTTTCACGGCTATTAAAGCAAAAATCAATACAAATCTTACTGCAGAAGCAAAAGCTATATTAGGTGATCCACTTCTGGTAAAATATGCTGTAATGGGATCTATTGCTCTGGCCGATATTGTAGCTGAAAGTGTTTTAAAGTCTGATATTCTCCTTCTCGAAAATCACGGTATTCTTACTACCGGCTCAAACCTATTACAGGCTTTTGACAAAATTGAAGTGCTGGAAAATGCTGCTAAGATGACACTTATGACAGAAATGACGGGCAAAAGAAGACCTTTGGACAGGGCCAGAATTCTGGAACTTGAAAGATTATTCAGATGATCGTTGCTGAAGGTACCGCAAAATGCACTTAACTGGTAACTTTAAATTAAACAATATGGAATACAGAACACTCGGGCAATCAGACATAAAGGTCTCAGTACTGGCATTTGGGGCATGGGCTATCGGAGGCTGGATGTGGGGCGGTGCCGATTCAAAAGATGCTATAAAGGCAATAGAGACTGCAGTAGATCATGGCATGACAACAATAGATACTGCTGCAGTATATGGCTTCGGATTGAGTGAGGAACTTGTCGGAAAAGCTATTAAAGGAAAGAGATCAAAGGTACAGATACTCACCAAGTTCGGATTATCATGGAATGAAAAGAAGGGAGAATTCTACTTCGCATCGCAGGATAATGAAGGAAAAGAGATCAATATCTATCGCTATTCTTCAAAAGAAAAAGTAATAAGCGACTGCGAACTGAGTCTTAAACGCCTGGGTACAGATCATATAGATTTATACCAGATACATTGGGCCGATCCTACAACTCCGGTTTCAGAAACAATGGAAGCTTTGGAAATACTTATTAAACAAGGAAAAATAAGGGCGGGTGCTGTTTGCAATTATTCAGCAGAGCTAATGACTGAAGCTGAAAAAACCTTCAAAATAGCGTCAAACCAAGTCCCATACAGTATGGTAAACCGGGCTATTGAGAAAGAAGTAGTTCCTCACTGCGTAAGTAATAATATAGGTATTCTGGCATATAGCCCGCTGCAGAGAGGGCTACTGACAGGCAAGATTAAACAGGGACATATATTTAATGAAGGGGATACCAGGCCAACAACCTTGTATTATAAAGAACCAAACTTCTCAAGAATCATGCACCTCACCGATAGTCTTGAGGAAATAGCGCAGGATCGCAATATTTCTCTTTCTCAGCTTGTACTTAACTGGACGATACAGCAGCCTGGAATCACATGTGCACTCGCCGGGGCAAGAAATGCAGCACAGGTACTTGAAAATGTTAAGGCAGCTGACTTCCGTCTGAGTAGTGAGGAGATCACCGGGATAAATGAACTTATTTTAAATCTGAAATTAGAAACCAAAATATAATACAAGTGATAAAGAATTTTCTTGAGGAGCTTCCTACATTGGAAAAACTTACCAAAGAGGTAAAGAATATTTCAGTTCCTGAGTATCGGGAAGCTAACGGTCACATACATACTCCATATTCTTTCAGTGCCTTTTCAGATATGGATACCATATTCAGAATGGCCATAGACGAGAAGATAGCCCTTCTGGGAATCAACGATTTTTATGTAACTGACGGTTACGATTCTTTCCACAAAGGCTGTCTTGAAAATAAAATTTTTCCTCTTTTTAATATCGAATTTATTGGATTATTGAAAGAGGAACAACAGAAAGGGATAAGAATAAATGATCCTAATAACCCGGGAAGGATCTATTTCAGCGGAAAAGGTCTCGACTATCCTTTTCATACCGGATTTATGCTCAGGAAGCAGCTTAAAAGTGTGATAAAAGCAAGTCAGCTCCAGGTTAAAGCAATGATAACTAAGCTTAACAAATTGACCGGCCCGGTTAATCCTGCTCTTTTCCTGTCGTACGACAAAATAAAAACAAATTATGCTCATGATCTGGTAAGGGAACGCCATATTGCAAAAGCTTTAAGGATAGCTATAATGGAGATCTATTCTTCACCGGAAGAACAGCTCACGAGCCTTGAGACAATTTATGGCGGCAAAAAATCTAAAACCGGATTGTTGAATGAAGCTGCACTTGAGAATGAAATACGTTCCAACCTTTTGAAGAGTGGCGGTGGAGCATTTGTGGAAGAAGATGAGAAATCTTTTCTTGAACTAAAGAAGATCATCAGAATCATTATTAAGGCAGGTGGAATTCCCTGCTACCCGGTATTACTCGATGACCCCACAGGCAAGTGCACAGAGTTCGAATCAGATCCTGAGAAACTGTATCTGTCACTTAAGGCACTCGGCATTGAATGTATAGAACTTATCCCGGGAAGAAACGATTTCTCAGTACTTAAGAAGTTTGTAGATTTTTTTTATAAAAAAGGATTCATAATAACTTTTGGGACCGAGCATAACACACCCGAAATGATCCCTCTTACAGTATCAGCCAGAGGATCGGTACCTCTTGACGAGTCGTTGAAAAAAATTGCCTGGGAAGGAGCCTGCGTTATTGCTGCCCATCAGTACCTGAGAGCTGATGGCCGTCAGGGGTACGTTCTGCCAGATGGAACTCATAGTGCCAAACAGATGAGAGAATTGATAACTCTCGGACAATTAATTATTGAATACTTCTTAAACAATCACTGATATGAAGCCGAAAATTAAGGAACTGATTGAGATTTCGAAATTTTATGGTGCCAGTAAGGAATTTGTAATTGCCGGAGGAGGAAATACCTCTTATAAGGATGAACAAACTATCTGGATTAAAGCAAGCGGACAATCACTGGCTGAGCTTACTGAAGATGGTCTCGTAGCCCTTAGCAGAGAAAAGCTTCATGTAATTTCATCAAATAGTTATTCTGATGAGCCCTCTGTCAGGGAAGAGCAGGTTAAAAATGACATGTTTCTGAGTATTCTTGAACCCGGTAAAAACAAGCGGCCTTCTGTTGAGACTTCCCTGCATGAGATTATTCAATATAAATTTATTGTTCACCTCCATCCTACCCTTATAAACGGAATACTTTGCAGCAGGAATGCAAAGAGCCTGATATTAAAGATTTTCGGAGAAAGTGCCCTTTTCGTACCATATACCGATCCGGGGTATATCCTCTTTAAGAAACTTGAAGCAGATATTATCCAGTTTCGTGGAAAGTTTTCAAGTGATCCTCAGATCATCTTTCTTGAAAACCACGGATCATTTGTTGGTGCGAATACTACAAAAGAAATCAAAAAGATCTATAGCGAAATAATTCAGAAAATCGGAGAACAAATCCCTCCTCTTACTAAAATTAAACCTCTTCCGTTTAACCCGATTCTTAGTAAAGTACTCCCCGGATTACGGTTGCTTCTCTCATCCGGGCATCCGGGTGTTATCAGGTTCCGTAATAACTCCCTGATTGCCAATTTCTATCAGAATCAGCAGGAGTTTCATAAAATATCATTGCCTCTTACTCCTGATATTATTGTCTATTGCAAAACAAGGTATTTATATATTGAACAATCCTCAACACCTGAAAAAATACTCGACTCTTTCAAGTATCAGCTTCCTCATTTTGTAAGCGAGTATGGTTACAATCCAAAGGTATTTATAATTAAGGATCTTGGTGTTTTTGCAATAGCTGAAAATTATGCATCAGCAGAAGCTTGTCTGGATGTTTATGAAGACCTTATTAAGATCAGTCATTATGCTTCACTTTGCGGAGGGATTAAATTCCTTACCCCTGAACAGGTAGATTTCATTGATCACTGGGAAGTTGAGAATTACAGGAGAAAGATCTCAAATGCAGCAGGGTCAGGTAACAAACTAAATAACAAAATAGCAATTGTTACCGGAGGTGCCCAGGGATTTGGCGCAGGTATTGCTGAGGTACTTTTCTCTATAAACATGAATGTCGTTGTTGCTGATCTTAACGAAGAGACCGGCTGCACCCTCGTATCTAATCTGAATTTACGGAAATCCGCTAATAAAGCCGTCTTTGTCAAAACTGACGTATCTGATCCTGTTTCAGTTAAAGACCTGATCAATGCAACTGTAATGGAATTCGGAGGGCTCGATTTGATGGTTAGCAATGCCGGAATTTTAAGAGCCGGCAGTCTTGAAGAAATGGATCCGGAAACCTTTTCAAAAACCACTGACGTAAATTATAATGGTTATTTCCATTGTGCTAAATATGCAGCGGAAGTCATGAAACTCCAGAACCAGGAGAACCCGGAATATTTTTCCGATATAATCCAGATTAACTCAAAATCGGGACTTAGAGGAAGCAATCGTAATTTTGCTTACGCAGGTGCGAAGTTTGGAGGAATAGGGCTCACACAGTCATTTGCCCTGGAACTGGCACCTTTCAGAATTAAGGTAAATTCTATATGTCCGGGTAATTTTTACGAAGGCCCTCTATGGTCAGATCCGCATACCGGTCTGTTTGTCCAATATCTGAATACAGGAAAAGTTCCCGGAGCAAAAAGCATTGAAGATGTAAGAAAGTTTTACGAAAATCAGGTTCCTATGAAGAGGGGTTGTACCCTCCAGGACGTAATGAGGGCCCTGTTATATATTGTTGATCAGGAATATGAGACAGGTCAGGCGGTTCCGGTTACCGGGGGACAGGTGATGTTAGGCTAAGGTTGAGGTTGAGGTTGAGAATAAGAAAAGTATGAAAACAAAAGCAGTAAGAATATACGGAAAAAAAGATTTGCGGCTGGAAGAATTTGATCTTCCTGAACTCAAAGATGATGAGATCCTCGCACATGTTATCTCCGACAGTATCTGCATGTCATCCCACAAAGCAGCACTGCAGGGCGCTGATCATAAGCGGGTTCCGAATGATATTCATATTAATCCTACTATTATTGGACATGAATTTGCAGGTGCAATTCTTGAAGTTGGAAAGAAATGGCAGCATAAATTTAAACCAGGACAAAAATTCTCTATCCAACCAGCTATGAATCAGATGGGAACTCTGAATGCAGCAGGTTACTCCTTCCGGTTTATCGGAGGCGATGCAACCAATGTGATCATACCATCAATAGTTATGGAAGCCGATTGTCTTCTTCCATACGAAGGAGAGGCTTTTTTCCCGGCATCTCTTTCAGAACCAATGTCATGCATAGTAGGTGCATTCCATGCAAGCTACCATATTCCCCCCGGGACCTATGTTCATAATATGGGAATCAGAAAAGGCGGAAAAATGGCAATATTGGCAGGTGTTGGCCCAATGGGACTTGGAGCAATAGATTATGCTTTGCATTGTGACAGGAAACCCGGGTTATTGATAGTTACAGATATAGATGATACACGTCTGTCAAGAGCTGCTTATCTGTTTACACCAGAACATGCTGAAAAACAAGGGATAAAGCTCATCTATGTAAATACCGGGAAAATGAATGACCCGGTAAAGCACCTTCGTGATCTCACTGAAGGAACAGGATTCGATGATGTCTTCGTTTTTGCTCCTGTCAAACCGGTTATAGAACTTGGTGATGCAATCCTTGGATTCGACGGCTGTCTCAATTTCTTTGCCGGACCCACAAATCCGGAATTTAAAGCTGAATTCAATTTCTATAATGTTCACTATGCATTCACACATATAGTTGGCACATCAGGAGGCAATACCGATGATATGCGGGAATCTTTAAAGCTAATGAGTGAAGGAAAGATCAATCCTGCTGTGATGATAACACATATCGGCGGACTGGATTGTGTGGTTGAAACAACATTAAACCTACCACAGATTCCGGGAGGAAAAAAACTTATTTACACTAATATTTCTATGCCTCTGGTATCTCTCTACAAGCTTAAAGAATCAGGAGAAAAAGATCCGTTCTATGCCGGTCTTCACGAAATTGTAAAAAAGAACGATTACATCTGGTCGCTGGAAGCTGAAAAGTATTTACTGGAAAACGGGAAACCTGTTTAATTGAAATTAATTATAAGTAACTGGTATTATATTCAATTACCGTCGGCTTTAACCGACGGTCTAAGACAACCTACTTTATTTTAGGACTTTAGTCCAATAAAACCTCTAATATAATTGGGCTAAAGCCCTCCTTGAGTAGGTACGTATTACCGTTGGCTGAAGCCAACGGTAATTAATAATCTAATTGCCTTGCTTTCAGTTCTTTGGAGAACTCTTCCGAGATATAGTTCTCGTAGCTCAGACAAACGTGAGTTGCAAAGTCCACTCCTGAAGTAATTATCTTTGACCATTCCTTTTCACCCAGCTTTTCCAACTGATCCCTTCCATAATTATTCCGGTAGATAGCTGTAATCATTCCTGCATTGAAATTATCACCGGCTCCGATTGTGCTAACCGGAGTGATCTTATGAACCGGGAATTTTCCTGAAAAAGATGTAGTTCTGACATAAACACCCTCTACATTTGCTGTGTAAACCAGGCACTTACAATATTTTTTCACAACTTCCCATGCCTCATCAACTGTGTTTGCCCCAAAAATATTTTTAAAATCTTCGTCCGATCCCCTCAGCAGGCTGGTCATCTTCATATTTTCTATTATGAGCGGTCTGAGTGTATCAAGATCTGAAAGATGTGTAGATCTGAAATTCGGATCATAAAGAATCAGAGCCCCATTCTCTTTCGCAGAGCTTATAAATTTTTTAAATTTCTCCCTTATCTCCGGCCAGATAGCATAAAATGATCCGCATTGTACGATATCATCCTTATTGATGACGGGGAAATTTATGTCTAGCCGTTTTGCAGGAAAATTTTTATAAAATGAATAATTGGCGTCATTCTTCTCATTCAGGAATGCAAGAGCAAGAGCTGTACTCCCGTCACTAAAACGATGAACGCATGAGGAATCAACCCCGTTGCTTTTCAGAAAATCATCAATCAGAGTTCCAACATCATCCTGTCCGTATTCACTTATGAATGATACCGGCAGATTCATTCTTCCCATTGAAACAACGCTGTTCAGGACTGATCCTCCAGCTTTTGCTGCCTGAGGCTGATTATTTTTAAAAATAATATCAAGCACCGTTTCGCCTATTCCGTATATTTTTCTCATATAAATCGTATTTATGAAGGTGAAGATACAAAATAAATTTAAAGCTTTATATTTGCTTTATAAGACATGATATATGAAAGCAATGATGCTAACCGGAATCAGGCAAATTGAATTGAAAAACATTCCTGAACCTGCTGTGATAAAACCTAATGATGTAAAAATCAAAATGTCTGTTCTGGGTATTTGCGGCTCAGATGTTCACTATTACAGAAACGGGAAAATCGGTTCTCAGAAAGTGAAATTCCCTTTCACACTCGGGCACGAGGGGGCTGGAGTTGTTGTTGAAGTGGGACCTAAAGTAAAGAGAGTAAAACCAGGTGATAAAATTGCTATAGAACCGGCTATGCCGTGCTGGGAATGTGACCAGTGTCTTGCAGGAAGGCATCACACCTGCAGGAAACTTAAATTTCTTGGTTGTCCGGGACAGGCAGAAGGGTGCCTTATGGAATATATAATAATGCCTGAAGAGAGCTGCTTTCCTTTAACAGGGAAACTTACTCCCGATCATGGTTCAATATCCGAGCCCATGGCAATCGGAGTATATGCAGTAAAAAAATCCGGTGGTGTCAAAGGTCTTAAAATCGGAATATTGGGATTCGGACCAATAGGGATGAGCGTGATGCTGGCAGCTAAAGCAGAAGGTGCCGATTCTTATTATGTAACTGATAAACTTGATCCGCGTCTCTCAATAGCAGCCAAAGAAGGAGCTTCGTATACTGGCAATCCATTGAAAGAAGATATAGTTAAGAATATACTTGGAAAAGCAAATCTCGGACTTGATGTCGTTTTTGAATGTTGTGGTATGCAGGATGCTTTGGATAATGCTTGTGACATACTCAAACCGGGAGGGAAACTTGTTGTTATAGGAATTCCTGAATTCGAACGATGGACCATGAATGTTGAAACAACAAGGAGAAGAGAGATTTCGCTTCAATTCATCAGACGACAGGTAGATTGTGTTGAACCGGCCCTGGAAATGATGAAAAACGGAAAAATTGATATAAAAAATATGGTAACGCATCGGTTCCCGTTCAGCAAAACAAAAGAAGCTTTTGATCTGGTATCCGATTACAAAGACGGAGCAATGAAAGTCATGATCGATTTCTGAAAACATTGAAAAAAAATCTAACCACGAGGTTCACGGAGAGCACGGATAAAGACACGGATTTAAAATTCCTTGTTAATCAGTGTAATCCGTGGTTAATCTTCATCTATCGCAATTTTCACTATTCCTTGCAGATATACAGAACCCAGTCTTTATAGTCAGGAGCACTTGGGTATCCATCGGGACAACTGAACTGCAGAATGGATTTCCCCTGAATTGGCTTGGAGTCGTAAACCTTACCTGTTGCCGGATTGTACCAGTTATATCTGTATTTTTTACCAGCAGCACTTATATCCATTTCTATTTTAGCTGTTCCTCCGTAACGTAGATAGATGACATATTCCTCACCTGGTTTTGCCAGACAGAAAGGTTGTGGATATTCCTTTACCAACTCAGGATGTGGTGACATGTTCCACCATTTTTTATCCTTAAAGAAAGCAGCAAGATTCTTCATTGATACAGCACCTTCATAATCGTATGTTGTTCTGTCAAATCCCTTCTCGTAAGGCCACGATCCGGCGCCTCCGGGTGCTTCAGGCACACTTGCAAGCCAGACATGTCCTCCACCGTAAGTATGTCCGGCAGCTCCTGACAGGATAGCTGACCATGCTGCAAGCCTTATGTCCATCCCTTTTGGGTTTCCTTCAATAAATTCATACCATGGTTCCGTTATAACAACCGGTTTTGAAGGTTTACGCTTATACTCTTCAGAAATTACATAAGGGATCATCTCATTTGCATATTTGCCATGACCCACCTGACTCTGATTATAGTCGAGCCAGGTTTCCTGATGCAATACACTTCCTGTCGACCATTGCGGAGCTTCGGCCCCTCCATCCCAGAATGGCGGGGTATTATGAAGACTGATTATCCGGTCATAAGGGTCTTCAGTTTTTATAAGGTTACCCAGCTCCTTCCAGAAGTCAAGATTAAATCCTGCATAGTTATTCATATTATACTCCCCTGCTACAACCCAGATAACATTATAGGCTCCAAAACGATGTACAAGGTAACGCCACCAGCGCTCCATCTTCTCTGCTCCAATTAATGTGTTAAGATTCGGTCTGCTCCACCATCCGTGTATCCATACCGTTATTCCTTTTGAATTTGCATAACGAATCATATCCTCAACAATCTTCAGTTGTTCTGTATCCAGTATAGTATAAGTTGCATCCAGCATGGAGCTTTCCCTGCCCCATCCGTTACCCGGCACAAAAAGCTGACCAATATTAAACCCCTTTCCGGAACGGTCGTCTACAAGTTGTTTAAAAGATTCCGGTTTTATCCTGCGATTTGTCCAGTTCCACCAGGTGTCACCAATCCACAAAAACGGTTTACCGTCGGTATATTCAAAGAAATGACCTGCATTTTCTCCATCCTTCTTAACCCTGACCAGACCATGCCTGACAGGATTAGCTGCTTTTTCTTCATCTGTCCAGGCAACAACCTCAAAGCTTCCCTTTTTACCATTCATGCTCCTGTCAGTTGAGAAAGTGGTATACTTCCAGCTTCCACTCACCGGTGCAGTAAAGTTTACACGCCATTCTGATCCGCCGTTCCAGAAACCAACAACTGTAATACTCTTATTAAGTGCATCTCCCGTAGTACCTGTAAAGGTTACACTCAGCAGATCACTTCCCTTTATTACAGGGATATCCTGATAAGGGTTTGAATATGTTTTTGTTGATTTAAAAGAAACTGAATATACATCCCATTGGTGAATAGGATCTGCATTTGCATTAAACATCAGAGAAAAAAGTATTAAAATTAAGAACAGAATTTTTGGCATCCTGGAAATGATATGGAAATTATTCATTTATAATAAGTTTAAATTTGTTAATAATCCTTGTTTTTTGTTTAGTAAGGTGAATTATTGGAATATTTTTTATAAAATTAGTTTTTTAAATTAAATATCCGGTTATGAAAACAAAGAGTTTAATACTGAAAAGTTTATTAACAGGCTGTCTGACACTATTATTCATAACGCTTTCAGCTACAGCATCTGCAGAACTTGCAAGTAAAGAAAGAAACATCCTTGCAAATAAAGCCAAAGCAATTGATCTGGCAAAAGTTCTGGTAACCAATAACTCATGGAACAAGCTTCCCGATTACAAAAACAGGCAGTTCTGGCAGAGTCTTCCTGCAAACATTCAGAAAGAGTATATAAGCAAAGCTGAGGGATATCTGAATTATAACTGGCCTGTAGTAAAAGCAACCGACTATCTTGAATTTATCCGTTCAGGCGATCGAAGACAGGAAGCTTACTCAGCCTGCAGCAATGCATTGATCTCACTTGTTATGGGTGAGCTGGTTGAAGGGAAGGGACGTTTTATGGATCAGATTATTAACGCTGTTTGGTATTACAGCGAGCAGACATGGTGGGGATGGTCGGCACATTTGGGCTCACAAAAAATTGGTTCCGGCTTACCTGATATTAATGACCGGTTTGTTGATCTCGGTGTAGGGGAAGTTACCAACAACCTTTCATGGACATGGTATCTGTTTAAAGATGAATTTGATAAGGTACATCCATTGATCTCGAAACGTTTGAAACAGGAAATAGAAAACAAAGCTCTGATCCCATATTTTACAAGAGACGATTTTTGGTATATGGGATTTAAAGGAGGCAGGCCAAACAACTGGAACCCATGGATTAATTACAATATGCTCAACAGTTTTCTCCTGGTCGAAAGTGATCCTTCAAAAAAGGTCGCCGAAGTTCAGAAGATCATTAACTCACTCGATAAATTTCTCAATGGTTATTCTGATGATGGCGGCTGTGATGAAGGGCCATCTTACTGGGGTGCAGCAGGCGCTTTACTATATGAGAGCCTTGAGATTATGAAAGATGCCACAAATGAAAAATTTGATGTATTCGGAGATCCTCTTATACAGAATATCGGAAAATATTTTTACAAAGTCAATATTCATGCACCCTACTTTCTGAATTTTGCTGATGCCGACGCGAAAACAGGTGGAGATGCATCTGCTGTTTACAGATACGGGAAAGCAATTAAGGATCCCCAAATGCAGCAGTTCGGAGCCTATCTTGCAAAGCTTGGGAAATGGGGAGAACATAGTTTGGGTGGTAAAATATGTGATCAGATCAAAGACCTTGGATTAATTGCTGAGATAGGTAAAGCAGAGAGCAAAGAAGCTCTCGTCGCCGATTTCTGGCTTCCAGATACTGAGGTTGCAGGAGCACGAGATAAAGAAGGAAGTTTCATGGGGTTTTTCTTTGGTGCAAAAGGAGGTTTTAATAATGAGAGCCATAATCACAATGATGTCGGCAGCTGCATAATGTACTACGATGGCAAACCCTGTCTCATCGATCTTGGACGCGAAGAATACAATGCTAAAACTTTCAGTTCAAGACGTTATGAAATATGGACTATGCAGTCAGGCTATCATAATCTTCCTGTAATAAACGGAACTGAACAGATGAATGGTGAAAAATTCAAAGCAAAAAATTCGACCTTCGCCGCCAATTCAAAATCAGCAACATTCTCAACCGACATTGCAGGCGCTTATATAAAAGATGCATTGGTAAAAAGCTGGATCAGAAGCTATACCCTTAAAAGAGGTAAAAGCTTTGTAATAAGCGACAAATATGAATTATCCGGCACCAACAACTCTGTTACTTCTTCAAACTTAATAACTTACTGCAAAGTATCTGAGATTAAAGCAGGTCTGTTAAAGTTTGTTGGCGACAGGTTCAATATGAATATGACCTACAATCCAAAAATAGTAAGTGCAAAAATTGAATTCATTGAAGTTAAAGATAAATCGTTAAGACGTTACTGGCCGGATGGTGTAACACGTGTTAAGTTTGAGTTTATAAATCCGGGTTTAAAAGGAGAACAAACAGTTACTTTTACACCGACTAAATAAAAACAGATCACTCGCTGGCGCGGATTTACAATCCGTGCCATTTATGATTCTTGGTGATTTTTACTTTTGTCTTGTGACTTTTGTCTTTTGTCTTGTTTTTTTCCCTTGTAAATCGAATAAATATAGTTTAAAAATTAACTTCGTGAGATTAAATTTGAGCACTATGGCGGCAAATAGAGAAAATCCAATAATACAGGAGAAGCTTTCCCCTGATTTTGAAAGAAGTATAGCCTACCTCGATAACCTGATGGTAGTAATATGCGATTTTAAAAATGGACCAATGAAGAATCCCGATCCTCCTCATTCCCATCTTCATGAACAAATAACTTATGTTGCTGAAGGGGAGTTAATTTTCTATTTAGATCAAAAAGAACAGAAAATGGTTACCGGGGATATAATCACAATTCCTTCCGGAGTACCACACTGCATTAAAACTTTAACCAACCATGTCAGACTTATTGACAGTTTTAACCCTATAAGGAACGATTTTCTGAAATCTGATGTTAAAAAATCTTAAATAATCAAATCATAAGACAAATAATCTGTTTAACTAAGATAGAAGAAACTAATTTTAACAATTTATTGACGATTAACATTATGTTCATAATTTGAAATTTACAAACTATATTTTTAAGATAAACCTCATGAAAAACACAAAAGTATCTAATAATCAGAAGCTTATACGTTCAAAAAGTTTATTCAGATTTATTTCTGGCTGGGTGCTGTTTCTTCTGACAACTTTAACAATAGCAAAAGTTCCAGATACCTTAGGAAAAATAAATACTGATTTCCAGGCAGGTACTAAAGTTACTGTAACTTCCCACTCATTCAACAAAGGTATTAATGGCAAGGTATTTTCTTCGGTTACTGTGGATGATGATAATACCAAGTGGTTTGTGACCGATGTCGGGATAGTCAGTTTTGATGGAAAAAAATGGAGCAAAGTGAAAAAAAACAAAAAATTCCCATCCGGAAATTTAAATGATATTGAATATACCTCTTCATCTGATGGAAAGAAATTATTAATTGCATCACCCCAGGGAGCATTTGTAGCCTCACTCCCTCTTGCTGCAAAATCTGGCGTAACTACATTTAATTCAAAAACTACCTCTATACTGAGCGATAATGTTCTTTCTGTAGCTATTGGAAAAGGCTCATTGCGATGGTTTGGTACCGATAAAGGAATTTTCGCATTTCGGGATGAAAAATGGCTGTCAAATTCTTATCAGAGAGGATATCCTGAGAGACTATTCAGAAATTCTCCAATAACTGCTATGGCAACCAGCTTTTACGGTGACACTCTGTATGCAGCAACTGAAGGAGCCGGTGTAGCAAGAGTTTACAGGAATTCAGTCGACGCTATTTCAGGCGCTTCTGAATATGCTATTTGGGGTCCTATTGATATGCCATCTGATAAAGTCTACAGCATTTGTATTACGCCGGATGAGACCCAATGGTTTGGCACCAATATGGGCGTTGCCAGACATATTGGAAAAAGAACACTTGAAAACTGGAAAGTATTTAATACAAGTAGCGGACTTATTGATAACTTCGTTCAGGCGATTGCTGTAGATAAAACAGGGAAGGTATGGTTTGGGACAAAAGGAGGTGTTTCTGTTTTTGATGGATCTTCCTGGATATCTTATACTACCAAAGACGGACTGACCAGCAATAATATTCTATGTATTACAATTGACAAAAACGGAGTTATATGGTTGGGTACTGACAATGGAGTTATCAGTTTCTACAACGGAGAATTCATAAACTACAAATAGAAAGAAATTAATTTAAGTTCTATTACCTTGGAAATCATGTTGACTGACATATATAATTAAAATGTAAAAATAATGAATGATAAATTAAATATTAGCAGGCGTAATACCCTTAAAATGATGGGACTTGGCTCTGCAGCCTTATTGGCTGGAGGCTTCCGAAATACTATTTCTGCACAAACACCTGTCCAGAATAATCTACAGAAACCACCTGTTGGACTGCCCCCACTAAAGATTAAAAGTGTTAAAGCCATAGGTACCAAACCTGGCGGATCGAACCTGATTGTAGTAAAAATAGAAACTTCTGAACCCGGATTATATGGATTAGGCTGCGCAACATTTACCCAGCGGGCAGAGGCCGTTGTTACAGCTATAAATAGTTATATGCCCGATTTTTGCGTTGGACGCGATGCCGATAATATAGAGGATATGTGGCAGGCGTTTCATGTTAGTTCATACTGGAGAAACGGACCGGTATTAAATAATGCTTTAAGCGGACTTGACCAGGCTTTGTGGGATATTAAAGGGAAACGTGCAAATATGCCTGTTTACCAACTACTGGGAGGCAAATGCCGCTTCGCTGTCGATTCATATGCAAGTGCAGGAGGCAACACTCCTGAGGAAGTTGCAGATGGAGTACAGAAATTTATGGAACAGGGCTATCGTCATGTCAGACTTCAGCAGGGAGGTTACGGGGCACTGAATCTGGCGACTAAACCCGATTTTAAAGATGCAGGATTTGGTATGCCAAGAGATAGTTTTATGGATGATCAGGCATATCTGAGATCAGTACCTAAAATGTTCGATGTTGTAAGAAAAAGATGTGGTGAGGAGATTGAACTTTGTCATGATATTCATGAGAGATGTCAGCCAATGGATGTGATTAATATGTGCAGGCAACTTGAACAATACAGACCATTTTTCATCGAAGATCCTGTATCTCCTGAAAACATGAACTGGTTTGAACAGATTCGCTCCAGTACAACTGTCCCTTTTGCAATGGGTGAATTATTCAATAATATAAATGAATTTGCCGGACCTATTTCAAAGCATCTTTTTGATTATATCCGTATTCATGTTTCACAAATCGGAGGAATAACTCCTGCCATGAAGGTGGCAAGGTTAGGTGAATGGTTTAATGTGAAAACAGTATGGCATGGACCGGGAGATGTATCACCAGTTGGTCATGCAGCTCAGGCTCATATGGATCTGGCTTGCTGGAATTTTGGAATTCAGGAAGGTCCGGGGAACTTTTCAGACAGAATCCGTGAAGTGTTCCCGGGAAGCCCGACAATTAAGAATGGCTATGTTTATGTGAATGAGGTGCCTGGATTGGGAGTAGATATCAACGAAAAAGAGGCTGCCAAATATCCGATAACCAACAGTGCCGGAAACTGGACAGTGCGTAAACGGGACGGGACTATTATTACCCCTTGATATTCGATAATATTGATATAACACAGTAAAAAGGAGAAAGAAAAAAGTAGAAAGAAAATACGATATTTATAATTGGAAAGAGAGTCTTGTAACTTCAAACAAAAAATACTATTATGAAAAATGCTATTTTGTTGATCTTTGTTATGTGTTTTGCAAATCTGGTTCAGGGTCAGAGTAATAACAGCAAGACCTCCAAACTTCTTATCGGAACTTATACCACTTCTGCAACCAGTGATGGTATTTTTGTTTACGATTTCGATAACAGCACAGCTGCAGTTAAACTTAAATCCAAAATATCGGGTGTTGAGAACCCTTCTTATCTTACAATCAGCCGCGACGGAAAATTCGTTTATGCAGTTAATGAGGTAAAAGATGGAGGTGTAAGCTCATTCCTTTTCGACAACACATCCGGAGAACTAAAGTTTTTAAATAAGGTCAGTTCTGGCGGATCAGGTCCATGTTATGTTTCCGTTGATGATAAAAACAAATATGTGTTCGCGGGTAATTACAACAGTGGTAGTTTTGCAGCTATCCCACTGAAAGATGACGGTTCTTTAGGCGCTGATCCACAATTCATTCAACAGGATGGAAGCAGTATAAACAAAGGTCGTCAGCAAGGCCCTCATCTGCACTGCACTGTTCTTTCACCCGACAACAAATATTTACTCACTTCAAATCTTGGTACCGATAAAGTAGGAGTATATAAGTTTGATGTTTCCAAAGTTTCTCAGCCCTTAACACCTGCAGATCCATCATTTATCTCAGTAAAAGCCGGAAACGGTCCGCGTCATCTCACATTTCATCCAAATTCAAAATTTGCTTATCTGATCAGTGAAATGGCTGCTTCAATTACAGTATTTGATTATAAAGATGGAAAACTGACTGAAAAACAGTCTATTACAATGTTGTCTCCTGATTTCAAAGGGAAAGTAGGAGCCGCTGATATTCATATTTCAGCCGATGGTAAATTTCTATACGGATCAAACAGAGGGGAAGCCAATGAAGTGGTAATATATTCTATCGATAAAAAGGGATTGTTAACATATGCAGGAAGACAATCTTGCCAGGGTAAAGGCCCCCGTAATTTCGTTATTGATCCATCGGGTAATTTTCTTCTTGTTGCCAACCAGGACAGTAATGAGATAGTTTTTTTCAAGCGTGATCAAAAAACCGGTATGCTGACTCCAACCGGAGATAAGATTCAGATTAGCAAACCGGTATGTCTGAAATTTATCAATTAATAATATTAAAATCTATTTTCTAACCCTTAAGTATTACCTGATCATGAAATTTCAAAAAACTTTATTGACATGGTTTCTGCTTATTTCCATTGGTGTGCTTTCGACAAAAGCTGATCCCGGGAAAAGCGTTTCTGTTTATCAGAAAAAACCAAATGATACTGAAGCAATCTTTTTTACACCAGAGAAATTTAATTTCAAAGCTGATGGCAAAATGGATGTCTCTGATGCCCTTCAGAAAGCAATCAATCAGGTAAAAACTGAGAAAAGCTTTGGAATACTTTTTATTCCTGAAGGGAAATATCTGATAAGCAAAACCATTTACATACCCGGATCGATACGGGTTATTGGTTACGGCATAAACCGTCCTGAAATTATTTTGGGCAAAAATACACCAGGGTTCCAGAAGGCTGATACCGGCGCCAGAGCCCAGGACAAATATATGGTATTCTTTTCCGGTGGTATGGCATCTGAAGGAAGACCAGCCGGCGATGCAGGAGCAGGTACTTTCTACAGCGCACTTTCCAACATTGACTTCAGGATAGAAGATGGTAACCCGGCTGCGGTGGTCATAAGATCACACTTTGCACAGCATGGATTTATCAGCCATGTATTGTTTAATATCGGCAAAGGCAAGGCAGGTATAGGTGAAGTTGGAAATGAAATGGAGGATCTTATTTTCCTGGGTGGTGATTATGGTATTATAAGTGGACAAACTTCTCCCAGCTGGCCTATTCCGGTAATTGACACCTATTTTGAAGGACAGCGCAAAGCAGCAGTCCAGTGCTTCCAGACAGGATATGTCTTTGTACATATGCATGTAAAGAATTCACCAATTGTTGTTGAGATCAAGGAAGACCGTATTGATCGTCTCTATATGGAAAACTGTATTTTTGATAATATAAAGGAAGCAGCTGTGGTAATCAGCAAAGAAACAGATCCTCAAACACAGGTGAGCTTACTTAATATAGATTGCAGAAATGTTCCGGTTCTGGCAAAATTCCGTCAGAGTGGTAAAAAAACAGAAACAACACTAAAGATTTATAAGGTAAAGGAATTCACTCATGGAGTGGTTATGGAGGATATGGCAGCAAATTCAGAATCTAAAACCATAAGTAATATTGAGCCACTGCAGCTCTTCCCGCTTAAACTTGAAAAAGATATTCCAGCGCTGCCACCAATGGATAGCTGGGTAAATATTAAAGAACTTGGGGCAAAAGGTGATGGTGTAACTGATGAAACTAAAATCTTTCAGGATGCAATCGACAAATATCCTGTAATTTATGTACCACAGGGTTGGTATCATTTTACACAGACTGTTAAGATGAAACCAGGGACGAAGCTTATCGGGCTTCACCCTTTTGCCACACAGTTTATTCTTGCCGAGAGCGAACCCGCATTCAGCGGATTTGGAGGACCAAAACCAATTCTTGAATCCTCAATGGGAGGTGACGATATCCTTAATGGTATAGGGTTATGTACAGGGGGAGTTAATTACCGGGCAGTTGGATGTAAATGGATGGCAGGTGAAAAATCCTATATGAATGATGTTAAATTTGTTGGTGGTCATGGCACTATGCGTAGACCTACCTCGCAACCCCTAGCTGCAAACGCTCAAACAACTACCGCAAACAGACAACCTGGTGCAGCAGGACAGGGTGCTGCTGGCAGAGCAGGGGGAGGTTTTGGAGGCGGCGGTTTCGGAGGCGGTGCAGGAAGGGCTGTAAGTTCTCCAACCAGCCCGGTAGCCGAACAAGGTCTGGATCAGGCATGGGACAATCAGTACTGGAGTCTTTGGATAACAAACAATGGAGGAGGAACATTCAAGGACATCTGGTCTGCCAATACTTATGCTACTGACGGACTTTATGTCAGCAACACATCCACACCAGGCAAGATGTATGCAATATCACTGGAACATCATGTTCGTAATGAAGCAAGGTTTGATAATGTTTCAAACTGGAAAATATATGCATTTCAGATGGAAGAGGAAAGCCGCGAAGGTAAAGAATGTCAGATGGTGGATCTTTCCAATTGTAAAAATATACTTTTCGGTAATCTATGGTTTTATAGGGTGATAAGGGTTAATACACCCAAACGATTTGGAATGAGGATATGGAATTGTGAAAATATAGTTTTCCATAATGTAAAGAATTACACACAAAAGCTTGTAGTTACTGAGTTTACTTTTTACGATGTTAATAAGGAATTGCCTGTATATCCATGGGAATATGCAAAGCTGATCATCACTGGTAAAGAAACTGGTAATCTGACCCTCAATAATCAGATCGGCAAGGTTCAAAGACTGATATCAGGATTTGATTTTGCCACCGGCATAACAAGCGACAGTAAGGGGAATGTCTATTTCTGCGAATACCTGAAGAAGAGGATTTACAAATGGTCGGCTGAGACAAACAGCGCTACATTGCTTGCAGATTACCCAAGACAACCTTTCGTGCTCGCAACAGACACAAAAGACAACCTCCTGGTAGTTACAAGGTATGATCCTCAGCCGGGTTATATGGTTGGAGGAAAACAGGAATCAGTAAAGAGGCTGCCAGATGATAATGCAAGTTATAGCGCATTTGGAAACAGCGGCTGGGCTGCCTATCCTTATTCCATTGATCCAAAAAATCCGGATAACACTTTTAAACCGATGCCAAGGGTTGCTACCCGTGATTTGAAAAACATAAGGAAAGCATATTACCCTTCAAGCAGGTACCACGCTAATTTTGACAGAGCCGCTGTCAATTATCCGGATTCAGCTTTTATGGCTCCCGATGGAGTCACAGTTATTATGGAAACTTATGATATCGGACGATGTGCAGCTCTTTCAGCTGCAATTATGGGTCAGCCATTTTATGTTTCAGACGAAATACCGGAAAGAACTGTTCAGGTTGATGTGGGCGCCAATGGGAAACTTTCAAATCTGAGAGAAGTTCATCCGCAGGGAGGTTATAGCACCGCTGTCGATAAGGATGGAAACCTTTACATTGCTGCAGGTCAGATTTTCGTTTACGACAAAGGTGGCAAAGAAATAAACAGGATAAACCTTCCTGAACGACCAATCTCCATAACTTTCGGCGGTAAAGACGGAAATACTCTTTTCGCAACCACACAAAACTCGTTATTCAGTGTCAGGATCAGATAGATAAAACCAGTGTCAATGGATGGACAACAGAAAAAATGTAAGCGGTAGTGAATTTACTATTCCTGAGTCACTCAGCTATCCAGTTGTGGTATATACAATTCTATCTGGCGTTGGGACATGGAATAGAAATACAGATCCTTATAGAACAATAAAAAGTAAAAAATAGCTTTGCCTAAAAATCAATACAATATAAAAATGAAATTCAACTTTTTGGTAATAGTTCTGACAACCCTCTCAGTAATATATTTTTCCCGGTGCTCGTCGGTACCTGATAAAACACCAAGCGCTCTGGAAAAAAGAATCGATACTATTATCGGAAAAATGAGTATGCAGGAAAAAATTGAACAGCTTTACTACAAAACAGACGGTAACAAACGATTGGGTATTCCTCAGTTTACAGGAAGCGACGGCCCCCATGGCATTGGTAATAATGCAAAGGGATTCTCATCTTTCCCTGTCACAATAGCTATGGCAGCTACCTGGGACCCAGCCCTGATAACGCGTGTAGGCAGAGCAATAGCATTGGAACAAGCTGCACGCGGAAGAGACAGGATCGCAGGTCCGACTCTTGATTTACTGATTGATCCCCGTAATGGCAGGGCACCCGAAACAATTGGAGAAGACCCGTTCCTGGGTGGCAGAATTTCTGAAGCTTTTGTTTTGGGTCAAAACACTACTTCGGTTTTTGGATCAATAAAGCATTACAATTTAAACACTTATGAATTCAACCGTCGTACCAACAATTACCTTAGTGACGAAAGAAGCCTGGTAGAATTTTGGGGTTATCACTGGAAAAGAACCATTCAAGCCGGAGGGGCTATCTCAGTGATGTGCGCCTACAACTGGATTAATGGCGATAAATGTGCAGAAAATAAATTCCTGATCAAGGACCTCCTCCGCGACCACTGGGGTTTCAATTATTATACAATGTGTGACTGGGGAGGATTCAGTTCTACTGAGAAAGCTCTGAATTCAGAACTTGACTTCTGCGAAGGCAACGACCTGTATATCAAAGAACTGCCTGCCGGAGTGAAAAATGGACGTTTCGACAGCAGCCTGGTTGAAAGAGCCACAAGAAATGTACTCAGAACAAAAATTATTTCAGGAATGATTGACGGAGTTCCTCTTATTCCAAAGACTGTTATTGACAGTAAAGAACACCGCGAACTGGTTTACGAAAGCGGATTAAAAGGGCTGATACTTTTAAAAAATGAAAAAAACATCCTGCCTCTGAATATCGATAAAATTAAATCAATCGCGATCATTGGACCAAATGCAGCAATACTGCCACTCGATGGAAACAGCAGTTCAAAAGTTATTCCCTCCTATCAGATTCCGGTAGAAAATGCGATTCGTACAGTTTTAGGTAATGCCCGTGTAAATTATGCAAAAGGATGTAATATAAACGATACCGACAAAAAACAATTCAAAGAAGCTTTATCTGCTGCAAAAAAATCGGAATATGTTTTGTTTGTTGCCGGTTTGGACAATACACTTGAAGGAGAAGGATATTTTCTTTTCAGAGATGCCGATGAAAAAGGAGGAGGAGCGGTGACCAGACCCGACAGAGCATCGAAAACAGTATTATTGCCAGGTATGCAAAATGAGTTGATAGCTGAAATTGCAAAAGTTAATCCTAATATAATTCTGGTGGTTATATCAGGTGGTACCTGCTCTGTAACTCCTGTTATCAATAGTGTTAAAGGACTGATATATGCTTTTTATCCCGGACAGGAAGGGGGACGTGCTATTGCAGATGTTTTATTTGGTAACTACAATCCCTCAGGTAAGATGCCTGCTACAATGCCTAAAAACGATGAACAGCTCATCCCTGTCAGTGTGGACTTTCGTAACATGGTTACAAAAGGGGTAGGATATCGCTGGTTCGATTCTCAGAAGTTGACTCCTGAATTTGCATTCGGATCAGGATTAAGTTATACCACTTTTGAATATAGCAATATAAAAGTAAACAATAAATTAGCCCAGGCAGGTGTTTTAATTGAAGTCTCTTTTGACTTAAAGAATACCGGGAAAATAGCAGGTGAGGAAGTAAGTCAATTATATCTTTCAACAGGAAGGATTATTCCATCGCTTCAGATGCCTGAAAAACAGTTGCGTGGGTTCAAAAAAATCCTGCTGAAAGCCGGTGAATCCAAATCCATCACATTCACGCTCACCCCGGAAGAGTTATATATATACAACACAGAAACACAATCGTACCAGGTGCCTGAAGGTGAATTTATTGTTCGGGTTGGCGGCTCTTCAGATGTTTTACCTCTTAAAGCTGAATTTTCTCTTATCAATGCAGTGGGCAAACCCGATCTGTCAATAAAAAACATTCGTACTATGCCAGCATTTCCTAAAGAGGGCCAAGAGGTAATTTTTATGGCTTCTCTGATAAACAATGGTACCACATCAATAAAAAAGGGAGATAATCTTATGGTTCATTTTTATGTAGATGGAAAAGAGGTAGCTGACTATTATTCTAAAATGACCTCCATACCTGTAGGTGGAATGGATTTTATCTGCGCCGGGGCGCTAAGTAAAAACTGGATTGCATCAAATGGAAAATTCAAAGTTACAGCCACAATTGAGGTGGCTGAGGGTAAGGAATTAAATACACTAAATAATACGTGTGAGGCTGAACTGACTATCCCGAATGGAAAGGTGATACCAGAAGAAATTGCCCAAATAATAAACAAATCTAACTAAACTAATAATATATGCGATGAAAACAAAACAGTTACTGGAAAACAGTTTAATCTTACTTTTTTGTCTGCTTTTCCTCAATGTTGGGGCCCAGGTAAAGATGATAAAAGCAGGATCATTTGACCAGCTTTCAGATATCGGATCTCCTAAAACTCCGGGAACAGTCCAGTATAACGAAACAACACAAACCTATCTTTTAAAAGGATCAGGTTCTAATATCTGGTTTGGGAATGACAGCTTTTCATTTCTCTCAAAAAAAATGAATGGTGATTTCATCATACAGACACAAATATTATTTATCGGGAAAGGCCATGAACTACACCGAAAAACAGGCCTGATGATAAGAAAATCAACGGACTCAAATTCTCCCGTTGTTGCCTGCACCGTACATGGCGATGGACTCACTTCTCTTCAATACCGTATTACACCCGGCGATACTATGAAAGAAGTAAAATTCACTATTTCAGGTCCTAATGTACTTCAATTGGAAAAGAAAGGTAATACCTATACTATGTCGGTTGCTCATTTAGGTGAAGTATTCCAGGTGCAAAAACTGGAAAACATTGACCTTGGTGCAGATTTACTAGCCGGATTATTTATCTGCTCACATAATAATGATTATACGGAAGAAGTGGAATCCTCTAATACACGGATTTTTAACTCTGCTCCTGACAATCTTGTTCAATACCAAACATATCTTGGAAGTCTGCTCGAAATAATGGATATTTCCACCGGTCAGCGACAGGTTTTGGCAAGTGATAAAGGATCGTGGCAGGCGCCAAACTGGACTCCCGATGGTAAGACATTAATATATAACACCAGCGGAAAGTTGTACAATTTCGATCTGGCTACCCGGAAATCAAATATCCTGAATACAGATTTTGCAAACAGCAATAACAATGACCATGTATTATCATTCGATGGCAAACAAATAGGAATAAGTCATCAGCCTGAAGAAACAAAAAGACAATCAGTTGTATATACTGTACCCGTTACCGGTGGTGTTCCCAAACGGATAACTGATAAAAGTCCCTCCTATTTTCATGGCTGGTCTCCCGATAGCAAGTCCTTGCTCTTTACCGGACAGCGTAACGGCGATTTCGATATTTACAAAATCTCTAAAGACGGAGGTGACGAGACCAGACTGACTGATGCCAAAGGCCTCGATGATGGTTCAGAGTATTCTCCCGATGGAAAATATATTTATTTCTGTTCAACCCGAACAGGGAAAATGCAGGTATGGAGAATGGACCCTGATGGAAAAAATCAGGTTCAGCTAACATTCGACGAAATGAATAACTGGTTTCCTCATGTGTCCCCCGACAATAAATGGCTGGTATTTATCTCCTTTCCAAAAGAAGTTCCTGCAGACAGCCATCCATTCTATCAGAGGGTATATCTGCGTTTGATGCCAGTCAATGGAGGCGAAGTAAAAGTAATTGGGTATCTGTATGGAGGTCAGGGAACTATGAATGTACCAAGCTGGTCGCCCGACAGCAAAAAGATAGCATTTGTCAGTAATGGATATTTTCAATAACCCTTTTAGACCCCTAAATTCATGAAAAAAGCAATAACCACACTGGGAATATTGTTGTCTGTAATCATACTGGCGCAAGCCCAGGGAAATTACAAAAACTTTGAAGTAGCCATTTACTCCCGAGCATACGAAACAGCAAAAATGGGAGATGACAAATGGCTTCCAGCTGTTTGGGATGAAATTTCACGGCAGGTCAAGGTGGATAAAATCTACCTGGAAACGCATCGTGACCTGTTGATCGTTGATGAAGCGACCTTGCTGAAAGCCAAGAAATTCTTCGAAAGCAAAGGGATTAAAACAGCCGGAGGAATTACTCTTACAATAAATGAAAGTAATAATTTTCAGACCTTTTGTTACTCTAACCCGGAAGATCGAAAAAAGGTAAAAGAAATTGTCGAATTCACTGCAAAGCACTTCGACGAGTTGATCCTTGATGATTTCTTTTTTACCACTTGTAAATGCGATTTGTGTATTAAAGCAAAAGGCAATCTAAGCTGGACCGATTTCCGTCTTAAGCTTATGACTGAAGCTGCCAGAGATCTGATCATCGGACCGGCAAAAGCAGTGAATCCAAAGATTAAAGTGATAGTTAAATATCCGAACTGGTACGACCATTTCCAGGGATGCGGATTTAATCTGGAAACAGAGCCAAAGATGTTTGATGGTGTTTATACTGGCACGGAAACACGTGATCCATCGGGTAACCAGCACTTGCAGGCTTACGAGGGTTATTCGATTATTCGGTACTTTAATAACATTTCATCGGGACGAAACAGAGGTGGTTGGGTCGATGGAGGAGGCTTACAATACATGGACCGCTATGCTGAACAACTCTGGCTTACCTTGTTTGCAAAAGCGCCTGAGATTACTCTCTTTGATATCCGTGGGTTGCAACGAAAGTTGTCGAAAGCAGACCGCGGCGAATGGCAAAATCACGAAGTGGTCAGCTTCAATTATGACGAAATGATGAAACCGATTGCTGACAATACAGGTAAGATGGTACTGCCTACTACTATCGCACGTGCTGCCGGTTATACTTTTGAAATGGTTGATCAAATACTTGGTGAGCTTGGCAAACCAATCGGCGTTAAAAGTTATAAACCATTCCATTCTCTGGGAGATGATTTCCTTCAAAATTACATGGGGATGATTGGTGTTCCCATGGATATTGTTTCAGTATTTCCCGAAGATGAACCGATAGTATTTTTAACGGAGCAGGCTAGTTCCGACCCTGACATCATCGCCAAAATAAAAAAGCAACTTGTTGCAGGCAAGGACGTGATGGTTACTTCTAACTTTTTGAGGGTGATGGAGAACAAGGGGCTGAAAGATATTGCCGAGATAAGATATACTGATCAGAAAGCATTGGTAAAAGAATTTACAGGTGGGGCTTCGGGTCGTTCCTTCTCAGAAAAGGAGATACTTATCCCCGAAATAAAATACATAACGAATGATTCATGGGAGGTGGTTTCGGGACTAAATGGCACCAATGGATGGCCCATCCTGCACCGCGCCGATTATTCTAAAGGGAAACTATATGTTCTGACCATCCCTGATAATGTTGTTGATCTGTACAATCTGCCGGCTTCGGTGACAACCAGAATAAAAGAAATACTAACTTCCAAAATGCCTGTAATGCTTGATGGTCCGGGATTAACAAGTTTGTTTGTTTATGATAATAATACGGCTATTATAGAGTCATTCGCGAATGTAGATGTACAGGTAAACTTACGTGCCGGTGCTGATATTCAAACAGTGAAGAATATACAAACCGGGGAAGTCATCTCCGGCAAGAAAATGCAAATCTCGCAGGGAAGAAATAAACCATCCCTTGAAAAAGAGGTATTTGAGTTGAAAATAAAACCCCATTCATTTGTGGCACTGAAACTTCAAACAGCTAACTAATTTAAACGGACACAAGTGATATCAAAATTAAATTATGAAAAATTACATGACTAACAGAAAGACAGGAAAGAACTTATTGTTATTGACAATAGTAACATGTTTTTTGCTCATCCTGAACGAAAATAAATCATTTGCTCAAAACCAGGTAAAGAAGGTCCCTGAATCGCACATCAAACTGGCCTTGAATGCTTTCTGTTTCAATGATTTATTACTGACCAAAGGAACTCCTGAAAAGCCAGCTTTTACATTATTCGATCTTCTCGATTGGTGTGCTGTGCAGAATATTGAAGCAATTGATATAACGGGTTATTATATCCCAACTTATCCGGAAGTGCCATCGGATGAATACATCTACGAACTGAAACGAAAAGCCTTCAGTTTGGGAATCGACATCAGTGGAACTGGAATCCGAAACAATTTTGCATCACCGGATCCGGCTATAAGAAAAGCTGATGTTGAAAGGGCTAAAAAATGGATCATTGTTGCAGAGAAATTAGGCGCACCGGTTATTCGTCTTTTCGCCGGAGAAATTCCCAAAGGATATGAAAACAAGTGGGATGAAGTTGCAGGATGGATGATTGAGTGTTTCAAAGAGTGTGCAGCTTTCGGTGCGCAACATGGCGTTATCATTGGTATTCAGAATCATGGCGACATGCTTCAGACTGCAGAACAATGTATTAAAGTGGTAAAAGCAGTCAATTCGAAATGGGCCGGAATAATTCTTGACACCGGGAATTTTAAAGTATCTGATCCATATGCCGATATTTCAACGATTATTCCCTATAGCGTAAACTGGCAGATGAAAGAAAGTGTTTTTGGAAACACCAGTGAAGTAAAAACTGATTTTACACGATTAATGAAAATAATAAAAAACAGTGGTTACCGGGGTTATGTTCCGGTTGAAACACTGAAACTTGTCGGTAAAGTAAAACCTTATGATCCATTTGTGCTTGTTCCTCAGATTATGAAGGAATTGCATGCTTCACAAGATGCGGTATATAACAATTAATTTATTGATTTGCCAAAAGTTATATCATTATGAAAAAAATATTTTTCGTAGTCATAGTGTTGATACTCACAATAGAAACAACTATTTCAAATGCACAAAAATATAACACAAATGAGTATGCACTTGAACAAAACAAAAAGCTTGGTCGTGGAGTAAATATAATCGGATATGATCCTATCTGGAGAGATGCTTCCAAAGCCAGGATGACAGAAAAACATTTCAAACTCATTAAAGAGGCAGGTTTTAATAATGTTCGTATAGTGATAATGCCTTTCAGATTCTCGATGAATGATACTTTCGCAATAGATCCAAAGTTTTTCACAACTCTTGATTGGACTATAAAGCAATCATTAGCAAATAACCTGATGGCAATTGTGGATTTTCATGAGCATGGCGCAATGGCGAAAGACCCGTTGGGAAATAAAGCTAAATTTCTGTCAATGTGGAAACAAATTGCGGAACATTGTAAAGATTTACCAAACTCAGTTTTGTTTGAGATTGCAAATGAACCGAATATGAAACCTGAAATATGGAATGAGATTCACAGGGATGCATGGAAGATAATGCGCAAGTCAAATCCTGATCGTACACTTCTGATTGGTCCAATTAACGGAAACCAGATCATATATTTAAAAGATCTTGAATTACCGGAGAATGACAGGAATATTATTGTTCCGATACACTATTATCTGCCGATCGAATTCACCCATCAGGGTGCGAAATGGTCCGCAAAAAGTAAGGACCTGAGCGACATTACATGGACTAACACTGCAAGTGAAGAGAAAGCTATTAAAGATGATTTCGATATTGCAAAGGAATGGTCAGCCTCCCACAATCGCCCGCTTACATTAGGCGAATTCGGAGCCTATGAAAAAGCGGATATGCCTTCGCGTGTGCGATGGACTAACTTCGTGTCCAGACAGGCTGAAGCCAGAAACTGGAGCTGGAGTTACTGGCAGTTCGATTCCGATTTTATTGTTTACGACATAAACAAAGACGAATGGGTAAAACCTATTTTGGAGGCACTAATCCCGGGTAAAAAATGATCAATATGAAAAACTTAAAAGACTCAACTAAAAAAAACAGGAGTATTAATCCATCTAACCGGAGGGATTTTATAAAGAAGGCTTCAATGGGTGGTCTAGGTGTTGGACTATTAGCTTCGACAACTTCTGCCGGAATCATTACTGATTCCAGTGCAATTCAACCCAAGACTGCACCTAAACCAAAAATAAAAATCACAGATATTAAGGTTGCTGTTATCGGAGGAAGCCCCGTAGTCCGTATAATAACCGATGCAGGAATAAGTGGTTATGGACAGGCAGAAACTACCAAACCATTTCTTAAACCGAATATCCTTTTTTATAAATACTACCTGATTGGAGAGGACCCGACAAATGTTCAGCGGTGTCTTATGAAAATCCGCCGGATGGGAAGTTTTAAGCCCTGGGGAAGCGCGGTAAGCGCTCTTGAGTTTGCTCTATGGGATATCGCAGGAAAAGCAGCCGGCCTGCCTGTTTATAAACTTTTGGGAGGAAAGATCCGTGACCAGGTACGCTGTTATGACGGCGCTGTTGGGGTGCCCAGAGCAGGAAACGAGCCAAAAGATTATGTTTCCTGGGGTGAAAATTTCAGGAAACTTGAGCAGGGATTTACAATTGTTAAACAGGCAGTAGGATTTCATGGCGGATATAACAAGAGTGTTCCAAATTTCTCATATAACAATACAACGCCGTCAGCCAGCCCGAAAGATGTTGGTCGTCGTGGCCCGATGACTGAATACGGATTAAAATATATTGTTGAACGTGTGGCAGCTATGAAGGAAGGACTAGGTGATGGAATAGGTCTGGCTCTTGATTGCGGTCCAGGCATGTTACTTTCGGATGCCATAAGGCTTGCCAATCTCCTCGAGCCTTTTAACCTGATGTGGTGTGAGGATATGCTTACTGGTGACTATACACCATATGTACTTGCTGATGACTATGTTGAACTTACGCGGAGTACAACAACCCCTATTCATACCGGTGAACAACTTTACCTGCGGGAAAACTGCCGCGAGCTCATAGAAAAACATGCGGTAAGGGTCCTTGGTCCCGACCCGGAAGATATTGGCGGTATTGCTGAAATGAAATGGATAGCTGAATATGCTGACCTGCATAGTATCCAGATTGCTCCTCATGGCGTTTTCGACGGACTGATCGGCCTCGCAGCACATGTTCAGGTTGGGGCTGCTATGCCTGAGAACTACATTGCTTTTGAATACCCTGCTCCTGCCCTGAAATGGTGGTATGATATAATAGAAGGATTGCCAAATCCAATTGTGAAAAATGGGCTAATCGAAGTTTGGGACACTCCAGGATTGGGTGTAAATTTCAATGTAAAGGCTGCAAAACAATATTTGGCTGAAGAAGATAAAAATTTCTTTGATTAGAAGTCCAATCAGTGAGGTGACTAATAAATAATTCCAAGCTCTCTTAGTTGGTGAGTAGTTGCTTATAAGCCATCTCGCTGAGGGTGAACTATGGTGGAGGAAACCGATATCAAATAGTATCAACATAATATTGATTTAAGCTGAACTTAAAAATAATAAGTCATGAAAAAAACATTTAATTCTAATAAAAAGAAAAGTGTAAGTCCGTCAAACCGCAGGGACTTTATTAAAAAAGCTTCAATTGGAGGATTGGGTATGGGACTTTTAGGCACGAATGTTTCAGCTGTAATTCCTGCTGAATCAGTTATACAACAGTCAAAGGCTACTCCGAAGCCCAAGATTAAAATCACTGATCTCCGGTGTGCCATTATGGGAGGCAGCCCTGTGATCAGGATTGTTACTGATGCAGGTATAAGCGGATATGGCCAGGCAGAAACAGCAAAGCCATATCTGAAACCTTTTGTACTTTTTTATAAAGACTACTTGATTGGAGAGGATCCAACGAACGTAGAACGCTGCATGATGAAAATCCGCCGGATGGGGAGTTTTAAGCCATGGGGAGCTGCAGTGAGCGCTATTGAAATAGCTCTTTGGGACATTGCGGGCAAAGCACTCGGTGTACCGGTTTATAAACTTCTGGGTGGAAAAGTCCGCGATAAAGTCCGCTGTTATAATACAAATTATTCATTACGTAAAGCAGATGCCCAGCCAAAAGACTATATCGAATACGGAGCTAAGCTTAAAGCTCAGAAATACGGATTTACAATCTTCAAAGTAGCAGTGGGTTTCCACGGTGGAATGTCAAGGATTGTTCCCAATTTCACATACGGAAATACAGATTCAAAATTTCGTGGTCCATTAACAGAATATGGTTTAAAATATATGGTCGATTGTGCTGCAGCCCTTAAGGAAGGAATAGGTGACGACAGGATTGGTCTGGCACTGGATATGGGACCAGGGTTTATGTTGTCTGATGCAATTCGCGTGGCAAATGCACTGGAACCTTTTAACCTGATGTGGCTGGAAGATATGCTTACAGGCGATTACTCACCTTATGTGATGGCTGACGACTATTGTGAACTTACCCGTAGCACAACAACCCCTATTCACACAGGAGAACAGATTTATCTGCGGCAAAACTTCCGTGAACTGATAGACAAACATGCCGTACGCATTCTTGGTCCTGATCCTGAAGACGTCGGTGGTTTAGCAGAGTTGAAATGGATAGGTGAATATGCCGACATACATGGACTCCAGATAGCGCCTCATGGAATTTTTGATGGAGTGATCGGTAATGCTGCCCAGGCACAGGTAGGATCAACAATGCCAGAAAATTTTATTGCATTTGAATGCTGTCTTCCAAATCCGGAATGGTGGTTTGACATCGTCGATGGAATACCTGATCCTTTAGTGAAAGACGGATTCATGGAAGTTTCTGACAGACCAGGCCTGGGAGTGGAATTTAATATAAAAGCAGCCAAACAGTATCTATCTGAAGAAGACAAAAACTTCTTTGATTAAAAATTGGCTGCAAAATATCCAATTAATAACAGTGCCCCTGGTTGGACTGTGCGTAAAAGAGTTGGTACTTTTGAATTCGGCAGTACTCCGGAAAACATCAATTTTAAGCTTTTGAGATTAGCCACAGAGACACTTGTTAAAAAGTGTTAAATTAAATAAAATCTCTTGTATGTACAAGTTGCTTTTGATATGTTTGTAACAACTGGTGCAGATATAAATATTACATTTTTTTCGAAATATTAACTAAACCTTTTGACCTATGAAACAAAGCATTTAAGAAAACTATCAAACCAATTCAAATCATCTAAAACAAAGTCCCAACTAACCTAAAATTCTTAAATTATGAGAAAAATCACAATGTTGCTTGTACTCCTGCTTTTCGCGGGACTGCAAGTCGTGCTTGCACAAAAAACAGTTAACGGTACAGTCACCGGAACTACCGATAACCTGCCTCTTGCAGGGGTAACGGTATTGGTGAAAGGTACTACGACTGGTAATAGTACTGATATTCAGGGAAAGTTCTCTATTCAGGTACCTAACAATCAGGCTATTTTACAGTTTTCATTTATTGGGTACACCACTCAGGAAGTTACCGTTGGTGACCAGACAATTCTGAGCATTGCTTTGACAGAAAGCATGCTGCAGATGAATGAAGTTGTTGTAACTGCTCTTGGTATTAAAAGGCAAACCAAGGCTTTAAGCTACTCAGCTACCGAAATTAAAGGAGATGATTTCAAAAAAGCTCCGGATATTAACGTAATGAATGTTCTCCAGGGTAAAATTGCCGGAGTTGATATTAACAATGCCGGGACCGGTGCTGCAGGATCTTCCAAAGTGACCATTCGTGGTAATACATCAATAAGCCGCGACAACAACCCTTTATATGTTATCGACGGTGTTCCAATTATTCGCGCTTCTTCTAGCATTGGAGGTCGTGACTTAGGTGATGCTTTAACAACAATAAATCCTAACGATATTGAAACAATGAGCGTACTAAAAGGTGCAGCCGCTACTGCACTTTATGGTTCACGTGCATCAAATGGGGTTATCATTATTACTACCAAAAGCGGAAGCAAGCAAAATGGTATTGGCGTATCATATAATGGTAGTTTTGGAATTGAAAACTATGTTAATCCTTATAAAGGACGCCAGACAGAATATGGCAATCCTGGTTCAAATGGTGATAACAGCGATGTTTATCAGACAACCTGGAACCAGGAAGTTCACCGTATGTGGGGACCAAAATACGATGGAAAAGATCTTGGTATTTTCTGGAACGATGATCCAACCAAACCCCTCATATATAGCTATAAGGAAGACCATTGGGATGCGTTTATGCGTCAGGGATCAACCATGACAAATGACTTTTCGTTCAATGGTGGAAGTGATACTCAGAAATTCCGTGTTTCTGTCTCCGATATGCGATATACCTCCCCTATTCCAAATTCCAACATGAATCGTCAGACTGTCAATCTTAGCACTAACAGCAAATTTGGGAAAAGAATAACCCTTGATGCAAGAACCAGTTATTCAACTTCAAAAAGTAAAAACAGGCCAAACCCTGGTCGCTACATGCAGATGCTCTCACTTATTCCAACATCATGGGATATCAACTGGTTAAAAGGGGAAACTGAAAAGTGGGGCGCAAAACCCGATGGATGGATGTTACCTTTCAGTACAAACGACTACTATCAGAACCCTTACTGGTCAGCATATCAGGATTCAGAAAATGATAAGAGAGACAGGGTTTCTGCATCAGGGAGTTTAAAATATGATATTACACCATGGTTATTTGCAACAGGCCGTATGGGAATTGAAACGAATATCATGAAAGTAACAAACATTGATGCTTACGGATTCTTAAGAGGAAACGTCGCAGGTACAGGTTCTGTAGAAGAGTATACTTCAACTGACAGGCAGGTCAACATGGATTATTCACTGGTATTTAATAAAACCTTTTCTGAAATCAATGTTACTGCTATGGCAGGAGGAAGCTCAACCCGCAGTAACTACAATCAGGACGGGATCAGAGGTGACGCATTGTTGATTCCTTTCTATCATGTAGTTACAAATGCAGGTCAGTTATATTCCAGCGTTGGTTTCAGTCAATCAGGCATAAATTCTATCTACGGAAGTGCTGAAGTATCTTACAAAGATTTTGTTTACTTAACAGCCACAGGACGTAATGACTGGTTTTCTACTCTGGCTCCGGCAAACAATAGCATCTTCTATCCAAGTGTTGGTTTAAGTTATGTATTCTCAAATCAGTTTAAACTTCCTGAATTTTTCTCATTTGGCAAATTCAGAGCTTCTTATGCAGAAGTTGGTGGAGGATCAAGTTCATATTCAACAAAAATAGGATATAGTTTTGATGCAATCGGATATTTAGGTACTCCTACCCTTAGTCTTCCCGGAAGTATTGCTAATCCAAATCTGCAGCCATATCAGACACGTGAATATGAAACCGGGATTGACCTGAGATTCTTTAAGAACCGAATTGGGATTGATTATGCTTATTATGATAAAAAGACTACAAATGATATAGTTGGTGTAACCCTTCCCCAGACATCAGGTTACGGAAGTGCTACAGTAAACCTGGGTGCGATTTCCAACAAAGGTCATGAATTAATGTTGACCCTTGTCCCTGTTACAGGCAAAATTCATTGGGAAATGAACATTGCTTATTCTTACAATAAAGGTGAAATACTTGATCTCGGGGGTGTTTCCGAAGTTGGAGCAGGTTCCTCTAGTGTTGGTGGAGGTATTGATGTGAAACAAATAGTTGGTTCACGTCCTTATGCTATTTTTGGATATACTCAGAAAGTAGTAGACGGGCAACCGGTATGGGAACGGTGGACCTTCAGTTATAATGGTCAGAATCACCTGTCATGGAGACCTGTACGCGATCCACAAAAAACACTGCTCGGTTATGGCGTAAATCCAAACGGTGCGAGTTTCACAACCTCAGTAACATGGAAAGGGATCAACCTTTCAGCAATGATTGATGGTAAATGGGGTGCAAAAGTAGCTTATGAAGGCGAACAGGAAATGATTGAACGCGGCCAGAGTATTCAGACCTTACCCGGTCGTGATGGCGGATTATTCCTTCAGGGTGTTTATAATACAGGTACAGCAGCAGCTCCGGTTTATACTGACATAACTACAGCACCGGGATACACAATCAATGCAAACCCTGCTGCAAATCTTCCCAACCCTGTTGTTGTCGCAGGAAATGAAATACCTTATCATGTAAAACATTTTGAAAACTATTATCGTGTAGGTTTTGCACAACGCGTTTCTGAAATGGTAATATTCGATGGTTCCTTTGCAAAGTTCCGCCAGGCTTCCATAGGTTACACCTTACCTAAATCTGTAATCAAAAACTTACCTGTTCAAAATGTTAACGTTTCGATGGTTGCAAGGAACCTGTTCGACATCTATAATAAACTTACAAATGGAGATCCGGCTACTGGCGGCTCAAATGGAATAAACAGCCTTGCACTACCTTCATCACGCTCTTATACGTTGAATCTCAGCATTAATTTCTAATAAGATTAACTATGAAAAATATTAAATATAAAATCTTTGTTTTAGTCTCTCTCTTAATCCTTGGAGGCTATGCATGCAATACTGAAGAGCTTAAAATACTCGATGATCCAAAGTATCTGCTGACTCCTGCCAATTCTGATATGTCAATGATGTTTACAAATATCCTTATTAACCATGGTCGTGGTGCTGTGGGAGGAAATCAGATCCGACTTGAGGGAGGTTATGTAAAATACTATGCCACCTATTCAAACCTTATGCAGATGGGAGGGCAATTTCAGTTTGACCAGGGTCTCAATGACAGCCCATGGGGTGTATATGGTGGTTCGCTGAAAATGGCAATCGCGCTTGAAGACTATCTTGTCAAACTTAATAACCCCAACATGGTTAATAATCTTGCCATGACACGCATAATGAAAGTTGCAATCATTCAGCGCCTGACTGATTTTTATGGTGATATACCTGTTACCGAAGCAGGTCTTGCTTACATAAGCGGAAATATGAAACCAAAATATGACAAACAGCAGGACATTTATAAATATATGCTTGAGACACTCGATGCTGAAGCCCAAAATCTTAGCACAGCTGCCGCTTTAGTACCATATAACTGGAAAGGTGCAAGTGATGCAAAATCTATCCGTGACATAATCTATGCCGGGGATATGGTTAAATGGAAAAAATTTGCATACTCAATGATGCTTCGCCTGGCAATGCGTTCTTCTGATGCAGATGCTGCAATGGCTAAAACCTATGCAGAGAAAGCTATTGCAGGTGGAGTTATTACTGCAAACTCAGACAACTGGGTTATTAAAACAAAAGATGGAACAATAAACGGGGAAAAGAACCCTTTTAGTTCATTCTTTGAAGGATCTCCTTCCGGCGATCCCGAACGTTATCTGAAACTCGGAGAATATTTTGTTGATTTCCTTAAAGCAAAAACTGATCCCCGCCGTAAGGTAATCTTCGGAGGCCGTCTTCTGAATACCATAACTGCTGTTACTGCAGGTGATATGCAGAAATACTGGAGAGATGTTACCAAATGGGACTATGATATTATTCTGGCAAAAGGAATGATACATGGCACCAATGCAAACCCCGCTCCTTCTCTTGCTGCATATCATCAGACATATACCAGTCCAAACCCTTTCCTATTTACTATGGATATGTCTATTTGTGTTCTCAGTGCCGCAGAGATGAACTATCTTATCGCTGAAGCTACATTAAAAGGATGGTCAACAGGAACTACTGCTGATTTAGCTTATGCTGCAGCTATTACTGCCAGTATGACACAGTTAAGTGCTTTTGCAGGTCTGCTTGCAACTCAGAAGATAACTGCCGGTGAGATTACTGCTTATATTACAGCAAACCCTCTCGGTACCGGAGCAGCGGCTAAACAACGGCTTGCAGAAGAGATGTGGGTTTCTCTCTACCTTGATCCTACTGAAGCATGGTTTAATGTTCGTCGTATGAATCTCAGTCTTCCAACTAATGTGTCCGGATCTGTCATGCCGGTAAAATATGCTTACGTGGAAAATGAGCGTTCAAACAACCTTGTCAATCTGAACAGTGCTCTGACTCAGATTGGATTGGATGTGGCAGTTTCGCGAGAAACAGAAATTGCCAAACGTTGCTGGTGGGATGTGAATTAACCAATTTGTTACTCATTCTATCCTTAAGGTAATATATTATTTTAAATGAGTATCCGTTTAGTTACTGAGTAAAATATCTGCTCTGTAAAACGGGTGCTCATTTAATATTTATTAACATATCAATTTAAAATGAAAAACATATATTTAGGGAATTAAAAACTAAAGAATAGCAGTTAAAAATTATTAAGTACATTCATCAAATAAATTATCTGGGAATATGAAAAGTATTTTACAACAGATTGCTGAAAAAAGCAGAAAGAAGGAGGTAGCGGAAATAGAAGTTATTAAGGCTGAGATTGCCAATCCATCTACGTCTAATGATCGTCGTAATTTTCTGAAAAAAGCAGCTCTTGGTGGCATTGCCCTTGGGGGAATGATGAAATTCTCTATTGAGGATACAATAGCACAGACTACTTCTAACGTACAACGCTCTTCAAGTCCGTCGGAACTGAAAATCACTGATATGCGTATTGCTCAGATTGCCAGCAAATCAATAATAAGAATAGACACCAATCAGGGCATTTACGGTCTCGGGGAAGTCAGAGATGGTGCTGATGGACGTTATGCACTTTTTCTTAAAAGTCGTATTCTTGGACTGAACCCATGTAATGTAGAGATGCTATTCAAAATAATAAAACAGTATGGTTCTCACGGACGTCAGGGTGGTGGAGTATGTGCAGTGGAAATGGCATTATGGGACTTATGTGGAAAGGCTTACGGAATTCCGGCATGGCAATTACTGGGTGGCAGATACCGCGACAAAATCAGGCTTTATGCCGATACCCCTGAGGTAAAAGACCCTCAGGGTTTTGCAGACAAACTGAAACTGAGAGTAGATGTTCAGGGGTTCACCTGGCTGAAAATGGACCTTGGCATTCATCTGGTTGCTGCAAAGGAAGGAAATATTGTAAACAGTAAGATTTGGGGACAAATGGCACAGTATGACCTTAAGGACCCGATGGGATATGGAAGTACTCTGCATCCTTTTACGCAGGTTCAGATCACAGAGAAAGGAATCGCAGATCTTCAGGAATATGTTGAAAAGGTCAGGAGCGCCGTAGGATATGAAATTCCACTTTGTGCTGATCATTTCGGCCATTTTGATGTAAACAATGCTATACGTTTCGGAAAAGCTATGGATAAGTTCAGACTTGCATGGCTCGAAGATATGGTTCCATGGTTTTACACAGATCAGTGTAAGACATTATCTGATGCACTGGAAACACCTATAGCTACAGGTGAAGATATCTATATGCTGAAAGGAGGGTTTAAACCACTTTTAGATGCACGTGCAGTAGATGTCATACAACCCGATCTGGGTACTTCGGGGGGTCTTTTAGAAACCAAAAGGATCGGTGATTATGCCGAAGATTGTGGTGTTGCAATGGCAATGCACATGGCTGGTTCCCCGGTATGTTTCATGGCAAACGTCCATTGTGCAGCTGCTACACAAAACTTTCTAGCTCTCGAACACCACTCTGTTGATGTTCCTTATTGGGGAAACCTTGTTAAGATGACAGGGAGCAAACCTCTCATTGAAAAAGGCTTTGCAAATGTTCCACTCGATGCGCCGGGATTAGGTATTGAACTGAACGAGGAAGAGTGTAAAAAACATCTTGGCAGGGAGTTTGGATATTTTGAACCAACTCCTGAATGGGATCAGAAACGTTCACACGACAGACTATGGAGTTAAAATAAAATGAAACTATTATATTTACACTTACCAAAAACCTTACTATTATGAATAAAAAGATTATTTTATTTGCAACCTTTATTTTAGGATGCTTTTTTACCTATGCTCAAAATGTAGGTTCAACACCAGAATATATTAAGGCATTAACACCCGATTGGAAAGGTGAAAGATCTGCTGACGGAAGACCAAAAGTATCCGACGCTATTCTCGAAAGATTAAAAAACATCTCAATCGAGGAAGCATGGGGTGTACTGCGTAACAAAGGATTTCAGAACCAGTTCGAGAACGACTGGACAATCATTAATCCTAATGAAACTATGACAGGCCGGGTCGTCACGGCCCAGTTCATGCCTCTTAGACCCGACCTTGAAAAACAGGTAAAAGCTCAGGGAAAACTTGAAAACAGGGCCCAGCAGGGAGGTACAAACTCATGGCCGATTGATATTTTAACCAATGGCGATGTTTATGTTGCTGATGCCTACGGGAAAATTGCTGACGGAACCCTGATTGGTGATAATCTTGGTAATTCAATTTATGCAAAGTCACAAAGAGGCGTGATCTTTAATGGTTCTGTTAGAGATCAGGAAGGTTTGACTGAGATAAAAGGATTTAATGGTTGGATTAAAGGAGCTGATCCATCATATATCCAGCAAATGATGCTAACTTCCATAAACGCACCAATTCGAGTCGGACGCGCAACAGTATTACCTGGTGATATTGTTCTTGCCAAAAAATATGGAGTCATCTTTATCCCTGCTTATCTTGTCGAAGACCTCGTATTGACTTCCGAAGTAACAGCCCTTCGCGACCAATTCGGTCATCAGCGTCTGATTGAAAAGAAATACCTTGCCGGCCAGATAGATAGCAACTGGAGTGAAGAGATCAAAAAAGATTTCCTGAACTGGCTGAATAATTATCCCGGTAAATTACCAATGACAAAAGTTGAATTGGATACCTATCTCAAGGAAAGAAACTATTAATAATCTGAATTAATGAAAAGTATTTTAAAGAATATTGCTGAAAAGACAAGGCAAAAAGAAAAAGCTGAAGCTGATACAATTAAGTCTGAGATTGCTAACCCATCCACACCTAATGATCGTCGTAATTTCCTTAAAAAAGCAGCTCTTGGAGGTATCGCTCTTGGGGGAATGATGAAGTTCTCGATTGAAGATACTATTGCACAAACGACTTCGAATGTTCAACGTGCGTCCAATCCTTCCGAACTTAAGATTACTGATATGAGGGTTGCAGTTATAACAAATGTCGGCCGCACAGCATTAATCCGTATTGATACTAACCAGGGAATTTATGGCTTAGGTGAAGTAAGAGATGGTGGTGATGAGCGTTATGCGCTTATGCTTAAGAGCCGGATTCTGGGTCTAAATCCGTGTAATGTGGAGATGATATTTAAAATAATCAGACAATTTGGTTATCATGGACGTCAGGGTGGCGGTGTATGTGGTGTTGAAATGGCTTTATGGGATTTATGCGGTAAGGCTTACGGTGTTCCGGCATGGCAGCTTCTTGGCGGCAGGTATCGCGATAAGATAAGGTTGTATGCTGATACTCCAGGAGCCAGAGATCCTCAGGCTTTTGCTTTAACTATGAAAAAAAGGGTTGAAGAACAGGGATTTACATGGCTTAAAATGGACCTTGGAATTCATGTTGTTGGTAACATTCCAGGTTCTTTAGTTAATACAAAAGTATGGGATGGTGCAACAGGCCAATATGATCTGAGAGACTATATGGGCTATGGAAATACCCTGCATCCTTTCACTCAGGTTCAGATAACAGAAAAAGGGTTAGCCGGATTAACAGAATATGTTGAAGATGTGCGAAATGCTGTTGGATATGAGATGCCGCTTTGCGCTGATCACTTTGGCCATTTTGATGTCAATAATGCGATACGTTTTGGTGAAGCAATGGATAAGTATCGCCTTGCCTGGCTTGAAGATATGGTTCCATGGTTTTACACCGATCAGAATAAAACATTATCCAATGCACTTGAAACTCCTATCGCAACAGGAGAAGATATCTATATGCTGAAGGGAGGTTTTAAACCTTTGCTGGATGCTCGTGCAGTGGATATTATTCAACCTGACCTGGGAACTTCAGGCGGACTTCTGGAAACAAAAAGAATCGGCGATTATGCTGAAGAAAGTGGCGTTGCAATGGCTATGCACATGGCTGGTTCTCCGGTTTGTTTTATGGCAAACGTTCATTGTGCTGCTGCTACCCAAAATTTTCTTGCTATGGAACATCACTCTGTAGATTCAACATGGTGGGGAAATCTGGTCAAAATGACCGGCAGTCAGCCTATGATTGGCAAAGGTTTTGCTAATGTACCTCTCGATTCACCGGGATTAGGAATTGAACTGAATGAAGAAGAGGTTAAAAAACATATGAGTCGTGATGCTAAAGGATATTTTGAACCAACCCCTGAATGGGACGCTAAACGTTCACATGACCGACTATGGAGTTAACTAACTAAAATAATATTTTCAGAATTGGCTGCTGTTAAATTAACAGCAGCCTTTCATTAAAAAAAACTCTAATCATGAAAAAACAACCAATCATTATTTTTGCATTCCTGGTAATCAGTTTGACTCTCAGTGCTCAGAGCGTAAAGTGGTCAGCAGAAGACATTAAAGCTCTAACCCCGGAATGGATAGGTGAGCGGACACCAGACGGCAGACCAAAAGTATCAGATGATCTCCTTCAGAGACTAAAAAAATTGTCAATGGAAGAGGTCTGGGGCTTTTTAAGTGGCAAAGGATATGAGAATCAATTCGAAAATTTTGCCAGTACTTTTGAGAACGGATGGCAGATTATCCATCCTGAAGAGGTAATGACAGGACGAGTTGTTACAGCTCAATTCATGCCTCTCAGAAAAGATTATGATAACTATGTACAGGCAATTGGCAAAAAAGAAAATCTTACATCTCCTGTAACAAATTATGCTCCCATAAATGCATTGACAGACGGAGATGTTTATGTAGCTGATAGTTACGGCAAAATGGTTGACGGTACACTTATTGGAGATAATCTGGGCAATGCAACCTACAAAAATGGAAAAAGGGGCATTATCTTTAACGGATCAGTAAGGGATGTGGAAGGTCTTAGTGAAATTAAAGGATTTAACGGATGGATAAGAGGAGCAGATCCTTCAGCAATAAAGCAGATGATGCTGGCTTCAGTTAATGCACCAATTCGTATAGGTCGTGTTACGGTTTTACCGGGAGATGTAGTTCTTGCCAAAAAACATGGAGTGACATTTATTCCTCCTCATCTTGTTGCCGAATGTGTACTATCAGGAGAATATACTGCCTTACGTGATGAGTTTAACTTCTTTTGCATTAAGACTCAAAAATTTAAATACGATAATGAGAAGTTTGTTAATGTAACGCCTGAAGAGTTTGATAAAGCATTTGTAGAATGGATAAATGCATACCAGAATTTACCTATGGATAAAAAAGTCCTGTTTGATTATATGGATGCACGGAAAACAGAAGCAGCTGCACGTAGAGCTGCAAGACCAGCAAACAGGTAGCGCAAATGGCTCAGGACACAGAGCACAGGGCACAGGGCACAGAGTAACAAGTAAACTATTTATATCAAATTTATGAAAAAGTTTGAAGTATCCAGGTTAAAAGGAAAGTTGAGTAAAGCCAGGGATTGGATGAGTGAACATCATTTCCCTCCCCGGTTATTATTTTTCTTAATGGGGATAATCTCGACGATCTGGTTTTTGCTGAGGGTAATACCTAAGCCATCCAGGGCAACCTATCCATGCATGCAGGTTGCTGCACCGTTAATGTCGGGGTTTGTTGTATACCTTCTCTCCCTGGGAGGAATTACTCTGGCGTTGCGAAAAGCAAAACAAAATCTTTTCAATGCCAGATACATAACTGCGGGTTCATTTATACTTGTAGCAATGGTTGGTATGATTCTGACAATAACACACAATATCCAGAATTCGGCAGCAAGTACTTTGCCAGGCACCGGACCTGATGACGGTCCAAACCAGCCTATTGGAAATGGATTGGGAGTTAATCCCGGAAGGGTAGTATGGATATGGAATCCTGAAGCCACAAATGAGAATTGCATCAGTAACTTCAATACTCAAAACTGGTACTTCAAACCTGAAAACACTAATGAGAAAGTAGTAGGAAATATGATCCGTAGTTCAATAAACAAACTGACAGGTAAAAACAAACTTACTGAATCATGGAATGTACTATTTCACTCTCAGAATTTAAGAAAATCGGGTAAAGATAAAGGGTACACAAAGGGAGAAAAAATCTTCATTAAAATAAATCAGGGTACTGCAAGATGGGTATTAAATGATGAAGATAAAAACAATGGTTATTACCTTCCAAAGACTCTTAAGCCAAATGAAGAAAGAAGAAGAGTAAGTCTTGGAGCTACTGAAACCGGTCCGTATGTTATTCTTGAATTACTTAGGGAACTTGTTAATGATTTGGGGGTTAATCAGTCCGACATAGCTGTTGGCGATCCCATGACAAATACTTACGGACATAACTATGATATCTGGCATGCTGAATTTCCTGGCGTTGTTTATACCGATAAGTTTACAGATAAACATGGACGGACCCTTATTCATCCTACATCAAAAGATCTTCTTTTCTATTCTGATAAAAGCCAGAGTGATAAGCTTTATGATATAATGGAAAATGCAGATTACCTGATAAATACTGCCATGCTTAAGCCTCATGTCTGGGGAGGAATATCATTAACAGCAAAAAATCATTTTGGTTCACAGGCAAGGGAAACTGCATCTCACCTGCATTATGCACTTATGGCTCCACGTGACGGAGTTGCATCTAACGGAGGGTATCATAAATATCGTGTACTTGTAGATTTAATGGGGAGCAAATACCTGGGTCAAAATACAGTTTTATACATGGTTGACGGATTGTTTGGAGGTGGTGGCACAGAAACGAAACCACCTGTAAAATATTTCATGCCTCCCTTTAATAATGATTACTGCAACTCAATTTTTGTATCACAGGATCAGGTTGCCCTGGAATCTGTCTGTTTTGATTTCCTCAGAACAGAATGGAACGGAATAAATAAACATGACCCAATAAACAACACACCAGAAAACGGTCCTAATATGAATGGCGTGGATGATTACCTTCATCAGGCTGCCGACGCATCAAACTGGCCAGCCGGAATAGTATATGATCCTGATAACAGCGGGAAACCTATACCATCACTTGGCACTCATGAACATTGGAATAATGCTGAAAAGAAACAGTATTCACGTAACCTCGGCTTTGACAAAGGGATTGAACTGGTATCTATTCCGGATACTCTGGTGAAAAGAAATATATTGAAATAAAGTAAAAATAATTTGAAATAGATTGATAAACAACCTCAAATAATCTGAAATGAAAGACAACCGCAGAGATTTTCTCAAAAAAAGCGCATCCCTCGCAGCAGCAATATCTGTTGGTGGCATAGCATCAGCTATTTCTTCTCCTGCAGTATCTGATAAAAAAGCTGCCAAAGCGAAACCTTATGTAAAGGATGCAGGGATTAAATTTGCTTTCCTTATGGGCCCTACTTCACCAAAAGTACCTTTTGCAAGACAAATGGGAGTACTTCATGCTGTATCAGGAGTAGAAAGATTACAGGGGGCAAAGGCATGGGATCCGGTTGCTATAACTGCAACTAAGGAGATATGGGCTAAAGAGGGAATAAAATGGACCGTAGTTGAAGGGCCACCATCATTGGGAACCCTTACAAAACTTGGTTTGCAAGGAAAGGATGAAGAGATCTCAAACTTCATAACTTTCATGAAAAATCTTAAGCAATACGGAGATGTAGATGTTATCTGCTATAATTGGATGCCTGTCATTAGCTGGGCCCGTACCAAAATGGACAACCCCGGTCGTGGAGGAGCACTTGTTACTGCTTTTGATTATGAAGATATGAAAGGGAAGCCTTTGACACAATATGGTGAGATTTCAAAAGAACTTCTTTGGAAAAACCTTGAATATTTTCTTAAAGCTGTTGTCCCTGAAGCAGAAAAAATAGGGATGAACCTTTCTTTACATCCTGATGATCCTCAAGTTGATAGTATCCAGGGAATTTCACGAATAATGAATAATGTTGAGAATTTTGACCGGATGCTTAATATTTATCCAAGCAAGTTTAACGGAATTACCATGTGCCAGGGTAACTTCTCACTAATGGGTGCAGACATTCCTTCTCTCGTAAGAAGATGGGGAAAACGTGGTGTGATAAACTTTGTACATTTCAGAAGTGTACAGGATCTGAGTGGAGTTTTACCCAGTACCAAATTTACCGAATGTTTCCACGATGAAGGTCAGATTGATATGTATGAAGCCATGAAAGCCTATTACGATATCGGCTTCAATGGACCCTTAAGACCCGATCACGTACCAACCATGTTCGGAGAAACAAATGAACGGCCTGGATATATGACATTGGGAAACCTTTATGCTACTGGTTACATCAGGGGACTAGCTGAGTCCGTAGCCAAACTGGGCAGTAAAGGATAATAAATAACTAACAATACTCTTAATATGAAAAACACAAACAGCCGTCGTAATTTCCTTAAAAAAGCAGCTATCGGAGGTATTGCTTTAGGAGGAATGATGAAGCTTTCTATTGAAGATACTCTTGCTCAGACAACTTCAAAGGTACAGCGCTCATCCAGTCCGTCTGACTTGAAAATCACAGACATGCGTTATGCTTTGACAACAGTTCTTGGCGGCACCGCTATTATCCGTATCGACACTAATCAGGGTATTTATGGTCTGGGGGAAGTAAGAGATGGTGCGGATGTGCGATATGCCTTAATGCTTAAAAGCCGCATCCTGGGAATGAATCCCTGCAATGTGGAGATGATTTTTAAATCAATAAAGCAATTTGGCAGTCAGGGACGTCAGGGAGGCGGAGTATCTGGTGTTGAAATGGCATTATGGGATTTGTGCGGAAAAGCCTACGGAGTGCCCACATGGCAGTTGCTCGGCGGGAAATACCGGAACAAAGTAAGATTATATGCTGATACACCTCAGTCATCGTCTCCCGAAGAGCAGATTAAACGAATAAAATTCCGGACTGAAGAACAGGGTTATACCTGGCTAAAGATGGATGTTTCAATAGAAGAACTCAAAAAAATTCCGGGTACACTTGTCAATAATAAATTCTGGGATGGAGCATCTAATCAATACGATCTCAGAGATTATATGTCGTACGGAAATACTAAACACCCGTTTACCCAGATACAAATTACAGACAAAGGTCTTGATGAACTCGCTAAAATTGTAGATAATGTAAGAAGTATGGTCGGCTATGAGATCCCCATCTCAACTGACCACTTTGGCCATTTTGATCTGAATAACGGTATCCGTTTGGGAAGAGCCCTTGAAAAATACAGGCTGGCATGGATGGAAGATATTGTTTCATGGGAATTAACTGACCAGTGGAAAACAATTTCTGATGCACTCACAACACCTGTGGCAACAGGAGAAGATATCTATTTACTGAACAGATTCAAACCTCTGATTGATATTCACGCAGTTGATGTGGTCCAGCCTGATCTGGCTACCTCCGGTGGTCTTCTTGAAACCAAAAAGATTGGTGATTATGCAGAAGAGCATGGAGTTGCGATGGCTATGCACCAGGCCGGAACTCCTGTTTCATTTATGGCAAATGTACATTGTGCTGCTGCAACTCAAAACTTCCTTGCACTCGAACATCACTCAGTTGACTTAACATGGTGGGAAGGGCTTGTTAAAATGACAGGATCACAACCTATCATCACCAAAGGTTTTGCCAATGTTCCAATTGATGCACCGGGATTAGGAATTGAACTCAATGAAGATGAGGTTAAGAAGCATCTTAGTCCTAACGACAAAAACTTCTTCGCCCCAACACCAGAATGGGATCAGAAACGGTCCCACGACAGACTCTGGAGTTAATGGTTTTGGCTGTGTTTTAAAAAAAATTATAGAAGTTATAAAATGGGAAGAGAACTTTCAATGAAACGTTGGTATCGATTGATACCTATTGCCTTTATTACCTATAGTCTTGCTTATCTTGATCGTGCTAATTTCGGATTTGCTGCGGCAGGCGGGATGGCTAAAGATCTGAATATTACCGCAGCAATGTCTTCCTTGTTAGGATCGCTGTTCTTTCTTGGATATTTCTTCTTTCAAATCCCGGGCGCACTCTATGCATCTAAAAAAAGTGCCAAGAAATTAATATTCTGGTCTCTGATTCTTTGGGGAGTACTTGCCATGGCAACTGGAATGATACGCAATGTAAATGCATTGATTGTAATAAGATTTTTACTTGGGGTTGTTGAGAGTGCTGTTATGCCGTCTATGCTGGTTTTTTTAAGTATGTGGTTTACAAAATCTGAACGTTCAAGGGCTAATACTTTCCTGATTCTTGGCAATCCTGTTACAATACTATGGATGTCTGTTTTGTCCGGATATTTAATAGATTCTGTTGGCTGGCGCTGGATGTTTATATTTGAAGGTCTCCCGGCAATAATCTGGGCATTTTTATGGTGGAAACTAGTAGTAGACAGACCTGCAGATGCCAAATGGCTGACAAATGATGAAAAGTATGATTTGCAGACACAACTTGATAAGGAGCAACAGGATATTAAACCTGTTAAAAACTATGCAGTAGCATTCAGGTCCAGGGTTGTCATCTTACTTTGTCTGCAATATGCCTTATGGTGTATCGGCGTATATGGTTTTGTAATGTGGTTGCCATCTATCATAAATGCCGCTCCGGGCTCAAATATAGTAAAAACCGGGTGGTTAGCATCAGGCCCTTATCTTCTGGCAATTATCGGAATGTTAACTGCTTCTTATTTCTCTGATAAAACATTAAAAAGAAAATCGTTTATCTGGCCTTTTCTTTTAATCGGCTCTTTGGCCTTCTATGGTTCGTACTTAATTGGTACAAGCAACTTCTGGCTATCATATGCTTTGCTTATTATTGCTGGCGGAGCCATGTATGCACCTTATGGTCCGTTCTTTGCAGTAATTACAGAAGTATTACCACGAAACGTATCTGCCGGTGCTATAGCATTAATTAATAGTCTGGGTGCTTTAGGATCTTTTGTTGGGGCTTACATTGTGGGCTATTTAAATGGCACCACAGGCGGATTTGGTGCCTCTTATATTTTCATGGCTGGCTCTCTCTTCGTTTCAGCGATACTGACCATGATTGCAATAAAAAGCAGTAAGGTAAAGCAGGTTTAATTTGCATCAGTAACTTCAATACTCAAAACTGGTATTTTAAACCTGAAAATACTAATGAGAAAGTTGTAGGAAATATGATCCGTAGTTCAATAAACAGCATAGAACCGCAAAAATAAACGCAGCCATTGAGCCTTTGCGCCTTTGCGAGAAAATTTATATTGCTCTTATTTCAGATAATTGGAAATAAACTGCTCTCTTGGTTTATGGAAATCATCTTCCCATGTCTTAGCCAGAGCTCCTTCCGGCTGGTGATGCGGGCGGTAAGGAACAGCATAAATTATCTTTTTCCCTTTTGCCTGATTGACAGCACTATAAACTGAAGTGGAGGGACAAGTCTGGTCAATTAGTCCGATTTCAGTAAAAATAATTGCTTTGGAACCTTTTAAAATATTAGCGGCATCAAAGTAAGGAATAGCCTTTTGCATCGCTTCTTTTGATGCATCCGATTCATAAGGCTGAGGCCAGCCCCCCTTCCTGTTTGCCAGTGGTCCAAACCAGTCGCACATGGCTGGTACTATTGCAACAACAGCACTTACCCTATGATCAAGTCCGGCAGCAACCAAAGCCTGTCCCCCACCCTGACTCTCGCCTATCACAAGAATTCGTTTGCCATCCCATTCAGGCTGCTGAGTCAGGAATTCAATTGTCCGTAATAGCCGCAGATACATTCCCCTGAAATAAACTTCATCCCGGCTGGTGACACTTTTAAGCCAATAGCCCTTGAGCTCACCATTCTCCAGATCAGCATAATAACTTTCGGGTTGTCCGTTTAACATACCATGTGCATTCAGATCGAAACAGAGTGTACCTTTTTTCGCATAGTTCAAGGCATTTCCGGGTTCTGAACGGCACCATGAACCTTTTACACCTGCAGCATGAACAAGCAATACGATTGGAAGAGATTTCGGGGCTGCCCTTTCCGGTTTAGCGAAATAACCCCGTGCAGGCTTAGGTCCTAAACAGTTTAGCTCAATGTTGACACAACTATACCCCGGATCAATTTTATAATCTGCAACCGGAGCAGTTTTCACATCGAATGGCAGTGTTTTCAGACTTCGTTTCTGAGCATCCCAATAAGATTTGAAGTCACCTGGGATTTTGGCTCCGGGCTTAAGATCCTCAGGATCAATAATTGCACCTAATGATGGGGTTGCTGATTTCGATTTTACTTCAGCAATTATTGAACATGGTTCTCCGAATGAACCATCAAATAAAGTTATACTGTCACTTGCGATGATGATGGATTTTTTAATAAGTACCTGCTTGTTGTTCTTCAGGACTCTGATGCTTATGGAATCGCCTTTATGACTTCCTACAAAAGCAGTCAAAGTAATCTTCTCTCCCTTTTTATAAATGCCTGATTCGTTCTTTTGAGTTAGTTTAATATCCTGGCTTAGACTTATAAGTGAGAAGCAGATCAGGAAAAAGTTTATTGCAGAAATCAACATTATTTTTTTCATGTTAAAAGATTTTGTTCAGTTAATACTATTTGTTCTGCAGCTCAATATTGGCCCAAAGATTACTCGCAGAGAGTTCGAGAGCCTTTTTAAGGTTTTCTGTGGCTGATTTTGCATCACCAAGACCTTTATAACCAAGTCCCATTAACATATAACCATTCGATTGTCTAATACTCGCAGCTTCCTTCTCACCAAATTTTGCAAAGAAATCGACTTCAGAACCCTGATTAAGTTGCTTTTTGCCTTCTTCAAGAAGTGAATTAAAATTCTCAGCAGCCTTCTCTTTATTATTAATCTTCAGATAACTAAGTCCCTTGAAATAATTTGCGATATTAATTCCCCGTGCTAGCTGCTCCGTAGAAAGAATGAAACTTGATTTTGCCAGATCTTTTTTACCTGACACCTCATAAGCAATTCCAATATAGTAATTGAGCTGGGCACTTCTGGGATCACCTGCTCTCCTCCCTGTTTGAGTATTGTCAGTTGTTTCAACAGTTGAGAGGAATTCCTTAAGGGCAAGTTCATATTTTTTCTCTGAAAAATATCTTTTCCCAAACAAAAGGTGGGCATCAACAGAGATATCCCTGACCCTGGAATCTCCTTCCCGAAAATGGAAAACACTTTTATTTAAAAATTCAACGGCTTTTTCAGATTCCCCGGCAAGGTTCAGTACTATTATTTCACGCACAAATGAATCATCACGTTTCTTAACAATTTCATTGCTTCCTTCGAAAAGCTTTGCCCTCTTTCCAATTGAGGTATTGCTCATTTCATAGAGTGGATCAAGTTCAGCATAGTAAACAGGTTCATCCTTTTTAAATTCAAAAGCCTTCTCGTATGCGGTTATTGCTTTTGGCACATCATGATTGGACTGGTAGTATCCCCATCCCAGATTTCTCCAGGCTATGGCCAGTGAAGTATCAAATTTTACTGCTTTTTCCCAGTTTTCGATCCCTCTCCGGGGTTGTTTATCATAGAGAACATTTCCCAGGTAATAATATGGTTTTGGATCAGTTGGATAATATTTTGATGCAATGCTCAGAACTTTTACATCTTCCAGCCTGTATGGGAAACAATAGTCGACTAATTGATCAGATGCTTCTTTAAAATATTTTGCAGCACCTGACTTATACCCGTTTATATGCTGAATATATCCAAGATAATAACTGACCATGGGATCTTTACCATTAAAACGTTGAAGCACATCTTCAGCTTCAGTCAGCATTCCGTCATTCAGGTATCCCAGCGCAAGCTCAAGATAGTTCTGATTAAAATCTCTCATCTTCTTTTTAAGATCTGAAAGGATTAGATCTTTGCTTTGACTATTGTCTCCGTTTTTCGAGAGAAGATAATTCTCATTGGCTGCACGGAAGTCGAGAGGATCTTTCTCAAGAACGCTGGTCATAGCCGTCATTGCACTTTTAGAATCGCCCAGCTTTCTAAGAATTGATGCTTTAAGATCAATTGCACTGTTATTAACTGAGTTTGTTGACAAGGATTCATTTATTTGTCCCAGTGCTTTTTGAAAGTCACCTTTTATGCATGAAATTCTGGCGAGTTCAATATATGCAGCAGAGTGATATGCGTAATCCCATGATGCCCTGTAAAGAGTATCTATTGCCTCATCATAAAGTTCAAGAGCTTTAAGTGTTAAACCCTGAAGATAAAGTGCTTCGCATGTCGATGGCCTCGTAAAATCTTTTGTCAGCCTTTTAATTGCTTTACCAAAATAGCCCCTTGCAATTTCATATTCTCCATTTATTAGATGAACGTTTCCGACGGCCAGGTTTGTTCTTATATCGGAAGGATCACGTTTAAGTGCCTCATCAAAATAATCCATTGCATTAAGTGTCGGATTATAAAACTGTTGTATCCGGCTTCCGGTCAGATAAAGTTCTTCGACAGATGTTATTTCTTTTGGTAACTGAGGTCTTTTTACTGTTTCAGGTAGCTTTTCAGCTTTCTTTTTTGAAACGGGTTGGTAAGCAATCAGTACTTCATTATTATCTGAATTTATCATTTCTGTTGAGAGGTCAGTGATCTCAAATGGACCATCAATTTTAATCGTTCCTGTAAATGTCTTTTCAGGTGACACTTCCATGATCTTCTCAAATACAACTGCACCTTTTCTTTTTAGTAAAATCTTAGCCTTACTGACTTTTTGAGTTGAGTAATATCCCAAAAATACATTATTGTCTTCGCGCTTTTCAAGATTTACTGCTCCATTAAGGTTAGCGTTCTTAAAACCTTTGATATCTTTTACGGGATACCAGTACTGCTTAAAAGTTTTAACCTCGTAAGGTTTTATCCAGCTGTAATCAGGTTGATTGTCAGAAAAAGCACCAGTCATTATTTCCACATACGGTCCTGAATTATCAGTTAATCTACCTTCCGTAGCCTGTCCCCGGGCCCCGGACCCCCATTCCCAAAGCTTGGCCCCTTTCACAATGTTATGATCACCGATTTCTACTGTTCCGGTCTCTTTTCCGTGATCATATCCACCCATAAAATCTTCTTTCATATCGTAGGCAAAATAGGAGTTTTGATTTACAGAGTTTATCCAGTAACTCAGATCTACACCTTTGGTAAAGTCTTCGCTATTATACACCTCTGTGGAAACTGGCCAGTTTGTGAAACTATTTTTAGCATGGTAAGTAGCAACATTAACACTCGGAGGAAAGATTACCTGGTAATCCTTGTTTGTATGAGCTGCAACATTTGCCCAGTAAAGGAATGTATTTGTAAATGAAGTCTGGTTATGGATCTTAACTTCTGCCGAGTAATATGATTTGCCGGGATATGCAGTAATTCCTATTGTCCATCTCATTCGGTGCCTGGGTTCTGTCTCGCCAATCCAGATTGTTTTACTTCCATCGCTGTTCTCCTTAAGTGTATAATCAACAGGCAGAAGAGTTGATGCCCTGTGATGATGTATTACACACCATTCAATACCTCCTGAAACCCATGCACCAGTCATGCCAATATTGGAAGGTTTGACAACATCATTTTTGTAGATGAAATTATAATTGTTTGTCTTGTCAGTTCCATAGTAAAGTTTGCCTCCAATCTCAGGTGTGACACATAACTTAATATATTCATTTTCAAGAATTAATGCTTTCCATGGTTGATCTGCTTTCTCATTTGAGATCATATCGTTCAGTGCATATGGATAAATATACTTTGAAGCACCCTGATAAGATTCCCCTTTAAAAAACATTGGATTTTTATCGGGAGGATTGACTTTGTAAGTTGGAATGACCCAGGTCTGTTCAGAGATTTTCACCTGTCCTGTCAGGTCAATACAATTAGAAAACACAAAGAGTAAAAGACCCGGAAACAGAAGGAATCTGTTTACATTTTTCGATTTTATATTCATTACAGCAATTTTTTATTTCTTATCCAACCATTTAAGCCAAAGCTTGAGACTGCCGGCCCATGAAGCAATATGATCATTTCCGACTCCAAGGCCGAAACCATGTCCGCCCTCGGATAGGATATGTAATTCAGCAGAAACATTATTCGCCCTCAAAGATTTATACATAAGGAGTGTGTTTTCTACCGGAACTCCTTTATCATTATCTGCATGAACTAAAAATGCCGGAGGGGTATCCTTTGTAACCTGCAATTCATTTGAATAGTAAGTGAGAAGATCTTTGTCGGCATTTTTGCCAAGCAATGCATCCCTTGAACCGGTATGAGTAGAAGCATCGGTAAAGGAGATAACCGGATACATAAGAATCATAAAATCGGGACGGCAGCTTAATTTTTCAACTGAATCCGCGGAAGTTTTATTCCCATAATCAAAATGAGTTCCCAGAGTTGAAGCAAGATGTCCTCCTGCCGAAAATCCCATTACCCCAATTTTTGCAGGATTGATGTTCCACCTGACAGCATTAAAACGAACCAGACGCATTGCACGCTGAGCATCCATGAGAGGAGCTTTGTGAGGCTCAATGGTATTTCCAGAAGTTGGCAGTCTGTACTTCAGGACTATCCCGGCAACACCTATTGAATTCAAATAACTGGCAATATCTGTACCTTCCAGGTCATAAGCCAGAATTCCGTACCCCCCTCCCGGACATATTATTACGGCCTGACCGGTTGCGAACTTCTTTGTTGGAAGATAAACCGAGATATCCGGATTCTGCACATCAGAAATGATGGTAATATCTGTTTTGCTGATTTTTTCAGATGATCCAGTATTTTTCGAATTTGGAATGGTCCCGTTATAGAGAGGCAAAACATAATTCTGGGCCGAAATAAGGATTGAATAAAATACAAGGAAAACTAAAAGAAGAGGTAATTTTTTCATAAATATTTTTTTATGGATTCTTAATTTAAAGTTAACAAATATAATAATCAGATTCAAAGGGCTAATGTAGGTTTTTACGCATCAAATAAATATATTTGTCTTAAACAACACCAATTTAATCAAAATAAAAATATATGAATTCCAGAATAGTAACATTCGGAGAAATAATGTTAAGGCTTGTTCCACCCGGGTTTGAACGTTTTAGCCAGGCGAGGCAATTTAATGCTTCATATGGAGGTGGAGAAGCTAATGTGGCTGTTTCTCTGGCTAACTTCGGACTTAAAGTAGATTACATAACCCGTCTTCCGAAAAATGATATTTCAGAAGCCTGCCTGATGGACCTAAGAAGATACAATGTGGGTACCGATAAAATAATCTTTGGCGGAGACCGGCTGGGTATCTATTTCCTTGAGAACGGGGCTGTTGCACGTGCAAGTAAAGTTATTTATGATCGTTCCAATTCAGCAATCGCAGGGATTCAGCCAGGAATGGTTGATTGGGATTCAGTCTTTGAAGGAGTATCCTGGTTTCACTGGACAGGAATTACTCCTGCTATATCAGAAGGAGCAGCTCTTGTATGTAAGGAAGCTATCGAAACCGCAAATAAGAAGGGAATTACAGTCTCTACCGATTTGAACTTCAGAAAAAATCTTTGGAAATGGGGAAAAAAGGCATCTGAAGTGATGCCTGATCTCGTTGCCGGTTGTGATACAATCCTTGGCAATGAAGAAGATGCAGCAATGGTATTTGGTATCCATCCGGCCGGAACTGATGTTACCAGCGGACATGTTGAAGCGGCTGCATACGAATCTGTTTGCCGCCAGTTGATGATAAAGTTTCCGCGAGCTAAAAAGGTAATTGTCACCCTTCGCGGATCTGTTAATGCAAATCACAATACATGGTCGGGGGTTCTTTTTGACGGAAAGAAACTATACCAGGCTCCTACTTACGATATTACCCATATTGTTGACAGAGTTGGCGGCGGTGACAGTTTTATGGCAGGACTCATCTATGGTTTGATTACCTTTACAGGTGACGATCAGCGGGCTCTTGATTTTGCAGTTGCCGCATCGTGTCTAAAGCATACGATCATTGGTGATTTTAACCTTGTAACAGTTAAGGAAGTCGAAACACTTATGGCTGGTGATGGCTCCGGAAGAGTATCAAGGTAATTTTTTCCCAATGGGTATTAAGTTAATTACAAGAAAATAAACTAATTACAAAAGAATCAAAATATGGCAAGGTTTTCCAGAATTCAAGTAGCAACCAAAATGGCTGAAACCGGAATGGTTCCCGTCTTTTTTCATAAAGATTTTGAAACATGTAAGCAGGTTGTCTCAGCCTGTTACAAGGGAGGAGTTAAAGTGTTTGAATTTACAAACCGGGGAGATTTTGCTCATGAGACATTTGCAGCCCTTAATAAATGGGCAGCGGTTGAATGTCCGGATCTGATTCTTGGAGCCGGTTCAGTACTGGATGCTCCTACAGCTGCTCTTTATATTCAACTGGGATCAAACTTCATCGTTTCCCCTGTACTAAATGAAGAGATAGCTCCAGTTGTAAACCGCAGAAAAATTCTATGGTCTCCTGGATGTGGTTCTGTTACCGAAATATCAAAAGCAGAATCACTGGGAGTTGAAATCGTTAAAATATTCCCTGGCTCACAGGTTGGCGGACCTAAATTTGTTGCTGCAGTAAAAGGTCCGATGCCATGGACAAGCATAATGCCCACAGGAGGAGTTGATCCTTCAGAGGCAAATCTTACAGAGTGGTTCAAAGCAGGAGTTACCTGCGTTGGAATGGGTTCACAGTTGCTATCTTCCGAAATCATTAAAAACAAAGACTATGGCAAGCTTGAAGAAGATGTACGAAATGCTCTTGCCATCATTCAAAAACTAAAACAGCTTTACCCAGTAAAGTTATAGTTCATCTTAATTTTAACAGGGGGAAATTATTTAAAATATAAGAAAATGATATTTGATTCAATCACAAACAGAAGAACGTACGAAGCTATTTCACCCAGGATTAAGACTGCACTTGAATATCTGGCAAAGACATATTTTTCCAAAATGCAGGATGGAAGATATGATCTGGATGGGAACAATTTGTTTGCACTGGTGCAGAGATACGATTCAATTCCAAAAGAACAGGGGAAATGGGAATATCACAGGAAATACATCGATATTCAATATATCGTTGAAGGAGTTGAACAGATTGGTTTTCAGAATATTGGAAAGATGAAAGATACAGTAGAATACAATCCTGAAAAAGACATAGCATTCCAGAGTGGTGAAGGAAATTATGTGACAGTAAACAAAAATTCATTTTGCATTTTCTTTCCTCAGGATTCGCATCAGCCTAAAATAGCAGTCAGCAATGTATCTGCTAAAGTTGTGAAAGTAGTGATCAAAATAAAAGTAGATTAGATCACTACCGGATCTGAATTGATTCTTTATTTAAAAGAAGTATTTATGATGAATCAAAAGAAGTTATCTGAACCAATTTTAGTTGTCACCTTCCTTATATCAATATTTCTTTTGTGTTCCTGTAGTAAAGCGAAGGACCCGGATCCGGAATTAAGTATTCAGGAAGGTTCACAAATCAGAACGGCTGCTGAATCAAGTATGAAATTTTATGTTGTCCTGAGTAAGGCTTCAGCAAATATTGTTTCAGCAGATTATTCATTTACAAACGGAACTGCAGTTTCGCCGGGAGATTTTACTTCAATATCAGGTACTTTGACAATTCCTGCCAATCAAACTCTGACAACTGTCCTGGTCCCTATTAAAGCTGATCCATTGAATACCCGTCAGCCAAATCTGCAGTTTACCGTAGAATTAAGTAACCCCAAATTTTGTACTATCAAAACTGCTACAGCGAAAGGAACCATAATTTGTGAGGACGGATCTTACCTTCCTACAGATAATACCGGGTATAGCACTCCACTAACTTATCCCGGATATACCTTAGCATGGAGTGATGAATTTTCCGGAACCGCTCTCGATGAAAGTGTATGGAACCGTGAATTTGGAAATGGAAGCGGCGGATGGGGAAATAATGAACTGGAGTATTATACAGGAGGCCCGAGAAACATCCTTGTGACAAATGGTAATTTAGTTATTGAAGCCCGAAAAGAAACTATGGACAACTTTAATTATACCTCAGCCCGACTCACTACACAAGGCAAAAAGACGTTCAAATTCGGACGGATTGATATCAGAGCCAAACTACCTGCAGGTAAGGGAATCTGGCCAGCATTATGGATGCTGGGAAGTAATATATCTTCTGCCGGATGGCCTGGCTGCGGCGAAATTGATATTATGGAACTTATCGGGACATACCCATCAAGAGTGACCGGGACCATGCATTGGAAAGGTACAAGCGGAGGAGACGCAACTATAGGAGGCAATTATAATCTGGTGGCAGGTGATTTTTCGCAGCTCTTTCACGTTTTCAGTTTAGTATGGGCCCAGGATAAGATAAAGTGGTATGTTGATGACAAGTTATATTTATCTGGTTCAAGCGCTGATACCGGAAACGCATATTATCCTTTTAATGCTGATCAGTTTTTCATATTTAATATAGCAGTTGGAGGTAACTGGCCAGGGACTCCCGATCCTACTACAACTTTTCCCCAAAGAATGTTTGTTGATTATATACGGGTATTTCAGTAAAATGGGAACTTATAAATTATAAACTTAAGATGGCAAAAATTATAGTTATCGGCAGCTCAAATACCGACATGGTGATTAAATCAAAAAAACTCCCGGCACCGGGAGAGACTATTTTAGGAGGTACTTTTCTGATGAACCCGGGAGGTAAAGGGGCAAATCAGGCTGTAGCTGCTGCCAGACTTGGGGGAAATGTGATTTTTGTTACCAAGACAGGCAATGATATGTTCGGAGCCGAAGCTTTACAGTTATTTGGAAAAGAAGGAATTATAACAAAATATATCATAAAGGATACTAATAATCCTTCGGGTGTTGCCTTAATTAACGTTGATGAAAACGGAGAAAACAGCATAGTCGTAGCTTCAGGGTCGAATGGAACTTTAGATGCCTATGATATTAATGATGAAGTTTTTAAAACTGAAAAATCTGACATCTTCTTAATGCAGCTTGAAATACCAGTAAGCACCGTCGAATTTGTTGCAGAGAAAGCATCAGGAAAAGGAAACAGAGTAATTCTCAACCCTGCTCCTGCCTATAGGCTTTCAGATGATCTGCTAAGCTGTCTTTATCTTATAACACCTAATGAAACTGAGGCTGAATTGCTTACCGGGATTAAAGTTACCGATGTTGCCTCAGCGTCCAAAGCCGCTCAGAATCTCTGCGAAAAGGGGGTCTTAAATGTGATCATAACTATGGGGGGATCCGGAGCATACATACTCACAGGTTCATTGTCGAAAATGGTTCCGGTTATCCCTGTGAAAGCAATTGATACAACAGCTGCAGGTGATGTATTCAACGGAGCTCTTGCAGTCTCCATTTCAGAAGGAAAGTCAATTGAAGATGCTGTTGTCTTTGCTAATAAAGCTGCATCAATATCAGTTACAAGGATGGGGGCTCAGGCTTCGGCGCCCTATAGGGAAGAAATTAGTAAGTAGTATATAGTAAGTAGTAAAAATACAGAGACCTATGAAACACATGCTATCAGTAATATTTTCAGTTTCCATAATACTTTCAGGTTGTGCAAGCCAATCCGGAAACAAGTCAGCCATACCTGTAAAAGTCATTTTCGATACCGATCTGGGACCCGATTATGACGATGTTGGCGCTCTTGCATTTTTGCATGCAATGGCAGATAGCGGGAAAGTTGAAATTCTTGCTACTGTCGCTTCTAACAAACATGAACTTGTTGCTCCTGCAATCGAGGTTATAAATACTTATTTCGGACGTCCTGGATTACCGTTGGGTGCTCCAAAAACAAACGGAGTTAATCTTGGATCATCACAACATTGGGCTGATTCAATAGTGGCAAAATATCCTCATACAGTTAAATCAACAAATGATGTTAGCGACGCTGTTGAGGTATACCGAAAAATTCTCAATGCCCAACCCGATAGTAGTGTTACAGTTGTTACTGTCGGTTTTTTGACAAATCTCAATAATCTGCTTCATTCACAACCTGATAAGATATCGCCATTAACCGGATCAGAATTGGTATCAAAAAAAGTAAAAATGCTTGTTTCGATGGCAGGAAAATTTCCGGAAGGAAAAGAATTCAATGTTTTAATGGATTCAACCGCCTCAGCATATGTCTATAATAACTGGCCTGGACAGGTAATATTTTCAGGATTCGAGATTGGATGGGAAATACGGACAGGTTTAAGACTAATAAAATCGGATATTAAAAACAGTCCTGTGAAAGATGTATTCAGAATAAGTATTCCTCTCTCAGCAGAAGATAAAGACGGCAGAATGAGCTGGGATGAAACAGCAGTACTTATCGGAGTATATGGGACGGAAGGGTTCTTCGATACAGTAAGAGGAAAGATTATTGTAAATCCAGATGGAAGCAATAAATGGGAAAACGATCCTAACGGGAAACAAGTTTATGTGAAACAGAAAATGCCTGTTAAAGATATGAGCATATTCATCGAAAACCGGATGATGCATGTACCGGTTCATAAATAAAATCTGCGTTAATCAGCGCGATCTGCGGGAACTCGATTTTGTTTTCCCGCTGATCACGCATATTTCCGCAGATTAAGAATTACATCAGATCTTTTTCGAAAGCCTCTTTATTGAATTTAAATTTGTTATCAAGAAACTTCATTATCTCCTGGGTATCTGAATAAGCATTACCTAAACATGTTGAAGCCCCGGGAGAAGGTGTAATATTGAAGATAATTTTATCACCTGCTAATTTAGCTTCACCCATTTCAAGCTTTCTGGTAGTGTTATTCACTATTTGCGGGCGAGTGCCGCCTATTCCTTTTGCATAATGCAGTTCATTTAATTTCAGTGATGGGATTATTTTTCTGACTTCCTTAATGAAGAGCCGCTTCCCGATGATTGGCAAATCATAAAGTAAGTTTACAAAAATGTAACTAAAAAGGACCTTATCAAATATGATTTTAAACAGACTAATGATTGGATTCAGTCCTATCCCGAAGGTTTTCCAGTATTCCAAAAAGGTAGACATATTATGTCTTTCCAACTCAAAAATTGGCTTTGCAGTGGGACCAAATCTGGTTACATTCTCGCTGTGAACCTCAGGATCACCATGAATAGCAGCAAAGGGCAGTTTGGGTTGCTGAATTGTATATACTTTCCCGTTAAGTACTTTTGGAGCAGTATAAAAACTCCCTGCCATTGACAATAAAGCTAAGTTTTTTCCATATCCAAGAGACTTGGCGATCATAAGACTATGACCACCTGCGGCAATAATAACCACTGAAGCCCTGAACACACCCTTATTAGTTAAAATTTCATAACCGTCATTATTTTTCGAAATTTTCAAAAGTCTGGTATTAAGATGAATACCTGATTCAGGATTGATCCTAAGTGAATTGTCAATAAATGAATGGCAAAGTTGTTTAAAATCAACAGTATATCCATCTTCTGTTTCAAGAGCAAGTATTTCCTGTTCCGGATCTCTTCCCTCTAATACCCTTGGTTCTATTTTTCCTATTTCTTCTCTGCCTATCATTTTTAATTTGGGAAACAGCTCACTGAAAGGAGGGTATCTCTTTTTCAGTTCCTGAACCTGATTTGTACCAACAGCAAGAACCATCTTTGAATACTTGCTGAATATCTTTTTCCCTTCAGACGGATCTTTAATATTCTCAAGATACTTCATAACCATATCGGACATACGCTTCACACTTTTGGCCTTATCAATAGAGTAGTTGGTCTCTATGTCTCCAAAATGAAGTGTCTGACTGTTATTATAGGAGGCAGAGTTAACTAATCCAAAATCGGAATACTTCTCTATAAGACCGACATTTTTAACATCGGTATATTTACTTAAAGTGTAGAGTAATGCTGTTCCGACTACTCCTCCACCAACAATAAGTACATCATATTTTACTATTTCATCATTCATATTGATACCCTTTCATTCATTGGAATATATTTGTGTTCACCATAAACATTCTTAAATGCCGGACGGATGATCCTTTTTGCTGAGAATGTAAGTTCCTCATTCCTGTGAGCACACCATCCGGAAACTCTTCCTATTGCAAACAAAGGAGTGTAAAGTTCCTTTGAAATATCCAGACACGCGTAGACAAAACCGGAATAGAAATCAACATTAATACAAACGACTTTAGTTGATTTCTCTCCTTTAAATACCCTGAAAACTTCGGGTGTAAGTCTCTCAACAAGAGAGTACAATTCAAATTCTTCAAGTCTTCCTTTTTCAATTGCAAGCTCCCTTGCTTTTTCTTTCAGGATTGCAGCTCTTGGATCGGATATTGTATAAACGGCGTGTCCTATTCCGTATATTTTACCTGAATTATCGTTCGCTTTTTTATTTAGTATCTTAAGGAGGTGCTCAGTTACTTCCGTTTCGTTAGTCCAATCCTTGACATGGACTTTCATATCTTCCATCATTTCGAGAACCCTTACGTTTGCACCTCCGTGCAATGGCCCTTTTAATGAACCGATAGCAGAAGTTACTGACGAATATATATCAGTTTCAGAGGAACTTGTGACTCTCATAGTAAATGTGGAATTATTACCGCCACCGTGTTCAGCATGCAATACAAGAAGAAGATCGAGCAGATCGGCCTCCAGTTTTGAAAATCCCTTGCAATCGCCTTTGATAAGATACAGAAAATTCTCTGCCGTAGACAGATTAGGCTGCGGATGCCTGATTGAAAGAGTTTTACCCTTATAAAGATGTCTTAAAGCCTGATATGAATATGCAACAATGGTCGGAAATTTTGCAATCATATTTAACGACTGCTTAATCATGTTATCGAGCGCAATGCTGTCGGGCTTTTCATCGAGAGTGTACAAACCAAGTACCGAGCGTGCAAGAATATTAAGAACATCTTTCCCTTTCATCGATAATATCATGTCTTTAACAAAATAATCAGGTAAAGCACGTAAGGCTGCCAAATGTCCTGAAAACTCAGCTAATTCTTCCTTATTTGGCAAATATCCAGCCAATAAAAGGAATACTGTTTCATCAAATCCATGACGGTTTTCCTTCTGAAATCCCTGAGTAATATCCTCAATATCAATTCCCCGGTATAATAACCTCCCCGGAATAGCCACAACTTTGTCATTCTCTTTCTTATAACCAACAACATTTCCCACGTTGGTTAATCCGACAAGAACCCCAGTTCCATCCTGATTCCTTAAACCCCGTTTTACCTCGAACTCATCAAACAATTTATTATCAATCTGACAGGATTTCCTAACCGATGTCTCTAATTTTGTATAGAAATTAGTGTCGCTCATACAAGTAAGTTTATATAGTTTTTAATTATTTTAAATTAGAGATTATTGCATCAGCAAATTCGGATGTTTTAACCAAAGTTGCATTCTCCATAAGCCTGTGAAAATCATAGGTGACTTTTTTCTTCTGAATAGTGAGTTCCAACCCTTTATAGATACTCTCAGTCACTTCAGTCCAACCAATGTAATCAAACATCAGTGCGCCTGACAGGATCACTGAGCCAGGATTTACTTTATCAAGGTCAGCATACTTGGGAGCAGTCCCATGTGTTGCCTCAAATATTGCATGTCCGGTTTCGAAATTGATATTTGCACCTGGAGCAATTCCTATACCGCCAACAATTGCAGCAAGAGCATCAGAAATATAATCTCCATTAAGGTTTAGCGTGGCTATAACAGAATATTCAGCCGGACGTGTCAGAATTTGCTGAAGGAATGCATCAGCAATAACATCCTTAATAATAACTTTCCCTGATTTCTCTGCCTCCTTAAGTGCTTTATCGGCAATTTCAGAACCCTGTTTGTCTGCAATTCTTTTATGCTCCAGCCATGTAAAAACATTATTTGCGAATTCTCTTTCAGCCAGAGCATATCCCCATTTCATAAAAGAACCTTCGGTAAACTTCATTATGTTTCCTTTATGTACAATGGTTACAGATGGCAATTTCTTTTCGATGGCATACTTAACAGCCTGACGTACAAGCCGTTCAGTTCCTTCTAATGATACAGCTTTAATGCCAATTGAGGAGGTGTTTGGGAATCGTATTGCTTTCACACCCATTTCATCAATAAGAAATCTTCTTATTTTTTCAGTTTCAGGCTTCCCGTTCATGAATTCAATTCCTGCGTAGATATCTTCAGTATTTTCTCTGAAAATATGCATATCGACAGTTTCCGGATGTTTAACAGGACTTGGAACTCCGCTGAAATACCTGACAGGTCTGTAGCAGGTATATAGATCCAGTATCTGACGTAATGCTACGTTTAAAGAACGCATTCCTTCACCAATCGGGGTAGTAAGTGGTCCTTTAATTCCAACAAGATATTCCCTGAAACTCGTAAGTGTATCCTCCGGCATCCAGTTGCCGGTTTTTTTAAATGCTTTTTCTCCGGCAAGAACCTCCTTCCATGCTACTTTTCTTTTTCCTTTATAGGCTTTTTCAACTGCTGCATCAAAAACACGGACCGATGCTTTCCATATATCAGGTCCTGTTCCATCTCCTTCAATAAATGGTATAATAGGATTTTCAGGAACATTAAGTTTTCCATTTGCTAATTTGATTTTCTCCGGGGTCATAATATATATTTATTTTGTTTTTCTTATTACATTTAGAGCGCTTCCTGATTTAAACCATTCTATCTGTGCCTCATTATATGAATGCTTGGCACTAATATTTTCGGTCTTGCCATTTGAATGTTTTAATACTATGGATATTTGTTTTCCGGGTTTCAGGTCCTTTAATCCGACTATATCAATTTTGTCATTTTCCCTTATTTTGTCGTAGTCTTCTTTATCTGAGAATGTCAAAGTTAAAATTCCCTGTTTCTTTAAATTGGTTTCATGAATCCTGGCAAAAGATTTTACTATTACTGCTTTTACATTCAGATACCGGGGCTCCATAGCGGCATGTTCGCGCGATGATCCTTCCCCAAAATTCTCTTCTCCAACGACCACCGATCCCAAACCTGCTGCCTTATAGGCTCTTGCAACTGCAGGAACCGCTTCATACTGACCGGTAATCTGATTGAAAATCGAATTTGTTTTATCATTGAAAAAATTCACTGCACCAATCATGTAATTATTAGAAATATTTTCAAGATGACCCCGGTATTTTAGCCAGAAGCCTGCCATTGAAATATGATCTGTTGTGCATTTCCCTTTAGCTTTGACTAGCAACGGAAGATCATAAAAATCCTGTCCATTCCATTCTTTGAAAGGAGACAAAGATTGAAGTCTTTCGGAATCAGATTGAATCACAATCTCTTTCCTGCTTCCTGATTTTTCAGGTTTCTGATATCCATTATCGATATTTCCAAACCCTTTTTGTGGTAATTCTTCTCCAACAGGTTCTGACAGTTTAACAGTTTTACCATCGGAATTTATCAATGTATCTGTAATTGGATTAAATGTAAGTTTGCCTGAAATTGCAATCGCTGTAACTATTTCCGGAGAAGCTACAAACGCATACGTGTTAGGGTTACCGTCGGTACGCTTTGCAAAGTTCCTGTTAAATGAGTGAATTACAGTATTGACCGGACTCTTATCAGAGCCTTTTCGATCCCACTGTCCAATACAGGGTCCGCATGCATTTGCAAAAACCTCTCCTCCAATTTTTTCAAAGAGATCAAGATAGCCATCGCGTTCTGCAATAAACCTTATTTGCTCAGATCCAGGAGTAATTTTAAACTCTGATATGGCTGTCAATTTTAAACTGAGAGCATTTTTTGCTACAGATGCTGCACGGGATATATCCTCATAAGATGAATTTGTGCAAGATCCGATAAGTCCAACTTCAACCTTTTCAGGCCAGTCGTTTTTTACGAGGGCAATTTTCATCTGCGAAATAGGAGTAGCAAGATCAGGAGTGAAAGGACCATTTATATATGGTTCAAGTTCTGATAGGTTTATTTCAACAAACTGGTCATAGTATTTCGATGGATCATCGGCGATTTCGATATCTGAAGTAAGGTGCTTCCTGTTCAATCCGGCTAAATCAGCAATATCCTTTCTTCCTGTTGCAATAAGATATCTTGACATTGCATCATCATAGCCAAAAATTGAGCATGTAGCTCCGATTTCAGCTCCCATATTGCATATTGTAGCCTTACCAGTACATGAAAGTGATTCAGCACCTGAACCGAAATATTCAACAACACTTCCGGTCCCGCCGCTGACGGAAAGCAATCCTGCAACTTTCAGTATAATATCTTTTGGAGAAGCCCATCCATTAAGCTTTCCTGATAATTTAATTCCAATAATTCTGGGAAGTTTCAGTTCCCAGGCCATCCCTGTCATCACATCAACAGCATCAGCTCCTCCCACACCAATTGCAATCATTCCAAGTCCACCGGCATTCGGTGTATGCGAATCTGTACCTATCATCATACCACCAGGGAATGCGTAATTTTCCAGGACTATCTGGTGAATAATGCCGGCTCCGGGTTTCCAGAAACCAATATCATATTTATTGCATACTGAGCTTAAAAAATCATAAACTTCTTTGTTGGTATAAACGGCCGATTTCATGTCTGCAGCTGCTCCTGATTTTGCCATAATAAGATGATCGCAGTGCACTGATGCCGGAACAGCAGTCTGCTCCTTCCCTGCCATCATGAACTGTAGAAGTGCCATCTGTGCCGTAGCATCCTGCATAGCTACCCTATTGGGAGCAAAATCAACATAATCAACTCCCCGTTTAAAAGATCCCTTCTGAGATTTATCAAAAAGATGGCTGTAGAGAATTTTTTCACTCAATGTAAGAGGACGATTAAGTTGCTTTCTTATTTCAGAAATTCTGGAAGGCAACTCTTTATAAAAACCACTTATCATGTTAAAATCAAATATCATAAAGCTTATTTTTAAAATGATTACAATCTCACGTTCCCGTCTCCTTCAACAATCCATTTATATGTTGTCAACGCCTCCAGAGCCATTGGTCCTCTGGCATGTAGTTTTTGTGTTGAGATGCCAATTTCAGCCCCTAGTCCAAATTGAGACCCGTCTGTAAATGCAGTTGAAGCATTTGAATATACTGAGGCGGCATCCACTAACTTATAAAACAACTTTATCCGTGAAATGTCCTCGGAAATTATAGCTTCACTATGCTTCGAACCAAATTCATTTATGTGTAACAATGCTTCATCAAAATAGTTCACTGTTTTAACAGACATTTTATAAGAAAGAAATTCCGTCCCAAATGAATCAGTAGTTGCTTTCTGAAGCAGTTCATAAGGGTATTTCCCTTCTAACGCCTTGTATGCTTTTTCATCCGCATAAATCAACACCCCTGAATCTGAGCAAAGTCCGACCAGATAATCAATATCCTTCAACCTGCTTTCATGAATTATAAGACAATCAAGTGCGTTACATACGCTTACCCTCCGGGTTTTTGCATTGAATATGATATTCCTGCCTTTCTCCTTATCTCCGAACTCATCAAAATATGTATGACAAATACCTGCTCCTGTCTCAATAACAGGAATGTTCGCATTTTCCCTGACAAAATCAATCAGGCTTCGACTTCCACGTGGTATAACCAGATCCACATATTGGCGGGCGTTTAATAACTGCATGGTTTCATCCCGACCTGCCGGTAATAAAGTGAGCACATTCTGATCGATACCGTTTTTTTTAAGTACTGTCCTGATCACATCTACAATTGCTTTGTTTGAGTTTATTGCATCACTTCCTCCCTTAAGAATACAGGCGTTGCCCGATTTCATACATAACGAAAAAACGTCAAAAGTGACATTTGGCCTTGCTTCGTAGATAACACCAATAACGCCAAAAGGAACAGAAATCCTGGAAATCTTTAACCCGTTTGGAAGTATTTTTTGCATCAATTCACGATTCAGAGGATCGGGTAATTCCGCGACATTTCGTATATCTGCAGCAATTCTTTCAATTCTTTCCACAGTTAACACCAGACGATCATAACCAGGATCAGATTCATTCATTAAAAGCAGATCCTTAGAATTTTCAGCAACTATGAAGTCAATATTTTCAATGGCAGCCTCAGCCACCATTAAAAGAGTTTTATTAATGATATCAGGATCTAAAACACTTAAATTCCGGCCTGCTTTTACTGCATCTTTAAATAATGGTGTGCAATCCATTCTATAATTGTTTAATATTATTCCTATCGTAAAGCACCATGAAATTATAATGCATAAATGGTTTTTTTATCTTCTCTCCAATGCTCTGTTCAACCGTTACTGATTCGAACTTAGCCCTGCCCAGACCAATATTATTTCCTTCCTCGTCAACGATTCTTACAATATCTCCACTTTTAAAGAATCCTTCTACCCGGGAGATCCCGATCATAAGCAGACTTGTTGCCCTTTCGCCATAAAGAGCCTCCTTGGCCCCATTATTAATTATTACTGCCCCTTTGGCAAATGTATCAGAATGTGAAAGCCATTTTTTAACCCCTGTTGCACGTTTACTGTTTGCAACAAAATGAGTATATGGTGTTTCTTTTCTTCTGACAATATCAGTGATTATTGCATCGCGTGTACCATTTGCAATAAAAACATCGATTCCCTGTGATGCCAGTTTCCTAGCAATTAAACATTTTGTCATCATTCCGCCTCTTCCGAATCCTGATTTTCCGGCTGATATATATTTTCCTAGGTCTTCTGAATCCGTGTCAATTCGTGTAATAAGCTTTGTCCCTTCATGTCCCGGAATCCCATCATAAACTCCATCAACATTCGAAAGAATAATAAGGGATTCGAAATCCATCATAGATGAGATAAGGCCTGATAATTCATCATTATCTGTAAACATCAGTTCATTAATTGAAACTGAATCATTCTCATTGACGATTGGTAAAACCTTGTTATCGAGCATCGCTGAAATGCAGTTTTTCATATTCAGATAATGCCTTCTGTCTCTGAAACTCTCTTTGGTGGCTAGTAACTGTCCGGCCTGAATTCCATATTTACCAAACAGAAACTGATAACTTGCCATAAGTTTTACCTGTCCTATCGCTGCCCATATCTGTTTTGCTGCAACTATGTCTGTTTTTTTAGAAGGAGTTACTTCGCTCCGGCCTGCAGCAACCGCACCTGATGAAATTAATACTACTTCAATACCTTGTTTTGAAAGAATTGCTACATCCTCAACTATACGTAAAATTCTTTCGTCGTTAAGAGATCCGTCACTTTGAGTAATTACATTACTTCCAACCTTGATTACTATCCTGTTAAAATTTGGTTCTGCGTTTTTCAATTTATTACTATTTATGCCTTTAATTGTTTAATTTGTTGCAAATTTAACAGAAATTGTAAATATATTATAGCTAAAATTGAATATTAAAGCGAATATATAAATACTCAAATCAATCCTTAAAATGACTAAGTGAGTAATTGTATTTCGATGGACAAGTTATAGGGATATTAAACAGAAATTATGAAGATGACAATTATCATATTTGAGAATTATTATCCCATCCACGGTCTCTGACGAACTTTAGCCTTTTCAATTGCAATAAGAGCAATATTAGCATCTTCTACAATCTGAAAATCGTACATTCCCATACAGACAAAGTCAGCACCATTGGTAAATGCATATTTAAGTCCCTCTTCGGGCATGATTGCCCCTGCAGCCAGAACCTTGAACGCAATCCATGGTTCCTTCAAAGTGCCCATATACCTAATAGTCTCTTCCGGATCAAAATCGAAGTAGTTATCTTTCCATTCCTGATCGGATTTTGCTGACCAGTAATTGTGGCTATGACAGGTTTTTACCCAGAAATCAGGTTTTAGTCCATGCTCAACGCATACTTTTATTGCTTCTATCCTATGTGCTCCAATACCTGCAGGTTTTCCGTTTTTCCTTATCTGCTCAAGCCCTTTCCGTATAAGTTCCATCCTTTCATCAAGAGTTCTTTTCTTAGGGTCATCCCATTCAGGATTAGCCCAGCGATCAGTAATTTCTCCCTGGCAATAAAGCGCATCCCAATCGGCCAGGAGTGAAAGTTCAATTCCTTTCTGAAAATCGAGATTTGTACCGCAATCGGAGATGAACTTAATCTTACCCTTGAATTCATGTTTATACTTCTGAAAAATCCTCCCCATCTGAGGATTGGATATAATTGCATTCATTCCGCATTTTTCACCCAACGCCAGTGTTTGCATTACCTTCTCATCGGTATGGTATGTCTTAACCAGTTTGGAAACGTATATGAGGTCGCGGGCATGGGCCCAACCGCCAATCAGGTTACCGCCCATTATCAGACGGCTGAGTTCGAACTCCGCAGGCTGACCATTTATGCCGGTATGTCTGATAATCCCTTTGGGAATCTGTCCCTTCAGATCCTTGAGCGATGAATAGCTGAACTTTAGTAAGGTAGCACTGGAGTTGGCATCAATCCCTTCAACTTTAAGTAATTTTTCCTCAAAGCTATCCCATTTCCTCTTCCGGTATAATGCATAGGCGAAAACTCCAAGAGCCGGAAAAGATATCAGGTCTCTTATTGCTTCGCGCCTCCCCAATCCTTTTTTGGAATCGACAGGAAGATCAGCCACCGGTTTCCGTGCCTTTTCATCTTTCCACCTTGAATAAAGACGATCGAGACTGAAATGATACTCAGATGAAATAAACATAAAAGTGAGCAAAACAAAAAATTCGATAAGTGTTTTATTCACCCACAGGTAACTACCTTCAACAGGAACACCAACTGTGAAACCGGATATTGGAGGGTACGCTACAAAATAAAAAAGAAGCATAACAGCACCACCTGCACTGGCCCATCGTGTAAATAATCCCAGAATAAGACCTAGTCCGACAAAGATCATTCCCCATATATTCAGAAAATCGATAAAAGAGGTTATTCCTGCGCTTCCTGCCATTGCATGGAAAAGCGGTGCAAAAATCCATCTCGATCCTGCCAGATATGGGGCAGAACTCCAGTTCCCGATAATGATTTTTGTAATCCCTTCATATAAAAAATGCCAGCCAATTGCTATTCTTATTATAGTAAAAAGGTAGGGCGTCAGAATGTTAAAGTCGATTCTTGATCTTGTTTTCATAGTCTCATTTTATATTATTTACAAATCTAACTAAAGTGTTCTTATCCTTTGAGGTAAAAATTTTATTTTTTATTTCTTGCCTCAAGGGTCTCAACTGTACTATCAAATTTCACTTCAAATGCTTTATCAAACTCAGCCAGTTTTTTCCAGTCTGCTGAACCATAAACACCCGCTTTTGAATAATCGAAAGGTACAAATTTTATCTTTCTGACCACAGAAAGCTTCTTAAAATTAAAATCGAAATCTGCCGGATTAACAAATAGCGGGTCCGCGATTATTGAATGTATGTCCTTACCTTTTTTCTTCCAGCCAGAGAAGGTCGTGTCTGCAAACATAATATCTTTTGAACGAGTATCCCAGTAGCAATTATAATCAGAAAGAAGGTTGAATTTGTGCCAGTTACTACTTAGCAATGCTCCTGAATTAAAATAGATAATATTATTTGTGAAACTAAGGGATCGGTGTTCTTCGACTCTGGTAGCCTGCAGCTGAGCCCTTATGTTCAACGCAAAAATATTGTTCCTGATAATATTTTCTTTCCCGTAATGTTGATGAAACCCTGAGTTTTTACACGCATAAACCAGGTTATTTTCTTCGACTATTCCAAATGATCCTTCATCGGTATAAAGGCCCCATCCTCCATAATCGAATGAATAAATATGATGGATAACATTATTTGAAACTGTAGTCCCTTCTGAAGCTCCCAGAGTATATACTCCGCCCATATCGCATAGCTCTCCCCATCCAAGATGATGGATACTGTTGAATTCTATCTTGTTTCTTTTTGAGGGACTCGCCGCATATCCCCAAACCCAACCAGCAGAAATACCTGAGTATCTGAGATTTGCTATTTCATTATGAGTCAGCTTATTATCACTGGCATTAAAGATGATTATTCCTACAGCACAAGGAAATACATGTCCGGCATCTCTTATTATATTATTATCAATGGTAATGTTATTCGTAATTTCATTCTGATCAGGACGTATCACTGTTTCTCCGATTTTCACACCCCCGGCGCCCAGATCATGCATATACGTTTGATTAACAGTACAATTACTGCATGCTCTTCTGAACCAGAAAGCGTAAGTTCCGGTATGTGCAATTTCACAATTCTGAAAAGAAATATTGTTTACATAATCAAGTGTGACAACTGCATCAACAGGAGCAGCTGCCTGACCAGGTTCATTTCCATCGGGCGGGGTCTGATATCCTGCCATTTCAAAGACAAGATTTTCAAAGCGGATATTCTCAACCTTTTTTCCGGTTACAGCATCGCCCTTAATACTTATAAATTCTTTTAATATAGGGGCAAAGAAGGAAATATTTTCAATTGTTTCCCCTTCCAGTGGGATATAATAAATGTATCCTAAATGATCAAGAAACCATTCACCCGGGGCATCAAGGGCACCTTTATAATTTTCAATCAGATATCTTGATTTATTATTTATCGGGTTCCATGGTTTCATCCCCTCTCCTATGGTATAAACCGATGAACTTTGTTTATTGAAACCAGTCACCCGTTTTCTTGTATTATCCCAGTTGTGGTAAAATATTATAAGCGCATCCCGATAATCAGGTTCCGAAAATGACTGAAGATTTAAAGCTTCAGTACTGTCGAGTTCAATCTTCTGAACAGCCAGCTCAGGTGATCTTCCTTCTCCCTTTTCCAGAACTGTTTCTGTAACTTTCTTAACATGGTAAAATCCCTGATTTGGAGTTCTTGCCCTTGTTGCCCTTCTGCCATTTACATAGAGCTGTTCAAAATATGAATTATAATAAGCAACCTGAGGAACAAACGCTTTCCAGAGTTTAGCATCAACTTTTTCAAAACCTGATAACTTAACACCGCCTCTGAAGACAACCTTTTTCCCTGTTTCAGATTTAAAAATGAATGGAACTTCAGGTCTTCCTCCATCCTCAATTGCAAGATTTAAAGGCTGGAACATGAAGTATTCGCCTTCAAGGGCAATTACTTCAATTGTCTGATCAGCCGGTGATCCCTTTCTGAACTCTCTGGCCTTATCTCTGGCTCCATTTAAAGTCGCAAGAGGTTTTTCAATAGTTCCGGGATTGGAATCGTTCCCGACTGGCGAGAGGTAGATTTTCTGGGCAGAAAGCATTCCAGAAGCTAACAGATACAAGGCAATCATCAGTCGTACAGTCAATTGTATTTTCATATCTTTAACATAAATTCGACCTTATAAGCTAATTAATTAAAAAGTAAAAAACAAATTCTGTCTGGTTAAGAAACATAATTACATTAACCGCAATCAAGTATTTTGTAACTTGCCGAACTAAAAATAAAATAATGAAAGAAGTTGGAATCATTATGTCTAAAATTATTTTTGGGCTCATAATGATCTCATTTATAAATAGTTGTTCTGTTGTTAAAACACCCTATTTCAAGACAGCCTATTATCAAAAAACTGTGTCGCGCTTAGATAGCTTAAAACCCGGAATTAGTTCTGTAAATGATTCTATTTATGCCGGTTTTGCACGTGTAAGTATTACTCCTTCACTTAATAATATTGTTGAGAATCCTGCAAATGGGCAATTCAATAAAGTCCCGTTAGGCGGTTTTGGAAAACGAAAAGGAAAACCGGCAACCGGAGTTCATGATAGTATTTTTGTAAAGGCAATTGCTCTCAGGTCAGGTAAGCAAACACTGGTTCTGGTAAGTGCAGATATTCTTATTATGCCACCCAACATAATCGATTCGGTGACATCTATCTTATCAAAAGAGGGACTGCAGCGAAATCAGCTTTTCTTTTCTGCCACACACACTCATTCGGGTATTGGGGGATGGGGATATGGTTTCATGGCAAAAGTATTTGCAGGAAAAGAAAATACCGGTCTGGAGAAATGGCTGATAAATCAGATAAAAAAGGCTGTACTTGATGCAGTTTCTGATCTGCATCCTGCAATGCTGGGATCAGGAAGTTTCAATGCATCCGCATATACCAGGAATCGGCTTACCGGCAACCCCATGCAGAAAAATAACGATTTCAATTTCCTGGTACTGGAACAAAAAGGACGGAAAAAAGCGATAATCGGTTCTTTTTCTGCTCATGCTACAACACTTGAAAGTGATAATATGCTGTTAACAGCAGACTATCCGGGATATTGGGAGAGAAAGATTGAAAATAAGAATGCTGATCTGGCAATGTTTTGCAGCGGGTCAGTTGCGAATCAGAGTCCGGTAGGCGAAGGAAGCAATTTCGATAGCGCCAAAAATATTGGTGAAGCTCTGGCAGATAGTCTGTCAGCCCATCTGAAAGAAGTTAAAATGAACGGAAAACTAATAATTTCCACATTGTCTTTGAGAATTCTTTTACCGGAATACCATATTAGGTTATCAACAAACAGAAATCTGACAACAGGACTCAGTAAAAGATTAATGCCCTTACCGAAAAATGTTTATTTGCAGGCATTAAGAATTAACAATTTGATATGGTTCTTCACACCAGGCGATTTTAGCGGAGAATCAGCTGTTCTTATCAAAAAATTGATGGCATCAAATGGATATGAAGCAATGGTATCGAGTTTTAATGGCAGCTATGTCGGTTACCTGCTGCCCGGCAAATATTTCTATCTCGATAATTATGAATCGAAAATTATGGGATGGTTTGGTCCCACAATGGGCGACTACACAAATGATCTTATTGAGCAGATGGGGGATGCAATAATAGGGACTGTTTACGAACAATGAGATTCCTCGCTGCGCTCGGAATGACAATTATTTTATGATCAATAGCTTATAATGTGCCTTTTACATAATATTGTCATTAGTAATGAACCAGTAAATTTCAGATTTTTATTAAATTCAATTTTATTAATTGGATACAACAAATTGTTACTTTCAATTTTAAAACCTATATTTCACGACAAAATTTTACACAAATGATGAAATATATCATTTTTCTGTTAATCCTGATCTCAGGAAACCTTGCCAATGGGCAACAAAATAACTGGACGCATTTCAGAGGGAATCACCTGAAGGGAATTTCGAATCAAACCGGAATCCCTGTTTCCTGGAATGATTCAGTTAATGTTGAATGGAAAACCAAAATAAAAGGAAAAGGATGGTCTTCACCGGTGGTTTATGGAGATCAGGTATGGCTTACAACTGCAACTGAAAACGGAAAGCAGATGTTTGGCATATGTCTTGACTCTAAAACCGGCAAAGAAATCTTTAACATAAAACTTTTTGAACCTGAGACTATCCTTCCGAAACACGAAATAAACTCCTATGCTTCACCTACTCCCTGCATTGAACTTGGATTCGTTTATTTTCATTTTGGCAGCTACGGAACAGCTTGTGTAAGAACCAACGACGGTTCAATTGCGTGGAAACGCTCGGACCTGAAATGCGAACATGCACAGGGACCCGGGGCATCGCCTATTCTATACAGAAATCTTTTAATACTTCACTTGGAAGGCACTGATAAACAATACATTGCAGCACTTAACAAAAGAACCGGTAAAACGGTCTGGTTGAAAGATCGTCCGAAAGAGTTATATGATAAGCTTGAACCTATAGGGAGAAAAGCTTACATAACCCCGATAATAGTCAATGTAAAAGGTAAAGATCTTATGATCTCAAACGGATCAGCAGTATGTATTGCTTATGAACCTGAAACAGGGAATGAAGTCTGGAGAGTAGTTCAGGGAGAGGATTCAACGATTTCGATGCCCTTTTTTGAAGAGGGAGTCGTATTTTTCTATACAAGTTTTGTAACACCGAAGGTGGGAGAGAAATATTGTGAGTTATTAGCTGTCGATCCTACTGATACCGGAGATGTTACCAAAACAAATGTTCTCTGGCGTTTTAATTCACCGATCCTGCAATTACTTACACCGGTGGTAAAAGATGGCCTGATCTATACCGTCGACACAATGAGTAATCTGTTCTGCATTGATTCTAAAACCGGAAAAACAGTGTATACCAGCAGATTAAACGGAAAGTTTAACTCATCTCCTATATATGCAGGAGGTAACGTTTATTTTACATCAACAACAGGGGAAACAATTATTATAAAAGCCGGAAGAAAGTTTGAAATAACCGGCAGGAATAAATTAAAAGGGGATGTATTTGCAACGCCTGCTATTACAAATAATTCAATAATAATGCGGGTCGGTTCTTACCTCTATTGTTTAAGTAATAAACAGATTAATTAAGTATATCAGACAAGTTGATATTTAGTCAGATACGAATTCAGGAAGTCCGCATCCTTTTTTAGTTTTCTTACAATTATTTCCTGCTGCTGAATAAGGGTCAGTTTTTCTTCCCCTTTTTCAAGCAACGGATATTCTATATGTATTGTTAATGGTCCTGCAATATTCAATTCTTTTACTATTTTGAAGTAGAGATCCCAATTTACCATTCCTTCTCCCATTGGCACTGTTACAGCCTGAGGTTTTCCATTAACTGTTTTCCAGGTAAAATCCTTAATGGCAAGTGTTTTTATATGACTGGCAATAAGTCTCATACCCAACATCCAGGTATCTGTTCCTTCAACCATTGCATGACGCACGTCATACTGACTACCAATCAATTCAGGAGGAAAATCACGAAGAAGCTCATTTAAATCCCAAACTGGTCCGCCTATCCTCGCGCCCGCATGGTTCTGATAACCGCCATGAATTTTGTACTTTCTGTTCAGTTCAGCAATTTCCTTAAGATTGCTTCTGTATTTCTGGATAGACTCCATGATGCCCAGCTTCAGATCATAGTCAAACCAGTTAAATCTGTAGTATTTTATTCCTGAAGCTGAAGCAGTTTTTAATACTCTTTCAGTTAATGGATCAGATACAGAGGAAATTACAGTAACCATCATATCTGTTACCAATCCGAATTTCCTCGCTTCCTCAATCCTTTTAGGCAACTCTTTTTCAACCACAGCCGGTTCCACTCTTCCCCCCGGACGGACAACCAGATCGATGCCACCTATCCCTGATTTAACAATGCATTCGCACATAAAACCAAAATCATATGTATCGAGCGGTTTTGAAAATAACCTGACCGGATACTTATTTCCTGCCTCCTGCAGATTAGACATTGAAGTTGATTTAACGGATTCACCAAATGAAGATGCACCAAGAGTTACTCCTGCTGCTACCAATCCTGTTTTGGTGATAAATTCGCGGCGTGTTGAACGGTTTTTGCTCTTCATAAACTTTTATATTTAAGAAAAGAAATTAGGAAATATAAAGGAAATTTTATTTGACTTTCAATATCTTCCTGAGGGAAATCATTTTCCCGTTTGAAGTAATACCTTGTATATTAATCATATAATCAGTAGTATTATCCGAACTCCAAAACTCAATTCCAGCCTTTCCCTCTTTATCAGTTTTAACAGATGGATTCCAGTAAAGTGTGTTCCGGAAATCAGGAATACGGCTTCTTTTCATTTCTGATAAAGAGTAATCAGGGGATTTGAAATAATTTAGAGGATCGATCACCCTGTATGGAATCCGCATAGCATAATTTGGCAGGATAACTGAACTGTAATTGCCGGCTTTCGTAATAACATTTACTAATCCGTAAAATAAGTAATCGCCAACAAAATATTTCTGTTTATAAGAGTCAATCTCTTCTACTAACTCCGGGTCGAGGTTGGCTATAATTGATGCATCATTAATTACAACTCCATCAACCATCAAAACCGGAGGTTTATCCAGGAACTTTTTATCAACCGGATCTAAAATAGTGATCTCGTACGATGACTTTTTTGCTTTCAGGGCAACCCCCGGCATAAGTTCAAAGAAAACCTCCTGCATAACAGGCAGTTTTATGTAATCAGCCATTTTTAGTTCCACATCAGGCTTCCCATAGAATCTTTTTGGTTGTATTTGTGGAATTGAGCGATTTACAGGATCTCCAACGGAGGACCATTCATAAATTTTTCTTACCTGGTAGTTTACACTCAGGATTGAGACGTATGGAGGTATTTGTTTATCAGCAGTATCAATCATTACTTTCGACTTTTGATACTGATCAGAAAATGATGACTCAATAATAATTTTACTATTTTTACTGATATCATCCGGTTGGATAACTAAATCCTTAAGCCCATCGTCAATATGAACCCTTAAGCTAAAATTACCTTTATCATCTGTTCTGGCATATTGAAATGTAGCCTGTTTTCCTGGTGTGGATAGCAGAATAAACTCACCGGATGATGACGCTTTCTGATCGCGGTTATACATCTTTCCGAAAATATATTGATATTTAGTTTCAAACTGATATTTGAAAACAGGCAAATCATCGGCTAAAATCGTTCTCCAATTAATCCAGTTGCTTTTCACGTTTACAAGCAGACTATCCATGATTTCCGCAGGAAGCTGACTGATTTTTCTCCCATTAAGTGTGTTCCATGAAAAAGTTCCAAATTCTGACCCAAATATAAGATAATCATTTAGATCCATTATCTCCTTAGCGTTTAAAACAGGGGCAACAGAAACACTGAGGTTTGTCGCAAATAATGTATCTGATAATTCCTTTCCAATATCAATCCCTAATGAAATCTTACTTCTTACATTACAACTATCGGGGGCTGTAATTGCGATAGTTTTTTCTTTTCCAGGAGTGTAAATAAATCTTTCATAAATTGGCTGACCTCTTAAATCAAATGCAGTTATCTGATTTATCCCTTCAGTCAGCACTTTTTTTGGAATAAGAATTTTTGAATTTTCTGAAGCAATACTTTCAGAATTGATATAGTCTATTTTTCCATGCGTCTGAATAAAAAGATAGAAATGGTTACTATTCTGAGTTCGGAAATTGGCATCAGCTGTTATTGATAATTCTAAGTTCTCAGAAATCAGATTATTTGCATTTATATTAAACCCGGTGTAAAGAAATCCTGTGGTAGTTTCATTACTATTTACTCCGGTTGATGCGTTAGTCAAATTTACCTTTCCTTTAAATGTCTTGTTGTTAAATGCATTATAAACCTTTATATCTTTTGTAAAGCAGTTATAGGGAAGGAAATTTTTCATCCAGCTTGTATATGCCCTAATTGTATACTGGCCAGAGCTTAAAGTGTCGGGAAGAGTTATTTGTCCTGGTCCAAAACCTTTATTAATAAATATCCTTTCCTGAATCACAGGCCTGTTTTCAAAGTTCAATAGTTCAAAATAAACAATCCTGCTATTTAATGAAGGCTTGAAGGTTTGCCTGTCAGTCAGATATATGTTAAACCATAAATCTTCTCCGGCAATATACTCTTCCCTGTCAGAGTGAATAAATATTTCTTCTCTGGGAACCGACCTGGAATACCTAAGAAATTTTTGAGTAAGATAATCCGTCATATTCTTCTGTACCTGACCGTTTGCACACTGCAAAAACATAAGAAATATAAGAAGGTTAAAGGCCGGTTTAATTTTATTTGTCATTTATTTCTCTTTGATCTTTAGTTCGTTATTTACCCTATTTCCAGAATAAAGGTTTTATGTTTGTACCTCTAACCGTACAATCGTAACATCCTTTTGAATAAGTATATACCCGATAAGCTGGTGGGGGAATAGGATGATCAATAATTACCCAGGATGATATATTCAGGTTTGGAACTGTTTCCCCTGCGAAAGCAGTATCAGCAATACAGTTAGTGTACAAGTTAACTAATCCCATAAAATTATCCCTGATAAATATCCTTTTTGAGGTTGTAGCTGAAACGCTGAAAAAACCAAGAACTTTTTCGTTCGGATTGTCAGCGCACAAAACATTACTTTGAATTGCAGAAGGAATAATATCATACAGACCGCCTACCTGTTCGGACATGGTTTTTAACTTTTCCCAGTAAAGGTATTCTTCCTCACTTAAAGAATACTGATTCACCAATATGCTGTATCTTTCTCTCAATCTGTCTGTTTCATTTGAAATGAAGTTAACAGGATATCGTATTATCCGGTCTTCCCCAAGAACAGAAGTGTTTTTAATATTTATCATATCCGAATTGGCAGATATCCAGCAAATATTGTTTGGGACAGTATAAGGAAGATGGAATTCCCAGGTTTCAGAGAACTCCCACCGGTAAAACTTGCAATTATTTGTTGCATCGTGCGTGTTTAAATAAATCTGACATCCTTCCATGGTCGGGTTAAACATATCCTTTTCCCTTATAGTTTTTCTTTCATAATAGACACTATCAATCGGAGGTACAGGTTTCATTTCCAACGCCGATGATACATAGTTAAGATTGCCGGCTGCAGCACTGGTCTTGATGTGTAAAGTATATAATCTTCCAATAACACCCTGAAATTTTGTCGGATCAGTCTGATATGTACCGGATACAGTCTCTTTCAGGCTATAACTTGTTCCCAGGTCGTCCGAAATACTAATAGTAGATCCCTTCAAAGGTCTTGCTGTACTTTTTGATCCCAAAGGAAGCGACATTGACAGATTAATAACATATGCCTCGGGCTGATCTGTTACTAATCCCTCCACAACAAGAATTTCCTTATCTTCTGTTACCTGAGGAATAAACTGTGTAATACAACTACTTATCAGAAGTAAAAATGAAAAAAGCAATATATAGGTTATACGTTTCATATCTTGATTAAAAGTCAAAACTAAAAGTTACGGAAGGTATTGCTCTGCCAAAGACAGATAATTTGTAACCCTTAACGAGTTCGCCTTCCTTCTTAAAATAAATCGAGTAAACATTCTGTCTTCCAAGCACATTATAAACCGAGAATGTCCAGTTAGGATGTGCAATTCTATGCGATTTAAGGTTTCCGCTTACTTTAAAAGAAAGATCAAGCCTTGAATAATCGGGTATTCTGTATTCGTTTCTGTCAGAATAATGGACCAGTATCTTATCACCCATATGATAAGTAGCTACAGGATAGGTTATTGGACGGCCTGTACTCCATGTGTAGTTAGAAGAAAAACTAAAACGGCGCGAGAAAAGATAGTTAAAAGTAACTACCAGATCGTTTGGTTTATCAAAATTAGCAGGGAACCATTTGCCTGAATTTATAATTTCTTCACTGAATGTGCCGAGACTTTTTATAAAGGTCCTTGCATAGGTATATCCTACACTATAGCGGATTTTACCTTCTGTCTTTTTTAGAACCAGTTCCAGACCATATGCTTTGCCTTTCACATTAACAATATCTTTCTCAATGTTTTCATCCATAATCAGCCTGGTTCCTCCCTTAAAATCAACCATGTTCTTTATTTCCTTATAATACAACTCAGCAGATGTTTCATAACTGCCTTTAAAAAGCATCTTATAAAATCCTAACGCAATCTGATCGCCAATCTGAGGTTTAATATAGTAATCGGATAATTTCCAAGTATCTGTAGGGGAAATTGATGTTGAATTTGAAAGAAGATGCAGATATTGCCTTGTCCTGTTATAATTGATTTTGAATGAACTCTTTTCGTTAAGCCTGAAATTCAATGACATTCTGAATTCGGGTCCGGCATATCTGCTTGTTGTCTGTCCCGCTTTAAAGTTGAGTGTATCTGTTATGGTGGATGGGCTTTTTGAATATTCCGGATTATAAACCATAACCGAAGCAGGACCAAAAGAGTAATATGACGACATCCGCATTCCAATGTTAGCCGACATGAAACTTGTAAATGTGAACTTATCGTCTATGTATAACGACCCTTCCCAAGCCCTTTCCTTTGCGATAGTATGTGAAAGTATCAGAGAAGAATCGCTCGCCGGGAGATAACTTCCGGGTTCAATCACATATTTTGTCAGATCAACACCAAAATTTATCTCATTTCTACCCTGAAACCAGTTGAAATCTGCTTTATATGAGGTGCTGTTTACTTTGTGAGTCAGAGCAAATGCTTCAGTGGGAATATTCTGACTCGAGATATCATAATTATACTCACTATTGTTAATTGAAAGCGAAGAGAAAAACCTGCTAGTGAAAAAATGTCTCCATTTCAGAGCAAAAATATTATTGTTATAACTGTAAACAGAGTCCGAGTTGAACCTGAAAGCATCATGACTGAAATAAGATGAAAATTCTATCTTATTATTCTTGTTCAGGTCGTATGTTATCTTCCCGTTAAGATCATAAAATGAGGCTCTGCTGTTATGAAGAGCCGGATTATCTATCAAACCAAAAATCCAGTTTGAGTATGTTGTCCGGGCCGTAAGGATATAGGTAAGAGTATCTTTTATTATTGGCCCTTCTACCATAACATGAGTAGTGATTGGACTAATGCCCGCACTACCCGCGAATTCTTTTTTATTCCCATCTGTTGATCCGATATCAAGAACTGAGGATATTCTGCCGCCATAACGACTTGGGATTCCACCTTTATATAATGTTACATCTTTTATAATATCTGAATTTACTGCTGAGAAGAACCCGAAGAAATGAGAAGAATTGTATATTGGTGCTCCATATAATAGAATAAGGTTCTGATCTGCAGAGCCTCCCCTGACATTGAAACCGGCAGATCCCTCACCTACTGATTGTACACCAGGGATCAACAATACGCTTTTTATTATATCTGATTCCCCGAGAGATGTCGGTAATAATTTAAAAGATGTAATATTGATCTTTTCAGCTCCAACCTCAAAACGCTGGAGTGTAACACTTTTCTGAGCTGAAACTATAGTTTCTTTAAGCGGAATGAGCATGCTGTTCATCTCCACATTCATCTCACCGGCACTGTTAAGGTTAAGGTTTATCATTTTTTCCCTTAATCCGATAAATGATAGCTGAACCAGATAGATACCACGTGGTAAAGTGAGAGTATAAAAGCCAAACTCATTTGAGATTGTTCCAACTGAGAGTTTTTTAATAAATACTGTAACACCGGCTATCGGATCTTTTGTATCATGGTTGGTTATATATCCTGATATAACGACATTTCCGGGTTTACTTCTTTCTGCAGGATTCCCTATTTCAATCATTGTATTTCCGGCCATCTTCTGATTTTCTGCTGAAGTTGAGTAATCAGTCGGAGGTATGAATTTAGTATCTTTTTCTGCAGGCTTGTCTGTAACTTTCAGGGCATAATTATTAGTGAATATTATTTTACCTGAACCATCGATGTAATAATAAAGTGATGTCCCTTTTAAAATGTTATCCAAAACACATGATAATGTAGTACATCCGGAATAATCGGCTAACTTAAGGCTACTCACCCACTCTTCTTTATAAAAAAACTTAACCGGAAGAAGACTTTCAGCTTTTGCCACGAACTCACTGAATGTAAGATCCTTATAATCCCATGATATCTTATATTTATCCTGTGCCCCGAGAGACAAGGTTGAGGTTAAGGTAAAGGCTAAGATTAAGAATTTTATTTTCATGAAAAACAGACTATTTGCTTAAACTATCATAGAACCTGAGTATCGGGACAAAACTTTCAGGTCTTTTCTTTGAAACTTTTAACTTATTTTTCTTGATATAACTTTTCAATTGGTCCTTATTTGCAGAAAGAATTCTGAGCAGGTCACCTTTACCGGATACAGAATAAATGATATTGTGATTCTCGAAATATATCCGGTGAGTCTGATAAAACATATCCCACTTTCTATCAACTGCCAGCAACTCAATCTCTTTCTTATACTTGACATAAAGGGCACAGTTGCCTTTATAAAGTACATTAAAATAACCTTTATAGGACTTTAGAGTATCCTCCTGGATTTTAGCAAATCTGTATGTTCTGTTTTGAAAGTCGAGAGTAAAACTATCAACCCTTTCCTTGGTTAGCTGCAAAACTATTCCAAGATTTGACGGAGTTGTTATCTCATCATTATAAATATCATATTTCAGACTTATATTCCTGAATGATTCCCCATTAATTGTCAACGATCCTTTCAGATAATCTTTTGAAAAAAGGTACTGATCCTCCATTATATTGTAATAAAGGTTTTTCCACAATTTACCGTTATAAAGTATCTGATTTTCTTTCAGTGTATCCTGCTGATTTTCAATAATTTTAGCGTAGTCAGAATCGTAAGGAATTATTGCAGAAAGGGCTGATCGCGAAAAAAATAATAAAAAACAAAAAAACAAAAAACTATATCTGTTCATTTAGGGTTAATTATGCTCAAAGTTCAATATAGGCGCTATGGCACAAAACTTAATTTAAACACATAGGCAAGCTGGTTGTCATCAGGAGTAAGAACAGGACGAACAATGATCAGGTTTCCTCCGGAGACTTTAAAGGAAACAGGTTTATCGGAACCAAGAAGCTGGATTTTCACTCTGGAGGAAGGGTTCATTCGGTTCAGAACAATATCTCCCTTTGGCCAGTCAAGACTGATAACATAAATGTCTTTATCCTTTTGAGTGAAAAAGATATTTTTATTTGACTCCGGATTTATTGCCTCATCTTTTTTAGTCTTTAAAAATGAACGGGTTCCGTAAATTGCCTCTCCGTTGGTTTTAAGCCACTTACCCATTTCAAGAAGTCTTTGCTGCATAATAACAGGAATTGTTCCATCGGCAGCAGGTCCAATATCGAGAAGAAGATTTCCTCCGGCAGACACAGTTGAAACGAGGAGCTTAATTAACTGTTTCCCTGTTGAATAGTTATTCAGATCTTCAGTTCTGTTATATCCAAAAGATGTTCCGATGCCCCGGCATTCTTCCCATGGATGGGGTACTGTATTATCGATTCCTTCCTTATCACCAATCAAACCATATTCTGTTGTATAGATCCCTCCGTGCTTGCTTCTGGTTTCACTTCCCCACCTGTCATTTACAACAATGTTTTGCTTAACCGGAGAATCATTATAAAGCCATGCCAGGAATTCTTCACTCTTCCAATCTTTACTTGGTTTATCCCATTCGCCGTCCGTCCATAAAATATCAGGAGTATAACGGGTTACCAGGTCTTTCATCTGAGGAATCATGTGATTATCAACATAGCTGTTTAAATCACTTTTATATATCGGGTTGAACCATTCGTATAGAGAGTAGTAAAATCCCATGTGAAGACCCTGCTTTTTAACAGCAGTTGTGAGGTCGCCACAAAGGTCACGATGAGGACCAACATCCACACTGTTCCAGTTCCAGCTTTGTGCGCTTGGCCACAGGGTAAAACCTTCATGATGTTTTGATGTAAGAACAATATACTTTGCACCCGATTCTTTAAAAACTGAAGCCCATTGATCAGGATTAAAAAGTTCAGCTTTGAACATCGGGGCAAAATCCTGGTATTTGAAATTTGGACCGTAAGTCTTTAAATGATATTCCTTAAAATATTTCTGAACCTTACCCGGGTTAACCAACTTGCTCCAATACCACTCTGCGTACTTATCGTAAACTCCTATGCTGTCTCCGGTTGGTCCCCATGCGGGAACAGAATAAACGCCCCAGTGAATGAAAATTCCGAACTTGGAATCTTCGAACCAACCCGGAACCGGCCTTTTATCAAGTGATTCCCAGTTTGGCTTATAGTTCTGGCCATTAACATTGAGAGCCAGAAACAAAAAAAGAAGCAAAACTGAATTTCTCATTTATTTTTTATCATACACGAGTATTGCCGTCCTATCTCCCATTGATGATGTGGAATGAGAATTTAGCGAAAGTGATTTATCGGCATCGTTCAGTGAGTAAATTTCTGTTGTTTTAATCTCCATCTTATCCCCATTCATTTCAAGAACCATTACCGATGCAACCGTCAGAGATTTCTTATCGGCCGACCATGTTGCGATGGATTTCTTAGATGTATTGAAAACAGGATTTACAGATTCTTTTCCATCCAGAGTGTATGTTTCATTTGATTTTCTTTCTGTTCCATCCTGTCCTGTGAAAGATCTTTCGAGGGTAAAACTGTTTTCATTCTGAGTAATAGTTAGCTTTTGTGAAATCATTCTGAATCCGCCTTCGCCCAGTTTACTTTTCGATTCATTATAAGCCCATAAACCAGAAAAATTTGCACTCTGAGCATATGTTGCTGCAGACAGCAAGAGACTTAATACCATAAAAAGTCCGCTTTTCAGATAAATCATTCTTTTGTTTTTCATCGGTATAAGATTAAAAAGGTTAAGAAAATTACAGAGTTGAAGATACGGGTATTTATTCTATGCTGTTACTTATGAAGAGGAGAATTTTTTATGTTATTGAATACATTGGGGTCAAAGACAAGACAAAAGACAAAAGTAAAAAGATAAAAGTAACAGGATTGAATTTGCTACTCTTTCGGTGAATATTCGAATGGAAGCAGGTCAGCAATTCGCTGTCGTGCCATTTCACCTTCCCAGCTTATCCCGGTTGCATCGAAATATCCGTTTCCATCAAAAAATATTTCTTCTTTTAGAAAAACGATAAAACTTGTTGGCTGTTTTGTGTAGTATGATATTCCCAAACCTCCAATACATCTCAGGTATTTTGTATGATTATCTTTTTGAAATACAATTTGTTTATAGCCAACTGTTTCGTTAGCTGAATTTTTAACTATAAATCCTGCTGAATTTAGATCATTCACCCATAGTGCCCTGAAAAAGTGCATCCTTGATCCGATAAAAGCGTTTTTTCTTTTTCTTTCATACAATTTTTCTTTTGTCTCATCAGTTGTTGAATCTTTACTGAAGATAATATTCCCTTTAAAGAAGAAGGAAGTGCTTTGCTTATAATACTCAAATTTATCGAGATAATATGTTATTTTATAACCTAATGCTTTATTGTCTATGAGGATAGGCTTGATCGCGAATGCTTTAATTGTATCATCATCAGAGTCATAAATAAACCTGATATCATCCTCATTGGTTATTGTGCAATTATAAGAATTCCCTGTTGTTCCGAGGAATTCATTCCTGAAAATTGTTAAGTTTTCTCTTCTTTCCCTGGCATGAGATTTATCTTGCACTACAACCTCATTCAGCTCAAACATCTTAGGATCAAGATATATTTTAAGAGGCTTTTCAACTGATAGATTATTCAGAGTGACAGAATAATATCCGATTGCACTAATTGTTAGTGGCATTGAACGATATTTGGAGATATCTATTTGAAAACTCCCATTCTGATCTGAAAGAGTTCCGGCTGATGTTCCATTAAAATAGACTGCAGCAGAATAAATTACACTTTTGGAATTTTTATCATAGATAGTTCCTTTAATGATCTGATTATAAGCAATTAAATAAATGTTAATAAAAATAAAAAGTAGTAAGATCTTTTTCATTTTTTAAATTTTATTTGACTATCTGTTATGATACATAATATATCCAAAAACGCTTGAAAATCAATGAGGGTATATTCATGATTCCCGATAATCATATAATTCAATTTAGTATATTAACTGATATTAGTCCTGGTCTTTGTTCAATTCAGCGAGCGAAAATCCATCTGCAAAGTTGTAAATTTTATTATCATCCCTTTCTACAAGTTCAGGTCGGTTTAATTTGATATTGATCATAATCCTGACTTTGTATAAATCTCTGTTGAATGGATCTCTTTTAATAAGTTCATTTATAAAAGGCAAGGCTTCTTCAAGTTTCCCGATATCGAGGTTAGAATTTGCTTTCCCCGAAATCTCTTCAGTTTTTATGAATGTTATTTTAAGTTCGTCTTCTTTAGATAAATCGCTTTTCATTTGTTCACGCAATGTGATAATTATTGGTTCAGGAAAGAGACTCTGAATCTCCTTTGATTTTGGCTTATATATATTTGGCTGAAACCCTGATAATGAAAATGCAATCTGAATATAGAATACCTGATTGTGATTAATTGTATCACATGCTTTCCAAAGATTTTCAGACAAGTCAATTGCCCGAAACACTTCTCTGTCAATACTACTGTCTATTGGATTAATGATTTCTGTTTTAGTAATCTCACCTTTTGGATTTAGTGAAATTCTGACAATTGAATTACCAATTGTCCCCTTTTCAATTGACTGAAGTGGGAAAGTAATGTTATTGGAAAAGAAAGAGATATACCCATATTCACCATTTTTGAACCGATAGTCAATTGGTTTTTTAAACCTCTGAGAAAACAAAGAATTGGAGATTGAAATACAGATTAAAACCAGAACAAACCAAATTTTCATAATCGAAAGGACTGAAATTAGTTATCAGAGTATGAAGATAAAACTAAATTCAACATGTAGCAAGCAACTTGCAACATGAAACAAAGAAATAACGAACTGAGAAAATCATGGTTATATACAGAGATTATTACATTTTAATAATTTTCATTAAATTTGTAGCATGACAAATACTTCATTAAATATAGAAATTAATTCTTTACCAAAGGAGTTAAGAGCTGAAGTTGCTGACTTTGTAGAATTCCTTAAGAAGAAGACCAGATCAAAATCCAAACTCAAATCACGAGAATTTGGATTTGCTAAAGGGAAAATTCTGCTTTCATCTGATTTTGACGAGCCAATGGAAGAATTTAAAAACTACATGTAATTATGTTGAGCAGCAGTGGAAATAAATAACTTGCCTTTACTATAATTTGCAAGGTTCAATTTTACCTCCCGTTTTCAGTATTGCAGCACTCAAAATTTATTCCAAATTTTTCATTATCAGTTATATCTTAAAAAACTGTTAGTTAATTTATTAATTTTAAATATAATATTTCGGTGCTCTGCACCTTTGAGCTCTGCGTCAATCGTTTATCTACAAATATTATGGTGCTCCGCACCGTTCTGATTTATTTATATGCAGCAGAGCTGCAAAATATTTGTAGAAAAATAGTCGAAAACAGAAACTTAGGTGCAGAGCACCGAAATATTTAATCCCAACCATGAACGTCATCAAAGAATTCAAAGACATATTCATCTTTAAATTGCACGTTGTTTTTCTCCAGGATTTCAAAATATTCTTTTTTGAATGGCTTTTTTTTGTGATATTCTTCTTGCCATTACTTACTATTATATGATAAACCTTAATAATTGGGGTTTATAGTCACTTTAAAAGTCATAAAAATGGCTAATCCCTCAAACACCGAACAGCAAACCCGCTTCTCTTACTGAAGTCGGGACTATAAATACTAATGGAGTTGTAACTCATTCCCCGTGGCATAGCAATTGTGGGAGGATTAGATGTGGAAGACCACCAGTTTCCTTCGAACGTTATTGAGCTGAAAACGCCACTGTAAGAACGAAAGCCACCGGGAAGTGCAACAAATCCCCTTGCATTAGTCGCTCCTGTGTTTGGACTGCCCCAATGTGACAAACCGGTCTCTTTCAGTTTCCCTCCGGCAACACTTTCTCCACCCAGATTTGTTGTAAGTGTAGACCATTCAACATCACCTGGTATATGCCATCCTGTGGGACAAAGCTTTCCTGTATTTACTGAATACCAGTTGTATAGCGCACCATAAGTTGCTACAACGTTATTATACAAACAATATCCCGGAGAGGTTAGATTGCTCCACTCAATATCATCGGCCACCATAGGAATATCTGTTAAATCATTGTATCTGACTGTTTTCAGATTCTTTGTCATCCATTCCTGCAGACCAATAATGACTGTTGGATAAACATTTCCATCCACATCAGAGACAGAACCGTACGAAACAGGTTGTGTTGTAAATGATACCTGATTTCCGTAAGCTGTACCAGCAATATTGGTAGCATAGGCTCTGGCATAATATAAACGGTTTGACGTTAAATCTGTAAGGGAACTGGTAAATATACCGGCTTCGGTTCCATCTGAAGTCATATTGCCGGTTATGGTTGGATTCTGGCTCAAACTCCAGCAAACACCCCTTGCTAAAACTTCTGCTCCTCCATCAGAAGAGATATTACCACCACTTAATGCCGATATGTTTGTTATTGATGATGCATCGGTGGTTGAGAGAGCCGGAAGCAGTATCAGAGCAGGTGATGTTTTAAATGTAGCATTATTTCCGTAGGCAGTTCCGGCACTATTAGTGGCATAGGCACTGACATAATAAGTTGTACCTACTGTTAGTCCGGTTACTGAACTCACGAAAACTCCTGCTCCGGTTCCGTCTGTTGATTTGCTATCGGAAAGTGTGGGGTTCTGACTTGTACTCCAGCAGACGCCTCTTGCTATCACTGATCCGCCATTATCTGTTGTAATATTCCCTCCTGATATGGCAGTTGTCTGAGTAATTGAAGTTATTGATGCTGTTGTAATAACAGGAAGATCAATCTGACTGGTAGTAAATGATACTTCATTCCCATAACCCGTACCAGCACTATTTGTTGCATAGGCCCTCACATAATATAAAGTATTTGCAGCAAGCTGTTTAAGATTGCTTGTAAAAACTCCTGTGCTGACAGTTTCAGTTGTCTGGCTGTTTGAAATGGATGGAGCTGCAGAGGTATTCCAACAGACTCCTTTAGCAATCACTGATCCACCGTTATCTGATGTTATATTCCCTCCTGATACTGCTGTTGTTGGAGCAATTAAACTTATCTGTGCAGTTGTCAGAACAGGAACAGCAATCTGACTTGTTGTAAATGATACCACATTTCCATAACCTATACCCACGCTATTTGTTGCAAAAGCCCTAACATTATAAGTTGTACCGGTTGCTAATCCTGTTAACCCGCAAATAAAATTAGCAGTGCCAACGCTATCAATAGTTTTATTACCTGATATTGTCGGGGTAGCGATTATTCCCCAACATACTCCTCTCGATAGCACAGTTTCTCCTCCATCGCTTATAACATTTCCACCGGTTGATGCAGTGGTTTGTGTTATCAAGGATACTCCTGTGGTAGTAAGAAATGGTTCCTTATTTTTTTTGCAATATGTCAGACTAACAACAAGGATGAATAAAAACAATGCAGTTAGAATTGTTGAAAGTTTTAATCTTTTCATTATGAACGAGAAGTAATCAATTAACCCTTATTCTTTTTTTAACGGAAACAAAACTACCGTCCGCTGTAATACCCTGTATATTAATTATATAATCTGATTTAATATCTGCGGTCCAAAATTGAATGGTTACTTTCCCATTTTTATCAGGTTTTGCGGAAGGATTCCAGTAGAGTGTGTTCCTGAAATCAGCAATCCTGCTTTTTTTCATTTCTTCTGATGAGTAATCGGGAGAGACGAAAGAACTGACAGGATCCAAAACTTTGAGATGAAGTCTTACGGCATCTGCCGGGAGGACAATATTGCTTAAATCTCCGACCTTAGTAATGATATTGACAATTCCGTTGAATAAATTACCTCCAACACGATATATATCCCATACCACATCAATTTTTTCAACAAGTCCCGGATCGAGATTTGCAACAATTGACAAATCTTTAATAATCACCCCATCTATCAAAACACATGGCACTCCTGGCAATTTATTCCCGAAAGCATCCTCGACTGTCATTTCATAAAGAGAATTAACTTTCCCAAATTCCACATGCGGAACAAGCTCAAAAAATACTTCCTGCAAAGAATCGAGTTTAATGAAAGCTTTTGTAATAAGCTCAAAGTCAGGCTTTCCATAAAACCTTTTTGCTTTTATTTGCAGGAAGACTGGAGTCTGGCGATCTCCGATTGAAGATGATCCGTACACTTTTCTTACCTGGTAGTTAATGCTTTGCTTCGAGACATGGGGTATTGGTTTGCTTGTTGAATCAACAACGACTTCGGTTGGAAGATACTGATCAGAAAATGATGATTCAATATATACTTTTTGATTCTTCCCCCTGTTTTCAGGCATTAGTATCAAATCTTTCATAGTATCATCGATTCCCACCCTGAAGTTAAAATTCCCATCTTTATCTGTTGTGGCATACTGTAAAACAGCCTCTTTGCCAGGGGTTGACATAAAGAGAATCTCATTCTGATCTTCGGGCCGCATGTAACTTGTCAATAGTTTTCCCGTAAGGTAATGATCTTCTTTTTCAGCCGGATATTTGTAATACTGATCATCAGTTGAAAATATTTTATCCCAGAGAATCCAGTTGCTTTTCAAAGTCAGCATAAGACTATCTCTTACTTCAGCTGACAGTTCATTGATTTTCTTCCCTTTAATTGTACTTTTTGGAATAAATCCAAACTCAGTACCAAAAACCAGATAATCACTTATATCCGTTATCTCAGAACTATTCAGCATCGAAGACACAGACACACTTAGATTTGTCAGATCACTCAATCCTTCTGATCCATTACCGTTTCCGATATCAAGAACAACCTGCTCTCTTCGCTTGCAACTATCAACTGAATTTAGAGTCAGAATCTGTTTTTCAGTGCCTTGCGTGAAAATAAACCTGTCGCAAACCGGACCCTTTGAATCAAAAACAGTTATCTGATTAATTCCTGAGGGGAGCAACTTTTTAGGAATAGAAATTCTGGTTGTTTCTTCTGCTATCTTTTCAGTACTCAAATAATTTATTTCTCCATGTGTCTGGATAAACAGATAAACTAAATTTTTATTCTCAGTACGGTAACTTTCATTGGTTTGGATAATTATCCCGAGACTATCCTGCCCGAAGTTATTAACTTTCAATTTTAATCCTGGCGTGGTATGCAAAGTATCAGTTGTTTTTTCTTTATAATCCGGTGATCTGACACTTCTTATAAATGTTTTGGTCTTGTATGAATTATAAACCGAGATATCCTTCATAAAACAATTGTACGGGAGAAAGTTCTTCATCCAGCTGGTATATGCTCTGATCGTATATATACCTGAACTCAATGAATCGGGTAAGACAGCCTGTCCCGGACCAAATCCGTTATCAATAAGTATCTTCTTTTGAAGCACCGGTTTGTTATCAGCATTCAGAACTTCAAAATAGACAATTCTGCTATTTAATGAGGGTTTGAAACTTTGTCTGTCAATCAGATAAATCTTAAACCAGAGATCCTCTCCCGAAATGTATTCTTCCCTGTCGGTATGTATAAATATCTCTTCTCTGGGGACGGAGGAACAATAACTCTGAAATTTTTTGGTGATATACTCCGGTATATTCAATGGAGCCTGGCTATAACCATTTTGCTGATACAAAAAGTTCAGCAGAAGGAGAATTACCGGAATTTGTTTTTTTAACATGAATTCAATTATTATTATCATCCCAGAAAGCAGGTTTAATATTGGTTCCTCTTGATGTACAATCGGCACATGCTCTGCTTCGTGTAATAATTCTGGTAGGAGGTATCTGATCAGAATGGTCTATAAGTATCCATACACCGGCATTCAGACCATCAATAGGCTTCGTACCATAAATTGTATCAGAGATGCAATCAACATATTGAACATCTTGTCCGACAAAATTGTCTTTTATGAAAGCTCTCTTTGAAGATACCGCTGAAACGCTGAAATAGCCCAATGTTTTTTGATCCGGATTCTCTACACAATATACGTTATTTGGGATAATAGCCGGAATCATATCATACAAACCACCGACCTCATCCATGGTATTCTTCAGTCTCTCCCAGTAGAAGTACTCCTCCTCGCCCATGGAGTACTGACTAACCAGAATACTGTATTTTACACTAAGTTTATCAATAGGATTTTGTATTGAATTCAGAGGAAATCCGACAACCCTGCCTTCTTCAAGTAAAGAAGCATTTTTAATAATGAGATCATTGGAATTATCTGAGATCCAGCAAACTTTGTTTTTTACATCAAAGGGGAGATGGAATTCCCATGTTTCTGAGAATTTCCACCTGTAGAATTTTGATATATTCATAGGATCGTGTGTGTCTAAATAGATCTGACATCCTTCTATAGGTCGGGGATATGTTGTATAAACCTTCTTTTCGTAATAAATCCTGTCGATTGGAGGAACAGGTTTCATCTCAGTTGGTGATGATTCGTAGCTGAGACCTCCGTTAGCAGCAGTTGTATTTATATGTAAGGTGTATTTATTACCTGTTTTCCCCTGAAAAGTAGCAATATCTGTCACATAAGTTCCTATTGAAATCTCTTTTAAACTGTCAAGGTTTCCCTGGTCATCGGTGATCCAGACTTTGCAGCCTTTTAATGGTTTTTCATTTGCAACCTTCCAGAGGGGCACAGACTTATGCAGTTTGATTGTATTTACTTCATGCTGATCAGTTATCATCCCCTCAACAATAATCAGCTCCTCATTCTCCGTTGTTTCAGGGGTATAAGGATAAATACAACTGTTCAAAAAAGGCACAAAGGCACAAAGAATAATCTTGAATAAATCATTTGAATTAAGTTCTTTGTGAAACTTAGTGTCTTCGTGTCTTGGTGGCAATTTCATTTTTATGCTTTAATATGCAGACTTATTTAAAAATCAAAATTAAAAGTAACTGAAGGAACAGGAGTAGAAAAGACAGATAGTTTATATCCCTTAACTGCAGTTCCCTCCTTCTGAAAAAATACAGAATAAGCGTTTTCTCTTCCCAACAAATTATAAACTGAGAATGTGAGATTTGGATGAGCAATTTTATGTGTTCTCAGATTACCGCTCACCTTTAATGAAACATCCAGTCTTGAATAATCCGGAATTCTGTATTTATTACGGTCAGAATAATTCACAATCAACAAATCACTAACACGATATGTCGATATAGGCAATGTTATCGGACGGCCGGTGCTATAAGTATAATCAGCCGAGAAGCTGAAACGGCGTGAATAAATATACTGGTAAGTAATAACCAGGTTATTTGGCCGGTCATAATTAGCAGGATACCAGCTACCTGAGTTAATAATCTCATCTCTGAAGGTACCGGTACTTTTTACAAAAGTTCTGGCATAGGTATAACCAATATTGTACTGTACCTTACCCAGAATCTTTTTAATTGAAAGTTCCATCCCATAAGCTTTCCCCTTCACATTTATCATATACTGTTCAATGTTATCAGCCATTGTAAGTGTAGAGCCTCCCTTAAAATCAGTCATGTTCTTTATCTCTTTATAATAAAATTCGGCTGAAGTTTCAAAGCTGCTTTTGAAAAGCATCTGATAAAACCCAACAGCATACTGATCGCCGACTTCCGGTTTAAGATAATAATCGCATAATTTCCAGGTGTCGGTTGGTGATATTGAAGCTGTAGTTGAAAGCAGATGAAGGTATTGTCGGGTTCTGTTATAATTGATCTTCATTGAATTTTTGTCTGAGATCCTGAAATTCAAAGATGCTCGTAACTCCGGACCTGCATATTTGGCCGGAAACTCACCAGGCCTGAAATTTATTGTGTCGGTAATAGTTGATTTGCTTTTTGAAAATAATGGACTGTATTCAAATACCGTTTGAGGACCTAATGAGATAAATGAGGACATCCTCATTCCGACATTAATGGTTAAAAATTTTGCCAGGATAAGTTTGTCTTCAATATAAACAGCTCCTTCCAATGCTTTTTCCTTCTCAATAATATTTGGGATTACCAAAGATGAGTCACCAGCAGGGCGATAGCTTCCCGGCAAAACTCCATATTTGCTGACGTCAACACCAAAATTGATTTTATTACTACCCAGCGACCAGTTAAAATCTGCCTTGAGCTGAGTACTGTTAATTTTATGCGACAATAGATAAGCTTCTGCTGGTACCGCCTGATTTAAAATATCATATTTATAAAAGCTGTTACTTAGTGAAAGAGCAGAAGAAAACCTACTGTTATATAAGTGCTGCCATCTTAAAGCCAGGATATTGTTATCATAATTATATTCTGTATTCAGATTGAACCGGATATAGTCGTGACTTAAATAACCTGATACATCAAGCGTGTTATTTTTATTTAAGTTATATGTCACTTTACCGTTCAGATCATAGAACGATGGCACATAATTGTTAAGCTCCTTATTCTTACTAACTCTTGATATCCAGTTTGCATAAGTTGTCCTGGCGGTGATTAGATAACTTAAAGTATCTTTTATAATCGGACCCTCAGCAACAACGTGAGCAGCTACCGGGCTAATTCCTGCATTCCCTGCAAATTGTTTATTATTACCATCTTTTGATTCTATATCCAGTACCGATGAAATTCTCCCTCCAAACCGGGCCGGAATTCCTCCTTTGTATAATGTTACGTCTTTTATTATATCGGAATTGACTGCTGAAAAGAATCCAAAGAGATGAGAGGAGTTGTATATGGGGGCTCCATACAGAAGAATCAGGTTTTGATCAGCTGAGCCACCTCTGACATTGAAACCGGCCGATCCTTCTCCAACAGATTGTACCCCGGGAAGAAGAATGATACTCTTCATAATATCTGCCTCGCCCAATGATGTTGGCAATAACTTAAATGATTTGATATTTATTTTTTCTACTCCAACTTCAGGTCGCTCGAGCACTATATTCTTCTGAGCGGAAATGATTACCTCATTTAAATTTCTTAAAGATCTGGTCATATCAATATTCAGTTCACCTGAACCATAAAGATTCAGATTTATCATCTTTTCCTGAAGTCCGATAAATGAAAATCGTATTTCGTGAAGTCCGCGTGGCAGAGTCAAACTATAAAATCCATTTGCATTAGTAAGTGCACCCAATGAAAGATCCTTAACAAAAACCGTTACTCCCGGTTCCCTGTTGCCTGTTTCCATGTTTCTTACATATCCTGATACTGTTACCTTCCCGGATCTGTTTCTTTCATTATGGTTTCCTATTTCAACAAATGAGTTATCTCCTTGTTTCTGATCATTATTCTCTCCAATTTTATAAGTTGTGGAATTAATTACTTTACTATTTACAACCGGAGCATTAGAATCAAAAACATCAAAATCCATGGTAATAACCACATTATGGGAGTCATCAATAAAATAATAAAGATCATTATTCCTGAAAAGGTTATCCAATATGCACAACAACGATTTGCATCCGGAATAGTCAGCCAGTTTCAGATCTTTCACCCATTCATCTTTGTACAGAAATCTGATATCAAACTGGTTTTCAGCCTTCAAAGCAAATTCCATGAATGACATTCCATTGTAATCCCAGGTAATAGGATATTTTTCCTGCGCCCTTAATAAGGTTGAGGTTAAGGTTAAGGTTAAGGTTAAGGTTAAGGCTAAGGTTGAGGCTAAGGTTGAGATTTTCACTTTCATAAGAGATTAATCTAAAGACCTTTATTATCATAGTACCTTATTAGAGGAATAAAGCTTTCAGGATTGTCCCGGGAAATTTTCAATCTATTCTTCTTTAGAAATTCTTTTACCTGAGTTTTGTCTGTTTTCAATGCTTTGTATAAATCATTAACAGAACCTATCAGACTTACTATGCCATCTTTAACAAGAAATATTCTTTTGGTCTGCAGGAAATCCCCATCACTTTGATCTGTGATATCAGGTGAAATTACTTTTATATATTTGATGAAGAGAGTCGATTTTTGCTGATAAACTACGTTGATATAACCTTTAAAACCTTCAACTTTGCTCAGCGTATCACGGATTTGAATAAATTTAAATACCTTATTTTCAAAGCTGAGAGTAAAACTGTCAACCATTTCCTTATTAAGCTGAAGAATCTCCTCCCGATTTACAGGAATAGTTATTTCATCCGAAAAAATATCATATCTGATCGTCAGATTTTTGTAAGTTTTAACATTACCAGAGACTGTTGCCGGTAAAAAATAATTTGCAAAGAGATACGGATCTCCATTTATTCTGCGATGTTTGTTTGTCCAAACTTTCCCGTTATAAAGATCCTGATTTTTCTTCAGAGTATCCTGTTGAGGTAAATTGAAAATAAATGGATTTATTTCTGGAAGCAGGGAAGCAAAAACACCTTCGTAGATAGTAAAGACAAATAAGAAAAGCAAAATGACAGTTCGGTTCATTCAATATGTTCCTAAGTATTTAAAACCCTTAAATTAATATTTTTTTAAATGAGTATCGGTTATCAATAATAATCTTTAAACAATTGATTATGGGATTCCTCGCTAACGCTCGGAATGACAGTATTTTATGTGGCATTGGTGAAAGCAGAGGCGATTCGCTGAGCGAATCGCCTCTGCTTTCACCTTATACAACAACCTCGC
>Ga0209540_10000096_pt1 | contig 114864 bp, 110 predicted proteins | sample BarGraIncu01121A_FD_184501 | JGI IMG/M metagenome (GOLD analysis project Ga0209540, IMG submission 184501) | Arctic peat soil microbial communities from Barrow, Alaska - Barrow Graham LP Incubations 011-21A (SPAdes) (version 2) | ecosystem: Environmental > Terrestrial > Soil > Wetlands > Peat... | reverse complement strand
CAGCTTCCAGATGAAAAGCGATATGGTTGTCGATGTCAATAGCTGCAAGGCCTCCAATCTCCAATCCCCATTTGGCCTGATTGGCACAACCGGACCAATACCAGTTAACACCTGGTGTTTTCTTGCCCGCCTTGCTTATATAACTTGGATCAAAGGCAATCGCAAAACGCCCACTGCCTGAGGATAGAACAAGTTCCTTATTAAATGTTAAGAAATCAAATTGTTTTTCAAATTGTTGTCTGTACCTTTGTTCTTTATGCTTGCCGTAGCGAGCCAGTTGTAAGAAGTTAATACGCCCACGGATGGATAAAAACAGTACAAAAGTTTCTAAGATGAAATCTTTTCGCCACTGGTTAATATTTGATAATTTGTCTAACATGCTAATAATAAGCTGGTTATAAGTTTTATGTTCCCTGGTAATCATAACTGTCAAAGATTGTGGTAAATCCTTTAAGCTACTGATTATCAGGGACTTAAACTAATTTTTATTCATTTATTTTATTGAAAATCAAACATTTATATTAAAGTTTAACGAACCATTGTAATAAGAGTCAGATTGTAAAAATGGCAGGCGAAATATTATCTCACAGAGAAATAAGGCGGTACAGTAAGCAGATCATGATCCCTGAGATCGGTGTCAAAGGGCAGGAAAAGCTAAAAAAAGCGAAAGTTCTTGTCATCGGCGCCGGAGGGCTTGGCTGTCCTGTACTTCAATATCTTACTGCTGCAGGAGTAGGTAAAATAGCTATTGCTGAATTTGATATGGTTGATGAGACAAATCTTCAGCGACAGGTATTATACGGGTCGGATGATGTCGGTAAACTCAAATCAATCATCGTAAAGAATCGCCTTGAACACCTTAATTCACTCCTGGAATACGAGATTTTTAATCTCCGGATTACTAGCTCCAATTCTCTGAACATTCTTAAGAATTTCGATATAATAGTAGATGCTACTGATAACTTTACCGACAGGTACATTATAAATGATTCCTGCATAATACTCAATAAACCTCTTGTACATGGAGCTATATATAAATTCGAAGGAATAATTTCCGTTTTTAATTATAAAGGTGGGCCAACTTACAGATGCTATAATCCTTCATCCCCCCAAAAAAAACATAAAAATCCAAGTCCCTCACAGGTTGGATTATTTGGGGTGCTTCCCGGGATAATAGGATCGTATATGGCAAACGAAGTAATTAAAATAATAACAGAAACAGGAGATATTCTTAGTGGCAAGGTTTTGTTAATTAACATATTCAATAATACCAGCCAGACTTTCACAGTTAAGAATAACTCTGAGAATCACAATATTAAAGAGTTAGGCGATTTATTCAAATGAATTAACTTTGCTCCCCCCTACATTCAAGGGCTTATTGATTTATAATTTCTATAAATGAAACTTGTTTTAAAAATACTTAAACTATTTGCAATACTGATTATTTCAGTTTCAATTATCCTTTTCTCTGCTTCTCTTCTATTGCAGGATAGAGTTGCATTGATTCTCCTGAAATCAATAAATAAAAATATTTCAACAAAGCTTGATATTGGAAGTTTCAATCTTTCATTTTTAAGTAAATTTCCTAAGGCCTCTCTTGAATTGAAAGACGTTCTTGTTCATTCTTCCTCTGATTTTAATTCGGGAAGTTTCAAAGGAATTAATACTGATACCCTGCTTGCAGCGAAGTTTGTTTCAGTAGAGTTTAAAATAACCGACATCCTTAAAGGTATCTACAAGATAGAACGCTTGAGTGCAAGTACAGGTAAAATGAACTTATATACTGATACCACAGGCAGTGTTAACTATGATATCTCCGTAAAAAACTCAAACTCTTCAGGTGATGATTTCTCAATAGATCTGGCGAGAATTAACCTGACTGATCTGCAAGGTTATTATAACAACCTTGCTACTACGCTGATCATAAAGGGGCTTGTAAAAGAAGGGAAGCTGAAAAGCAGGATATCAGGAGATGAAATTGATTTTACCGCACAGGCTGATCTGCAGATAACCACTTTTCAGCTTTTTAATACCAAAATTAGAAACCCGGTTTCTGCAGTGCTGGAAATTACCCTTCATGACACCAAAAGCGGCATCCTTATCAAAAAAGGATCAATGAAGGTCGATAATTACGACTTCGGGCTAAGTGGCCTTATTTCATCCGAAAACATGCTTGACCTTAACGTTTCCGGACATAATATAGATATCGCAAAAATCAAAAATTACCTCCCGGAAAAATATCTTCGCCTTGTTTCTGGATACCATCCTTCTGGTGTATTGGTTCTTGAGAGCAGAATCAAGGGACTTTTAACCAGAATTTCTAATCCAAATATTGAAATTAACTTCCTCCTTAAGAATGGGCATATCGTTTACGGAAATTCTGATTTATCAATTAATAATCTGTCTTTTAATGGGAATTTTTCTAATGGGACAAAAAACCGTCCGGAAACAAGTTCTCTGATAATTAAAGATATTAAAGCAAAACTTGGTTCCGCTGATTATTCAGGAGATGTTAAGTTGAACAATTTTGAGCATCCAGTTATTGCCCTGGTGCTGAAAGGGAAGGTTTTCCCGGTAGAGTTAAAGGAATTTTTCAATCTGCAGGATATTTCAACAGCATCCGGATCAGTCGATCTTGACCTGAGTATTGCCGGAACATATGACCCAAAAAAGAAATATTCACTGACAGATATTGCTGAGATGAACCCGGAGGCAGTTCTGGATTTTAATTCCTTCTCCCTTGGCCTTAATAAGGACAAATATTTGGTAACCCGGGTAAATGGAACGTTGTCTGTTTCAAACTCCATCAGGGCAAAAAAACTCCAGTTAAACTACAAGGAACAGAAAATAAAGATAGATGGGGAATTTAAAAATTTGCCCAAGTGGCTATCCGGGGATCCTGTTCAGTTGATTGCCTCTGCCGATGTTTCATTTGACAGATTAATTCCTGAAGTATTTATTTCGGACTTTTCGTCTTCAGATACAATATCTCATAAGCATAGAGCATTTACCTTACCTGATGATATGATTCTGGATATTAATTTTAAAATTGACAGTCTGAATTATAAAACATACTCTTCATCAAATATTGCTGGCATCCTGAATTACAAGCCAGGGATATTAACCTTTAAGTCTTTCAATATGGAATCATTGGAGGGAATGATCTCAGGTAATGGTTTCATCGTTCAAAGCAGGAATAAAGCATTTGTTGCAAAAGGCAATCTTAATGTCAATGATATTGATGTAAAGAATGCCTTCACAACATTTCATAATTTCGGACAGAATTTCATAAAAGCTGAAAACTTAAAAGGAACTCTATCCGGCTCATTTTCAGCTATTGTTCCAATGGACTCTATGCTAATCCCTCAGATAAGATCAATTACTGCAGAAGGAAAATATATCCTTTCGAAAGGGTCGCTCATCAATTTTGATCCTGTAAAGCAGCTTTCTTCGTTCATTGAGCTTTCAGAACTGGAAAATATAAGTTTCGAAACATTGGTTAATGATTTTTTTATCAAAAACAATTATCTGTATACCCCTCAGATGGATGTCAAATCATCTGCTGCAGATCTCTCAATAAATGGCAAGCATAGTTTTGATAATGATTATGAATATCATGTTAAAATGTTACTGTCTGAAATTCTGAGTAAAAAAAGACGGAAAAACAAAAGTCCTGTGACCGAATTCGGGGTAGTTGAAGATGACGGATTGGGTCGTACTTCGCTTCTTTTGAAAATTGTGGGTAAAGGTGAGAACATTAAAGTAGGATACGACATTAAAGCTGCAGGCAATCAGGTGAAGAACAACATAAAAGCAGAAAGACAAACACTTAAAACTATTCTTAATCAGGAATATGGATGGTTCAAAAACGATTCAGTTCCAAAACAGAACCCGGTTGAGAAGAAATCCCGTTTCAGGATAAGCTGGGACGGGACGGATAGTACAAAAACAACACCTGACTTACCCGTTGTAAAAAAAGAGAATACTGTGAAGAATCTCTTTAAAAAGAAATAACTTGAGAATTAATTAGTACCCGCATATTGTTTAATTTTCGTCATAAAAATCTCTGGAAGCTCTTTCTGCTTCTTTTTGCGGTCTTCATCGGCATGGGATCACTCATTTACACAGGCAACCTTGTTGCCAGATTGAAGATTGAGGAAAGGAAAAATGTCGGATTATGGGCTGAAGCCACTAGATTGATTTCCCTTTCTGATACAACTCAGAATGTTGATTTTCTATTTTCAATAATTGATAATAATAAGACCATCCCTGTTATACTTACTGATGAATCCGATAGTATAATTTCTGCAGTCAATTTCAAAAATGAAAAAATTAAAGACCCTATATATCTAAAGAATCAACTTAAAAAGATTAAAGAGAAAAATGAACCAATTGTTGTAAATCTTGAAAATGGCCATTTTAATCGTATCTACTACAAAGACAGTATTATCCTTACAATGTTGATTTACTACCCATACATTCAGCTCGGAATAATAATACTCTTTATCCTTGTTTCATACCTTGCTTTCAGTACTTCACGAAAAGCCGAACAAAATCAGGTATGGGTTGGTATGTCAAAAGAAACGGCTCATCAGCTTGGCACGCCAACTTCTTCTCTTGCAGGCTGGATTGAAATAATGCAGCAGAAATATCCTGAAATTTCAATTACAAAAGAACTTGCCCGAGATGTGGAACGACTTGAAAAAGTAACTGAGAGATTTTCAAGAATCGGGTCAAAACCGGCCCTGACGAATGAAGATATCGTCGCAATAATTTCACGCACTATTGATTATCTGAAATCAAGGACCTCATCCAAAGTAAGGTTTATTGATGACTACAATAAAAATCTTGAGGTTTTTATTCCTTTAAACACGGCCCTCTTTGAATGGGTAATTGAGAATGTGTCGAAAAATGCAATTGATGCAATGGAAGGAAGCGGGGAGATCACTTTCCGCATTACCGATACCGGGAAAAGTGCTGTAATAGATATTTCTGATACCGGAAAAGGAATTCCAAAATCAGCATTTAAGAAAATTTTTACTCCTGGTTTTACTACCAAACAAAGAGGGTGGGGCCTTGGTCTCTCACTGGCAAAGCGGATAGTTGAAGAGTATCATAACGGACATATTTTTGTGCGTAATTCAGAGGTGGGAAAAGGATCGTGTATCAGGATCATTATGAACAGGAATAAAATCTAATTGCTATATTTGCAGCCCTTTATGAAACGAAAAGATATTGAGATAATGGCTCCTGCAGGGTCGTATGAATCGCTTATGGCAGCGATTCAGAGCGGTGCTGACTCCGTTTACTTCGGAGCAGAGCAGCTCAATATGAGAGCTGCCTCATCAAATAATTTCACTCTTGACGATCTTCAAAAAATCGTTTCAATCTGCAAGAAAAACGGCCTTAAAAGCTATCTTACTGTTAATGTCATTGTCTATGATCATGAAATAGAACAAATGCACCGCATTATTGATGCAGCAGTTGAAAGTGGAATAACTGCGGTTATTGCTTCGGATCTTTCAGTAATAAATTATGCTTTTTCTTCAGGAATTGAGGTTCATCTTTCAACACAACTTAATATTACAAATATTGAATCTTTAAAGTTCTATTCTCAATGGGCTGATGTTGCCGTATTGGCCCGGGAATTAAATCTTTCCCAGGTCACTCATATTTATAACCTCATTAGGGAACAGAATATAAAAGGTCCTAAGGGAGAGCTAATTAAGATTGAGATGTTTGTACATGGTGCATTATGCATGGCTGTCTCGGGGAAGTGTTATTTAAGTCTTCATGAAAACAACAAATCAGCTAACAGGGGTGAATGTTATCAAACCTGTCGGAAATCCTATTTCGTCACGGGTAAAGAGTCGGGTTATGAACTTGAGATTGACAATGAATATATTATGTCTCCCAAAGATCTCTGTACGATTGGGTTTCTGGATAAACTAATTGAGGCAGGTGTAAGAGTTCTGAAAATAGAGGGAAGAGCCCGATCTGCCGAATATGTAAAGGAAGTTACTTCATGTTATAACGAGGCTGTAACATCTATTGAAGATGGAACATATAACAAAGAAAAATCAGATCTTTGGAGAGAAAGGCTTGCAACTGTTTTTAACAGAGGGTTCTGGGATGGATATTATCTGGGGCAGAAGATGGGGGAATGGAATACAAACTATGGTTCAAGTGCCACAAAAAGAAAACTTTACATAGGAAAGATTACTAACTATTTTACAAAACTTAATGTTGCTGAAATTAAGCTTGAAAATGGCGAGATGAAGAAGGGCGATACGATAATTATAACCGGACCTACTACCGGAGTTATTGAATTTGTCGTAGACGAAATACGTGTTGACCTTAATGTTACGGAGAAAGCCCTGAAAGGAGAACTATGTTCAATTAAATCTCCCGATTACCTGAGGAGATCCGATAAGGTTTATAAATTAGTTGATTCTAAAGATGTTAAAAATCAATAACTGCTAATGGTTACCACTCTAGCTTATCTGCTGCATCCAGAATTTTCAAAGCATTAGATTCAATATCATCAGAAGTTGTCTCAACATAGATAAGATTTTTTTGCGTTTTCCTCTTTAAACCAAAAAGATATGCCTTATCATAATAGTACAATGTTATTTGGATAGCCCTGGCAAAATCTCCTGCCTCTACAGCATTGATTGCATCCTGGGTATTATTTCCGCCAAGGCGCTTACTTATTTTCAAAATGCTTGTTTTAAGAGATTCGGCAGAGTAAGTTGAGTATTCTTTTATGAGTCTGGGTAATCTGGTTTTAACATCCATTATAAGAACAATTACCGGAGAGTTCTGCATATTTGAATAAAATCCATCCGGCATAAAAACAGAACCAATATTCCTGCTTTCATCTTCAACCCAGCAAGGAAGATCGCTTCCTATCAGTTTCAATTCATTAAATAATAAATTCGCAAATTGTTCGGTTGAGGGCTGAGGCGGTTGACCAAGAGACCCGAAAGCAGATCCTTTATGATTTGCAATGCCCTCGAGGTCAATAACTTTTTGGCCGTGATCTTTAAGATATTTGAGAATATGGGTTTTACTACTTCCTGTCATTCCCCCAAGGACAATCAATTTTCTTTTTTCCGAAATCCTCTCAAGAATATAGTGCCGGTATGATTTATATCCTCCGTCGAGCACTTCCGTTTCAATCCCCCCCTGGGAAAAGAGCCACGCCATTGCTTCTGATCTCATCCCACCCCTCCAGCAATGAACCAGAAGCTTGTCGTTTTTTGCAATAGAAATAGCTTGTTCCAGTTTAAAATACATAGATGGACCAGTTTGTTTCAATCCTTCTATAATTGCTGGAATTCGCCCTTCTTTTTTATATTTTGTTCCAACAGCAGCTCTTTCAATATCATTAAATAAAGGAATATTAATAGCTCCGGGAATATGTCCGAATTTAAATTCAGATGGAGATCTAACATCAATCAGAGGAATACTTTCTGCAAGTTCAAGAAACTTTATGACATTAATTTTCTGTAAAGACATGATAAATTTATGATTCCTGAAACAATTGAAAAAAACGGGAACTTCCAGGGGAATATTTTTAGAAATATCTGGCAAAGAGCTTTTTAAGGTCTTCCATTTTGACAGGTTTAGAAATAAAATCCTTAATCCCCGACAATTCTGCTTTTCTTTTTGTCTCAGGCATGTTATCTGCAGTAAAGGCTACAATTAAAATAGATTTGTCAATCTCCAGAATTTTTTGAGAAGCCTCAAATCCATCCATCTCAGGCATAATAAGGTCCATTAGTATAAGATCATATTTGTTGCTTTTTGTCAGAAGGTACCCAGAATAACCGTCGTTAGCAAGATCAAATGAATAGCCTAAAGTTCTTAGCATTGTTCCGATAACTTTCTGATTCATTTTGTTATCCTCAACAACTAATATTTTAATCTCGTTTCGCTCCCAGGCTATATCAACCGGCAACGTAGCACTCTCTAAATTAGGGAAACTCTCTTTAATAATACTTATGAGTTCGCTTATATCAAATGGCTTTACCAGATAATGATCAATTCCCAGAGTAATACATTTCAGGTAATTTCCCTTTTTATCATTTTTACTAATCACCAGAAAGATAAAGCTGGAGACAAGGTTCTTTTCCGAAAGTGTTCTTGCCGCTTCAAATCCGTCAAATTCCTCATCATCAAAAATTACAACAAAGTTATACCTGCCCTCAGGATAATTCAAGTTTGCTTTAATCTGATTTACTGTCGATTTCTGAAAAGTTGTAATAGAAATTGTGAGTCCAAGTTTGTGCAAAGCACCTAATACCTCCTCGTCGCGGTTTTGATTTCCGGTAATAACCATTGTTTTGATCTTCTCATAAGAAGTAATGGTATCGAGGGAAATATCTTTTATTGGTTTGCTGCTTGAATAAGTAAGTATTGTAAATGACACTTTTGTTCCAGTATCGCCTGAGATGCCAGACGGACTTTCTGCAACCAGCTCTCCCCCCATTAACTCAACTAATTGCTTTGAAATAATTGTACCAAACCCTGAATCATCGCTTGTCGAGCCAGCCTTTGTCTCAATATTTACAAAATCGCCAAAGATTTTTTTCAGACTGGCCTTGTCAAAGCTAGTTCCCGTGTCGAGTATATCAAAACCAAGAGTAATAATCCCGTTCCTGTTGCTTTTGACTACGCATTTAAGTTGAATTTCACCTTTTTCTGTATTTCTGATAGAATTATTTAAAAGATTAGTTAAGACTTGTCTTAACCTGAACGGGTCTCCAATAATTCTTTCCGGAACTGTTTCGTCAATCATACAAGTCATACTCAGATTGTTGGAAGTAACATGAGTCTTTGCCAGATCAGTACAATAATTAATCTCTTCTCTCAGATTAAAAGGGATCTCATCCAGGATCATTCTCCCTGATTCAATTCTTGAAAAATCGAGAATATCGGTGATGATACTTAACAGTACTTCGGTTGACCGGTGAAGCAAGCTTACAATTTCACTTATTTCAGGTGAAAGGCTGAATTTATTTAAAACGTCTGTCATCCCGATAATACCATTTAAAGGAGTTCTGATTTCAAAACTCATTCTTGCAAGAAACTCCGATTTGGCAACGTTGGCTTTAGCTTCCTGCTTTCTTGCTGATTCAAGCATTGTAACATCAATCAATATCTCCATTGTTGCTTCTTCACCCATGAATTGCACAGGAATACTGTTTCTGTAAAGAACAATTTCTCCGATTTCCTTCTTGATTATTACAAACTGGTCGGGATTAAAAGTACCTCCAAGATTCTTAGAAAAATAATCGCTGTCGTCTGGCAATGAGGTCTCCGGGAAGATCTTACCTGTCATCTCTTCTTCCCCCAAATATGAATATTGACTGGCTGCTACTTTATTAGCCTTAATTATTTCCCTGTTTTTATTATGAATTATCACCCCTACAGGCATTTCTTCAATCAGAGTGAAAAGCATTTTTTCAGACGTCTTCAAACGATTCATTTCCGATTTTTGAGATTTAAAATACCGGAAGAAAATAAATATTATGATTTGGATAAGAAACAAGGTTCCCACAACAATAAACACTGAATTCCGGATAATGTATTTTTGAAAAAAACCGGTAGGTGCTGAAAAAACCAGTCCAAGGCCTCTCTGAAGAAGTTGGGTGGAATAATAAGATGAAATTATTTCTTCCTTATTTCCGTCAGAAATAGATTCATGTATAAAATGATCAACTGAACCATCGTCAATGCCTCGACTGATCTTGTCAATATTAGAGTAAGTAAGCTTTCTAATATTATTATCGTAAATAATTTCTCCCGAATCGCTGACTACCCATTGCCATTGATATTCCTTCAGGTTAAATACAGTGAAAATTTCTTTGAAATACTTCTGATAGTCAACAGTGACAACTATATTGCCGAATAGTTCATTTTTCTTATTGTAAACAGGAAGATAGTAATCAAATTTCCGGTTTTCCTGAACCAGTTTTTCCATATCAACCATTGACGGTTGAGCATTAAGGACAAATGGTTGCTCAAGCCAGTCCCCTGTTTTGTCACTTTTGTCATTATCCCTTTTTAATGTGAATTCATTCTTCCTATCGTCAAAAAATTTTATGCTGGTAACAAAATCATTATACTTTGAAAAGAACAGCTTCATTTTTTCTTTTACTCTGTTCTGATTATCATTTGCTCTGTACTGATTATCGGGGTTTGCAAAAAACAGGGTGGGATCTTCGTTAAAAAATATCTGATTCAAATCGCTTGGGAAGTCGTTATTAATAGCATCCACAGAAAGTCCTACAATCTGTACCTGCCGGTCAAGAAGTTCAATAATATAATTTATCTGTTTGTTATACAAACTATTATAATAGAAATAATTTATTATAAGGATTAGTACAAATGCGGAATAAGTTATAATAAGAATTCTTTTCATTTGTGAAAAATGTTTATCTGCAAAGGAATATAAAGATAATCTTTAATACAATATTTTTAAATTACCGGTACTTATCATTATCTCCATCCAGTATATTAAGATAACTTTTATACCGGAGAAAGTCAATCCCTCCGGTTTCGACAGCCTTTCTAACAGCGCAACCCGGTTCATCAAGATGGAGGCAATTATTAAATCTGCAATCTTTTGATATTTTGAATATTTCACGAAAAAAATGGTATATCTCATTTTTTTTCATGTCGACTACTCCAAACCCACGTATTCCAGGAGTATCTATTATAAATCCGCCAAAAGGCATCTTATGCATTTCCGGGAAAGTTGTAATATGTTTCCCCTGTTTATGATAATCTGAGATTTCTGCAGTTTTAAGATTAAGAGCAGGATTAAATGAGTTGAGCAAAGTTGTTTTTCCAACTCCTGAGTTACCTGAGATAAGGCTGACCTTATCTTTCATCAACTCCTTAAGTGTTTCAAGATTAGTTTGGTTTTTCAGAGATAGCCTGAAACATTCATACCCAATTTTGGTGTACATTGCCTCGAGATATTTCATTTTTGCAATATCGTCCTCTTTATACAGATCTGTTTTATTAATAATAATTTTAGCAGGGACTCTGTATGCTTCAGCTGTAATTAGAAACCTGTCAATAAATTCTACAGGTGTCTCCGGAAGTATAATCGTAATCATTAGAAAAACCTGATCAATATTCGCAGCAATTATCTGTGAATGCTTTGACAGGTTTGTTGCTTTGCGCAAGATGTAATTTCTTCGATCAACTATTTCAGTAATAATTCCTGAATTATTTTTATGGTCTATTTCAAATAAGACAGTATCTCCTACAGCGATTGGGTTTGTTATGCGCAATTCTCTGATACGGAGTTTTCCCTTTACTGAGCAATCAATAATATTTCCTCCCTCAAGAAGAACCTTGTAACTGCTTCCGGTAGATTTTAAAACGACACCCCTTTCCAAGTGAAATATTTTTTCAACAAATGTAAATATTCCTTTGGAATATATTAAAACACGTAGAGACGTCCAAATTGGTCTTCTCTACATAGATATGATTAATTTTTATCTGTCTTTTAATTATCTGAAGCCATCAGAAGGAATGGTTTCATCTCAAAACTGTGATAATAAGGTCTTAATCTTTCAGTATTATAATCTGAGAGTTTCACGATTTTTTTGGATGATGTAACCACATCAATAGGCAGGTTATCATATCTTCCATTCTTCAGGACCACAATTCTTCCATGAACGCCTTTGAGGATCAGATCCAGAGCCAGGTTTCCATAAGCCATAGGGACAATTGAATCCAAAGCATCAGGATCTCCTCCACGTACCATATAACCAAGTTTCTGGTAAATAACATTTATTACTTTCCCATGATTATACTTTGGTGAAAGTTCTTTAAGTTTTGCGGAAACCATTTCGCCTATACCTCCAAGTTTAGCATGCCCATAAGCATCCTTTTCACTGTCAGAAAAGATCATCTCTCCTCCTTTAAACATTGCTCCCTCAGATATCAAAACAACAGAATATTTACTTGGGTTATGATTTCTGTCTTCAACTAAAAGTTTTGCCAGTTGATCGATTTCAAATTCATATTCAGGTATTACACACCGGTTAGCTGCACCCGCAAGGGTAGGCAGCATCGCTGTAAAACCGGCATATCTTCCGAAAACCTCAAGAACTAAAAGCCTCTCATGCGATCCTGCAGAAGTTCTTAGACTATTTGTCATTTGAATGGTTCTTGAGACGCAGGTACTGAAACCAATACAATAATCCGTTCCGGGAACATCATTATCCATTGTCTTGGGAATTGCAACAACATTTACCCCTTTTTTGTATAGATGAACACCATAACTAAGTGTATCATCTCCACCTATTGGAATAAGATAATCAACTCCAAGCCATTCAAGATTCTTGATAATTTCAGGAGTAATATCATTATATTCAGCATTATAAGTGCTTTGTAGATGTTCAGGAACGCTTTCCTTTGACATATAGCTCGGACGAGTTCTGGAAGTATGTAAAAAGGTCCCTCCGGTACGTCCGGCCTTATTAACTATATCATCAGTAAGGATCTGAAAATTATTTGAGTTGTCCGCTTTTGCATCTCTCATTAGTTCTGAGATGCCAGCCCAACCCCTTCGCAGTCCAATTACTTTGTACCCTTCCCGGTTTGCACGGATTGTTACAGCCCGGATGGCGGGGTTAAGTCCCGGTACATCTCCACCTCCGGTAAGAATAGCTATTGTGCCCTTCATTGTTTTTAGGTTTGCCATGATCTTTTGTTTTTTATTTGATTCCATTATTAGTAAATTTAAGACCTCTAAAGTAAAACTTTTTAATATTATTCCAAAAAACCGGTTATGGCTGAACCCCTATCCCGAACTTGAGGTCTGTTTAAAAAATATTCTGGTTAGATAAAGAATAAAACCCTATGAGGGAAAAGAGGTTATCCTCTCTTAGATATTATTTCTAGTTTATTGATATCGACAATTTCAATTGTCTTTCCAAAGACTCTGATTATTGCCTCTTTTTTGAAATCGGACAATGTCCTGATTACATTTGCTGTACTCATGCCAATATAGTCTGCAATCTCTTTCCTGGAAACAGGTAGGTCAAAGACTCTCGAAACATAGATCTCTTTTGAAAAATACAGAAGTACATAAGCTACCCTTCCAACCAGATTCTTTTGTCTGATATCAAGTGTCTGGCTTATTATCTTATCATTGATCATTGATATCTTGGTAAGAAGCCCCATGGCAAATCCTCCATTCTTTAAAAAGAGTTCTTTAATAAAATCCAATTTTACCAAACATACCACAGAATCTTCCAGAGCTGAAACAGAGTACTGATATTTTTCCTCAGAAAAAATGCTCATGTTACTTACAAACTCGAATGGTCTGGTAATAGTTATTACCTGCTCTTCACCTGTTGCTGTTCGTCTGTAAAGTTTAACAAGCCCGGTTTTCAGATACTTGAAATTTATTATTTTCTCTCCTTCGTGATTTATTATCTCCCCCTTGCGAAAAAATTGTTCTTCTTTATTACTGCATAATTCCTCAATTGCTGTATCATCAAGATATGCAAATACAACATCACGGAAATCACAATTTGCGCAGACACAAGGATTTTTCTTTTCGTTCACGCTGTTAAGTTTTTCACAAAATTATTAAAATCCTGCTCATATTGTCAATTTTCGACTAGTTTTATCTTCTGATTCAACTCTATTGTTTTAATTTTATGGAGGTTTTTCGTTCTTTTCAGAAGTTATGATTTACAAAACTGATTACCATATTCATTCAACCTTCAGCGATGGACGTTCCGGTCCGGAGGACTATATTGCTCCTGCAATAAAAGCGGGGCTTACTGAGATCGGCTTTTCCGAACATTTAACACTTTTCAAAGAACCGGAGCCCTGGAATATGAACCAGGTCAACATTTATGACTATATAAATCACATAGAAGATCTTCGCAATAATACGAAGAATTTAAAAATTAGAACAGGTCTGGAAGTTGATTTTTTTGCCGGAAAAGAAAAAGAAATCAGTGCTTTTCTCCGGCCGCTTCCTCTTGATTATATTATTGGTTCAGTTCATTATCTTGGTGAAAAAACTGTTGATCTTGGGCCTGAATTTTACGAGGGGAAAAACATCGACAGACTTTTTGAATCATATTTTGATTCCGTTTGTATTGCTGCAGCTTCAGGGCTTTTTGATATAATAGGTCATTGCGATCTGATAAGAATTTATGGTTATAAACCCGCCTCTGATCAGGAGCCCCATTACAGAAAGCTTGCCAAAACAATGAAATTACACAATGTTGCATTTGAAGTTAATACAAATGGAAGAAACAGACCTCTTGCCGATTTTTATCCTGACCGGAAGTTTCTTCATATTTTTAGGGAAGAAAATGTTCCGGTCTGTGTTAATTCAGATGCTCATATGCCTTCCCGGGTTGGACAATATTTCGAGGAAGCTTATGAATTGCTCAGATACATAGGGTTCACCGAAATGGCAGTTTTCAACAAAAGAATACGACAAATGATTCCGTTTTAATCTCTTTGGCATAACTTTATACGTGTAAAATGTACACTATATTAAAACACAGATTCTTATGAAGAAGACTATTGGGATAATTGTGCTTTCCTGTTTAACCCTGCTTGCAGTAAACAGCTGTTCTTCCCCTGAGAAAAGCTATATTAAATCAGGAGGTTCAGACGTTGTGTCTTTCAGGGTTTTGCCATTTGAACTAACTAATATTAAGTTGCTCGACGGACCATTCCTCCATGCTACTGAACTTAATATAAATACACTTCTCAAATACGAACCTGACAGGTTGTTGTCAAAATTCTATTCTGAAGCCGGATTGAAACCCAGGGCCGATCACTATCTGGGATGGGAAGATGAAACAATTGCAGGACACAGTCTTGGGCATTATCTGAGTGCCTGCTCAATGATGTATCAAACTACGGGAGATAAACGATTCCTTGAAAGAGTTAATTACATTGTTAATGAACTTAAATATCTTCAGGATAAAGACGGGAATGGTTATTTCGGAGCATTTCCAAATGGTAAAAAAATACTCGAGAATGAAGTAGGTAAAGGAGACATCAGGTCACAGGGATTTGATCTCAATGGAATATGGGTTCCTTTCTACACGCAACACAAAATTATGGCAGGATTGAGAGATGCCTATCGTCTGTGCGGAAATACTACGGCTCTGGCTGTTGAAAAGCGCTTTGCCGACTGGCTGGATGGAATTGTCACTCCTCTGAATGATGAACAGGTCCAGAAGATGCTGCGCTGCGAACACGGGGGAATAAGTGAAACCCTGGCCGATTTATATGCAGATACAAAAAATGAAAAATACCTTCTGATCTCCAAAATTTTTTATCAAAAGGCAATCCTCGATCCGCTGAAGGAGGGCAAAGATGTCCTTCCCGGAAAACATTGCAATACAAATATCCCAAAACTTATTGCATTATCAAGGATCTATGAACTAACAGGAGACACTTCTGACAGGAAAGCGGCAGAATTCTTTTGGCAGACAGTTGTCAATCACCACTCGTATGTGACCGGAGGAAACGGTAATAATGAATATTTCGGGCCTGCTGATAAACTTAGAAACAGTCTGGGTGAAGGGACAACAGAATCGTGTAATGTCTATAATATGCTTAAACTTACTGAACATCTGTTTGAATGGGAGCCTTCTGCCAAGGTTGCGGATTTTTATGAAAGAGCACTCTTTAACCATATCCTTTCAACACAAAATCCTGAAAACGGAAGAGTCACTTATAATCTTTCACTCGACATGGGAGGATTTAAAGACTTTCAGGATCCCTTCTCATTAACCTGCTGCGTGGGGACAGGCATGGAGAACCATTCAAAATATGGAAAGAATATTTATTATCACAATAATAATGAGCTATTTACCTTTCAATATATTGCTTCTGAGCTGACATGGAAGGAAAAAGGGATCATCCTTACGCAAAAAACCAAATTTCCGGAAGAGCAAGGCTCACATTTTGAATTTATATGTGAAAAACCAGTAAAGCTTATACTTCAGATACGATATCCTGAATGGGCAAAAAATGGTATCGAAATTAAAGTAAATGGCAGCCCCAGACGAGTTAATCAGAAGCCGGGCAGTTTTATAGCCATTGACAGGACATGGAAATCCGGAGATATAGCAGAGGTAAAATTCCCCTTTTCATTGAGACTTGAAAATATGCCGGACGACAGCAACAGGGTCGCTTTAATGTATGGTCCGCTTGTAATGGCCGGTGATCTTGGTCCCCTTGCTGACTCTGCTTCCAGAGACGCGATGTATGTTCCGGTACTGATGACCGAAAACAGAAATCCATCTACCTGGACAAAACCTGTTGAGAGTAAGACAAATACTTTTATTACGGTAAAAACCGGAAGGCCTCGTGATATAGAGTTCAAACCATTTTACACAATTTATAACCGGAGATATTCAATTTACTGGGATCTATTTAATGAAGCTTCCTGGACTGCAAAGCAGGCAGAGTATAATGCCGCACTTGAAACTCTTAAAAAAATAAAGGAAGCTCAAATTGATTTTGTACAACCCGGGGAAATGCAGCCGGAGAGAAATCATAATTTCAAAGGTGAAAAAACTTCTATGGGCTCATTTAAGGAAAGAGCAAACCGTGAGTCGAGAAGCGGATGGTTCTCTTTTGATCTTAAAGTTAAACCTGATTTAGCAAATGCATTGGTTGTCGATTACTGGGGAGGATTTCCGGGAGCCAAAATGTTTGATATCCTTGTAAACAACAAAATAATTGCCACAGAGAATATCTCCGGAAAAAAGGAAGGTCAGTTCATAAGCATTCAGTACGATATTCCCCAAGAGATCTCTAAAGGAAAGGCAAAGGTCACTGTCAAATTCCAGGCACATGCCTCAAATATGGCAGGACCGGTTTTCGGAATCAGAACTATAAGAAAATAAAGGGGAAAATTATAACTGTCAATCAGGCAAATATATGCTCAATAAATATTTTTAAGCCGATTGCGATTAAAATTAACCCTCCGATAATTTCGACTTTGTTTCCAAGTCGTTCTCCGGCCGATTTCCCGATTCTTATTGCGGTCATTGAAGCAAGAAAAGTCACAAATCCAATAAGGATTCCTGATTCCCAGATCTTTACATCCAAGAGTGCAAAGCTGATTCCTACAGCAAAAGCGTCAATACTTGTTCCCAGTGCAATCGTAAAAAGAACAATTGTACGACTGAAATCCTTTGCTTCTTCATTACCTATCTTTTTTCGACCCTCAATTATCATCTTAATGCCCAGAAAAGAGAGCAATCCTAATGCAATCCAATGATCTGTTGCCTTTAGGGCCCCTGAAATTCTAGAACCAAGAAAATACCCTGCAACCGTCAGCCCGCCCTGAAATATTGCAAGAACAATAGCGATCCTGGAAGCCTGTCTGAAAAGGATTGTGCTCCTGATAACTCCATATGAAAAAGAAACTGCAAATGTATCGAAAGATAGCCCAAGAGCTATGGCTAAGATTGTGAAGTAGTCCATTAAGTAATTCTAAGTTGGGCAAATATAATATAAATCACCATTGAATAGTTTTTGATCCTGATTGTATATATTTGAACGTCATTAAATTTGTTGCAATGCGAGCTGTAATTCAGAGGGTAAGCCGGGCTTCTGTGAAAACAGACAACAAAATCAAATCGGAAATTTCAACTGGTTTACTTGTTCTTATCGGTATCGAAGAATCTGATAATGATACTGATATTGAATGGCTATGCACTAAGATAGTTCAGTTGCGGATTTTTAATGACACCAACGGGATCATGAATCTTTCAGTTCTGGATATCGAAGGGGAAGTCCTTATTGTAAGCCAATTCACTCTTCATGCAAAAACCCGGAAAGGAAACCGGCCTTCTTATATTCGTGCTGCACATGCTGACATTGCAATTCCGTTGTATAACAGATTCTTAAGCTATCTTTCTGAGTTAATGCAAAAAGAGGTCGGATCAGGTGAGTTTGGGGCAATGATGCAGGTTGAATTAGTTAATGATGGTCCGGTAACAATAATCATTGATACTAAAGAAAAAGAATAAGTATGAATATTGATCCATATTTGCTTCTTTGGCCAGAAATGAAAAACTTGGAAATTAAAATAGTAATGAAACCAAAAAGCATTATATTGACCCCGATATTTTTTCTCTTTATGTCTTTATTCGTTTAAAACAACAGAATAAATTATGACAAAACTTTATCAAAAACTAATCAAATCATGTCCTTCGGAAACTGAAGTCAAAAAGGGCCTTAAAAAAGTGTTTTCCTCTTCACAGGAATTTCCGGATAAACATTTGCTGATGAGTCTTTTGAACATGATTGATCTTACCAGCCTTAATACAACTGACAACAAGAGCCATATCTTACATTTTACAGGAAAGGTAAATAGTTTTTCAGGCAGGTATTCGAATATACCTAATGTTGCGGCAATCTGTGTTTATCCCAATTTTGTATCGGTAGTGAAAGAAAAACTTACTGCCAAAAATATTAAAATAGCATCTGTAGCTGGTTCATTTCCTACTTCTCAGACATTCAGAAGTATAAAGGTTGCCGAAAGTAAAATGGCAATTGAAGCCGGAGCTGATGAAATTGATATTGTAATTCCTGTAGGCGCTTTTCTTGGAAATGATTTTGCACTTGTTGCTGATGAAATCAGGGAGATAAAAAAGGCTATTGGAGATAAGCAACTAAAGGTTATAATTGAATCGGGGTTATTAGGTGACTATGAAAATATTTTCAAGGCTTCAATGATAGCAATGGATGCGGGTGCTGACTTTATTAAAACATCTACGGGAAAGACACCTGTTTCTGCAACTCCTGAGGCTGCATTTATAATGTGCCATGCAATATCTGATTTCTATTCTGAAACAGGAATCAGGGTTGGATTTAAAGCTGCCGGAGGAATAGTTGATCCGATTGATGCATATAAATATTATCAGATTGTAAAGCATTGTCTGGGAGAAGATTGGCTTAATAACACTCTCTTCAGGATCGGAGCCAGCAGGCTGGCGAATAATATTCTCTCAGAGATATCAGGCTGCAGGATTGATCATTTCTGATCTATTGTATGTGTTTTATTTAGTATTGATTTTGTATTTATCATTACTTTTGTGTTTTTGAATCCGGAAGAATGATGATAAATTGTTGTCCTGACACTCTCCAAGATACTTTAACAGTAACTCAACCCGACTCATCTTCTGTTTGCCAAAGAAATATCATTGCCGACGTAACATTTTATGATTCAACCAATATTATAACGAAAATTGAATCCGGCTCTTTCAACAGATTTCCATTCATCTTCGTTGAAAAAAACAAGCAGATTAATTCAATAGCCAGGACATCTCTTGTTAAACATCTGAGGGCAGGACAAAATTTGCCTTCACAACCCCTTCATGCAGACTGGATAATAGGGATAATTCTCATTTCTGCACTTCTATATTCAATTATCAGAACAAAATCTACAAATGCATTTGCCGGGGTTACCAGGTTTTTCCTTTTCAGGGGGATAAGTGAGCCCTCTTCAAGAGAAACTACCAGTATTTTTTATTGGCATTCAACAATACTTAATTTAATATCATTTCTGATAATTGGTCTGTTTGCTTTCTGTACAGCTTTTTATTTTGATATAATACCTTCCCGAATTAATGGAATTATTTTTTGGCTGATTTCTTTCGGTTCAGTTGCCTCAGCTGTTACCTTAAGGCATATTGTTTGTGTCGTTGCGGGAAATGCCAGTGGGGAGAAGGAGATCTTCAGAGAATATCTTGTTGGTGTTTATCAATTTTACCAATTTAGTGCACTTCTGCTTTTTATAACTATAATTCTAATGTTTTATACAGTGCTTTTACCTGTTGGAGTGGGAATTATATCGGGCGGAGTTGTTCTTGGGGGAATGTACCTTATACGTGTTCTCAGACTAATGATAATATTTATAAACCGGAATATCTCAATATTCTATTTGATTTTATACCTTTGTGCCTTGGAAATTCTGCCTGTTTTGATATCAATAAAATATTTTTCAGGCCTTGTTTAGATTGGCAAGTGTTACTTTGAAAGTAAAACCTAAACTGTAAAGAGTTGAAAATAAGGAAGATTTTAGTGTCGCAGCCAGAACCGTTGAATCCGAAATCTCCATATTTCGAACTGGCAAGAAAATATAATCTAAAAGTTGAATTTAAACCCTTTAATCAGGTTGAAGGCATCTCTTCAAAAGATTTCCGTCAGCAAAAAATAAATATCCTTGACTCTTCAGCGGTAATTTTTACAAGCAAAACCGGAATAGATCACTTCTTTAGAATTTGTACTGAACTCCGGACAGTGGTTCCTGATACTATGAAATATTTTTGTATTACAGAAAATGTGGCTTTCTATCTTCAAAAATATATTGTATACCGAAAACGAAAAATTTTTCATGGGAAAGCAAAATTTCAGGACCTGATTGATGTAATTGTCAAACACAGGGAAGATAACTTCTTCGTCCCGCTATCTGAACCACATAATGCTGAAATTCCTGATCTGCTTTGCAAAAATGGGATCCGGCATACAATAGGAACTCTCTATAAGACCATCAGTACAGACTTTTCAAATGAAAAGGCTTTCGATTATGACATCCTTGTATTTTACAGCCCCTCCGGTATAAAATCTCTCAAAGAAAATTTCCCTGAATTTGTGCAGGGGGATATTAAAATTGCAGCATTCGGACCTACTACAGCTTGTGCAGTTGAACACGAAGGACTAAGACTCGATATAAATGCTCCCAATCCAAAAGCTCCGTCAATGACGATGGCTCTTGATGATTATCTGAAAGAGTATAATAGAAACTTAAGGTAAAATAATTTTCAACATACTGACTTACTCATACATACCAAAGTAGTAATTTGGTGTGCTTATAGATTAAGTTGAAATGAAATGAATACTTCCAGGGAGACATTTGAAAAGTCCGAAAGACTCTGCAGTAAGAAGGTTATTTCCTCCCTGTTTGAATCCGGAAATATTTTCTACACTTCTCATTTTAAAATTGTCTGGGGAAGGAGCTCTTCTTTACTCCCCTATCCGGTTCGGGTCACCTTCAGTGTTTCAAAAAAGGGATTCAGGCTGGCTGTAACAAGAAACCTCATAAAAAGAAGAATGAGGGAAGCATTCCGTAAAAATAAAAAACTTCTTTATGAGTTCCTTACTACAGAACATATTCAGATTGTTTTTGTTGTTATTCTAAAAGGAAATTCGGTTCCGGATTATCTTACTATCGAAAAATCAATTAAGGAGATGATTAATAAACTTATTGCTTTAAATCAAGGAGAGTTTTAAAGCTGGAAGTCAGAAGCCGGAAGTTGGAAGTAATGACAGACTTCTAACTTCTGGATTCGATCTTCCTGCTAATTAATGATTAGAAATGTTAAAGTTGTTTTAATTGTTTCTTTATCAAAGACATTACCGAATTTTCTTATTATTTTCGCCGTTCCAAATTAAGCTCGTTTTGTTATGAAAAAGATACGTTCAGGCAGGATAATTATAGTTTTAACTCTTGTGCTAGTTGCTGGTATCAGTACCGGCTTCCTGGTTAATCAGGAAACCAGAGATTTCAGGATTGCTAAAAATCTGGACATTTTTTTTACTCTCTTCAGGGAGATAAATACTTTTTATGTTGATGAGATCGACCCTGATAAAATGATCAAAGCTGGTATTGACAACATGCTCAAGACTCTCGATCCATATACAGTATATTATCCGGAATCCGAAGTTGATGAATTTATGATTATGACAACAGGAAAATATGGCGGAATAGGATCTCTTGTCCGAAGCAGTGGTGATTATGTTGTTATTAGTGAAGTATATAAAAAATTCCCTGCCGATATGGCCGGGATAAAAGCCGGAGATATTCTTAAAAAAGTAGATGGTACTTCTCTTAAGGGTTTTTCAACAGATAAAGTCAGTGAGAAGCTCAAAGGAAATCCAGGAACAGAAATTACATTAACAATTGAGAGGAACGGAAAAGAAAAAGATTACCCGTTAAAAAGGGAAAAGATTGTAATCCCTCCGGTTCCTTACTACGGAATGATAGACTCTAAAACAGGATATATTCGGTTTACAAGTTTTACTCAAAATTGTATTGAAGACGTTAAGAATGCTCTTATTTCATTAAAAACCAATAGCCCTCAACAGATTATTCTCGATCTCAGAGGCAATCCAGGGGGATTACTTACCGAAGCGGTTGAAATCGTAAATCTTTTTGTAGGACCAGGAAATGAGGTTGTATCAACAAAAGGTAAAGTCAAACAGTTTGATGAAAATTTCAAAACAACAAAACCTGCAATTGATGAAAAAATTCCTCTTGCAATAATTATTAACAGAGGTTCGGCATCTGCCTCAGAAATCGTTGCAGGAGCCATTCAGGATCTTGACCGTGGTATAATTGTCGGTCAGCGATCATATGGAAAAGGATTAGTGCAAATAACACGCCCCTTAAGTTATAATACTCAGCTTAAAGTTACTACAGCCAAGTATTATATCCCCAGTGGTAGGTGTATTCAGGCGCGTGATTTCTCACACCCTAATGAAGATGGCAGTGTTGGTATCATTCCTGACTCTCTTATTTCAGAATTTAAAACAAAAAATGGAAGAATAGTAAAAGATGGTGGAGGAATAGCTCCGGATGTTGAAAGTACATCTGAGCCTTTAAGCCAGATTGCTGCTGAACTTTACCTGAGAAATTATATTTTCGATTTTGCCACCAAATACTTCTGGGAACATCCGGAAATAAAGACTCCTGGACAATTCTCCTTCTCGGACAAAGATTATAGCGACTTTAAAACATTTCTGATTAATCGTAATTTCAGTTATAAAACTGTTACGGAAGAGTCTCTTGCAGAACTCATTACCAATGCGAAAAAAGAAAAGTATTATGATATTCACAAGGATCTTTTTTCAGAATTGGAAAAAGATGTTGCACATAGTCTTAACCAGGATCTGACACTTTTCAGAAGTGAAATCACTGATCTTATTGAAGATGAAATTATAGGCAGGTATTTCTATGAGGATGGAGCCATTGCATGGACACTTAAAAAGGATGAACAAGTCTCAAAAGCTCTCGAAATATTGAATAATAAAGAAAAATACAGCTCAATCCTTAAGGGACAAGCCGGGTCAATATTAATTACAAGAAAGAGTTATCAGAACATCGAAAAAACAACTTTGTCGGTAAACAGGAAATCACTGGAGCCAGTCTAAGAGGAACTATTTTATTTCCATAAATGAGAATCATCATCAAAAATCTCCCTCTTCCAGACCGGCAGTTTTTCCTTTATCAACTCTACGGCTTTACTGCATGCCATGGTTGCGTGATGCCGGTGACCTGCCGAAACAAAAACTAAAAGAGAGATCTCTCCAGCTTTTACAATACCGGTAGAATGAATTATTTCAATTGATTTAACATCTGCAAACTCCGCTAAAATTATTTCTTTGATTTTTTCTGCCTCAACTTTTACCATACCCTCATAAGCCGAATAGTCGATCGCCTTAACCTTCTTATCATTTTCATAATCAGCTCTGACCTGGCCCAAGAAAACAGAATGACCTCCGGTATCGGTTCTTTCTGAAATCTTTTCCATCAGGGAAGTAATGACATCAGGAGTTATAGGCCCATTAATAAGACAACCAGATTTCATAGTATGCAAAGCATTAGTATTTGAATAATTTATCCGCCTGCAAATGGAGGCATCAGGGCTATTTCATCTCCGTTATTCAGGTTAGGATCATTGTTAATGATCTCATTATTAAGAGAAATACGAAAGTTGTAATGAATCACTTCCGGAAAGTCATCATATATCCTGAGCTTAAGATCGCCAACTGTTTTCACTTCACTGTAGTTTTTCAAAATCGTTCCTGTAACTTCTGCTAAAACACCAAAAAACAATACTTTAACTTCCATAAGATTCATTTTTTTATTTCTTGCCCCCCTAAAGCAGGAGAATATCTGTAACTAATTGTAATTCACTAATGTGTGTATAGCCCCCCTTTAGGGGAGTTGGGGGGTTTTATTTCAATGTGCTTCAAACCAGTTATTCCCGGTACCCCAATCAACTTTTAGTGGAACATCAAGTTTAACAGCATTTGACATTTCATCCAAAACCATGCTTTTAAGTTTTTCAAATTCTGATATTTCTACTTCAAAAATAAGTTCGTCATGCACCTGCAGAATCATTTTTGATAAATAGTGATCAGAAATCATTCTCTTGTGTATTCTGATCATGGCTATTTTTATAATATCTGCAGCACTCCCCTGAATCGGCGCATTAATAGCATTTCTTTCTGCATTGCCTCTTATAACCTGATTTTGCGAATGAATGTCCCGGAGATATCGTTTCCTTCCAAACATTGTGGTTACGAATCCAAGATCCCGGGCTTTTTTAATGCTTTCATCCATATAAACTTTTACTCCGGGGTAGGAATTAAAGTATCCATCAATCAGATCTTTTGCCTCTTTCCTTCCTATTGTCAGCCTCTCAGAAAGTCCGAATGATGAAATCCCGTAGATAATTCCAAAATTAGCTGTTTTGGCCCTGCTGCGCATCTCTCTGGTTACATCCTTGATCTCCACCCCGAAAATTTTCGCTGCGGTTGCTGCATGAATATCGCTTCCGGAAAGAAAATCAGCTATCATACTTTCATCCTTACTGAGATGAGCCATGAGTCTCAATTCAATCTGGGAATAGTCAGCTGAAAAGAAAATATGACCCTTTTCAGGAACAAATGCTTTCCTGATTTCCCTGCCCCGTGCATCTTTAACCGGAATATTCTGAAGGTTCGGATTGTTGGAACTTAATCGTCCTGTTGAGGCAACTGCCTGGTTATAAGAAGTATGAATCCTGCCGGTATTTTTATCTATCAGTAGGGGAAGTGTTTCCACATAGGTTGATAATAACTTCTTGAGTCCTCTGTATTCCAGCACTTTATCAACAATAGGATGTTTGCTTGTAAGCCTTTGTAATATCTCCTCATTTGTCACAAATTGCCGTGTCTTTGTAACCCGTGCATTTTCGTCGAGTTTCAGCCTTATGAAAAGAATATCTCCTAACTGCTTTGGTGAAGATATGTTGAATTCTGTCCCTGCAAGTGAATAAATCTCTTTTTCAAGAGAAATTATATCCTCGCGAAGATTTATTGTTATGGCTTTAAGATCCTGCTGGTCAAGCTTGACACCGCATCTTTCCATATCGGCAAGAACACTGATGAGAGGCATCTCAATATTTTTTGAAAGATCTTCCAATCCTTCAGTTTTAATCCTGGGTCCAAATATAGTTTTCAGCTGAAAAGTTACATCTGCATCCTCAACCGCATATTCTTTTAGCTTATTAACCGGAACCGCACGCATATTTTTCTGATTTATTCCCTTTTCTCCAATCAGAGACTCAATATGAACTGGACTGTATGAAAGATAAGTTTCAGATAATAGGTTCATATTATGCCTCATGTCTGGTTCGAGTAAATAGTGGGCAATCATTGTGTCAAACAGAGGTCCGGAGACTTCAACGCCATAATTTGCCAGAACCTGAATATCAAATTTCAGATTTTGCCCTATTTTCAAAGATGCTTTGTTCTCAAAAACCGGTCGGATTATTTCCAGAAGAACTTTTGTTTCCTGTTGTGATTCAGGAAAATGAATTAGATATCCTGATCCTTTCTCCCATGAAAATGCCATAGCAACAAGTTCAGCCTCCAGGGCATTAATGTTTGTGGTCTCCGTATCAAAACAAAACTCACTGAGAACCAAAACCTTTTTAACAAATTCTTTAAGATCAGTATTATTCTCAATAAGGATGTAGTGGTGATTAACATTTTCGATGGTTACTTTTTCAGTTACCGGAGTAATTTCTTCATCTCCAAAAAGAGAACCCTGAAATGAATCTTTTTGAGGAACGGATGATTGTTGTACCTGCCTTGGTTTTTCAGATTTATCTATTTCGGCAAGTATCTTTGCAGCAACTGTTTTAAACTCCAGCTCATCAAACAGAATTTTTAGCTTATCAGAATCTGGCACTTCAAGTAAAAGAGCATCTTCGTTCAATTCCACCGGAACATTTTGTTCAATAGTTACCAGTATTTTCGAAAACTCAATTTGTTCCCTGTTATTTTCAATTATCTCTTTTAGTTTTCCCTTTAACTTTCCGGAATTTTTAAATAATTCTTCAATACTTCCGTATTCAGAAATCAGTTTCATTGCTGTTTTAGGACCAACTCCCGGGGCTCCCGGAATATTATCTGCTGTATCACCCATAAGTGCCAGAACATCAATAACCTGTTCCGGTCTCTGAACACAGAATTCTCTTTTTATATCATCAACTCCCCACAAAATTGATTCATTCCCGCTTCTCGATGGCTTAAACATAAAAACATTACCGGAAACAAGTTGTGCATAATCCTTGTCAGGTGTCATCATATATGTTGTAAACCCCTGTTCGGAGGCCTTTCTTGCCAATGTACCTATGACGTCATCAGCTTCAAATCCCGGATAATCAATTACAGGGATTTTATATGCTTCGATTAGTCTTTTTATATAAGGCACCGCTTTAATAATATCTTCCGGAGTTGCATCGCGGTGAGCCTTATACTCTTTAAACATAATATGTCGGAAAGTCGGGGTTGGAGTATCAAAAACAACAGCGATATGTGTAGGTTTCTGCTTCTGAAGTACCTCTTCAAGAGTCAGGAGAAATCCAAATACTGCAGAGGTATTCAGCCCTTTTGATGTTTTTCTTGGATTCTTAATAAATGCATAATACGAACGGAAAATAAGTGCGTAGGCATCCAGAAGGAATAGTTTTTTGGGGGTCTTATCGTTCATCTAATTATTCTATAGTTTATTAAAGGCTGCTGTGACTAAAGTACTTATTCATTATCTGAAGCATACCATTCAGCAAAAGAGGTTGAAGTTTCGTAGAGTTTAAGACTATGAAGTCTGATCTCTCCGGGGAAATGTTTTGTTATTCTCCCGGCAAAATCCGATACCAGGTTTTCACAGGTTGGTTGATAGTCAACAGCAACAGTATTTCCAAACAGCCTGGTAAACATCTCCATCTTATCATTATCATACCGATTGTTTACAACAACAGCGTGATCAAAAATGTTCACAATTTCTTTTCTTACAATACTTTTTAAATCGGTAAAATCAATTACCATTCCGTTTTTGGGATGTTCATGAATATCAATTGGAACTCCTGATATTGTTACAAAAAGACGATATGAGTGTCCATGAACGTTTCTGCAAGGTCCATCATAATTCCAAAGCACATGGGCCATTTCAAATGAGAATTCCTTAGTTACCCTGATTACTGAAGCCATAATATTTGAATTGAAAAATAATTTACAAAATTAACCTTTCCTTCTGATAAAGGTCAATTGTTTTGCCTTGCTTTTGCACTATTCCGTCAATATTTCACTGTAATTAGCCTTCCAAACCAATAATTACTTACCTTTGCAGATTAGAATTATCTTAATAGGGGTATATGGAAGAAAACAATATTCGCTTGACTTTCCCTTCAATGTTCAATGAAACATTGAGAAAATTCGGTAAGTATAATGCTTATGGATTTGTAGGGGAAGAACCCAAAACCTGGGAAACTGTCAATAAGGAGATTCAGTCAATAATTGCTTTTCTTGAGAAGAATGGGATTTGTCCCGGAGACAAAGTTGCTATATTGAGTACCAATATGCCAAACTGGGGGGCAACTTTCTTTTCAATTACTTTTATGGGTGCAGTTGTAGTGCCTATTCTTCCTGATTTTTCAAATACAGAGGTTAGCAATGTTCTTGAACATTCCGGAGCCAAAGCACTTTTTATCTCTTCTTCATTATTACAAAGAATTGATGGATTTAAATCCGAATTTCTTAAAACAACAATTCTTATTGAGGACTTTTCACTTATCTCTTCTGAACCGGATTCTTCTGAATATGATTCTTCTGCACTTCCTGTGAAAAAACATGAAGTTGAAGAAGAAGATCTTGCATCAATTATCTACACTTCGGGAACAACTGGCCGATCAAAAGGAGTAATGCTTACTCACAAGAACATAACCTTTAATGCTCTTAAAGGCGGTGTGATACAGCCAATGAACGAGAACGACCGATTTTTATCGGTTCTTCCATTATCGCACACTTATGAAAACACACTCGGATTGATTCTACCAATGATCGCCGGATCATGTGTATATTATCTTAGGAAGCCTCCCACCCCTTCTGTTCTTATTCCTGCTCTGGCTGAAATAAAACCAACTGTAATGCTGACCGTTCCTCTTATTATTGAAAAAATATACTTCAATAAAATTATGCCGACTTTCCGCGATAAACGAATCCTTAAACTTCTTTATAAAATCGCGTTTTTCAGAAAAATACTTAATAAAGCAGCCGGGAAAAAACTTATTGGAACTTTTGGCGGTAATCTGAAGTTTTATGGTATCGGTGGAGCCAAGTTAAATAAATCGGTTGAAAAATTCTTAATCGAGGCAAAATTCCCTTATGCAATCGGCTATGGCCTTACAGAAACGGCCCCTCTTCTCGCGGGAACAAATCCTTCAAAATCGTTGTATGAGTCAACCGGTCCTAAAATAGAAGGCATTGAACTTATTATTAACAACCCTGATAAAAAGACCGGGGAAGGTGAAATCTGGGCGAAAGGGCCAAATATTATGAAGGGTTATTATAAAGAGCCCGAGATGACAAAAGACGTTCTTACTTCCGATGGCTGGTTCAAAACTGGTGATCTTGGAACTCTAGACAGTAACAACAACCTGTTTATAAAAGGCAGGCTGAAAAATATGATCCTGAGCAGTAGCGGCGAGAATATATATCCTGAAGAGATTGAATCAATTATAAACAATTTTCGTGGTGTTGTAGAATCACTTGTTGTTCAGAAAAAGGGGAAGCTGGTTGCCCTGGTTCACATTAATATGGAAGAACTGGAAAAGAAATATCAGGATCTTAAACAGGATATGTCCAAACAGTTTGATGATAAAGTTGAGGAAGTCCTCAATGAATTGCAGCTTTACGTTAACACGCATGTTAACAAATTCAGCCAGATACAAAAAGTTGTACTTCAGCCTGTTCCTTTTCAAAAAACAGCTACACTTAAGATAAAAAGATTCTTATATACCTGAAAAGACCCCTCTACCGCTCCGCGGCATGGGGTTTCTTTACCAGTGATAAGCTTATCATTTGAGACCCTGCTGATATCTCTTCCCAACTTCTTCCCAGTTAATAACATTCCAGAATGCGTCAATATAATCTGCTCTCTTATTCTGATATTTAAGATAGTATGCATGTTCCCAAACATCAAGAGTTAATAACGGTGTTCCCTTAATCAAAGAAATATCCATAAGCGGATTATCCTGATTCGGGGTGCTCCCAACCGCCATATTTTTATCTGAATTTAGATACAACCATGCCCACCCACTTCCGAATCTTGTTTTTGCAGCTGCGTTGAATGTCTCACGGAATTTATCAAATGATCCGAACGTTTTTGTTATTGCTGCTGATACTTCAGAGTTTGGACCCGCTGAACCGGAAACAAGATTTTTCCAGAAAAATAAATGATTATAATAGCCACCACCATTGTTCCTTACAGCATCGGACTGTTTTGACACTGATTCAAAAATGGATGTCATAGTAGCCCCCTCAAGAGGCGTCCCTTTAATTGCAACTTTAAAATTTGTAAAATACGCTCTGTGGTGTTTATCATAATGAATTTCCATTGTCCTGGCATCAATATGCGGCTCAAGGGCATTGTATGCAAAGGGTAAAGCAGGAAACTCAGTAGCAGGAACGCCTTCAATTCCTGAAGTTTTAACAGTTACCTGATTATTGCCAAGTACTTTGGGACTTATATAAGCAACCGCTGCTGCAAGTCCAACCGATTTAACAAATTTTCTCCGTTCCATGATTAGTGTTTTTCTTAAATAACATATTTAAACTGTCTTTGTTCACAATGGTTCGTTAAGTTTTTAGGCGACCATAGTGCCATAATATATAAGTTCTTTGAAATGTTTTTGATTTTTAATAGAGTATGGGGTAATGCCGAACACGTCAATAAATCGTTGCAGTAGTATAGTGTTGTGGTTCATGGTTTTAATGTCTGACATTGAAAATGCTTTTCTTTCTTCTTTAGGCAGGCTCAACCAGTGTATATTGTTTCCCATCACGATAGAAAAATTCTATTTGGAAACGGCTGCGGTAATAAAGCAGTACATCTGCGGCAGGCATAGACACATCGGTACTGAAATAGAGTTTGCAGGTTTCTTTCCCTTTATCGCTGTGGTAAGTAACATGAACCAGTCTAATAATGCGTTTGAGGGCTTTTGAATAAACCTCAGCGGAATATACCGTGGATTCTTCGTCCTGGGATATAAATGTAAAATAATCTTTATCGATGTCATTAAGTACAATCTTACCAGCATACTTACGTGGTCTGCCCTTTTTGCCTGTAGGTTTTTCTTTGCTGATATATCTCAGATCGGCATCGTCCCTTAATCTGCTGATCAGGTGCACACCCATAGAGACCATTTGATCTACAAATGTTCTTTTGGAAAACCATGCATCAGCTACCATATATTTGGATATTGCGGTCAGGGTTTCTTTTCTGTCAGATATTACCCCTGCATACCAATTGGTAAGGCTTTGCTCATCGGTTTTAAGTGTTTGTACAGCTTCCAGATGAAAAGCGATATGGTTGTCGATGTCAATAGCTGCAAGGCCTCCAATCTCCAATCCCCATTTGGCCTGATTGGCACAACCGGACCAATACCAGTTAACACCTGGTGTTTTCTTGCCAGCCTTACTTATATAGCTTGGATCAAAGGCAATCGCATAACGCCCGCTACCAGAGGATAGAACAAGTTCCTTATTAAATGTTAAGAAATCAAATTGTTTTTCAAATTGTTGTCTGTACCTTTGTTCTTTATGCTTGCCGTAGCGAGCCAGTTGTAAGAAGTTAATACGCCCACGAATGGATAAAAACAGTACAAAAGTTTCTAAGATGAAATCTTTTAGCCACTGGTTAATATTTGATAATTTGTCTAACATGCTAATAATAAGCTGGTTATAAGTTTTATGTTCCCTGGTAATCATAACTTGTAAAGATCTTGGTAAATCCTTTAAGATACTGATTATCAGGGACTTAAACTAATTTTTATTCATTTATTTTATTGAAAATCAAACATTTATATTAAAGTTTAACGAACCATTGATAAAGAGAAGTGAATAAATAATTCATTAAAACAAATTATTAAGGGACCTGATAAAAGAATTCTACTAATTCAGGAATAACTAATTTATAAATAATATTATTCGATTATTAATTTCTGACTTCATATCTTTGTATCAATAAGATATTATACAACCATTTATCTTTTTTTTTACAATTTAGAAATAACGTTATGAAAAAAATATTGGCTCTGACATTAATACTTGTTCTTACAGCAGGTATGTTAAGTTCCTGTAAAAAGGACAATGGCACAGCACCTGTTTTACCTCCCCAGGAATCTATGACAATTGATTTTACAAATTTCTTAACGCAGAAAAAGTCTGCCTACACTATAATTGATAATAAAGGTACAAACAACACTAACTGGGAGTTTGCTGCATCTGTTGCAGGAATCTGGAAACTTATTATTACGACAACTCTTGCGGTTCCTGTTTCTGCCTTTAAGTTGGCAGTTGATCAGGATCCGGTATTTCTTTCAAATAAAACATGGCAATGGAGCTATAGTGTCAGTGCAGTTGGGATTACCTATAAGGCACGACTTACCGGGCAGATTAGCGGGACTGACGTTTTATGGAAAATGTATGTGACACGAGAAGGGACAGGCGGGTTTGCTGAATTTGTCTGGTTTAGCGGAACAAGCAAACTTGATGGAACCGGAGGCCAGTGGATTCTTAATGAAAGTGCCGCTGTACCAGAAGCCTATCTTCAGATTGACTGGACAAAAACCGGGGCAGCTATTGGCTCGGTTAAGTATACTTTTATTAAGAACCACGATGCTCACCAAGGAGGGTACATTGAATATGGATTAACTTCAGGCGCATTGAATGCCTTTTATAACATACACTATTTTAATGAAGTAAAATTTTCAGATGTTAATGTGGAATGGAATACAACTACTCTTAATGGCAGAATTAAGTCTTCAGATTATCTGCTCGGTAATTGGTACGCCTGGGATTCAAATAAGGTAAATATATAACCTGTATCTAGGTAAGAATTAACCACAAAAAATCCTGGAACAATCCGGGATTTTTTATTTCTTTTTAAATATCAGCAAAATATGAACCAATTTTACACTTTATTGTGATCAATTTTTTTGCTATTTTGCGACCAAATTATAAAAAGGCCAATATGTCATTAGGAAAAAAATCAATTTTAATAATAATACTTATTTTAATTATAGATCAGGCCCTTAAGATCTGGGTAAAAACCCATATGGTTATTTATGATGAAATACATATTTTTGGAAACAGGGGAATGCTGCATTTCATAGAAAACAATGGGATGGCATTCGGAATGGAAATGGGAGGAAAACCAGGAAAGTTAATTTTAAGTTTATTCAGAATTATCGCCATTACCGGAATTGGATTTTTTCTTTCTTCTCTTATCAGAAAAAAAGCTAACCTGGGATTAATATTTGCTGTAAGTGCTATTCTCGCCGGAGCAATAGGAAATATTATAGATAGTGCATTCTATGGTATGATCTTCAACGAAAGTTCCTCTCAACCATCTGTATTATTTCCTCCGGTACCATATTCTTCTTTCCTTCACGGAAGAGTAGTTGATATGTTCTACTTTCCTGTAATAAGTACACACTGGCCAGCCTGGTCGCCAATTAAGCCTAACGAATCTTTTGTATTCTTTCGCCCGGTTTTTAATATTGCCGACTCCGCAATAACCTGCGGAGTTATATCCATATTACTCTTTCAGAAAAAAATGTTTTCAGATTTTTCCTGACTATAGGAAGAACTTAGGAAGATAATTTTCTATTGCTGACAACAACTACTCACACAGTTAAGTATTGTTTTAAGGTTTTCATGCTTCAAAAAATACCAGGTGTTTTTCCCTTCTCTTTTTGAAGCTAATACACCTTTGTCTTTTAGAATGCCAAGATGATGGGAGGCTGTTGATTGTTCTATTCCAAGCTGTTTATGAATTTCAGTAACTGTTTTTTTCTTCCCGTCTTCAAGACATCCAACTATAGATATACGTAAAGGATGTGCAATCGCTTTAAGCATATTTGCTGCTCTCTCAAGACTTTCCGGATTAAGTTCTTTAAATTCCATTCAAAATAAATTTCATCATGCAAATATATATAAATATGTTGATATGATGGGCGTTGACCTTTAATATAAAGGAAATCAACTTGTCGTTAATCTTGAACACTCGATTTTTGTATATTTGAACGAAATAATTTTATATGAGCGCTCTCACTAGAATTAAAAAACCAGTTGAAAAGGAAATGGCTGAATTCGAAGCTTATTTCGGTAAAACTATGCATAGTGAGATTCCTTTATTGAATATTATTCTGAATTATATTCTTCGTCGCAAGGGAAAGCAGATGAGGCCGTTACTTGTCTTTCTAACCGCAAAACTTAACGGAAATATTTCGGAAGCGACGTTTGTTGCTGCAACTTTTATTGAGCTTCTTCATACGGCATCTCTGGTTCACGATGATGTAGTTGATGATGCAAATGAAAGACGCGGAGCATTATCAATAAATGCTCTTTGGAATTCAAAAATTGCTGTTCTGGTCGGGGATTACATGTTATCCAAAGGAATGCTTATAAGCGTTGAAAAGAATCGTTTTGATATGCTTGAAATTGTTTCAGAGGCAGTTAAATCAATGAGTGAAGGAGAGTTGCTTCAATTACAAAAAGCCAGGAAGTTAAACATAACTGAAGAAGACTACTTTAAAATTATCCTCAGTAAAACCGCTGCATTGCTTTCTGCCTGTACAGCGTGTGGCGCAAGATCCGTAACTGTGGATCAGGAGGCAATTATTATGATGAAGGATTTTGGAGAAAACATTGGAATCGCTTTTCAGATAAGAGATGACCTTCTTGATTATGAAAGTACAGGGCTTACAGGAAAAACCGCAGGAAATGATATTAAGGAAAAAAAGATAACTCTTCCATTAATACATGCTCTGGAACAGTCTCCTGGTTCGAAAAAAAGGCACATCCTTAGTATTGTTAAAAACAAGAAAAAAACCAAATCGGAGATAAATGAAGTGATCAGCTTTGTTTCAGATTACGGAGGAATGGACTACGCTGAGCTTAAAATGAATCAATACAGAGATAAAGCTCTTGCGATCATTGATTCTTATCCTGACTCCGATGTAAAAAACTCGCTTAAGGAGTTTGTTCAGTATACAACCTCAAGAAAAAAATGATTATACTGCTTCTAAATCAATCCGTACTACCTTTTCAAGATCCTTCTCATATTTCTTAGAACCCAACCAGAAAAGAAGAGCTCCCACTAATAAAACAAAAGGGAGAACAGATAAGGCTGTCTGAATGTTTGTGAGGTCATAAATTTTACCCATAACGATAGGTGCTGTCGATGCCCCGAGAAGGTTCTGCACCACAACGGCAATTGCATAAGAAGTTGCCCGCAGGCCCGGGTGAATAACATCCTGAGTAACGGAGGCCGCTCCCGAAATGAAAGCCAATACAAGTACTCCGAACACAAGAAAAACTATATACTGAATTGTTCCTTTAAACATCGTCAGCGCTATAAAAAGAGCTACAGCAGACAGCAACGTTGATAAAGCCGGGAACAATAGCCTGGCATTCGCTTTTGTTTTTCTCCATCTGTCAGTAATAAATCCTCCAAGAGGAGCTCCCACAAGAGCAAGTACCATAATTGTACTAGCCATTTTCCCGGCTGCTTCCTGCGGAATATTCCTTACTTTTTCAAAATATGTTGGGAGCCAGGTGAGCATGGAAGTTGTAACAAATACCACAGCAGCCATACCAAGATAGGTAAAAAGTACTGATGGTTTTGTCAGGAACTCTTTCACCATATCCTTTTTCTCCATTTTGATTTTATTACTGCTTTTATCGTAAAATGAGAGGTCTACAGTTTTATAATCCTTAACAAACAGAAACAATATAGCAACTATCATCCCCGGAACAGCAACTATTCCGAAAGCATGTTTCCATCCAAGCTTTGCTGCTATTATTCCACCAAGTAAAACGCCTATTGCCGAACCAAGTGGAATTGAAGCATTCCATAGTCCCATCATTCTTGCCCTTCTGTCAACCGGATACAAACCTGAAATCATAGCGCTGCCGCCCGGGGCGTATCCTGCTTCCCCTACTCCAATTAACATTCGTGACATAAACAGCTGAACAAAGTTTCCTGTGAGAGCACAAAGGGCTGTTGCAAGACTCCACATAATTGCCATTACACCTATTGTCTTTGTTCTGCTCCACCTGTCAACAAGAATAGAAATAGGAAAGGTCAAAATAACGATTGCCCAATATACTGCTGAAACAAGCAATCCACTTTGTGTATGCGAAATACCCCAATCTCTCTCAATCGATGTAAACATTGAGGTCACAACCATTCTGTCGATGTAATCAAACATATACAACAGAAATAATAACATAAACACATAATTGGAGTATCCTTTTGAAAACAGGTATCCGGTGCGATCTTCCGTCTTATTCATTCTCATATCTTATTTATTAAACTCCACAACCAAGTAAATAAAAATAAATGTCATTTGTAATTTTTATTGTATTTTTAGGTCTTTATACTTACCATGGAACTTTTAGAGTGAAATATAAATAGAAGCAATTAATTTGAATTAAAATTTCTATTTTTCATTATTCAATTTACAAACATCAAAAAGGTATGCCAACATTAAAGCAAATTAATGAATTTCTTGATAGCCAGCCAATTGCGTTGGTTGGTGTTTCAAGGAATCCGAAAAAATTCGGGTACACTGCATTCAAAGAACTCAGGGAAAAAGGGATGAACATAATTCCTGTCAATTCTGAAGCCGATGAAATAATGGGAGTAAGATCATATCGAAATGTTAAATTGCTTCCTCCTGAAGTGAAGGGTATTATCGTCCTTACAAAAAAGGATCAGACAGCAGATGTAATACGTGAAGCCAAAGGGAAAGGGATAAAGCAGATCTGGATACAACAAATGGCGGATAGTAAAGAGGCTCTTGATGAATTGAAGGGATCAGATATAAATTTTATTACAGGAGAATGTATTCTGATGCATTATAAGCCTCACAGTATGCACAAATTTCATGGCAGCCTGAAAAAGTTTTTTGGTCGTTTTCCGAAATAATTTTTACAATAAAGCTCAATTTACTTTTTAATTTCCCCAATGGCTGAAACTTATAACATATTCAAACTTGAATTTATAGTCCGGGATTACGAATGTGATCTACAGGGAGTGGTTAATAATGCTAACTATCAGCACTATCTTGAGCATGCCCGGCATGAATTTCTTATTTCAAAAGGAATTAACTTTGTAGATCTACATAATGAAGGTATCGATCTTATTGTAACAAAAGTGGAGATTGATTACAAATTTCCACTAAGAAGCCGCGATAAATTCATTGTTACCGTAAACATTAAACGGGAAGGAAATGCCAGGCTTGTTTTCATCCAGGATATTTTCAGAATTCCTGATGAAAAACTTATTGTTCACGCACACGTAACCGGCGTTGCTACGAAAAATGGAAGACCTGTTTCACCAGGGAAACTTATTGAACAACTTGGACTTGAATAGACGTAAGATAAAAGTATATTTGATAAAAAGTAATAAACTAAATCTAAGAACCTTATGGAAAAAAATAACCTGTCACGTCGACAATTTGTAACAGCAACGATTACTGCTGCTGCAGGTGCCGTTTTACTGGGGAAAACTGGCCTTGCTTTTTCGGCTGATTCAGCTTTTGCATCCTCTGATCCATTCCAGATAGTCAACCTTGGTAAGTCGGGAATAAAAACAACCCTTCTCGGAATGGGGACAGGGTTCAGCGGTTATAACCGTTCGTCCAGCATTACCAGAGCGGGCGTGGCGGAGGGACTTATCCGGCAGGCTTACGAAAAAGGGATTCGCTTTTTTGATTGTGCTGACAGCTATGGAACACATAAATTTGCTGCAGCTGCCCTTAAAGGATTTCCGAGAGAAAGTTATACGCTGAGCTCAAAAATGTGGGTTGGTAAGGGAGGAATTCCCGAACCGGAACGACCTGATGCCGATATTGTTATTGATAGATTCCGGAAGGAGTTAAACACTGAATATCTTGACCTTGTCCAGATTCATTGCATGACTGAGTCTGATTGGACCGACAAGCAGAAAAAACAGATGGATATCCTTGAAACCCTTAAAGCCAAAAAGATAATACGGGCACATGGTGTTTCTGTTCACTCACTTGAAGCAATGGAAGCCTGCGTTGAAAGCGAATGGGTGGATGTTGTTCACGTTCGCGTAAATCCCTACGGGGAGGCGATGGACAGAAAAAATCCTGCAGAAGTTATTCCTGTTATAGAAAAACTGCATAAGGCAGGAAAGGGAGTAATTGGAATGAAACTTATAGGCAACGGGAAATTCCGAAATGAACCCGATAAAATCGAGTCTTCATTGAAATACGTTCTCGGACTGGGAACGATAAATATGATTATTGTCGGATTTGAATTACCAGAACAAATTGACAATTATATCGGGAGAGTTAAAAATGTCCTGAGATCAGAAAAATAGATTGATCACTCTGACAAACAAATTATAGCTAATATCATGAGTAATTTAAAATTTCTATCCGCAATTCCTATAGTATTAATAGGGTTTTCCTTTTTTCAGGACGACAGTATAAAAGAGCTGCTCCAGCCAGGGGCACAGCTTGAAAAACTGGCTGACGGTTTTCTTTTTACTGAAGGGCCTTCTGCTGATTCAAAAGGAAATGTCTTTTTTACTGATCAGCCTAATGACAGAATTATGATCTGGAGTACTTCGGGAGTGCTCTCCACTTTTATGCAACCCTGTGGCAGGTCAAACGGGCTCGCCTTTGATAAAGATGGCTATCTGTGGAGTTGCGCTGACGAAAAAAATGAACTATGGCAAATCTCATCTGATAAAAAAGTAACCGCTATTCCATCAAAATATAAGGAAAAATTGCTTAATGGACCAAATGATTTATGGGTTAACCCTAATGGCGGGATATATTTTACAGATCCATATTACAAAAGAACCTGGTGGGACCACTCATCACAACCACAGGATTTTCAGGGTGTTTATTATCTTACCCCTGATCACAAAACAATCATCTGTGTGGCAAGTGATCTGGTAAAACCCAATGGTATTGTTGGTACACCTGATGGTAAATCACTTTTTGTTGCAGATATAGGAGGAAAGAAAACCTGGTCATTTAAAATTAATAAAGATGGAACGCTGGGTGACAAAAAGTTATTTTGTGAGATGGGTTCAGATGGTATGACAATAGATTCAAAAGGTAATATATTTCTTACCGGTAATGGGGTTACCATATTTGATAAGAGAGGAAAACAAATAGGGAATATTTCAGTGCCGGAAGCATGGACTGCAAATGTTTGCTTTGGAGGTAAAGATATGAAGAGCCTGTTTATAACTGCAAGCAAAGGACTCTACCGCATTAGAATGAAGACAAAAGGAACTACAGGATAGTAAATCTTCCCGATTATCTGATGTAGATATTATTATCAAAAAACCGATCAAAAAAGAATTTTTGTGTTCCATAATAAATTTTTATTTATCATTGCAGTTAATTATTTGATTAACCTTATCTAACTTTTTCGTTGAATTACCGGATAAATTTTAAATGGCAATGGAAGGAACCCGCAGAGCTGACGTGAAACCAGGTATTAGTGTAATGGTAGAATTGACTGAAGATAAACGCACAGGAAGACTTACAGGAGGTCAGGTAAAGGAAGTACTTACTTCCTCACCAAATCATCCCCATGGAATAAAGGTTCTGCTTGAGAATGGGCAGGTTGGAAGAATTAAGCAGATAATCTGATCCTTCATCCCAGGTAATCAATCAAAAAATATTATAATTTTGACCTATATGAAAACAGAAATGTTTTCTATTTGACTATTATTAATATTCTACTAATTGTGGAAATGATGAAATATGAAGATTTTATTGTGACGACACTCGGAAAAGGGGGAGTAATTTCTCCTCTTAAACAAAAACAACGAGCCGATAGCCCGGTATTTAAATTTGTAGATGATAGCGAAAGAATTCTTCATGACGTTTCTCTGGAAAATTTTAATCATTGCAGAGAAACAGGAGAGACACCTGTCTCTTTTGAAAAATCAGGTCCAAGAGAAATTATCTTTTTTGAACCGGCAAAAACGAAAGTTGGAATTGTTACTTGCGGAGGATTATGCCCCGGATTAAATAATGTTATCCGCAGTCTGGTAAATGAACTTTATTACAGATATGGGATTAGTCGTATCCTGGGATTTAAATATGGATATGAAGGACTTAGATCCAAATACAATCATCCTGTTATTGAACTTACGCCTGAAATGGTCAGCAATATTCATCTTACCGGAGGTACCTTATTGGGATCTTCACGTGGTGACCAGGATACAGAAAAAATGGTAGACACGCTTGAGATTTTGAACGTAAATATCTTATTTTGTATTGGTGGTGACGGAACATTAAGAGGGGCTCATGACATCTTTAAAGAAATTGAGTTAAGGAAACTAAAAATAAGCGTCGCCGGAATACCAAAGACAATAGATAACGATATTGATCTCATACAAAAATCTTTTGGGTTTGAAACAGCTTTTTCCATAGCGAATGACATAATCAGAAATGCCCATAATGAAGCGTCCGGAGCATCGAATGGAATAGCCCTGGTTAAGCTTATGGGCCGCGATTCAGGATTTATTGCCGCGAGTGCTGCATTATCAATCCAGGAAGTCAATTTTGTACTTATTCCTGAAATTACATTCGATCTTTATGGACAACGTGGATTTTTAAAGGTCCTGAAAAAGAGACTCGAGGAAAGACACCACGCGGTAATTGTAGTGGCCGAAGGAGCTGGTCAGGATTTATTTGAAAAAACAGCTTCCGAAAAAGATGCCTCAGGAAATATAAAACATCTGGATATTGGTGTATTTCTGAAAGAAAAAATCTCGGAAGAGTTTAAAAACAAGAATTTCCCTTTTGCAATCAGGTATATTGACCCAAGTTATATTATAAGAAGCGCTCCTGCCAATGCAAACGACAGCAAATTTTGCAATCTTTTAGCCCAGAATGCAGTGCATGCTGCTATGGCTGGAAAAACTGATTTTGTTGTCGGCTTCTGGAATAATCAGTTCACCCTTATGCCCATCCCTATGGTAGTAGCAAAGCGTAAAAAAATTGATGTTGAAGGTGAATTGTGGTGGAATGTCCTTGAAGCAACCGGACAGCCAATAAGTATGAAGAACTCCTGAAATGATAAAGAATGTTGTTTTTGATCTGGGAAATGTCTTGCTGAGCTTCATTCCTTCAGAATACTTCGATAAGAAAAACTATCCTGAAAATATTAAAACCAGGATTCTTTCTGACATATTCCACAGTGAAGAATGGCAGATGCTTGACAGAGGAGAGATCACTACTGAAGAAGTTATTGATATCATTGCTTTAAGATCATCTCTTAAACGGGATGAAATAGCTCATGTATTCAATCTACGCACCGATATACTATTTCCCCTTGACAATAACATCAAATTGCTTCCTAACCTCAAAAAAAGGGGCTACAGACTTTATTTTCTCTCCAACTTTCCCATGGATATTTTTGAAGAGGTAGCTTCTGGCTACTATTTTTTCAAATATTTTGATGGTGGAGTAATTTCTGCCCACGCAAAATCTTCGAAACCCGATAGTCATATTTATAAAATACTGATTGAAAAGTACTCTTTAATTCCTGAAGAGTGTCTTTTTATCGACGATCTTGAAATAAACGTTAAGGCATCCGAAACTATAGGAATGAAGGGAATTACAACTTTTGGTTCGTCGGATATTTCAAAAGAGATTGAAGAAGCCCTGGACCTCTCCACCAAATAGAAATTGATCTGTTTATTTTTGTTCAGTTTATTAGTATTGGAATTGTTCCTGTATTTAATTTCCGGCTGGAATTTTAAACTTCTGCTCCGGGAAATTCAAAATCAATTCCAAAGAGAACTTTTTCTGAATTTGCATCTTTTGGGAGTATTATTCGCACCCTACCGTCAAGGGATCATAAAATATTCAATTCTCACTGACTTAACTGTTAAGGTAAATCTCGATATATATCTATATACTAGTATTTTACTTGATTTATTCTTAAAATTGTTCCACGTGGAAAACCGGGCTAATTTTTGAAATACGAGGATAAAATAGCAGTTTTTGCTGGCCCAACAATTTTTTCGAGCTCTGTGTCAGAGGCATTTCTAATTTTTTCAACAGAACCAAAATGTTTAAGTAAAATCGCTTTTGTCACCCCTCCGATTCCTTTTATTTCATCAAGATCAGATTTTGTCATTTCTTTGGATCGCTTGTCGCGATGAAAACTTATTCCAAAACGATGTGCTTCATTTCTCAGGTGCTGGATTATTTTCAGGCTTATAGAGTTTTTGTCAAGATAGAGAGGGACACTGTCCCCGGGAAAATAGATCTCCTCAAGTTTCTTTGCAATTCCAATCACGGTTACATTTTCCCTTAAACCAAGCTTATCTATACTTTTCATTGCTGAAGAGAGCTGTCCCTTTCCCCCATCCACAATAATAAGCTGAGGAAGGCCCTGCTCTTCTTCTAACATTCTTTTATAACGCCGGTATATAACTTCCTCCATTGAAGAAAAGTCATCGGGACCAACAACTGTTTTAATATTAAAATGCCTGTATTCCTTTTTGCTGGGCTGAGCACTTCTGAAGACAACACATGCTGCAACCGGATTAGTTCCCATTATATTTGAATTATCGAAGCATTCAATGTGTAATGGAATTTCCGGCATGTGAAGATCATTTTTCAGTTTCTCAAGGTTTTTACCAGTCCGAACCTGAGGCGAATGCTCCATCCTCTTTTTCTTTTGCTCAAGTTTATAATAAATTGCGTTACGTTCAGCAAGCTCCAAAAGCTTGAGTTTTTCTCCGGCCAGAGGAACTGAATATTTCACTTTATCTATCAGTATATCAGGCTTAAATGGCACTAATATTTCAGGAGAATCACTTGAAAGTCGCTGCCTGATTTCGGTTATGGCAAACCCAAGAATCGCTTCTTTCTCCTCATCTATCCTTATCTTAAGATCTATTGTAAGAGCCTGAATTATAGCCCCATTAACTACTTTTAAGTAATTCACATAAGCATTATCTGACTCCTGAGCAATTGCAAAAACGTCAACATTTTTTATGGTGTTGCTCACTACTGCAGAGCGACTCCTGAAAGAAGATAAAATTTCTATTTTTTCTTTAATGATTTGAGCATCTTCATATCGTAAAGCCAAAGAAAACTCAGTCATTTGTTTTTTCAGGTGATCAATCACTGTTGAAATATTTCCCTTCAGAATATCTCTTATCTGCTTTAAATTTTCATTATAGTCTGCTTCCGTCTGAAGTCCAATACATGGAGCTTTACAGTTTCCCAGATGATACTCGAGGCATACCTTGAATTTCCCTGCAGAGACATTCGATTCTGTAAGACACAAAGAACAGGTTCTTAATTTGTAAAGCTGTCCGATAAGTGTAATTAAGGTTTTTACCATTAATCCTGAAGTATATGGACCAAAGTATTGTGATCCGTCTCTTATTGGATTCCTGGTACTGAAAACTCTTGGGAATGGCTCCTTTTTAATACAAATCCAGGGAAATGTTTTATCGTCCTTTAAAAGTATATTATACCTGGGCTGATGCTTTTTAATAAGGTTATTCTCAAGTAACAAAGCATCAGATTCGTTCTCAACGACAATATGTCTGATATCATTGGTTTTCCTGAGAAGAACAGTTGTTTTTCCGGATTGATTTTTTGAAAAGTATGACGTTACCCTTTTTTTAAGATTCTTAGCTTTCCCAACATAAAGAATTGTATCAGAAGAATCAATAAACTGATAAATTCCGGGTTTATCCGGAAGCAATGATAGAATAGATTTAAACTTTGCTTCTGGAGCCATTTCTCTGCTAGATTACAGGTCTAAAGATAACAAAGGTGATTTGGAATAAAAACCATTCGCGAATTAGAAGCGCATATTGTAACACACTATTCTTTAAATAGCGAAACCAGTTCAAATTTCTTTACATCAAACAATCCCTTATCTCCTATTTTCAAATCGGGTATTACAAGAAGTGCCATAAAGGAGAGGGTCATGAATGGAGCTGCCATTGAACAACCCATTGATCTGACCAATACATTAAGTTTTTCATAATCCGATGCAACATCCTTACAGGAACGGGTCGTCATTATACCTGCAATATTGAGCTGAAGTGATGATTTCTTTTCTCCTGAAACTACCGAAAGACCACCTTTCAATTTAACTATTTCGTTAATGGAACTTACAATATCGTAGTCGTTTGCTCCTATAGAAATAATATTATGACTATCATGTGCAATAGAACTTGCAAAGGCTCCCTTTTTAAGACCGAACCCTTTAATAAAGCCAACCGCGGGAGCGCAATCATTGTATCGATCCTTTACTACAATCTTTAATATATCATTGTCAATATCCGAATCAATAACTGATTTATTTCCCGCGTCCCAAAGAATTTCTTTTGTCAGGAGCTCTCCTTCAAAAGCTTCAATAACCCTAATCCTCTTGCTAATATTAGAAACTTGAATATCAGATAATCCTATCTGCTTACAATTGAAATTATTTATACCGCTACCGGGTTTGTAATCAAACAGAATTTTGTTATTTGAGAAAACCTTTTCCCCATTAATCCAGGTTTCTAAAATATTCATTTCTGTTAAACTATCAGCAACGATAAAATCAGCATTATCTCCGACAGATAAAAGGCCCCCGTCCAGATTGTAATGTTGGACAGGGTTTATTGTAGCACTTCTGATTACATTAAACAGATCAAATCCTTCCGAAATAAGCAGTGCAACTAATTTATTTATGTGTCTTGTCATAAGCATTTCAGGATGTAAATCATCGCTGCAAAGCATTATCACATCAGGGTTTGTGTTAAATAAATCTTTTAAAGCTGTAAGATTTGTTGCAGCGCTTCCTTCCCTTATCAGAATCTTCATTCCTAATGAGATTTTCTCTTTTGCTTCATCAAGAGTGCTGCACTCATGGTCTGTTGATATCCCGGCAGCCACATATTTTTTAAGCAATCCTCCGGTAAGTCCGGGAGCGTGACCATCAACTGGTTTTCCAAGTTTCTTTGCAATATCAAGTTTTCTTTTAACGTCACTATCTCCAGAAATAACTCCTGGAAAGTTCATCATTTCTGATAGATAATGAATTTCAGGTAATGATAAAAGCTTTGCTATTTCATCAGAGTCTAGTGCTGCCCCGCTGGTTTCAAATTTTGTTGCAGGTACACACGATGGAGCACCAAACCAAAACTTCAACGGAACTTTTCTACTATCACTAATCATATATTCAACCCCTACTCTTCCCAAAACATTCGCTATTTCATGAGGATCTGAAACAACACTTGTCGTTCCATGAGTAACCGCAACCATAGCAAAAGCTCCGGGAGTAACCATAGAGCTCTCAATATGAATATGTGCATCAATGAGGCCGGGAATAATATATCCCTTCTTTGCAGAAACGGATCTCTCAATCTCTGCTACCTTCCCATTTTCAATAGTGATTATTGCCGGGTAAATATCCCTTTTATGAATATCAACCAGTTTGCCAGTAATTTTCATAAAATATAATTATTTTTTAAATAAATTGTTCCACGTGGAACAATTCATCTTCCCAGATACATTAACAATATATTTACATCGGAAGGAGACACTCCACTAATTCTTCCGGCATGGCCGATACTGACTGGTTTTATCTTTTTCAGTTTCTGCCTTCCTTCAGTTGAAATAGAAACCAGTTGCTCGTAGTCAATATCATCAGGGATTTTTAATTTTTCCAACCTTATGATTTTATCTGCGACGACCTTTTCTCTCTCTATATATCCCTGATATTTAATTCTTATCTCGGACGATTCAGCTATCTCTTCAAATCTTGATGACTTAACAGCCGCCAACTCTGATCCTCCTTTCACATATTTTAGAAGTGCTCCTATTTCAACCTGTGGACGTGCAGCTATAGTAAGAGCTTTAACCTTTTGCAAGATCAGGTTTGTATCGACCTTTTCAAGAAAATCATTTACTTCATCAGGACTAACACTAGTAACGGAAAGAAAATCAATTATCTCCTTTATCAAGATTTCCTTCTCATCAAGCCTTAAAACTCTATCATCTCCAGCGCAACCAATATTATTTGCTTTTCTAGTCAATCTTTCGTCTGCATTATCCTGCCTAAGTAAAATTCTATATTCTGCTCTTGACGTAAACATTCTATATGGCTCATCAACTCCCTTTGTAACCAGATCATCAATTAGAACACCTATATAAGATTCCTCTCTTCCCATAATAAAGGGCTCATTGTTTTTAATCTTTAGGACAGAATTAATTCCTGCCAATAATCCCTGTGCTGCTGCTTCCTCATAACCCGTAGTTCCGTTTATTTGTCCTGCGAAATAAAGATCAGATATTCTCTTTGTCTCCAAAGTATGTTTCAATTGTGTAGGTTGAAAAAAATCATATTCGATAGCATAACCGGGTCTGAACATTTCTACATTTTCCATGCCCTTTACTTTTCTCAGAGCCTTAAGCTGAATGTCTAGCGGTAGACTGCTCGAAAAACCATTTATATAATACTCGATCGTCTCGAGTCCTTCTGGCTCAATAAACAGCTGATGCGAATGCTTATCTTTAAAAGTAACGATTTTATCTTCCACACTAGGACAGTACCTGGGACCTCTTCCTTTTATCCTTCCAGTAAAGAGCGGACTAAATTTAAGACCTTTTCTTAATTCCTCGTGAACGGCTTCATTTGTATGCGTAATAAAACAACTCCTTTGTTCTTTAAATTCTATACCATCATCCAAATATGAAAAGGTTCTTCCCTCCTCATCTCCTTTTTGTTCTGTCATTAATGAAAAGTCAATTGTTCTTCCATCAATTCTGGCACTTGTTCCTGTCTTCATTCTCTCAACAGAAAATCCTAAAGATTCAAGCTGTTCGCTCAATCCGGTTGAAGGAGCATCACCAGACCGACCTCCTGCTATATTACTAAAACCAACATGCATTAAACCATTCAAAAATGTCCCGTTAGTCAGAATTACAGAATCAGACCAAAATTTAGTTCCGTAAGAAGTCTCAACACCCTTTACTTTATCACCTTCTAACAATAATAATTTTGCCTGCTCCTGCCAGAAAAACAAATTCTTCGTGCTTTCCAGAACTTTTCTCCACTCTGTTGTAAATTTTTGTCTGTCGCACTGCGCTCTTGGACTCCACATAGCCGGTCCTTTAGATCGGTTAAGCATTCTGAATTGAATCATGCTTCGATCCGTAACAATCCCACTCATTCCTCCCAATGCATCTATTTCTCTAACAATCTGTCCTTTTGCAATACCGCCCATTGCAGGGTTACAAGACATTTGTGCTAATTTTGTCATATCCATGGTAATCAGCAAAGTCTTTGCTCCCATCACAGCAGCTATATGAGCTGCCTCACACCCTGCATGACCACCTCCGACTACAATAATATCATATTTAAAATCCATTTCTTTATCCTTCAATTAAACCCAGCCATTTATCTTCAAGTCTCCTCATTATTGTCTTTTGTGATTCCGTTTTATCATCATATCCTACTAAATGAAGAACACCATGAATAATCACTCTTAAAACTTCTGAATTTAAACTAACATTATAGTTCAGTGCGTTTTCAGTTACGGTATCAATACTAATATAGATTTCACCATTTATTACATTTTCTGTATTATAATTAAATGTAATAACATCTGTATTATAATCATGATTCAGAAACTCCCAATTTATCTTATACAAATTATCATCATTAGTAATAATAAAATTAAGGTCACCTGAAATTTTGTTTTCCATCCTGATGACCTCCCTAATTATCTTAACTGTTTTTCTCCAGCCTTTCAACCGAAACTCAGTTTCATCATAATAAATTTTAATACTCAAGAAATAATGTTTTTAAAAATCATTGTTACTGTATTTCCTTTCCTGTTATACTTTAGTTTATCAGCCAAGTGTGACATAAGAAAAACACCCCTGCCATTTACAGATTCAATATTATCCTGGATTGTAGGATCCGGAACCTTATCATGTTTGAAACCGCTCCCCTCATCAGCAACCTTAATTATAAGCTCATTTAACTTCCAGGAAATTTCAATATATACGAATTTTTTAGGATCAGATTTATTTCCATGTAATATAGCATTGTTAACAGCTTCAAGAGTTGAAACCAAAACTTTTCCATAACTATCTTTTGAAATTTTAATGTCGTTTGAAATCTCATCTATTGCGTTTTCAACTACCCGAATGTTGATTATCTTGGATTCTATCTTGATTTTTTTGTACATATTCATATATATAAACCCTTTATACTGAAATATGTCCTCTTTGTTACATAATTCATTCTAATTTTTTGCAATCCAATCTTCCGGATCCAGATATTTTGCATTAGTTTCAAAAATCATAAATTTTAGAACACAATTATTTCCATCAGAATATACATCTCCAATTATTTGTTTTGTTGAAATTTTGTCGCCCTTCTTAACTTTTAGATTTATAATATTTGTATATATAGAAAAATATTTTCCATGTCTTATCATAACTGTCATGTTCGCACCTGAAATTGGTAATATGCCAGCAACTTCTCCCTGAAAAACAGCCCTTGCACTTATTTTTCCCGAACTCGTAATTTCTATATCAATATTGTTTTCTTCAACATATTTCAGAACTGCATTTTTGTGAATCCCAAAATGACTGGTAATAATACCTTTTTCCACGGGCCATGGAAGTCTTCCTTTATTCGTTACAAAATTTTCTCCAATTAATTTTTGTTCAGGAGTATTTTCGGCCCTGATTGCTTTTTTTCGCTCCTCTTCAATGATCCTGGTTATTTCGCTTTCAATTTTTATAGCAATTCTCTTCTTTTCATCTAACTCTTTTTTTAACTGTATTTCCTTTTTCGTTAAAGATTTTACCATTTGCTGCTTTTTCTCCTGTTCGTTTTGTAAAAGTCCTTTTTGCTCCTCCTCTCCCCTTTTCAAATCAGAAACCCGGTATAAATCAGCTTGAAGTCTGGCTTTTGTATTTCCGATCTGATTTTTTAATTCGAGAATAATCTCAGATTCTTTCCTCCTGAATTTTGTAATTTGCTGAAGATATTTAAGTCTTTTATAGCCCTGATTAAAATCCTTTGCTGAAAGAATATAAACCAATTCCGGATTTCCTTTTTTTGTCCTATACGAGTTAATAACAGCTTTCGCATAATCATTTTTTAAAACAATTAAATCGCTTTCCATCATTACTATTGCAAGTTCATTAAGGTCAATTCTATCCATCAGAAGTAAAATCTCGTCTCTCATTCCACTTATTACAGATTCTCTTAAAACAAGCTTATTTCCAATTATTTTAATTGCAGTCATGCTTTCCGTTTTCTGCTTTGATGTTGTCTTAAGCAGATTGTCCACGTATGTTATTTCTCCAAGGGTTTTAGCTCTTTTCTCCTCAAGATCCTTCCTGCTTTGCCCTTTCAGGCAATTAAAAAGACCAAAAAAAAATAAAGTAAAAACAATAAAATACTTCATAATAGCTGAACTAGTTCATATCGAATTCCCGGAATAAATTCAATCTTCCCTTCCCACGGTAATTGAATTTTATCTATTTCAATCCTTATTGATGTATGTCTTTGTATATCAACAACATTAATGATTTTAGCCTGTAAACAATTGCCCTTTTCAAAGAATTTTTCATATGTTATTTGAATGCTCAACTGATTCAAACTATTCTCTACACCAATAGAAACAGCCTTTGCTTTATTGCAATCCATTACATACTGAATTTTTAAACCATTTACTCCATCACTTAAGCTGAGTTTTCCATCTTTACATTTAAGCTCAATATTATCACCAAGTTTAGAAGAAATATAATCTCCAAATATTAACGGTATGAAAGAAACAGGAATGCCAAACTTTTTCTTTATATACTGTGAGTTACCAGTATAAAGCTTTTTATTAATCCTGTCATTAATAAGAATTGAATCTCCCGATATATAAATCCTCAACGCCTCGATCCCTGTAGTGCCTTTTAAACTAATAAGATATTTATCCGGTCTTTCAAATTTTAAACTTCCAAGAAATTTTTGAGTTCCATCGGGTCCTGAAATTTTAATTTCAGCTTTCTCAATGAAAAAATTAGCTGATGAGATATCATGATTTTTTATTCTTTCCGATAAATTAGCAATAGTACTATTATCAGATAATGGACTATTTCTTCTTTCCTGATTCAGAAAGACAGAGCAACCAGTATTCATTAATAAAATAAGTAATATGATTGCTATTTTTCGCAATTCTCTATCTCTTTCTCTAAATTCACTTTTGTACTATCCATCTTTATTGCAATTCTCCAGTTCTCAACAGCCTTTGAACATTTCTTTTGTCCTTTCAGTATAAAACCAAAGTGTTCAAACAATGTAGCATCTTCCTTTCCTCCCTCCTTAATAATTTCTTCCATAATATGAGCTGCTTCGTTAACCTTGCCCCTTTTATACAATACCCAGGCATAAGTATCCAGAAAAGTAGCATTTTCCTTTTCTCTTTCAATAACTTTCTTTGCCATCTCTTCAGCTTCTTTAAGGTTAGAATTCTGTTCAGCAAGATAATATGCATAATTATTCAACAAAGTTAAATCTTCGTTATTCGTTTTTTTCGCCTGTTCAAATACTTCAAAAGCTTTCGTGAAATCTTTCATTCTATAATACACATCTGCTCTCATTGTGAGAATCTGCATTAAATATTCTTTATTGTCCCCGGCCAGGATCTCAGCTTTTCTGAGTTCCTCCAGCGCAATAGAGAATTTTCCATTTTCAAGCGCTCCGTTCGCATATAATACTTTAGCAAGAAAAGAGGTGTTAAAAAGAGTTGCGCATTCCTCGCCCTTTATGTACAAATTAGTAAAATCGCCCATCTGCAAATAAACCAGTAACAATTTCTCCCATGCGTAATAATTTTGTTCTTTTTCCTTTACAATTTCACTTAACCTGTTTGCAGCTTCAGCCAATTTCGATTGCTTTATAAGAAGTTCAGGCCTGAGAAGCACTATTATATCATCGTCCTTGTAATTTGCTTCAAGTACCATTATAGATATCGCCAACTTATCACTCTTATCTTTCATTACATCAGGCGTTTCAATCAATTGCGCAAACAATGAAATTTTATCCTCTTTTAAAATTTTATCATTTATAATAACAGAATTTAATACTGTAAACAACTCGTCATAATTTTTCAGTGATATAAGAAAGCCACAAAAAGAAAGTTGAGTTTGTGCATTATAAGGATCCTTTTCAATTAACTGTTTGTAAACCTCAAGTGCTTTATCATTATCTCCCTTACCCCTATAAATTTCAGCCAATAGTCCATTGTAAAGAATTTCATTAGGATATTCTTTAAGAAGCAATTGAACTTTAATAAAGGCATCATCAAATTTTTGCGCTGTCATGAGACTCTTTATAGCAGCCAGAGTAGAAGTCTCATTTATACCATATTTACTATCAATCGCATCAAAAATAAATTTTGCTTTGTCAAAATTCCTGTTTTCTGTGTATAAATTACCAAGTGTCAACTGAAGATTTTCTTTTTCCGGATAAAATTTAACAGCTTTTTCATAATAGATAATTGTACTATCAAGATTTTTATCCTGATAGTATATTCCTGATAGCATCATCAGGTACCAATAGTTTTGTTCGTCTATGGAAAGTGCTTTTGTCAAGTAATGCTTTGCATTGATGCCGTCGCCACCGGCAGATACAATCTGCGCCATCTCATAATATGAAGCATCGCTTTTCGGATTAATTTTAATGCATTGTTCAAGGTATTTTAAAGCATCTCCGTTATTTCCGAGAAGCTTTTGCTTGATTGCCTCAACATAAACATAATTAAACGCAGCAGAATCAAATATCTTATTATTCTTGTCAAGATCTGTAGCTGGAGCCAGCTTCCTTCCACAAGATGCAAAACTAATCAAAACAATTGCTGATATAAAAAGCAAATTTCTTTTCCCCTTCATTTCTATATATTTCCTGTATGTCCAAATCCTCCCGTTCCTCTGACTGTTTTCTCCAAACCCTGAACAGTAACCCATTCAGCTTTTTCGTGTTTCGCTATAACCATCTGACAAATTCTTTCTCCGTCTTTGATAATAAAATCCTCCTTCGATAAATTAATGAGAATGATACATACCTCTCCTCTGTAATCTGCATCAATTGTTCCTGGAGAATTAAGAATTGTAATGCCATTTTTAACAGCTAGCCCGCTTCTTGGTCTGATTTGGGCCTCATAACCTAATGGTATTTCAAGAAAAAGACCAGTAGGTATAAGCACCCGATCCATCGGTTTAATAATCAAATCTACCTCTAAATTAGCCCTTAAATCCATTCCCGCTGAAGCATCTGTAGAGTACTTCGGCAAATCGTGTCTGGAATTATTTAGAATTTTTATTTCCATATTAGTAAATTATTGGCAACAAAGATACTTCTAATGGATCAAACCTTTATTTCAAAAAATTGTTTTGCTGAAAAAACTCAATTTGAAAATTAAAATTTATGCGTATCGTCCAAAGTTAAATATCTTTGCAGTCAGATTTGCAGAACGTTATTAACCAAATTTTATTTTTCATGAACATTATTTTAAAAAAGATACTTCTTCTTCCGCTGATTATAATATTCATTTCCTGTAAATCATCAGGGGGTAATGAAAACACAATTGTCACAATAAAGACAACACTTGGTGACATTAAGCTAAAACTTTACGATGGAACACCTATTCATCGTGATAACTTTATAAAACTTATAAATTCCGGATTCTATGACGGAATTTCGTTCCATAGGGTTATTAAAGACTTTATGATACAGGCAGGCGATCCATTAACAAAAACAATCCCACTGGCAAACTTCCCGGATTCATTAAAAACATTTACAATTCCTGCAGAAATAACTCCCTTGTATTTTCATAAAAAAGGTGTTCTTGCGGCTGCCCGGCAAGGAAATGACGTTAATCCTGAAATGAGATCATCAGGGACTCAATTTTATATTGTTCAGGGGGTAAAATTTACAGATGATGAATTAAATACAGCAGAACAGCGTATCAATAATAATATAAAACAAAGTCTTTTTAACAAACTATTAAAGCAAACTGCTGATAGCTTAAGGCTTTCCGGAAAAACAACAACCCCCGGAGAGGTTCAGGAAATTGCATCGGTTAAAATGTTTCAATTTTTATCTACTTCTCCTGCTTACAAAATTTCTGAAGAGCAGAGGAACATATATAAAACTTCAGGAGGTACACCAAGGCTTGATGGCACATATACAGTTTTCGGTGAAGTAGTTGAGGGACTGGAAATTATTGATAAAATAGCAGCGGTTCAAACAGACAGCAAAGACAAACCCCTTAATGATGTAAAAATCCTAAAAATTAAAATCTCAGGAAAATAATCCAGTATTGATAAATATTAATTAACTCATGCTTCAAAAAATCAATAATCTTTTACAGGAAATTTCAGTATTACCAATAAAAACTTCGGAAGAACTTGAATCTTACCGTTTAAAATATCTCAGTAAAAAAGGAATAATTTCTGACCTGTTTGATGATTTCAGAAATGTTCCCGTTTCAGAAAAAAAAGAAGTTGGTCAAAAGCTAAATGAATTAAAACAGGAAGCCCTTGAAAAATATAACTCAGTAAAGTCCAGCCTTTTAAATATAGAAGATATATCTCCTAAAGTTGATCTTAGCCGTCCTTCATTTCCGTACTCAACCGGTTCAAGACATCCTATATCAATAGTAAGAAATCAGATAATTGATATTTTTACCCGGATTGGCTTCACGGTTTCTGAAGGACCTGAGATTGAAGACGATGACCATGTATTTACTAAATTAAACTTTGCTCCTGAGCATCCTGCCAGAGATATGCAGGATACTTTCTATATCTCCCGCATTTCCTCAGAAGATTCAAGTCCGGAAGATATTTTACTTCGCACGCATACATCGTCAGTACAAGTACGTGTGATGCAAAATCAAAAGCCTCCAATCAGAACTATTTCACCTGGCAGGGTATTCCGTAATGAAGCAATATCTGCTCGTGCTCATTGTATATTTCACCAGGTTGAAGGTTTGTATATTGATGAAAATGTATCATTTGCTGATTTGAAACAGACACTTCTGTTCTTTGCCCGGGAAATGTTCGGTGAAGAAACGGAGATCAGACTAAGACCATCATATTTTCCATTTACCGAACCTTCTGCAGAAATGGATGTTAGTTGTAAGATATGCGGTGGTAATGGATGCAATGTTTGCAAACACACCGGATGGCTTGAAATATTAGGTTGCGGAATGGTTCATCCTAATGTACTGGAATCATGTAATATAGATAGCAATAAATATACAGGATTCGCATTTGGGATGGGTATTGAACGCCTTACAATGTTAAAGTATCAGGTAAATGATCTTCGACTTTATTTTGAAAATGATATGAGATTCCTTGATCAATTTAAAACAGCATTTTAGTATAATTGAATAAATTTACAAAAATTAGTATCAATATTTGCAATTAACATAATCTCAGGAAATGAAACAGCAAGATATACATATTCCGCTGTGTGATAAATGTTCTCTTGAATCAGGATCAATTTTCAAGTATCTCACAGCTGATGAAATTGAAACATTAAATTTTGAAAAAGATTTCCGTCAATATAAAAGAGGTATGCTTCTTTACCAGGAAGGGAACCGGATAAGTGGTTTCTTTTGCGTTAACAGCGGCATTATTAAAGTTTTTAAGACCGGATTTGACGGAAAAGAGCAGATAATCCGTTTTGCAAAAAAAGGTGATATAATTGCTTACCGCAGTGTTCTTAGTAATGAGTTAGCCTGCACTTCTGCCAAAGTAATTGAAGATTGTCAGGTTTGTTTTATTCCTTCAGAAATACTTGTGTCGTTCATAAAAACCAATCCTGCCTACGCTCTTGAATTAATAAAACTTGCCTGTCACGAATTAGGTGAAGCAAATTCATTTATTACTGACATCGCTCAAAAAACGGTAAGGGAACGTCTTGCGGAAGTTCTATTGTTTCTTGTTACGGACTTTGGTCTTGACGATCAGCAGTTCCTTAATATTTCTCTTACACGTGAAGAGCTGGCAAACATTGTTGGCACTGCAACCGAATCAGTTATAAGGCTTTTATCAGAATTTAAATCAGATAAACTTGTAGAAATTAACGGCAGAAAAATTAAGATTATAAACGCTGCAGGGCTTGAAAAAATCAGTAATGTTTTTAATTAATCTTCAGGAATAAGTCTTTTTCAAAAAAGCTTTCCCGGCATATTCTGGCCAAATTGTTTACCCAGATGTTTATATGCATGTTCTGTAGCTTCGCGTCCCCGGGGAGTTCTCTTAAGATAACCCTCTTTAATCAGAAAAGGTTCATATACCTCTTCGATAGTTCCGCTTTCCTCACCAACTGCCGTTGATATAGTAGATAAGCCCACTGGTCCCCCATTGAATTTATCAATAATTACAGAAAGAATTCTATTATCCATTTCATCGAGTCCATTCTGATCAATGTTAAGGGCTTTTAATCCATACCTGGTAATTTCCAGATCAATTTCTCCTGAGCCGACAACCTGGGCAAAATCTCTAACCCTTCTCAGCAATGCGTTTGCAATACGCGGAGTTCCTCTGCTTCTTCGGGCTATTTCTACTGCAGCATCTTCATGAATGGCAATATTAAGGATCCCTGCAGATCGTTTAACAATACCTGTCAAAATTTCGTGATCATAATATTCGAGATGGAATTTGATGCCGAATCTTGCTCTTAGAGGACTTGTAAGCAGTCCTGAGCGGGTTGTTGCACCTATGAGAGTAAAACTATTAAGCGTCAACTGAACAGATCTTGCGCTGGGGCCCTTATCAATCATAATATCTATCTGGAAATCTTCCATAGCCGAATAAAGATATTCCTCAACAATAGGGCTTAGTCTATGAATTTCATCAATAAAAAGAACATCGCCTTCCTGGAGATTAGTTAACAACCCTGCGAGGTCTCCGGGTTTATCAAGCACCGGACCAGATGTGACCCTCAGGTTAACCTGTAGCTCGTTGGCTATTATTGTGGCAAGAGTCGTTTTTCCGAGTCCGGGAGGACCGTGCAACAAAACATGATCAAGAGATTCTCCTCTCTGTTTAGCCGCAGTGACAAAAACAACCAGATTTTCCATCAGCTGCTTCTGTCCTTTGAAATCGCTGAAACTTAATGGTCTGAGTTGCTTTTCAAATTCCTTATCTGTAACAGAAATATTATCTTTTCGTATATTAATATTTTCTTCCATGAAGCAAAGTAACTATTTAATCAGCTTAACATCGCTTTCAGGAAGCTTAATTCTAACACCATTGATACTAACTTCCATATCATTCTTATAAGCAATAAGGAGCAGAGGAGTTCCTTTATCATTATATTTTACCCAGGTTTTTTCCTTTATTCCCATCTGAAAATATTGTTCTTCTTCCAATTTTCCATTTTCAAAATAAAAAGTTTGTTTACCATCCGGATTTCCCTGCACAAAATCGCCCTTAAACTTTAACTTTCCGTTTGAATAATATGATTTCCAGTTTCCGTCTTTAAGGCCAATGATAAATTTTCCTTCTTCTGTAATATCACCGGATTTAAACTTCCAGTCTCCGTTCCTTTCTCCATCAGAATATTCTCCCTGTGCAATAATTTCACCTGTTAATGAATATTCCGTGCTGGCCCCATCGCGCTGACCCTGAAAATATTCTTCCTCCCTCAGAATTTCGCCATTATCATAGTACCACTTCCAGAGACCATCCGGACGACCATTATTATATGAACCTGATTGTTCTACCTTCTCAAAGTTGTTATAGAACTTCCAAATACCAGAGCGTCTGTTATCGGTAAATTGTCCTTCAGCCTGTACTTTTCCATTTGGAAAATAATCCTTCCATTTACCATTTCGGTTACCAGCTTCATCAATAATACCTTCCGACACCATTAACCCGTTATCGGTATATATAAATGCATTTTTTACCTTACCGTCAGTACTATATTCCCTATGTATTCCAACAGGAACTTTATTACGATAGGGTCCGCTATAAATAAGTTTCCCATCCTGATCATGTTTATTAACTATTTCTATATCAGGCTCATCTTCAACTTTTGATTTAACAATTGCTCCGTTTTCATACAACATTGTAAGAACAAGCTTTCCTTTTAAATCGTATTCTTTATAATAGCCATGGAGAAGATCATCTTTGAAAGATTTTTCTGACTTTATTGCCCCATTTAGATAGAACTCCTTCCAGTCTCCCTGTTTCAATCCCTTATTGTCACTTCTGTTTATTCTCTCCCTGCTTACGAGAAAATCATTATTATATTCCAGAAGTGAAATAATACTTCCTTCCTTATCATATTCCCTGGACAATCCCTCTTTTTTACCGCCATTATAAGCTATTGACTGTTGAATTTTCCCATCAGGAAAGTACATAAATGCAGTTCCTTCCTTTTTATCTCCTGCAAAAAGTTCTTTTGTCCATAAATAAAGTCCTTTTGAAGGATCTTTCTTATATCTGTAATACCATCCGTTCTTTTTACCAATCAGATAATTGATCTTTTCAGTCGTATCACCAGCCTGATCATAAAAAATCCAAATGCTGTCAAGCATAAAGCTGGTTCTTCTTCCTTCAGATTTTTTAATCCCTGTAACATAATAACTTTTCCAGAATCCATCAGGCATTCTATTTTTAATCAGACCTTCACTCGAAACAGTGCCGTTAGGATACTTGAAAATCTGATATCCGTCCTTTATCACAGTATTATCCTGGGCAGAACAGATTCTAAATATTAAAATAAGAACAATAATTAAATTAACTTTTTTCATTCTTTAAAGACCAAGTTTTTCAGATATTTCCATCATTCTTTTTATCGGCCTCCGGGCTTTAATCAACAAATCATTATCAAGCAAAATTTCTGGTTTTTCATTTTTCAGACAATTATAAATTTTTTCTATTGTTATTAATTTCATAAAGCTGCATTCACTACAACCGCATGTTGAATCGCGGGGAGGAGCAGGAATAAAGATTTTATCAGGATTTACCTTTTTCATCTGGTGTATAATACCTACTTCTGTTGCAATAATATAACAAGTACCGCTATCATTTTTTGTGAATTGCAGCAGAGCTGAAGTTGAACCAATAAAGTCAGCAACCATTCGTACTGGCAGTTCACATTCGGGATGAACAATAATTTTCGCTGAGGGGTTTTCTCTTTTTAATTTCAAAATTGCCACAAGAGAGAATTCCTCATGTACGTGACATGTTCCATTCCAGATAACTATATCTCTTCCTGTTTTATTAAGAACATAATTACCAAGATTCCTGTCAGGAGCAAATATAATTTTTTCATTGGGAGGAAGCGATTCAACTATCTGAACAGCATTAGAAGATGTACAGATTATATCAGATAATGCTTTAATCTCTGCCGAAGTATTTACATACGAAACAACAGTTCTGCCAGGATTCTCCTTAATAAACTTTTCAAAATCCTTTGGTTTACATGAGTCTGCCAGAGAGCAACCGGCATTAAGATCCGGAAGAAGTACTTTCTTTTCAGGAGCCAGAATTTTAGCCGTTTCTGCCATAAATTTAACTCCGGCAAACAGTATTATGTCTGCATTATTTGAAGCAGCTTTTTGAGAAAGAGCAAGACTATCTCCCACAAAATCAGCAATATCCTGAATATCATCTGTTTGGTAATAATGAGCAAGTATGATAGCATTTTTTTCTGCTTTCATTCTCCTTATTTCTTCTATATAATTTTCTGTAGATTGCATTTTCATTATGACTTTAAAGATAACTAAGTAAACATATAAACGAAATCAATATTGGAATATTGATTTTCCATCCGGTCCGTTTCGCATTTCTTATTAACATTATAATATTCTTATATTTTAATATTAAATTTATTTATGATGATAATGATGTGCTGTTAATTGTGTTGATTAAAAAAACAGATTTCTGTTGTTTTTCTCATCATTACAACTAAACCAACATCTTTTCAACAGCTCAAAAAACATACCATTTTTGAAAATCAGCAGATTAGTAAACTAATTAACAATTGTTGATAACGCATTGTTGATATATTGAGTTAATCAAAAGTAAAATAATTAAGGTTTATTTAAAGTTGATATTTTGACTTTTTGTTATTATAACTTTTTTTTAGGTAGCTAAGCAGTGCTTCAAAACACAAAAATTGTTAACAAAACAGAAGTTTTAAAATTTAATTATATTTTGTTTACATGTTATTAACAAACAATTGTTCCGTTGATTTGTTAATCAAATATATTAATTTGCGATCTGTTTCAAAAACCCCATTTAAAAGTCAAACATTTGAAAAAGAAAAAGATAGCAATAGCCTCAGATCATGCCGGATATTTTTTAAAGGAAAAAATATTAAGTTATCTGATAAAGGAAGGACAAGAGGTTAAAGATTTTGGTTCTTCCTCTGAAGAGACAGTAGATTATCCTGATTATGGTCATCCTTTGGCAAACGCTGTTTCAGCAGGTGATTATGAGCTGGGCATATCTATTTGTGGTACAGGGAATGGAATTAATATGGTTGTTAATAAGCATCCCGGAATAAGAAGTGCTCTGTGTTGGAATGAAGAGATAAGTCGTTTGGCGAGGGCACATAACGACGCAAATATTTGTGCATTACCCGGAAGATTTATTTCTGAATCGGAAGCATATCTGATAGTCAGAATATTTATAGATACAACTTTTGAAGGAGGCCGACACAAGAGGCGAATAGATAAAATATCATTAAAAATGTATTAGTATGCTTTCAAATTCATGCAGATATGGAATCAGGGCGGTCATTTATTTAGCGAGCCAGCCGGAGGCGAACGGTAAAACAGGCATCAAAAAAATAAGTAATGATCTTGATCTCCCCTCCCCGTTTCTTGCAAAGATTCTTCAGCAACTTGCAAAACAAAAAATTCTCAGTTCATCCAAAGGACCTCATGGCGGGTTTTCATTATTAATGGATCCAAAAAAGATAACGATTCTTGATATTGTAAATTCAATTGACGGGAATGATATTTTTACAAATTGTGTGATGCATAACGGATCATGCGAATCAGTAGACGCCAATAAAAAAACATGTCCGCTTCATGAAGATTATTCTAAAACCAGGGAAAATCTTATTAAATTGTTCAGTAGTAAAACAATTTTTGAAATGGTAAGAAGGGCAAATACTAATGACCTTATCGCTATCTGACAGAAGTTTTTATCAGGGGTTTAACCCACAACCAGACTAAAATTGAAATTACAATTCCTGTTGAATTTGCCATAACATCGTAAATACTTGCATAACGACTGACGATTAATACACCCTGTAAAATTTCCATTAAAACGCCATAAAAAAAAGGAATCAGAGCCAGCAATAATACTTGTTTGTTAGATATTATTCTTTTCCTGTTATCAAATATTATTGCGGACATAAGACCAAAATACATACACAGATGTACAAGTTTATCAAGGTTAGGGATCGTAGAAAAGGGGACATTTTTAAATGTGTCGGAGCTGGCGAGGCTAAGGTAAAGTATAATCAAAGCCACCACAATTGAGAATATATTCTTTTTTATCATTTTTAAAGTTTGGTACAAAATTAAATAATTAAGTGGTATTTTATTTATAATTTTCATGATTGTATTTTAAAGGATGGCAGGGATATATATTCACATACCATTTTGTAAGAAGCTCTGTTATTATTGTGATTTCTATCATGTAATTACATCTGAAAAGAACTCAGTATTTGTTGATGCTCTCCTTAAGGAAACTGCATTACGGAAGGATTATCTGGAAGATGAAACCGTTTCTACTATATATATTGGAGGAGGTACTCCTTCAGTGTTTTCAATAAAAGAGCTCAGCGATATTCTTAATCAAATAAATAAATTTTTCAGGGTAGAAGAAAATTGCGAAATCACAATAGAGCTGAACCCAGATGATGTCAATCAGGATTACATGGAGGGCCTGAAGAAGCTGAATATCAACAGGATCAGTTTAGGTGTTCAATCGTGGAGAGATCCGGATCTTAAAATGTTAAACAGAAGACATAATTCAGAACAGGCAGCGGCAGCTCTTACAGAAGTTTTTAATGCCGGGTTTAATAATGTAACAATTGATCTGATTTATGGAATTCCGGGAATGACAGTTAAGGAGTGGTCTTCAAATCTTGATAAAGCCTTCTCATTTGATATAAAACATTTGTCGGCATATCATCTTACCATAGAACCGGGAACAGTATTCGGAAAGATGCAGGAGAAAGGACACTTTACAGAGATTGATGAAGATGAGAGTAATGCACAGTTTAATACACTGATTGAAAAGGCAGAAGCAGCCGGGTTTATTCATTATGAGATTTCAAATTTCGGAAAACCGGGATATTTCTCAAAACATAATTCCAACTATTGGAAACAGGTCAATTACCTGGGACTAGGTCCGTCAGCGCACTCATTTAACGGATATTCGCGGCAGTGGAATATCAGAAATCTGAATGGTTATATTAAATCGATAAATAGCGGCAAATCATTTTTTGAGAAAGAAGAACTTGATACAAAAGCCCGGTTTAATGAATATATCATGACATCTCTTCGAACTATGTGGGGAATTGATCTTGAATATATTGAGACAACTTTTGAAAAAGAGGGTTATGATTATGTTGTAAATTTGTCAGGCAAATTTAAAAATTATGGTCTGATGAAACAGGAGAAAAACAGCCTGGTACTTACAAATCAGGGAAAAATGATATCAGACAATATTATTTCTGAATTTATGATGCCCAGGGAGGATTGATTATTTTTTTGACAGCATAAAATTTGTACGTCCGATGATATTATCCTCGAGATATAGTTCTACACTATAATTACCAATAATAAAATCGCCGGTATTATCAAGATAGATACACATTTCAATATCCTGATTCATATAATCAACACCACGGCTTGCGGAATAGATAGTTTTGTTTCCCCTATATTCAAAAAGGTTATCGGGACTGCTGGTAATTACCAGAGAGTCGGGTCGGATCACCCGCATAAAAACCTCTTTTGGCCCTGCTTTCGCAAGAGCATTCTCGCGCAAGGTGAAGCAGATCCTGAGTTTATCGAGAAGATTTAAACGGGTTGTCTCTTTTCTCTTCTTGTTAAGAGATGCTGCAACAATATCTTTGGCCTGAATAACAGAGGCAATCTCAACTTTTGTACTCAGTTCCTCCTTTACTTTTGAGAGTTGAGTATTCGTATTTCTGACTTTGCTTATCTGTTGACGGATTTCAGTATTTTCAGTGGAAAGAACTTTATTTCTTGTGTTTAATGAGTCGATCTGAACAATATAGCTTTTCATTATATCCCGCATTGTTGTGATCTCGCTCTTGTATTTTTTTATAAGCTGGGTGTTGGATGCATTTATAGATAATAACTGAACGATCCTTGTTTTTTCCTTTTGCATTACGGAATTAAGACTATCGTTATTCGTTTTAAGAGTATCATAAGCAACAACCATAAGCCTTAATTCATGCGCAAGGGAGTCTTTTTCCTGAGTCAGAACAGTCTCCATTTCAACCATTTGATTCCCCATTTTGGTTTTCTGGTCGAAATACATAAAGATTAAAAAAATCAAAGCACCGGCCAGAATAATTGATATGGCAATCAATGCTATCGGAGTGTTCTTTTTTGTTTCCTGTTCTGATGAAGAAATATTATCCGTGTCTGTCATTTATGCTGGCTAGTTTAAATATTTTGAATGCAAAAATAGTAATATCCGGGTAATTTTAACAATGTGGCAACCAATCCTTAAATGATCGGAGTACAAAAGCGGCGGTATAAGCGTTATTTATTTAATTATTTACCAAATATTTTTTAATGTCAATTTCTTTCAGCTTTTCTTTTGTTGCTTTATAGCCTAAGTCAAAAAGTTCTTCGGCTTTTTTAGGATCGAGAATCTTGTACTTCCTCAATTCCAGGGGGGCAATTAAAAGATCAAATTTCCTTGATTTTTCAACAATTTCTTTTGACATGCTTAACAGGAACGACCTTTCTGCAATATTGATCAGGCCGCTGACTTTTTCCATATACCCAACCGGATTCACATAAGAACCTATAAGGATTTTACATTTACGTTCTATTGGTTTCAAGGGCATATTATCCAAAACACCTCCGTCTACATAGCAGATATTATTTATTATTACCGGCTTAAAAAGTACCGGGATACTTGCTGATGCGATAATAGGATCAATAAGATCGCCTTTTGAAAAATATACTGCCTTACCGTTGTTAAGATCTGTTGCAGTGACATATAGAGGAATTTTAAGTTCTTCAAACGTTGTTGCATGTAAGTTGTTTTTTAAAATTTTGGTTATTCCGCTGATTTGAAGTAATCCTTCCCGGGGTAAAGCAGGCCGCATAAAATCGAGACGGCTTCCGGAGTTCAGTATTTTATGGATCTCCTTTGGAGTATGTCCATCAGCGTAAAGAACTCCGGCCAATGCCCCCGCACTCGTTCCTGAAATGACATCAGGAAAAATTCCTGTGTCATTTAATGCCTCAATAACTCCAAGATGGGCGAATCCTCTGGTTCCTCCGCCACTTAATACCAGGCCGATTTTATATTGTTTTTCCGACATTATGATAAATCTTAAAAAACTATGCAGTTAAAAAATCAATGAGCAACTTAATATTTAAAAATGTAACAATAGCCGCAATGACCGATAAAACAGTAATCAGATATGTACTATTAGCATATTTCCCCATCACTTTTTTTGATGAGGTGAGATAAATCTGAATTGCTATTGTGAACGGAAGCTGAATACTAAGAAAAACCTGAGATAAAATTAGTCCTTTGAAGGGATTTCCAACAAAAAAAATCAATATCAAAGAGCCCAACAATGAAATAATAATACCTATCCGGGAATGGTTATCTTTAACATCATAAGGCTCTCCGTACATACCAGAGACAATAGATCCGCCAGCCATTCCTGAGGTAATAGATGAAGCTACACCGGCGAAAAGAAGGGCAATACCAAAAACAACGGTAGCTTTTGATCCAAGCAAGGGGATAAGCAGTTTTTGGGCCTGCTGAAGTTCATCTACTTTAATGCTGTTTCTAAAGAATGTTGCAGCAGCCAGAATTATCATCGCACTATTTATTGCCCAGCCAATTATCATTGAAAATAAAGTGTCGGCAAATTCATATTTCAATTGCCTCTTAATGACTTTTTCGTCCTGCAGATTCCATTGACGGCTTTGAATGACTTCTGAATGCAGAAAAAGGTTATGGGGCATAACCACAGCCCCAAGAACACTCATGAGTAGCAACATTGATCCTTTGGGAAAAGAAGGTACTACCCAGGATACTCCTGCCTTAACCCAATCCACATCAACCAGAAAGAGCTCATAGAGAAAAGAGAGTCCGATAATTGAAACAAATCCGATGATCCACTTCTCAATCTTTCTGTAAGAGTTTGTGAATAACATAATCATCACGAAAATAGTTACAAGGATTGCACCTATTTTAATAGGAATATGAAAGAGCATATTTAAAGCAATGGCCCCGCCAAGAATTTCTGCCAGGGATGTTGCAACGGAAGCCATTACAGCAAAGGAAAGGATGGCTTTTGAGACCTTCGGATGAATATAAATTGTAGCAGCTTCAGACAAACAAAGACCAGTTGCGATACCTAAATGTGCAACGTTGTGCTGCAAAACTATCAGCATAATTGTAGACAGGGTCACTATCCATAACAAAGTATAACCATAAGCAGAACCAACACCTATGTTGGCTGCCCAGTTACCAGGATCTATGAAACCGACGGTAACCAACAATCCCGGACCAATATATTTGAAAATATCAAGCGCCCCGTATGATGGGGTATGATCTTTTCTTTTCAAATCTTTTATTAAGCCCTGAGGACTAAATAACTTTTTAATATTCAACATATTGAATACTTTGTAAGCCCCGTTAGATTATTTGGTTATAACTTATTATGTTATTACAAAGATAAACAATGCTGGTGAAAAGTATTGCCGGGATCGGATCGACGTAAAATCAAATTATATTTGTACTATCGATTTAGATTATTCATAATAATTAAAGAGAGCTGGTATGCAATTTTTACTTACTGCCTATGATGGCACTGATCCCGGAGCTCCGGACCGAAGACTAAAAGTAAGGGAAGATCATCTGAAAAAGATATCCGGACTTAAAAAAACCGGAGAATTCTTATATGGAGGTGCAATTCTCGATGTTGAAGGGAAAATGATCGGATCAATGATAGTATATGATTTTCCTGACAGACAAACGCTTGATAAAAAACTGACAGATGAACCATATATAACTGAGGGTGTTTGGAAAAGAATTGATATTCAGCCATTTCGTCTTGCAAAAATAGAATAGATATAAATGGATATTAATAGATTTAATCCGGCTGTCGACAAAAAATACCTGATTCTTCTGGCCGGAGCCATGTGGTGCGGAGTAGGAGTGATGCTTGTTGGTTTTGCAGTTTCGTGGCTGTCACATTACAGTGGGAGGGAAGAAGTAGTGTTTTTTGTTGCCGGGTTTATTGCAGCCATGCCTATTCATCATTTTGGATTTTTAAAGCTTGCCGATAAAAACATAAACAGATTAATGCCTCTGACCGAAAAAAAATGTGTTTTTTCCTTTATTACATGGAAAAGCTATCTGATTATACTTATCATGGTATCGATGGGTATTGCACTTAGGCATTCATCAATACCAAAGAATTATCTTTCAATTCTTTATAATGGAATCGGTCTCGGACTATTCCTTTCCGGATTACGGTATTTCAGATTCTTTGGCAGACTTCTATCGGCAAAACCGTAGGACAGCTTTGAATACCGGCAATCTTACCGGATTTACATTATAATAATCGCCATTATTCAGCAGACCAGTATTCTGACGATTTATCAGCAGAATTAATGAAGTGTTATATTCAGGCATAACAGAGATACTTGGTCCTGTAAAACCAGTATGGCCAAATGATCCGGAAGGACTATTTTTCATAAAGGAATTATCAGGATCCATCATCCAGCCCAGTCCGTTACTAAACTTGTCTTTTATCAGAAAGGATTCAATAGTTTTTGCAGTAATAAACTGAGTCAATCTGACCTTCCCTTTATTCATAAGCATATCGACGAGTTTCTGAAGATCTTCAGCTATTGAGAATAGCCCTGCTGCCCCGGAGATCCCGCCATTGGCATACCAGGCATTCCCATCATTTACCTCACCCTTTAAAATGTATGTACGCCATCCCTTCCATTGTTCAGGATCAATTTCCTTCATTTTAAATCCAAGTGTAGAATCATATACCATTCTTTTCTCATATGGATTGCCTGCCGAGGTTGCGGCTATTTTAAAATTGTGGCCTGATTTAAGAGGATTATAAGTTGTGTTTTTCATCCCCAGTGGCTCAAAAATGTTTTGTTTCTCAAAGAGCTCAAGAGGCAAACCCGAAATAATTTCAACAATTTCACCAAGGAGAACAAAACCCAGATCGCTGTAACGTCGCTGGGCACCAACAGGAAAAGCCAGAGGAAGCTCGCCTATCAGCTTATAGCTCTCCTGCTTATTTGAGGCCCTGTAATAAAGGGGATACCATTCAAGGAGCCCGGCAGTATGTGCAAGAAGATTTCGAATTGTAATCTCTTTCTTCTCCGGACAATCAAAAGCCTTAATATATTTATAAACAGGATCATCGACGCTGAGAAGCCCTCTGTCGGCCAATAACATAATAGAAGTTGTTGTTCCGATAACTTTTGTTAATGAGGCAATATCGAATAGATGGTCTACGGTCATTTTCTCAGGAGGAGACAACAGCTGATGTTTGTAATCGTATTTCTGCGCATATCCGAAAGCATTTTTGTAAATTATACGGCCTCCCTGTTTTATCAGAATTACGGCACCCGGGATCTTGTCCAGATTAACCTGACTCTGAATAACACTATCGATTACTGTAATAAGTTGTGCCTTTGAGATCTTCTTAGTTACAGTCTGACTATTTAGAACCAGATCAGTAAAAGACAGCAGGATTGTAAGCAGGATTAGTGTTTTGCGCATAAATATCTATGATTTAGCATGATAACCAACTCTTGGTCCAACGGATTTACGGAGAAGTAGTTCTGTAAATCCCTCTATCACAAAATTATCAAGTTCACCGACAAGCTTAAAACCAAAATCATAATATAGCCTTGCAGCACCCTTATTAAACGAGGAAACACAAATAAAGACATTGGGAGAAAACTTCAGAATCCGGTCTTCACAGAACTGAAGGAGTTTTGTACCGAATCCTTTACCCCTGTAATCTTCTCCAATACATATAGTTTGAATATATCCTGAAAAGGTGCCGCAGACCTGAAGGATTACAAATCCGGCAATTTCATTTTTCGTTTCAATTACATAAATTTCTTTACAGGAACCATCGAATGCTTTCAGACTCTGATTGTAATCCATTTCCAATGTAATCCAGGGATCAGTTTTCGACATCATCAATGCGCAGAGCGCAAATTTTTGAGGATCTGCTGTTATATTGATATTAAACTTTTCTTTCGGGACCATTATTCTTTCTTTTTGATGATGAACAAGAACAGTATTGTCAATAATGCATTTACAAAAATATTCATAAACCCGAAATCAAAATGAAAAGCGCTAATAAAATATATATTCAGTAACCAGGTAACAAAAGCTGCTGATACACAAGCCACAGGAACCCATTTCTCTTTAAATTTAATTTTAGAGAACAAGCCGGTTAAGTACAATCCTAATAATGGTCCGTAAGTATAACCGGCAATTTTGAAAATGGTATTTATTATGGCTCCATGGCTGTTCCAGAACGACATTACAATAATAAACATCACGACGTTCACGCCCAGCAATACGGCGTTTTTAATTCTTTTCTTTGATTCCTGCGGCTGATTTTCGATGTCCATAAAATCGTAACTGAAAGCAGTTGTAAGTGCAGCTATGCATGAATCAATGCTGGCAAAAGTTGAGGCGATTACCCCGATTAAAAATGCTATAGCACCTATTTTACCGAAATAATTCAAAGTAAGTAATGGATACAGATCGTCGGTATTCACGAATTGTCCGTTCAGGGATGCCAGTTTAATACCATTCCTCTCGGCATACAAATAAATCAAAACACCAAGTCCAAGAAACATTGTCTGGGCAAAGGCTATGAAGAAGCTGAAAGTCAAAACATTTTTCTTAGCATCTTTTGCATTTTTAACAGTGAGTGTTTTTTGCATCATGCTCTGGTCGAGTCCAACCAAAGCAACAGTAATAAGCAGTCCGGAAATAAATTGTTTGAAGAAATTTGAACCCGAATGGAAATCCCAGTCAAAGATTTTGGAATAAGGGTGGTGTACAATTGTTTTTGTCATTTCTGAAAAAGAGAGACCAAGGGAATTTTTGATTGTGATTATTGAAATGACAATAACAGTTATCAGAAAAAGAGATTGCAGAGCATCAGTCCAGACAATGGTCTTAATACCCGATTTGTTGGTATAGAGCCAGATAAGAATCAAAACAACAATTATTGTTACAAAGTAGGGGATATGCATTGCATCAAAAAAAGCGTATTGCAAAATCTTGATCGATAAAAGCAAGCGAAGGGCTGCGCCGAAAGACTGGGATACCAGGAAAAACAAGGAGCCTGTTTTATAGGTTACGTTACCGAAGCGGATATTCAGATAAGTATAAATTGAAACCAGTTTCAGCCTGTAGTAAATAGGAGTTAAGACAAATGCAATAAACAGATAACCAACGATTGTTCCGAGGATAAACTGAAAATAGTAAAGGTTGTTATTGCCTACGTTTCCCGGGATTGAAACAAGAGACACTGCCGAAATGCCAGAGCCAATCATACCAAAGGCAACCAGAAACCATGGAGAGGCCCTGTCGCCGTCGAAAAATGTTGAATCGTGAATATGACGGGAAGCAAAATGGGAAATCACCATCAGGATAGAAAAGTAACACAGGATAATGACTAACAGCAGAATAGGGCTCATCATTCAAAAAATTTAAACTTCGAATGTCAAACGTAAGGAAAAAGGCGGATAAATAATATTTCTTTATCTTTACTGGGGAAGAAGAAATTTGAATCAAAGAAATATAAATTGAAAATGATTATGAAAAAGTTAAAAGTTTTATTGCCAGCCTTCTTTTTGTCTGCCGTACTTATAGCGCAACAAGCTAACCAGGCTAATCTGCCATTTAAGATGGAAGATTTATCATCTCCGAAATTTGCAAAAGCAGTTACTCTTTCAGGCGGAGTTTGCATTCTTCCGCTCGGGATAATTGAAAAGCACGGGCCTCATCTTCCTCTTGGAACCGATTTGTATGAAGCCAGGGAAATTGCATTTACTGCAGCAGCAAAGGAATATGCAGTGGTTTTTCCTCCGTATTTTGTGGGACAGATTTTTGAAGCAAAACATCAGCCGGGAGCTATAGCTTATAGTCCGGACCTGATGTGGAAAATGCTCGAGGAGACATGTGCTGAGCTTTCAAGGAACGGGTTGAAAAAGATCATACTTCTGAACGGACATGGAGGAAATACAAGTTTTCTTCAGTATTTCTGCCAGGCGCAGTTAGCAAAACAACAGGATTATATAGTAGTATTATTCCAGCCCGGTACCGATCCTGTTAATGCAGCGGAGATAAAATCATTAAAGAAAGCAAAGCTGGACGGACATGCAGGAGAGGAGGAGACCTCGATGATGTATTTTATAAACCCGGTATTTGTCGATCAGGATGCTCTTAAAAATGAATCGGGTCTGGATCAGGCAAGGTTAAGTAAATTGCCTTTTGCCTATACCGGAATATGGTGGTATGCAAGGTATCCTAATCATTTTGCAAGTGATATTAACACTCCAAATAAAAGACTGGGCGAATTATTAATCAGCAGCGATGCAAGTCAGGTTGCCGACCTGGTTAAGTATCTTAAGAAAGACAATACCATACAACAGCTTCAGGAGGAGTTTTTTAAGAGGGCGGGGAATCCGGTTCTAAAATAAACTCGTGTCGTAAGGAGGAGATAGTACCAACTATTTTTAAAAATACTTGCTAGCCCTTAGGGATCCCTCATTCCTCCACAAATACGGATTCTGTGAAATGAGTAAATTTGGTTTTTTGTGGATGAATTCGGGATGACACGTAACTTTATTAGTAGGAGGGGAAGGAAGATGCGGCGATTCGACAATGAATTTAATCACTTTAATAGTATTGTGGTCGAATCGCCGCATCTTCCTTCCCCCTTAATCAAAACTGAAATGTCATCCCGAATCCATCCACCCGGTAATGTTCATATTAGCGGGCTGATATGGAGTGGATGGATGAGGGATTCCTAAATGCATTAACTACCTTATAGAAAGGTTAATGGGTTGAAAGCGCAAGTCACACATTTTATTTTAATTTATTTTGTATTCGTATGGCAGAAGATCCCCAATTCGCTGTCTGCCCATTTGGCCATCCCATATTATCTCTACTGTTTTGCTCTGACGGGACAATTACCAAGAAGGGTTGCAAAAGGATTCTCGTGAGGAGGGGATCGAGTTATTTGACATTTATCTCGAGGTGTTTCCCTAATCCTGTCTCAATTATTTTTCTGAGTGTGTCAAGTTCGATATCTGACCTGTCGTTCTCAATCCGGGAGATATAATTTCTGGAAGTTCCACTTTTTATAGCTAATTCTTGTTGTGTTAATCCAGACTTAATCCTTGTGTCACGTACAAGACGTCCAATTTTAGAAGATATTCCTGTCACTTCTGTACTACTGTACTTTAATAAAACATCAGCACCAATTTCAAAGGGGACTTTTACTTTTTTTCTGTTTTTGTCCGTAATGAATTGTTCAACGTTACTCCAGGAGAGAGTATTGTTATTTAGTTCAGCCTTTGCAAATTCCTCAGAGTTTTTAAGAATCATGGCAGGAGAGTCATTATTAATCTCTAATTTTTTAAAGACTTTTTTAAAATCAATAATCCTAGATTCCCCATTATTGAAAACTACTGATATTGATAATCCTTTAATCCAGTTAATTTTCAAAATCCTCGGTATTTTTATATTTCGTCTCATTGCAGATTTGAATTTAATTCATAAAAAACTTTATGCGCCTATTCTGGCATTCCATTTTTTACAAAGGTATCTAATTGGGTACTTATTGACAAATTTAATATGGGATATTTTAATTACCGGGGAATTCTTTAATTATCCTGAGTGTCTCACCGGTATCTTCCATTTCATAAAAGAGGGGACGTGTATCGGCCCGGCGGTTGAGGGAGTAAACGTTTGTGGCACCATCCGGCGTTACGAGTCCCGGTACTTTAGCCGATAAATTGTCCAGGCGTGCAAGACACCATGGCGCAATTTTTATCATCCCGGCGAAAGATAAATTTGTCCTGGTAGCAGGAACTGTCCAGAGCCGGTTTTACGAATTTGGCAAACGGACGAGAAGTTAAGTGTCATGACGTAACAGTCTAGATATGAGCGCAAAAATTGTGACAAGCTTATTACTTATGACCCGCATGTTATAGTGCGTTTTTTAGTCATCTGTCGAGATCAGGTGAGTTATTTACCTAGGAGCTTATTGGGTAGTCTTGCCATCTTTTAAAGGTTTTATATAGTTTCCCCATCTTGTTTTAGAATCACTTGCCAATATATATTCTATAACTGCCTTCTTACTCAGTTCTTTAAGTCCCCAGTCTTCTTTTAAACTAGAACCTTCTAAATGTAACCTTTTATCAATTTCTTTTATGAATTTGTCGCTATATAGATCATATAAGCATTCGCCATTAGGTTCATCATCAAGTGATCCAAAAAAGATATAACCATCATAGTTATCCTGATAAGTTCCGGAACCTTCATAATTAAGACCATCAAAAGGCTCTTTCCCAAATGGACTTCCTTTTAAATCCAACGCATTGGGTTCATCCCCAAGTTTATAAAATGCATAATCGAAAAGACCATATCTAATTCGTTCATATTTGGCTGATCGTTCCTCAACTCTTGGACTATGCTGGAAAATGGTATATAAATCCTGCGACATTTTTTTGCTTAAAATTGAACCGGCGGATTTTGTCGTCTTGCAAGTGTGTCCAGTTCCAACAATAAATAAAGCATTTCTATTATCTTTTTTTGATTCAAGATAATTTATTACAGTGCTTGCCATAAATTCGTCACGGTTATATTTGGAATCATTTTTAATCATATCAGCTCTTGATAAAAATGTACTGAATGGCCGCGGAGTATCAGCCGCAATTATCTTTATTTTCTTATCATCAGGTAAATTCCTGTTTATTTGCCAGATACATTTGACAAAATCAAACATTCCTTTATCATTCCAACCTACATCAATATAATCACGGAAGACATCCAATAATAATTCTGTATTAATTGTATCATTTGCTAAAAAACTGTCTATGTCCTTTTGTTTGTGTGAAGCCATTTCCATAAATATAACGCCTGTACTTTTAGCAAATATCTTATCTTTCGCTACTCCCTGTAAGAAGTCCCATGAGGCTTTGCGTCGATGAATCTCACCATACATAACCAGCTTGTATTTAATCAATTTGGTTAGAAGAAACTCTTTTGAATTACATCCCTTTTCCTTGAGATACTCAATGAATGCAGTAGTATCGGTCGGCACTTTGGAAATGGCGATAATTCTCCGTAACAAATGAAGATTATATTCAGCATATTTTACAAAATGTTGACGTGATGACTCCATACTTTTTCTCTCATCTTCCCCCGCTTGTAACCATTTCCCATTCTCCAAATAAAAGGGTCTAATTGAAAAGAGAGAATCCTGGATTTCACTAATTGCGCAAGCGATTGAATCCTTATAGTAAATTATTTCCTTAATAGTAGTTTCAAGAAATCTGGATTTTGCATTTTCCGTGACTTTTGAATCAGACGTAGTAGAGTCAGGCATTGATGCTTTAAATCTTACAGTACTTACTTCACACCACATTCTGTTTTTGCCGTTAATCATTATGTAATTAACAGATATGCATGTTTTTAGTGGGGAACTCAGATCAAATGTATCATGGAAATCTTTAATTTTTTTATTAATCAATACAGTCTTAAATTCTTTAGGTAAGTCTTGTCCATATGTCCATATCGACATCAGTGCAAGAACCAGTAATGTTAATGAGTTTTTCATTTGAATAAATTTAGGTTTTTTATTGGAAATACTTTGTCTGAAAATGCTGGATTGTTCATTAGGGCGTTTTTTGCAATCCTGGTAGTTGGAACGAAGTTGTCACGTCACGATAAAACTGTCCAGATGGCGATGCAAAAACCATTACGGCATTGTCTAGGTTGCCAGTAATTGTAGTAGGATTTGTCACGAAGAACAAAATTAAATTAATAAAATGAACTTGAGTTATAGTGCGTTTGTCCAGGTCAATTTGGGGTCAGTCACGGGCTTCGAATGCACTATAACTTGTTTTTAGCACAAGTATTTGTTTGTCTGTCGTGCCAGGGTTTAATTATGGCAGTTTTCTCGTTCAGGTAGAGCCTTGTTACTTAATAGGACCTTCAGAGTTATGCGTTCGTGCTAATTTTAATAATCTTTCTACGTTTGTGTTTTTGCTTGTCAGCTCTAATGAAATCACTAATCCTCTTTTCTTCCTCTTTAGTGAGAGGTCTGGGATCAACGTAGAAATCAATATCCTTCTCAAGAGAACTTGTTAATTTATCAATCACGATATCAATGTATTGAAGCTTATTTACCATATGCAAATTTACTTATTTTCATCGAGATTTACTTATTCTTTTATTAAAATCATAACACATGATAAATTGCATTCAATGATTCTGAGATTCTTGTTGCTTTTCTTCAGCTTTCAATGGTGTATTCATCCAAAATCTTCCTGAATCCTTAGAGTTGGAAATACAGTTCTGTACAAGTGGCATAGACTGTATAAAACAATTATTCTGAAATTCCAGTGGCTTATTATATTCCTGAACAAAAAGTTCCCTGAACTGACGAAATTCAAGCTCTTTTCGTTTGTTAAGGATATTGCCATTAATGTCTTTCAGGAGTCCATAACTTAATCGAGTGGAATCGAGTTCATTGCGTGTGAATTTGTCATCTCTCACAGTTATGTACACGTTGGGGCCGTCAACTTTAATCCTTGTGATCTTCGCTTTTCTTTTGCCGATGGTCATGTCGTAATTTTCCATTCTGCGTCCCGAAACAGGATCGATCTTCCTGTTGAAATAAGCTATAATTGTCATATCCTTCAAGAGAATGTCAGCATAAGGGCCACCTGCTTGCTTCCATTCTACTTTCACAATTTTAAAGAAGTTATTGTCATTCGCATCAGGTATAGTGAATGAATTATTGAACGATATGTATTTAAGACACATTCTGGAATTAACGGCTGGCTCATGCCCATATTCAATTTCAATATTGTAAATCTCCTTGTTCTTTTTTTCTGAATTTGAAAATGATGCAGAATACTCAAGTTTGTGTATCGAATAATCATCGGGCTGAATGAATATTGCACCTTTCAGCTGGATGCTATCTCCTGTAATCTGTCGTTTTGCGGTGAAGTCGATCTTATATAATAATGTACTTCCATCATAAATTCCAACCGGCGTTGAAAACCTGTGATTTATGATAAAATTCTGAGTCAGTGTATCAACATATGAAAATGATCTTCTATCAAAATTTCTGATTGCATCGTGAACCAGCAATATAAAAAGCTCATTGCCGTATTGATCACCAACTGTTGCATGGGGTATTCTTTTAAATGACACGTCAGAATGATCTGTTTCCGGGAGATCGTAATAGGGAGTTATATTCATACTTAAAAAATCCATATTTTTTTTGAAATCGAGTAATCTATACCTGTTTGAATCTGATGGATATGCAAAGCCATTATCCAGAGTCTGTATGATCCCCTCGTTCAGGTTAAGATAATTAATACTGTCCTTCTGATAATCGCGGTAATAGGATACATAACTATATGGAGTGACAGGATAATTCTTTTTGATATTTCTGAGTGCCCTGGCTATAATAATTTCCGGGTCGAGTCTTCTCTTTCTGGCAGTTACACTGACTTCATTCAGAACATAGATATTTGGGAAAAGCTTTAGATTGTTCATTCCAGTTGTTTTTAGAACACTGAAAGCCACTGAGAGCCTATGAAATCCGATGCAGGATACGATCAGACTATCAGATTGAAATTTGGGGTTGTTTAATATTCTGAAATCACCTTCTGCATTTGAAATGACCCCAACCTGGGCGTTTTTAAGATGTACTGTTGCGAATGGTACAGGTTGGGATGTTTTAGAATCAATCACTTTACCTCTGATATAATCTGGCTGCTGGCAATAAATTACAGGATGACTAATCGAGAATAGTAAACCAATAAAAATTAAGTGTCGTATCATCTATATTCAATTTAAGTAATGTCTCGTCCGGGAAAAGGGTTTACACTTTTAAGTTTGACATAAATTGTTTCAGGGTTTTGGCCGACGTTTTTGATTATGCCTTATTTTACCTCGTATTCTGTAACCCCTGTCACCGGGATTCCTCTGGTTGTTATGCCTTCCACAATCACCTTAACTTTTGAAGGATTATCAGAATTATAATAATTCAGTAATACTTCTTTGTTATTTTCCACTTTTATGTTGGGCTCCCAGAACAAGGTAGTCCGAAGGTCGGGTTTCTTATCAGCATTCAGGGAGCTATGATGCTTTGGAGAATAAAAAATACGCGGTTCATTATATCCGGTAATTGATTTATTTACAGAGTGATAAGTAATAGTTGTGCTGGACCAGTCACTTTTTAATAGAATTGAAACGACCCCATTACCTCCTCTTACACCCCATTGCAACTCGCCGTTTATAGGACAAAGAACATCAATTCTCTCCACAAGGCTTATCGGAATGGCTTCTATAGATTCATATTTTACTTCCATACCATTAAGCAATGTAAGAGGATTGGTTATTTTGTTGCATGAGCTCTTTCCGGGCACTTGTGTTGTCCTGAATCCTGAAATTTCCACGACCTGGGGTCTGTCATTATAGTAAATATGTAGCTTCATGGACAAAAGCTGTCCTAATGAATTGTATATTTCAAAATCAGCAGTTACAGACAGCTCGCGATCGGGAAACAATGTTCTGAGGTTAATTTCATTCTGACGACGTGGTATATATGGTTCGAGCTTGTTCCATGGTTCGAACTTTGGCTTTGGCTTTATTATTACCTCGCCAATATCAATAGTGTCAGACAGTTTGTATTTCTTTCTTAAATTGTTATTGCTTTTATAATTCTTCAGGGAGTCATTTGATTCCACTGATGATTTAGAAACAGTTTTTATCGGGTCATATTTAATAACTTGTCTGATATTTACGTTTTTAATATTTACCTCTTCCGGCATATAATTTAATGAATCCAGAATAAGCCAGCCTTTCAGCTTGTCTTTATCATTGGTAACACTGGCAATTAAACTTGTTTTTCCTGTGAAATCAATTCCCCTGATAAGAAACCTTCCCGAGGAGTCGACAGGAACCGAATAGATAGTTGGTCTTTTACCTTCAAATAATCCGAGTGTCACTGTAGAGTTCTCAAGAGGTTCATTGACCAGTTTTTTCCTCACCCTCCCGGAAATGGAGAATCCATTTTCAGTCTCGAAATAATTTTCATACTTCCATTTAAAGTCGCGCCAGCCCTGGGTCAGCAGAAGATTGTCGAGATTTTTCAGTCGGTCAGCATTCGACCGGTCAAAGTAATAAGATGGCGTCTCGATATTTCCATGCACATCCGATTCGAGCAGGAACCATGAAGAGATATTAGTGGTGTAAAGATCAGTTTCATCTTCAGAGATCTCATTCGAAGCTGAGAGTGAAAGAAAAGCATCCTGAACCTGAACCGGACGATCTGAAATAGATATTCTGACCGAAACTGAATCCCTGGTGGCATAAACAGGTTTATCTGTTTTTACTGTAAGCTCTTCATCATCATTGTTGTGAACGAAAGCTAGTCTTTCGCAAAAGGGTTTACCCTCAATGTCATATATTGTAAGAGACACTATTCCGTCAGGGAATTCATCGGTCATTAGGGTCATGTGATTGTTGAGAGATTTTACCCTGAAGGATATTGTATTCAAAATGGTATTGTGAACGGAAACTTTTAAAGAGAGATCATGATCTCTGAGCGCAGGCAATGTTTCCTTATTAGTCCTGATGGCAAGATCAAGCTCTCCAGGACGTTTTTCTGAAACATTTAAAACCACCCCGTTTTTCAGGCTTTTTTGAATTTGAGTTTTTGCTGAGTCGCCATTATTATCGTAAATAATGGAATAATATTGCTCACCGGGAGCAGGGTTCAGATTAAAAGTGCCCATTCCTTTAAAAGTGCTATTGAAAGAAGCTACCGGATTACCATGCGAGGAGTATACCTTTCCCGATATCCCGCATCCTTTTCCTGTCGCATCAACTGCCTTGAATCCGATCAGGGATGTTACATCATCAACCAGTGAACCACCTTCCGGAAAGAAACTTATTTCGGTTTTGTTCCTATTATAATTGATGCTGTCAGAAAATGCTTTTGGAGCATCTGAAGAATTGATAATTGCAATGTCTTTAGTGAAGAATAACTTATCACTAAAGTTCCGCATATAGTTTGTGTACGCCCTTAACCTGTATCTGCCAGATTTAATTTTTTCTGACAAATGGAAATCGCCGTTACCCAGACCATTATCTAATCTTACAATATGGCTATCGATAATTTTTTGATCGGGAGAGATGAGTTCAACGTGAAGATTCATGCTATTGTCAGTAAGCAACTTTCCTGTGGCATCGATGAGGTAAGCTTTAAACCAGATATCATCTCCGGGATAGTATGTCGTACGATCTGTATGCAAGTAAACTTTTTCAATTATGCTAAGTGAGTCAGGGATAGATTGTTGTAAACTTCCAAAACATAATGTACTTAACAATATCCGGGATAAAAAAACAAATAGTTTGATAAGTTTCATATCTTCCAGAGATTAGGGTCTATAATTTTTATAATGAGTATCGGTTTTCAATAATAATCTCAAAACAAATGATTATGAGATTCCTCGCTAACGCTCGGAATGACAGTATTTTATATGACAGAGGGGAAAGCAGGGGCGATTCGCTCAGCGAATCGCCCCTGCTTTCCGGCATAGCTTTTGGAATAGTGGTACAGCATCTTGACCATGGATACTATTATACTTTGACAGGGATTGGTCTTCTTATAGCTTTACAAGCCTGGATGCTTGTAAATCAGGTTAATAAGACAAATACTGATCTTGAGAAATTCTTCACATCAGTTCAGAATTATGACTCATCCATTCGATTTTCTGAAAATGCAAAGAACAGCTCATTCAGAAAATTGTACGATAGAATGAATAATTTAAATACTATCATTCAGAATGTAAGAATTGAAAATGAGAGAACAAGTCAATTCCTGCAACGTGTGGTTGACCATGTCGATGTCGGACTTTTATCATTTGATATGAATGGCAGGATAGACATTTATAACAGGGCCGCAAAAAAGTATTTAAACCTTCAACAAACTCATCTCTTATCATCTATTAAAACCATCAATTCTGAAATTTATAACATAATAAACATTATAAAGCCCGGGCAGGAGATATTGCATAAAATGTTAATAGACAATATATTACAAAGCATTCTTATAAAATCAACTGAGCTGAAATTTGAAAGCAATGTAATAAAACTGGTTTCATTTCAGAATATTACGAATGAACTTGATAAGAAAGAATTGGATTCATGGCAAAGACTAATACGGGTGTTAACACATGAAATCATGAATTCCATAAGTCCGATTACCTCTCTTACAAAGGTGATTTCCGGGTACTTTAAGAAAGAGGATGGAAATCAGGCTCCATTGGAAAAAATTGATCGTCAAATAGTTTCTAAAGCACTTTCCGGATTGAATACTATTGAAGAAACAGGAAAAGGATTATTGGATTTTGTTGATAAATACAGAAGCCTGACATCTTTACCAAAACCTGATGTAAGCAAATTCACTATTGATAACCTGTTCGGTAAATGCAAACTCCTCATGGAATCAGATATTCCAAATAACATAAAAATTATTACACGTGTATATCCTGAAGATATCACGATAGTAGCAGACTATGGCCAGGTTGAGCAAATTCTTATCAATTTAATAAAGAACTCAATTGAAGCTTTATCCGATAATAAGAACGGAACAATTCACCTGAAAGCATTCTACGCCGATGATGGCACATTAATTCAGGTTGAAGATAATGGCATTGGAATATCCGGTGATATTATTGAAGATATTTTTGTACCATTTTTTACAACCAAAGAAAATGGTTCAGGAATCGGATTAAGTCTGTCAAAGCAAATAATGCAAAATCATGACGGCACTATTTCAGTGAACTCTGCTCCAGATAAGGGATCTGAGTTTACCTTAAAATTTTAGTTACTACTATCTACAGAGACAAAGTCCGGGTCGGCGGGCAGGAGTTGTCATGTTACATAAATTTGCCCTGCAGGAAACGGAGGTGGGTAGACGCGGGAAGCGTTGGTGGTGCAGTTACACCGACTATCCGGCCCGGTACTTTAGCCGCTATCCGTCAGCTGGCGGACCCGGTGTGCAAGTTATCTAATGCTTTCGCCTGGTCAGTCACAGAACAACTAACGTGTTACAAAGCACTAAGCAAGAAAAAATATTGTTGTTTTTCTATTATTCATGTATTGCAAATCAAATGTATCAAAACTTTTTTGCAGTTGAAACTACTAATATAGTTTGTTTACTGGAATCCATATTAAGAAACAGTCAAAGAAGGAATTGCCCGGAGAGTGAATTTGTCAAGCAAAAACAAAATTTGACCTTTGTATAATACTGCATATAATATTGCATTGGTTTAATTTAGATTACTTTTGATAATGAAGACTAAAGACCAATCCCGTTTCATAATCCAAAAATAAATTTAATGAAAAATCTTACAATTTCTTTTAAACCAATTTTACTAATTGGAATTTGTTTCGTGTTTCTATCTTGTACACAAGTCAAAAATGATAAGTTATCTGAGCCCAAAATAACGGCAGGAATAGCCAAAGTGGCTGGCAAATTAACTAATTTTAAGCTGAAAAAAGGTGAAGCAAATCCTACGCTAACATTGGAGTTCCCAAATCCGGTTACAGCAGAAACGGGGAAATTCGAGACTAATTTGAGTGATGATGGCACTTTTTATTTTGAAGTACCGATTGAATGTGATACAACTATTGGATTCATTAGTTCAGCTATATTCGATGGTGTTATTTTTTTCAGTTTGGCAGCTAATAATGAAACCAAACTTGAGATAATTTATGGTGAAACCGGGAACATAAAGGCAAATGGGCTGAATATTAATAAATTAACTTCTGGTGATATGGTACATATTGTTGACGTAATGGGTAATATGATATCCCACACCTCCCCCGAGCGTATACCGCGTTATAACATGTTAATTGAGGATTTCATCCCATTTGAAATAAAAAGTTTGGAAAGAAAACTGAATATTGCCAACAATGATTCCATACTGTCGAACAGTGCAAAAAATTTTATCACCAATGAGTTCAAGCTCGTTTATCTCAACACTCGCTTTCTCGATTACAAAGACATCATGAAAACAGATTACATGATGTATAATGATTTAAAGGACTGGGACAAGTTTACTCCGTACGAACCAGACAAATCTTATTATGCTCTTCTTAAATATTTTAATTTGAACGATCCTCAATATTTATATAATGGTACTTACTCCATAGTGTTGCAAACTCTACTTTCGAATAAAACACTGAATATTCCTGCGATAAAAGATATGCCTGTAGAAGTCTGGCTCAAAGAAGTTAAAACAATCATGACCGATTTGATTGGTTCGGATACAGGTTTATTTTACGATTTGTTGGCTGCCAATGCTTATGCCTTGCAGTTTAATAATGAGGTAAAACCTTTGTCGGATAAACAGAAAGATAATATCAGGAGTTATTTTAAAAATGAAGAGGTAACAAAAATTCTATTGAAAAAGAACGAAGAAATAATAAAACTGGACGAAGAAAAACAGCGTATCATTACCATCATTAACACCACGCCGGCTGTTCCTAAAGAAGCTTTGATGAATGCCATTATATCAAAATATAGAGGGAAAGCAGTTTTAGTCGATTTCTGGGCTACCTGGTGCATGCCCTGTATGGAGGCAATGAAAGCTAACAAGAAAGTCAAAAGTGGGTTTTATGATAAAAACATTGCCTTTGTCTACATAGCTGATGTTTCTTCTCCCAGGGAATTATGGGAAGAGAAAATCAAAATGATCGGAGGAGAGCAATATTATCTGACTAGGGATGAATGGGAATATGTATTGGATAGTTTTGGTTTTACCGGAATACCAACCTATTTGTTTTATGATACAAAAGGGGTAATGAAAAATAAAGTTACCGCTTATCCCGGAGCAGAAAAAATGCAGAAAATGATAGGAGAATTGTTGCAGTAAAGATTCAACCTTCTCTCAAAAAATAAAGATGGATGACCAAGGTATTTTAAACCAGGAAGATTTACAAGAGGAATGTACTACGAATCCCATACAATTCTCTGTTTAATTGAAAGATAAAATTGTCCAGATGGAAGAGTCCCGGTAAACGGATGAAAGTTATCACTAAGTCATGTCTTAATTGTCTGGCTTGCGAAATCATCATGTTGTCTCGAAATATGCTCTTCACCGTTATAGGGTGAATGAAGGGCCATAATCAATTATCCGGGAAACAGATTAGAGTTTAACGGAATATTATAATTTTGGGAGATGTTAATTATGGGGCGGATATGATCAGAAAAATAGCATTAAAGATAATAGGCAAGAAAATAAATCTTAAGCTGATTCTTATTGCATTCTTATTGTCAATACTGATACTTATATCCTACCGTAATGCCTTTGATAATGAATTTGTTGACTGGGACGATTACACATATGTTGTAGATAACAATCTGGTAAGGAGCCCGAAGGAGACAACCCTTAAAGATGTTTTCGGCACCCCGGTGTCATTAAATTATCACCCTCTGACAATATTGAGTCTGAGGATGAATAATAATGAATGTAAAACATGTTCTGAAGGAATATCAGCAGCCCCTTTTATTAAATGGAATGTGGCGATTCATCTGCTGAATACATTGCTGGTATTTATGTTGATTTATTTCCTGAGTGACAAAAAGATCATTGTCGCATTTCTTGTTGCTGCTTTGTTCGGAGTGCATCCGATGCATGTTGAATCGGTGGCATGGGTCTCGGAAAGAAAAGATGTTCTCTATGCGTTTTTCTTTTTATCGGGACTGATTACTTATTTGAAGTCTCGGACAGAAACAGACAACAAAAAGAAATACATCTGGCTCATAATCACGTTTTTCCTTTTCGTTCTATCATGTTTATCGAAAGCAATGGCGGTCGTCTTTCCTCTGGTGCTGATTCTTATTAATTTTTGGACAGCTAAGTCAAAAGGGAGTAATCCTGTGTGGGAGTCTTTGAAAGAAACATTTTCAATAAAAAAACTTATTCCGCTAATCCCGTTTTTTGCAGTTTCTCTGTTTTTCGGGATAATGGCAGTATCGATAAACAAATTTAACTCATTCACAATCGGGCATAGAATTCAATATACCAGTTATGGGTTTATCATGTACATCGTTAAATTCTTTGTCCCGGCTAATCAGGTTGCCATTTACCCCTATCCAACACAAGCGGAATATACAATCGGCACTTTTGGTACATTGATAAAGGCGGCCCCTTTTGTTTTGATTGCAATTACAGGACTAGTCATTTATTCTTTACGGAAGACAAAACTATTTGTTTTTGGCATTGGATTTTTCTTTGTCACGGTGATGATGGTGTTACAGTTTATATCTGTAGGTGTAGCAATAATGGCAGACAGGTATACCTACTTATGCTATATAGGTTTGGCATTCATTCCTGCGATGCTGATAGGAGAGAGGATGACTAAAAAAAGAATACCATTATATATTCTTTCGGGATGTTTTGTTATTCTTCTGATGATATTAACTGATAAGCAGGTAAAAGTCTGGAGGAACAGTGAAACCCTGTGGACAAAAGTAATTGATTTGTATCCTACCCAGGAAACACCAAGAAGCATCAGAGGAATATATTATGGAAAGAAAGCTGCCCGGGCAAGAGATGAAAAAGAAAGAAAAATGTTTGAAGAGAAAGCATTTGAAGACTTTAAGATTGCCATAAAAGCGAATACTCCAAGAGCCGATGTATATGAAGGAGCAGGGAATATTTATGGAATGAAAGGAGATTACAATAATGCACTTCTGTGTCTGAACAAAGCCATACAGATTAAACCTAAAAAGGGAAGCGCATATTTTAACAGAGCGCTGACGTTGAGTATGTTAAACAGGAATGATGAGGCAATAAAAGATTATACCATTGCATTGGTTTATGCACCCCAGATGGCAGTTGCAATAGCCTCAAACCGTTCGAATCTTTATCTGGCTACCGGCAGGTTTAAAGAAGCAATAGCTGATTTTAATTTCCTGATAACGACAGACAACAGGAATTTTCTTTATTATTTCAACAGGGCTGTTGCAAAGCAGGCGACGAATGACAAATCCGGGGCAATATCGGATTATCAGATAGCATTGAAGCTTAATCCCGATGATGAGTTGTGTAAAGAGCAGATGAAGAAGCTTATCGGGAAATAGTTCCGGGTTCAAAGTTCAATGTTCCCGGTTTCAGGTTCAAAAGACTGTGCCAAACGATTAGAGATCCCTCACTCATCCTCCCGTATGTCCCATATTGTGAAGAAATTACCTGGGGAGGCTGAGTTACCAAAGACATCTCTCTGCAACTCATACACTTATAGCTATTTGTACTCAAGCTATCAGTGATGATCTATAAAATTACTAACAAGAGGAGGAGATCCTTCATTCATCCTTTCCCTATCCTGGGATTTTGAGTAATTATCGGGAAGGATGAATTCAGGATGACACCATTTTGGGGATGGGTTATGAGGAAGGAAGAAACGGCGTTTTGCCCTGGGGAATTCAAAGTCCCGATTTTAAAAGCAAAACGCCGTTTCTTCCTTCCTCCCTATGAACCAAAACAACATGTCATCCCGAATCCATTCATCCGGCAATGTCCTTAATAAATGGGAGATATAGAATGAATGGATGAGGGATCTCCTTTCGTGTGTGAGGAGGCCCTGAAAAGTAAAAAGGGATCCCTTAACTATTTTAAGAAAGCTAAATGGTTCAAAGTTTCGGGTTCAAAGGTCAAAGATTTAGAGGACATCATTGAGATGAAGAGCAGAATCGTTGATAGATGAATATAGTTTCTTGTACCTCCTGTTGTGTTGATATCTAACAAACCAGGGAAGGAAAAGAAGCATCAGAATAATAATACCTAAAAACGGGACGGGGAGAACTTCATTACTCAAGGACATATTCTTAATTCCCCCAATATCTTTTAAATAATTGAATATTATCAAAATAGCCAGCAGATATAAAAAGATCAGCCATGAAAGAAAATCAATTGCTTTTATCCTGTTCAATTTATTACAAAAAATGAATAATGATTCTTTAATTGACATATTATCTGCTGTTTTCGAGAGGACCCTTAGCCTGAAAATTTCTGAAGTTGTCATAAATAATAGGAATATACCTGCAGCAGTAATTGGAATAAGAGAGTAGACTGATAACTTCAGACCAAGATATATAAAAGCATATACCATCAATCCAAAATAAATTATCAGAAGTGCAGAGAAACCAAGGATCTTTAATTTTATGTCGTTTATTACCGACGAGATAAATTTACTATGATTCATGGTAATAGATTTTTCAATATTTACTTTATCATAAACGGAAACCTTATAGTTATTGTGGGCTTCATTCCACATCGATTTTAAATCATCATTTTCCATTTTTCAATTCTTTAATTAATTGATTTTTTATTCTGTTTATCTTAACCCCGGTATTACTCTCTGAAACACCTGTTATTTCTGCAATTTCCTTATAACTATAATCTTCCAGATATAAAATGATTATCGCTTTTTCCACATCTGATAAATGATCTATTTTCTGATAGAGGAGATCTTTTTTGTCAGATTCGCTATTGTGTTCATCCTCCGGAATATTGTAATCATTATTTGAAAGTTCAGAGTATTCAGGAAAAAGGTTTTGTTTGCGGACAATATCAATCGCAGTATTTAAAGCAACTTTGTAAAGCCATGTTGAGAAAGCTGACTGGTTTCTAAAACCCGGGTATGCTTTCCATAACCTTATCAGCATCTCCTGATAATAATCCTCTTTGTACGGATTTCGGAAAAAATAGATATTACAAATTTTATGTAGTATCCCCTGATGCTTTTTTATTAATTCAATGAATTCCTTTTCCACGATCACTCAAAATGATATTTTCTTAGGTTAGTCGTAAATTCTTACCGGAATATTACAAAATAAATAACTAAAAATCGAGTTATTACATTTAAGTCAGCTTAAACAACTTATGTACAGATTATTTCTGCCCTATAACAAGACTATTCTGAAACTAAATATTGTTTTTTCGATTTTTCTTACAGCTATTTCCATTTTAGTTTCCAAATCAACAGCTGCTTTATTTTCCAGTGATGTTAAAACACCAACATCTCCGCTATATTTAATTCCCGGGTATTATATTTTTTGGATCTTGACCGGAGGATTTATCATGTCGGCTTACTACTTTGAAATTACCAGAAAAAACGAATACTATTTCTATTATAATATTGGCCTATCCAGGATCAAGCTTCTCATGTTCTGTTATTTGTTGCATATAATCATTGTTGTCCCTATTTTATTCATCATGCATTATGTCAAACTTACTTGAAGTCGATAGTGTACGAAAAGAATTCGGGACCAAACAGGTTCTTACTGATATCTTTCTAAGGTGCCAGACAGGAGATATTATCGGACTTCTTGGAAGGAATGGTTCAGGGAAATCAACTTTGCTAAAAATAATCTTCGGAACTCTCTATACCGACTACAAATTTATAAGACTCAACGGGATAGTTTTAGATCAACCGTACAAAACAAAGAACAAGATTGCATATTTGAGCCAGGACAATTTTTTACCTAAAAATCTGACAGTAAAACAAGTTGTTGAGATATATTCCGACAAAACAGAACGAAAAGAATTTCTTGATGATGAAATTCTTGCAAAAGTTAGCGGCACAAAGATTTCTAATTTATCAGGTGGTGAATCAAGATATCTGGAAGTCAAACTTTTGTTAAACCTGCATACTCTTTTTGTACTGCTTGATGAACCCTTCAATGGGATCTCCCCGCTGCATACAGATCTGGTTAAAAAGATAATCCGCGATAAATCATCGGAAAAAGGAATAATACTTACCGACCATGATTACAGAAATGTTCTGGATGTCGCAAACAGATATTATCTGCTTTTTGATGGAGGATTAAAGTCAGTAAAAACAAAGGAAGACCTTATTAATTGGGGATATGTCCCTGAAGAAAAATGAATCCAATAATGACAGGGGAAAGATGACTAAAAAACAATTACTTTTATAAATCCAAATTATTAAAATCTTTCCTTAAGGAGGAAGTCAATCAATATATGTTAGAAATTCGGTTACCTAAGGTGGGAAGATATTTACGGTATTTAGTTGCGTTGATATTCCTGTTAACCGGATTGACAGCTCGGGCCCAATTGGTTAAAAGACCTTTTATTATCGAGTCAAACGCACACACAGGACTGGTTGTTCCTTTGTACGAAGCCATGAATTATCTTGTTACCGAGGATATTTATGCATACGACCTTTCAGTAAGTTTTCCTACTACAGGAAAGGATTACTGGGAAAAACTTTATCGTTATCCCAGAACTGGTTTTGGATATTCATATTGGAGCTTAGGCAATAACGAAATACTCGGCAAGGCACATGCTTTATACGGTTTTATCAATGTCCCCTTTTCAAAGCAAGTTAAAAAGGTTTCATTTAATTACCAGATTTCATTTGGTGCGGCTTACCTTACCAAAAGATTCGATATCTTAAACGATCATCTAAACCGGGCAATAGGCTCACATTTAAACGCTTATGTGAGGACGGGTATTAATGGCAAAATAAAATTATTTCCTAACAGCGAACTGATTTTAGAAGCGGGAGTATCTCATTTTTCAAACGGGAAAATAAAATCGCCTAATTATGGTATTAATGCCGGGTCGTGTTCTGTCGGATTCAATTGCCATTTCAATAGTAATGCGATCACACTTCAGGAGCCGGAAATTCCAGAGGTGGAGACGCGGTATGTTCAATCAGTTGTATATTCTGCCGGATTAAAAGTTTATGATAATCTATTGGGGAACAAATATCTGGCCACATCGTGTTCCTATAATATTGAGCGCCAGGTCAGCTTGAAGAGAAGATTTGGCATTGGGGCCGATTTTTTTTATGACGGTTCAATTAAGGAAGCGCTTGCAAGTTCAGACGGTACACCGGAGACGGATTTTGCCAAACTAATCAGGCTTGGTCTGCATGCATCGTATGCGATCAGGTATAAACAAATGATATTGGGAATGCAGCTCGGGCATTATCTTTATTCAAAATATACAGTTCTTACGCCGGTTTACTTCAGAATATCTATACAATATATGCTGACAAAGAACCTGACCGGGGGGGTATCTATAAAATCGCATATGGGTAAAGCCGATACCCTGGAGTGGGGGATAGGCTATTCATGGTAGCAGAAAAAACTTATGAAAAGAAATTTGATATATATTGTTTTTGCCTCATTATTAATGCTTTCGTGCCAAAAAGTATTTTTTAATGAGGATGAAAAAACACGGGTAATCGGGCTGGAAAATTTTCATGCCGCTAATATACATGGCATATACAATATTGTTCTTATCCAGGATTCAACAAACAAGCTGGTCATTAAAGGGAAAAACGATGTTAGTACAATAGATGCCACTGTTGCTAATGACACTCTTACAATCAGAAACATTAAGAAGCTGTCTTTAAATATGGAGAAGAACACTCTTGAACTGCATTTCAGCGATCTGGAATATCTGATGACAAATAATCCGGTTAATGTAACAAGTAAGGATACCATAAAAGCAGACAATTTTAAATATTTAGCTCTCGGAGAAATTGCAGAGGTCACCCTGGTTGTCGACTGCAACTATTTTCTGGTTGTTACTTCGGCAAATACTCTTGGGTACTTTCATATTTACGGAAAAGCAAACAGTTGTACTTTATGGCAGCGATATGGAAGCAGTATTTTCGCAGGAACTTTTTTGTGTAAGAAAGCCGAAATTATTAATGGTTCTATCGGAGACATGTATGTTAATGCTTCCGAAAACATCACAGCATATCTTTTAGGCTCTGGAAATACTTATTATTATGGGACTCCGGTAATAGCAATTGCAGAAAAAAAGGGGAATGGCAAATTAATCAGGAAGTTTTAAATATCCTTTAATTATGACCAGATTTATGGTGCAAGTCGCTCAATAACCCATAATCCTTTTCTTTTTGAGTAAGTTAATCTGTCGTGTAACCGGAAATCGCCATTTTCCCAAAACTCGAACCATTCAGGGACAAGCCTGAAACCTCCCCAGTGAGGAGGTTTTTCCACAGGAATGGAATTAAATCTTTCAGTAAAAACACCATAACGGCTTTCAAGATATTGACGATCCGGTATAACAGTGCTTTGCTCGCTGGCCCATGAAGCAAGCTGACTTTCACGGGGACGTGTTTTAAAATAAGATGCTGATTCTTCTTCTGTTACTTTATTCGCGACCCCCTCGATGCGAACCTGACGGCCTGATTCCGGCCAGTAGAATAACAATGCCGCCCTGCGATTCGACGATAATTGCTGCCCTTTTTTACTGTTATAGTTAGTGAAGAACACAAAACCCGATTCATTAAACCCTTTCAGAAGAACAGTCCTTACCGAAACCTTTCCCTCTGCTGATGAAGTGCCAAGACTCATAGTATCAGGGATTTCGATGTCAGTTGTTAATTGTTCCCTGAACCAGGAACCGAACTGCACAAAAGGACTGGGATCAATAGTTTTTTCTGAAATCATATTAAAAGAACAATATTCTGAAAGCATTGTTTTGAGCAGGATAAATAAAAATAATTTCTCTATCTTAATCCCAAATAAAATATTGAACTATGGTTAACAAAAATCAACTCATTTCAATAACAGCATTTGTTATAATCTTAATGTCTGCGGCCCAGGCTCCCTGCTTAGCTAAGACAAAATCAGACCTTTCAAAAGAGAGCATTATCCCAAAACCTGTTTCCATTACATCAACCGGAGGATATTTTACACTAAAATCAAATACCGTAATTTTTATTCAGGGAGAATCGGAAGAACTAAAACAAGTTGGCCGATATCTGTCTGATAAGCTGAAACCGGCAACCGGATTCGGATTAGAAGTTAAAACTGCTACTAAAGAACCCCGATCGGGAAGTATATACCTTACAATTTCGGGAACAGATCCGAAACTGGGTACAGAAGGATACGTTCTGACTATTACAAAAAAAATGGTAACCCTTACTGCTAATAATCCTGCCGGGTTATTTCGTGGGATTCAGACCATCAGGCAGTTATTGCCGGCAAATATTGAAATGGTTTCTAAACAAAAAGGACCATGGAAAATTGCAACAGGCATAATAACCGACTATCCTGTTTATTCTTATCGCGGGGCGATGCTTGATGTATCACGTCATTTCTTTGGAGTAGATGATGTGAAGAGATTTATTGATTTGATTGCTGCTTATAAAATGAATGTTTTGCACCTGCATCTTTCTGATGATCAGGGATGGAGGATTGAGATAAAATCGTGGCCAAATCTTGCCACACACGGAGGAAGTACACAGGTTGGGGGAGGAAACGGAGGTTATTATACCCAGGAACAATATTCAGAGATCGTTAAATATGCAAAAGAGAGATATATTATGATTGTTCCGGAAATTGATATGCCGGGACACACCAACGCCGCACTTGCTTCCTATGCCGAACTGAATTGCAGTGAAAAGGCAACTGAATTGTACACCGGGACAAAGGTTGGTTTCAGTACACTATGCACAACCAAAGACATCACCTATAAATTCATCGACGATGTAGTAAGGGAACTGGCAGCGATAACGCCCGGGCCATTTATTCATATTGGAGGAGATGAATCTCATTCTACAAAAAGGGAAGATTATATTCCATTCATAAATAAAGTGCAGGACATTGTTCTTGCACATGGGAAACAAATACTCGGATGGGACGATATTGCAATCTCAACCCTGAAACCAAATGTCGTTGCACAGAATTGGTCGAATGTTAAAAATGCAAATTTGGCTGTCAGCCAGGGGGCAAAGATCTTAATGTCTCCGGCAAGGAAGGCTTATCTCGACATGCAATATGACAAGTCGACAAAACTTGGATTGCATTGGGCGGCTTATATTGAACTTGACAGTGCCTACATTTGGGATCCTGCAACGTTTATTCCGGGAGTAGGTAAAGAAAATGTACTGGGAATTGAAGCATCTCTCTGGACAGAGACGATTACAAAGATGGATGACATAGAATATATGGTTTTTCCAAGACTGCCGGGCTATGCTGAAATAGGATGGACCCCGTCGGCATTAAGAAGCTGGGATGAATATAAGGTACGTCTGGGAAAACAGGGAGACAGGTTTAAAGCGATGGAGATTAATTATTATCCGTCTGCTAAAGTTCCCTGGGATGTTAAGAAATAGGGATGTTATTTATCATCCTCCCAGAAAGTGGGTTTAATATTTGTTCCTATGTACTCTGAATAAATATGTTTTATTCTGCTCTTGTCTCCTTTTGGAAAAGGCTGAGTTTGCCAGCGAGCCTCATTATAATTGCCAGCAACAGGAACAAACCAATATTACCAGCCAGATAAGCATAATCATTCAGGGTAAGAAGGACGAAAATAAATGAGTAGAGTATCACCAGCATACCAAATACGATAAGGGCAGTCTTTTTTTCTTTGAAAAGAGTGCCGGTAAAGACAGAGATCATCAAAATTGTTGCAGAGGATGAAATCAGATATGCGATATTAAAACCGACCTGTTCGCTTAGAGAATTTAGGAGTGAAAAGAAGAGAACCAGTCCCAGCGAAACGAGGAAATAGTGGAAAATGTGGATCGACTCTTTTCTGGTAATCTCAAGAAAAATCAGTACAAGAAATGTAAGGGCAATGAAAAGTATTCCATACCTTGAACTTCTGTATGACTTCTGATAATGATCGACAGGTTGAAAAAGGTCTACTCCAAAAGAACTTTCCATCGGATGATATGTGTTCCCTATCCAGTTTTGGGGAAAGTTTCTGTTCAGGTGTGTTACCTCCCAATCAGCAGAGAACCCTTTTTCATCAATGTTTCTCTTTACCGGCAGGAAACTCCCGTTAAAACTTGGAGAGATCCATTCAGATTGAAGATGACCGTTAGTCAGTTTTCCAAGCGGAGACAGAAGCAATCCTTCGGAACCTGACAGACTAAAGTTCATGGCCAGACTTACCTTTTTACCAGGGACCAGAACAGGATTAATAAATGAAATGCCTGACTGAAAAAGATCATTATCCCTCACGCCCGGTTCGGCTTCAAGTTCTGCTGAATCTGTTTTCAGGATGATTTTCCCTTTAAGGCCCCTGTTGTCAGAAATACCTACAGTATAATATGCTTCATTCCATAAAACCACAAAATTTTTAAGAGCATTTGCAGCCGGCAGAATAAAATATCCGGTAATCTTCACATCAGAGTCATAGACAACCGACTGATAAATCCCACGGTATCTTATTCCTGGTTTAATGTTCCCCGTAATATCAAGATTTTCAGGTAATATGTGCCAGATCTTAGTAATTGACTTTTCATCCTTTTCGGATGGGATTGAGCGAATCGGGATATTAAGCACTGGTCCTGCAACGACTTGTTTAGCGGCCCATTGATCTGAAATTTCTTTCTTAACTTTTTCACCATTCAATTGTCTTTCCATAATAACCTCTTTAATCAGCTGAAGAGGGATTAAGAAAACCAATCCAAGGAAAGCCAGTAAGGCAAGTTTGAAAGTAAGTGACAATTGCCATTTACTCTGGTCTGAAATCTCAATTTTCATAGTTTTAAATTTATTAAATTTAAAAAAGTACTTTGAATTGCAAAGTGTACAGATAAAAAATTATTGTGATTTTATCAGATTTTCAAGCGCTTTAAGGTGCAGTTGGAAATCAGCGATTCCGCTTTCCGTTGCAGAGTAGCTCGTATTCGGTTTTCTCCCGATAAATTGTTTATTTACCTTTATCATCCCCTTTTCCTCGAGAGCTTTTAAATGGCTTGCAAGATTCCCATCTGTTACACTCAGGGTCTCTTTCAGATTGTTAAAGTCATAAGTTTCATTTACCATAAGGACAGACATTACCCCCAACCTGACCCTGTTTTCGAAAACCTTGTTTATGTTGGAAATAAGATCTTTCATGACTCGTATTTTCTATACATTACCAGTCCGTAAATAATGTGGAGGATGCCAAAACCCAGAATCCAGAAAAGCAGACCCCGTTCCGGGAAAAATGCCGATACCAGGCCGGCAATAATTTCAATAATTCCAAGATAAAAAATTTCGTTATATGTGAACTTCCCTGCACTAACAAGTGCCAGTCCATAAAAAATGAGCATCCCGGGAACAATTAACTGTATATGATTCTGAAACAGAAGGATGATAATAAATATGCCTCCTGATATCAGGGGAATAAGAAGGTTTATCAGAAGTCTTTTCGAAACAGGAGTCCAGAAATTTTTTCCTGCACGTTTTGCTTTTCTTAGCGAAAGACTGACAGCAGACATGATTGCAAGAGAAAGTACAATAACAGCATCTGCTATAAGTTGCCATCTGATTGTTGTGGTCTCTTTTACAGAAAGGCTTCTGAAATATTCATCATAATGAATACTGCCACTTTTCAGGATCAGAAAATATGCTACCAACGCACCGGCGATAGCAAATGCCCCGGCAAAAACTCCTGAAAGACCGCTGAGTGAGAGAAATCGTGAAGACTCTTCCATTATTCTTCGGATTGTCCTGATATCCTCGATGGATTTAGAATTATTTTCCATATTTTAAAAGTACTTTGAATTGCAAAGTAAAATATAAATTATGTCCTCTCCAAATATTTTCAAGTAATTTATACTGACTGATTAGGAGATTCCTCAAAGACTACTTCAATTTCCACAATACCTTATGAATTGTCTCGCTAAATATTATTGGCTTTTTATGCGTAATTTTGATTCAAAGAGAAAACGATTATGAAAAATTGTCTGAAATCTGTTTTGGTACTTTTCTTTCTGGTTGCTTTTACCAACATATATGCTCAGGTTGGATCCGAATATATCTTTGGAGTAAATCTGTCAACGATGACAATTAAAACTAAAGGGATAAGTACCATTCCAAAGGCCTCGGCGGGCATTCACTATGGTGGATGTCTCGATCTCCCGTTAACTGATAATTTTTCCTTGCAGCCGGGTCTTATGTTTTCAGCTAAAGGGACAAGTTATAAAATTGACACATTGGAATATATAATATCTCCGATTTACATTGAGGTCTCACTTATTTCGAAATACAGTTTTGGATCAGATGCGATAAAAGGAACTATTTTTGCAGGTCCTTATTTTGCCTGTGGAGTGGGGGGGTATAAGATTGAACCTGGTGGGGATTTTAAAAGTTTACGTTTCGGCTCCGGAGGAATTGCTGATTTGAAAGCTTTTGATGTCGGATTAAATTTTGGAGCAGGAATAAAAATCAGAAGTTTTATGATTTCTGTTCAATATGGTATTGGTCTGGCAGACATAGTACCCTCATATTCAGGAGATCTGGAAATGAAAAACAGAGTTTTGGGGATCTCGCTGAATACATTATTTGCAAACAGGTAGCAAGAATTTATGCTTTACATACCTCATTACAAAACAGGAATTGATGTTTCTATTCCCGGATTCGGGATTTATGAAAGAAGCCGATTGTTTATTTAAGGAGTAGGTGAAATTTTGAACTTCTTTAGATTTTGGATGTTTGAACTATCTGATACTACCGGTTAAAGCAAAAAAGAGCAGATAATTTCAAACATTATTTATCATGGAATCGACAAAAAATAAAATGACCATAGAAATCTGGAGTGATGTGATGTGTCCGTTTTGTTATCTGGGCAAGCGGAAATTTGAAAACGCCCTTACGCAATTCGAGGAGAAGGATAGTGTGAATGTAATATGGAAAAGCTTTTTACTGAATCCTGATCTTAAAACAGATACTTCTATATCCATCTATGAGTATTTATCCAAAGCAAAAGGAATTGGTATTGAACAGGCGAAAGAGATGAACAAACATATTACTCAATCTGGCAAACTGGTTGACGTGGAATACAATTTTGATAAAGTAATAGTAGCCAACACATTCAAAGCACACATTCTTCTGCATTGTGCAAACAAACAGGGAAAACAGAACGAAGTAAAAGAACGATTGCTGAAAGCCTTTTTTACTGAGGGTAGAAATGTTGATGATATCTCTGTCTTACTTGAAATTGGCAATGAAGCAGGATTGAAAACGGACACTCTTGCAGAAGCACTGGATAATGAGTCGTATATTGATGAGGTTCGGGAAGACATTTATGAAGCTCAGCAATTCGGAATACGGGGCGTACCGTTTTTTGTGTTCGACAGGAAATACGGAGTAAGCGGAGCGCAGGAAACCCCTGTATTTTTGGAGACACTTAAAAAATCATTCGCCGAGTGGCGGAAAACGAATCCTGAAATCCACATGGAGATCATTCATGGGGAGAGCTGTGACATTGATGGAACATGTGGATAAACAATGTTTTCCCTTTGCGTGCTTTACAAACAAAAGTGTAAATTTGTATATGATCAACTAATAATTTGTAATGAAAGCAATTATAATAGGAGCAACAGGACTGGTAGGTAACCTGATCTTGCAGGAAGTTTTAAATGACAGTGTTTTTTCGGAAGTGAGGATCTTTGTCAGGAAATCTACCGGGATAATTAATCCAAAACTGAAAGAATTTGTGACCCCTATGAAAGACATAAACCCTTTGAGTTCTGAAATTCAGGGGGATGTTCTTTTTAATGCATTGGGAACAACAATAAAACAGGCAGGCAGTAAAGAAGAACAGCAGCGTATAGACAGAGATCTGCCAAAAGCTTTTGCCAGAATTGCTTCAGAAAACGGTGTTAAAATAATGGTAAATGTTTCAAGTGCCGGAGCAAGTATGAGTGGCGGATTTTATCTCAAAACGAAAGCAGAAATGGAAAAAGGTACAGAAAGTTACTTCCCCGGAAATGCTTATTATTTCAGACCAGGTTTATTGGTCGGAGAGAGAAAAGAATACAGATTTGCCGAGAAAATTGCTAATGCGGTGATGAAAGTAATAGATCCTGTTTTAATAGGTTCAGCAAAAAAATACAGGAGTATGCCAGCAGAAAAACTGGCAAAAGCAATGGTTGGGTTAAGTAAAAATCCTTCCGGAAAGCCATCCATATTATATTATCCGGAAATTATTAAGTGTATCTGATCCGGATTATTTCGACCTGAGGTATTGTGCAGGCCACTCTATCTCCGCACCCAATTCTCTTGCTGCAATTAATGGAAAGTAAGGGTTTCTGAGCAACTCTCTGCCTAATATGACAAGATCGGCCTTTCCTTCCTGAAGGATTGCTTCGGCCTGAGTAGCGCTGATTATAAATCCCACTGTTCCGGTCAATACTCCTGTTTTTCGTATTGCTTCAGAAAACGGAACCTGGTAGCCCGGACCGACGGGTATTTTTGCATTATATATATTTCCGCCTGAGGAGCAGTCTATAAGATCAACACCCAGGCCTTTCAATATATAAGCAAGCTTTATACTGTCTTCTATAGTCCATCCTCCATTTGTCCATTCGGTTGAAGAGATGCGTACAAAAAGGGGATTTTCAGACGGCCAGATCGATTTAACACCATCAATAACCTGTTGTAATAACCGGATTCTATTTTCAAAAGAACCGCCATACTCATCACTGCGGTGATTGCTTAATGGAGACAGGAATTCCTGAAGCAAATACCCATGAGCACTATGAATTTCAATTACTTTAAATCCGGCAGTTAGCGCACGTAAAGTAGCGGCTTTAAAATCGGATATCACCTTATTGATTCCTTCTTTGTTCAATGATTCAGGGGTTCTGTCTTCTCCAAGAAACGGGATGTCCGAAGGAGCAACAGTTTGCCATCCACCGTTTTTTACATCGAGCTGTTTACCCCCTTCCAAAGGAACGGCGCAGGATGCTTTTCTTCCTGCATGGGCAAGCTGAATTGCTGCAACTGAACCATGCTGATGTATGAAACTGACAAGCTTTCTTAGCCCCGGGATATGTTCATCTTTCCAGATGCCAAGGTCGGAGGGGGTGATTCTTCCTTCCGGAGAAACAGCAATGGCTTCTGTAATTAGCAGTCCTGTACCTCCTATGGCCCTGCTTCCATAGTGTACCTCGTGCCAGGCGTTTGTAAATCCGTCAATAGCTGAATACTGGCACATTGGCGACATAACTATCCTGTTTTTTAAAATGGTATTCTTTATTGTCAATGGGGAAAACAGTTTTGACATAATGAAACAGTATTTAAAATGAGTTATCTGTTTCCAAAGATAAGGGTAAATATCTATTTTTAACCCATGAGAGTTACAACTAAAGTTCAATTCCAACAGGACAATGATCAGAACCGGTTATGTTTTCGAGAATAAAAGCATTTTTTACTGATGGCAGGAACGACTCGCTGACCAGAAAATAATCTATTCTCCAGCCAACATTCTTTGTTCTTGCACCCGCTCTGTAACTCCACCACGAGTATTTCTCAATCGCATCAGGATACAAATGACGAAAGGTATCTGCAAGGCCGCCTCCAATAAACCTGTCCATCCCATCTATCTCCTCCTGCATATATCCGGCGTATTTATTGTAATTGGCTTTCGGATGTGCCAGATCAATAGGTTTATGAGCAACATTCAGGTCACCACAGACAATAACCGGTTTAGATCTTTCAAGATTTTTCAGGTAATCAAAAAAAGCTTTATCCCAATCCTGCCTGTAGCCTAGCCTCTTAAGCTCACTGCCGGAATTCGGCACATAGACATTTATCAGGAAAAAGTTTTCAAACTCAAGACACAAAACCCGGCCTTCAGTATCGTGCTCCCCTTTATTAATACCTTTTGTAACATTCAGGGGCTTTATTTTCGTGATAACTGCTGTTCCTGAGTAACCTGGTTTTACAGCGGAATTTGAATAGATATGATAGCCATTCAGGGGTTTAAGAGCTTCGGCAACCTGATGGTCCTGGGCTTTTGTTTCCTGCAGACATAGGATATCAGTCCCCAGGAGTTCAAGATCAGTAAGAAAGGTCTTTTTTGCTATTGCACGAATACCATTTACGTTCCACGATATAATTTTCATAGGTTCAATCCTGATAAGTTGTAAAAATAGGTACTAAAATGGAACAAACAGTGACAAGTTAAGTTTTCTGTTTCTGCAACTATTCCGACAAATATTTGTCCGCAAATTTGTAAATCAAATATAATTTCTATTTTTAACGCCTTTATGAGGGATAAATATTTTACTAATCTTTTAATCTGGATTTACATGAAAATGAAAATAATGAGAAAAATTGCAGGGATTATTATCCTATCCACTATTGTAGGTGCAAACCTTACCGGACAGACAACCCGGAATGATGTAATAAATTCTTACAACGAAGGGGCGAAGGCTATGCAAACCGACGTTAAAGCGTCTATTGAGGCATTTGAGAAAGTAGTAACTCTTTCTGATCAGGTTGGAGAAACAGCTTCTGACCTGAAACAAAAAGCAGTCCAGGTGTTACCCGGATTGTATGTAAAGCTTGCCTCTAATACAGTGAGCGAAAAAAAACCATCTCAGGAGACTATTAAAGCTGCAAAAATTGCCATTGCAGCATCTGATAAATATGGAAGCGCAGCTAATAAAGAAAATGCCACAAAGATTTTGACTCAAGGTTATTACAATCTGGGCGCCGAATTATTTACAAAGAAGGATAATGAAAACGCACTTCTGGCTTTTGACAGCCTTTTAGTGATAAATCCTGGTTACCAGAATGCAATTTTCAATAAAGCATTAATATTCAGAAGCCAGAATAATTCGACAGCATTTGAGGAAAATATTGATTTATATCTTGGAAAGGTTAAAAGCGCGAATGATTCTGTAAAAGTTAAACAGGCATCTAAAATGGCGCTGGAATATTTTCGTGCTTCCGGATCGCGGGCAAGCCAGGCAAACAAACTTGATGAAGCGATTGCTATGTTGAATAAGGCCGCAAAATATGGAGACGATAAAGATCTTTTCTACTACTTTGCCGATGTATATAACAAACAGAAAAATTTCGACAAGGGGATGGAATATTCACAAAAAGGTCTGGCTCTTGAAGCCGGAGCTGCCGAAGCAAAAGCAAAATTTTTCTTTCAGCTTGCCATGGCACAGGCAGGTAAAGGACAGACTGCTGAGGCATGCGAATCATTTAAAAATTCTATGTTCGGACCGTTTGCTGAACCCTCAAAAGCTCAGAGAACAAACCTGAAATGTAAATAGGGTTAAATTTTATTTTCCCTGCTTTTCCATTATTCTAATACGTACTTTTGGCTCCAGGAGAAAGTGTGTAGATGAGATTAAATTTTTGCAGTCTTAGCAGCGGAAGCAGCGGAAATTGTTATTACCTCGGGAATGAGTTCCATGGAATATTAATTGATGCAGGAATTTCGGCAACAGCCATTCGTAAGTTTTTGAAGGGAATGGATATTTCATTGCAAACAATTATGGGTGTCCTTATCACACACAATCACTCAGATCACATCAAAGGGCTGGAGGTGCTTACAAGGAAAAACAATCTTCCTGCATTCACTACCCCGAAAGTCTGGGAAAGCATACTTACTCCGCACAGTAAAATTTCCAGGGATTGTATCCGTGAAATTCCCATGCAGCAAAAGTTCCATCTGGCGGGTTTTGATATCGAGGCATTTCCGGTATTTCATGATGCTCCTGAAACTATAGGATTCCATATTTGTGCAGAGGACAAAAAGATAACAATTGTTACCGACCTCGGGCATATTTGCAATACTGCTGCTCCATATATAAAAGCAGCAAACCTCATTGTTCTGGAGTCGAATTATGATGAACAGATGCTTATGAATGGTGGATATCCTCATTTTTTAAAAGCAAGAATAAGCTCAGATCATGGTCATTTAGGGAATCATCAGACAGCTGAGTTTCTTGCAGAGAATATTACTGACAATCATAATTATATCTGCCTCGCCCATCTGAGTAAAAACAATAATACCCCTGAAATAGCGCTTCAGACACTTCAGAGGACCTTCACGGAAAAGGGTATTGTATTGGGTGAACAACAGGAAATTATAGTTCTTAACAGATATACACCAACGAAGATGATAAGTCTGATTTAATGGGCAAAATTGCCACATTTGGCTGGTCAGATGTGATTTGGGTCACTTAAATTAACGTACGCTTATCCTTGTTTATTACGTACGTTAATTATATCTTTGTAAAAACATAATAATATGATAACACCATCAGAATTAAGACAGAATTTATACAATCTTTTAGACCAGGTGATTTTAACAGGGAAACCAGTTGAAATAAAAAGAAAAAACAAGGTCCTGAAAATTATTATTGAGCAGCCAAAATTAAAGCTTGATAACCTTAAAAAAAGGGAAGTTATGAACTGTAAGCCTGATGAAATAATATACAACGATTGGGAGAAGGAGTGGGAAGCATGATTTATTTAGACACGCATGTGGTAATCTGGTTATATTCCGGTCAGCTTGACCTTTTTAACCCAAAAGTATTAAAATTGATAAATACTGAAGAGGTTTGTATATCACATATTGTAAAATTGGAAATCCAATATTTGTATGAAATCAAGAGGGTAAAATATGAACCGGGCCTTATCATAGATACGTTAATTGATGAAATAGGATTAATGTATAGCGATAATGACTTTGACAGCATTGTGAGACAGGCAATACATTTACCATTTACCTGTGACCTGTTTGATAGGATTATTGTTGCAGATGCCTCAATAAATAATTCCAGGCTGATCAGTAAGGACAGAAATATTAAAAAGAATTATAAAAATACAAACTGGTAATCGCATAAAATGCGGTAGGTTTCCCGGGAAATTACAACCCTCACTTGGATTAATGCAAGCCTGCGGTATCCAATTTTAATCGGCAATTCTAAGTTTGCATTAAGCAATAAATAGGTTTAATTTTGATGGAATAAAAGGAAAGAAAAATGACAGATACAGGAAAAACAAATTGGGAATCATTCAAAGTTACCAGCGATGAGATCCATGCAAAGGTTAAAGAGATCATTAAGGAAGGAAATGCCAGAAGAATAATAATTAAGAATGAAAAAGATGAAACCATAATGGAATTTCCAATGACTGTTGGTGCCATTGGTGTTGTTTTGGCTCCTCTGTTTGCTGCCATCGGAACATTAGCAGCCCTGGCAACGAACTGTACAATTCTGGTAGAAAAAAAGGTTGATGAGGATGGGATGAAATAAACAAACTCTTTCTTCTCTTCATCCTATATTTCAGTCTTGAGGACAATGGTTATTGGTATGGCCTGAAAAGATTTAGCGATGAAGAATCCAGGAAAAACAAAAAGCCCTACTACTCCACCATTTGGCGAATACGGAGGACGAAGAAGGGCCCTCCTGTCCCGAATCTAATAAGTAGTTGAGTTATGCGGCATTTGTTTAGGTTATTTTGAGAAGGTTCATCTCAACTTAAAAATCTAAAGAACCCCTGAAAATCAACAGTGTGCTAATTTCACTTACCCGGTCCCTCGAGAGGGGGACTTGGATGAGGGATAATAAACAAATAACTTAGAACTATAATATGGATAAGTTTTCATTAAACAGATCGTCAGATGATGGTATACCCATCCCAATTACCCATCGGTGTAAACCAGAGATGGTAGGTAAGGATATGACTGGTATGGAATTGCAGGAATTTGGATTAGCACTATTCACATCATACCTATCTGATCAAAAATTTGAACTTAAAGCTATAAATATGACTCCTGAAAATGGAGCACCAAACATATTGATGTCGAATCCACTGAAGGCTCTATTTTATATTTGGGTAAAAACAGACCTGGCTCCAAACATTCCAGTATATGTCCCAAATGATACCCATGATGTAATTACTAAAATATCGAGACAGTATAAGGCAGTACTAAGTTTTGCGAGCATTACAATAAGCTGTGCGTTTCCTGAATGTAATTCAATACCTAAATGTGGCGGGGAATATTATATAATGTGGTTCTGTTTTATAATATTGTGGATAATTGTCTAAAATGACTATTGGGATAATTAAAAATCCATAAAATATCGTTAATGGTAATTCTAAAAAGCATATAATAAGCAAGATATACATTCAACATTATTCTAAAACATAACCAAATAAAATTGATTTCAGCTTAAACAAGATGAAAATTTGGTTACAAGAAAAGAAAAATCCTGGTGGACTTTTATCCACGTATTTTATTATGTATATTAGCACTTTTAGTAAGCATATAAACAAGTTGAACTAAACTGCCATATTGATCAACAATAAAATCAGATACTTTTATAAATTCTCACTAATACTTAGTATTATGAAAAACCTGTTGCGTCTTTCCATTTCAATCCTCTTTATCCTGGCACTTTTTACCATGAATAACTGCAAAAAAAATGTCGAAGAACCTAAAATAACATTAGGCAATGTTTCAGTTACACTCCTAATAGGAGAATCTTTTACACTTACCTATACTATCACACCCAGCACAATCAAAGATGTCGAATGGACATCAGATAATCAAACTGTGGCTTCGGTACAAAACGGAGAGATAAAAGCTTTGACTGCTGGCTCTGCTAATATCACGGTTAAAGTAAAGAATTCAACTGCCAGTGCTATTTGTCAAGTAACTGTAAATTCACTCAGCAAAAAAATCTTGCTCACAAGTCATATTTGGAAATTTAATGATTTATCATCTACAAATTTGCTTGCTCAACTCTATATTAATTCATTAAATATGACCAATACTACTGTGAATTTTGATGCTGCTGGTACCTATACTGGATCAATGACTGGACAAACTGAAAATGGTTCCTGGGAATTCAATGCAGATGAAACGTCCATTATCATAGACAAAGGGACCGCTTATGAAATAAAAGCAGATATTGTTCAATTAACTAGTAATGTACTTGAATTGAACGCTATTTATCATGATGCTACTCTTGGCAATTTCCCCGTTACCATTAAGTTGGTTAAATAATCCATTGGTTGATTTAAGCATTACTTTTACGCTCGATAAAACGTTGAAGGTAATTCCTCAAAAAATCGAAAAAGGAATTTAGGTGTTCGGGTTGCTCTCTTAAGTTAGTTAAAGTATATTCCATCCATCTGAGTTAATTCTTGGGTGGATGGTTTTTATTTATATTTGCATTGTGTTTAAATAAAATGTAACTTGTGTAAAATACATATTTTGAGTAACTTAAAACAATCAATCCTATATGAAAAATATATTTAAAATTTCAGGTGTAATCCTATTGGTATTATTTATCCAATCCTGTATAAAAGAGGAAGATAACAAAACAATAACCGACATTGATGGAAATATTTACAATACAGTCGCTATTGGTACTCAAATTTGGATGAAAGAAAACCTGAAAACCACTAAATACAACGATAATACAGCTATCCCTTTGGTTACTGATAATACTGCATGGGAAGCGTTAGCCACACCAGGTTATTGCTGGTATAACAATGATGAAGCTTCCTATAAAGACACTTACGGAGCTTTATACAATTGGTATACAGTAAGCACTGGTAAACTATGCCCAACGGGTTGGCATGTACCCACCGATGCAGAATGGACTACCCTGACAACCTATTTAGGTGGTGAAAGTATTGCCGGCGGTAAACTAAAAGAAACAGGCACAACCCATTGGCTAAGCCCTAATACTGGTGCTACAAATGAAAGCGGATTTACAGCTTTGCCTGGTGGTTATCGCGGCAACCCTTATGGAGAGTTCGTCGAGGTTGGGATCTATGGGGTCTGGTGGTCGGCGACTGAGGGTGATTTGACAGGCGCATGGCAACGTGGCTTGCACTACAGTTTCGCGAACGTGAACCGGGCCATCGGCTTAGGCGGCTACGGCAAAATTTACGGCTGTAGTGTCCGGTGTTTGAGGGATTAAATTGTCTTTTTGATTTATTAATTATTAGCCAGGTAAATAGGTGTTCGGGTATGCTCTCTTTATGTTGCATCCCGGAACACACACGCTAAGATATGCAACATAAATCGCAACCCTCACTTGGGTAACTGCGAGCCTGCGGCATCCAATTTTAATCGGCAATCGTGGGTTTGCAATAAGCAATATTTCATGGCACAGCAAGGCCAAGCCATACTGGTTATTGCATAAGCCTTGCTTTAGTCATGAAATAACCCCACTTCATTTGCCGAAAATTGTCTGCTACTCGCGGGCGGCTCGCTGGGGATTGAATATGATGTAGGGTATTTGGGAAGCCATTTGTATGATTTCAGGGAATATTACTTATAATTAATTCCTACCTTTAAAGGCTGGGTATTATATGAAGGGCGTAAATAAAGTAAGGATACTGAGATTTAATTATATTAACAGAGAATCTCTTGCAAAAACAAGAAGTCTAATATACATAATTCTACAAAGTAATTAATAAATATACAGACTATTACGAAACGTGTCATCTAAGGAATATATACATAATTGGTGTATACACGTACGTTGTGTGAATATAGAATGATGACCAGTTTTCAACTAAAATCTATTAATCGAAATATGTATCTTTACCAAAAATGAGGAACTTTTCAGACATATCATTTTGGAAACAAAATTATGGTTTACTACCATTACACCTAAAAGATGTAACAGAAGATAGATTTCTTATGTTAAATGGTGGGTATGGCGACTTTTGCTTACAGACTTTTGATAATGATGATGTTGATTTATTCAAGGAGTATTCTTGGTCTACTAATACAAAAAATTATTTGGTGGTTCAAGAAGAGGACATTAGAGTTGTCAATTGGTTAGATTCAAATCCTGAATTAGTTCCCAAAAGTGCTATAGAAAATAATCTTGGTAAATTCTATAAGTACTTGCTTTCCAAATCATACAAAACTCAAAATGATGTAGTTCCCTTTGTAATTGACATTTTCAAACAATTACGGAACGAAACTACAGAAAAGCAAAATCCTAAAAATGCACTGAGTTTGCTTTTTCAACTATTAGTAAGTCTAGAAAACGATAATTTAGATAATATTTCTGATAAATTCGTTGCTTTTGAGAAAGCACAATTACCTCCTAATTTTGAATATTATCATTCTAAGTTACTTTCTGGAGTTAAATCTATAAGACCTAATTTAGATTTAATTTTACGACATACTTCTGGAACTCTTTTTCAAGAAGCTCACAAAGAAGTACTTTACTTTGATTTACAAAGAGACTTATTCGGAGGAGTCTCCAGTAAATTAATTACAAAGAATGATTCTTATTCCAGCATACATTATACACCACCTTATTTGGCTCGGACAATTGTAGAAAATTCTCTTAAAGAAATTAACCTATCAAGTCCACACCTAAGAATTTTAGACCCAAGTTGTGGTTCTTCCGAATTTTTAATAGAGGTTCTAAAGCAATTGAAGTTCTTGAAATATGATGGAGAAATAACCTTGAGAGGTTTTGATAGTTCTGTGGCAGCAATAGAGACTTCAAAGTTTTTGCTACACTATGAAAACCAAACTCAATGGGACGGGACAATAGATTTACAAGTTCAACTTGTTGATGATTCTTTATCTATGGACTGGGGAAATAATAACGATTTGATATTAATGAATCCTCCTTTTATCACATGGGAGCAATTGAAAAACAAAGCATCACGTGATTTGCTTTTAACATCTCTAGGGAGCATATATACAAAAGGAAAACCAAATCAAGCTAGTGCTTTTTTCTACAAAGCAACAGAATCATTGAACGAAAGTGGTGTTTTAGGTTGTGTTTTACCTTCTTCCATTTTTACAATTGATTCTTACAAAAAGCTAAGAGATAATGTGAGAGATAAACTTGACCTGCAATTACTTGCTAAGCTAGGATATTATGTTTTTGAAGATGCCCTAACTGATGTAAGCATATTTGTAGGCAAGCGACCTCAAAGTAATACATACCCAAGGATTATTTGGACAAAAAATGAAAAAGGGATAGTCCCTGAGGCACTTCGAGAACTAAGAAAGCTTCAAATTAACAACGAAACAGCCAAAATAGATTCAAATTATAACATTTTCACGCCGACAGTATTTCCATGTTTAAAGGATAGTTGGAAAATTATATCTCTTAAGGAAGAATCATTTATTAGAAATTTAGAAATTTTTGTTGCAGATGAAAGGTTGACTCGTTTAGCAGATATTTTTACTGTGAAGCAAGGAATCAGACCGGGAGATAGGGTGTTTCTTTTAAATTCAATCGAATTTGAAGGAATACCTGATAATGAGAAATGTTTTTATAAGAGTGTTATAGGTAACGACTCCATTAAAAATGGGTTTTTAAAGACAATGAATTATGTCTGGTACCCTTACTCAGACAAAGGACCTATTTTCGAAAGTGAAGAAGATTTCCAGATAAAAGCACCTGTTTCGCATCGAAGACTGTTGGATCACAAAAATGATCTGGTTAGGAGAGCTGGAATAGATGGAAAAGACTGGTGGTCTTTGATTAGACATAGGGGTTGGCTCATGGAGAAAAAACAACGATTATTTTCAACTGAATACGGAAATTCTGATTCTTTTGCATTCGACAAAAGTGGAGAAATAGTTGTTGATAGAGGGAATGGATGGATTCCAAAGAAAAAGTTTGAATTAGATGACTATTACTTCTATTTAGCGTTATTTTCAAGTTCCATTTTCAGCACTCTTTTAGGTATCTACTCAAAACCAATTCTTTCAGGATATTATTTGGGTCAGGTATATACAAAGGATATTCCTATTCCAAATGTCACAAAACTAAATAAAGAAGAAACCAATTATTTAAAAATTGTTCACCTCGGAAAAGAATTAGAAAAAGGAAACTCTTTTGCTATTTATTCAATAAATGAAGAAGTACAATTATTTTATCCTGAATTTTAAACTATTATGCTTCAAATTCAAATCATTGATAAACTAAATGTATTTCTTAAGAATTACTTCAACCTACCATATTTCCCTTTGAGAACAAATGACAACATCTCATTTATAATTGAAGGAACCTTTGAAGCAGTAAACTATAGACGTTCAGATTTACTACAAGTAAAGACTATTCATTGGTTTAATGACTTCTATCTATATATTGAAGTTAAGTTTAGTCAAAATTATTTACACAAGATGATTTCGATATCTGTTTTTCAAGGGGAAAGTGCAGATAATAGAAAAAACCAACTCTTTAGAGCAGAATGGGATGACTATAATAATGATGATGAGACCAGACCCCAACCACATTGGCATATTACAAGAGACAAAGCAAATTATGAGAATTTCAGCCAACTAATTAGCAATTCCAATGAAAGCGAACAATCTTCTTTTAAATTGTTCGAAATGTCGAATGCGGAAATTTTTGACACAAAAAAAATGCATTTTGCAATGTCTAGCAATTGGTGGAATAAAGAACATTTCGTTCATAAAATTGATGATGCTTCAAAGGTGGTTGATTGGATGGAGGGCTTATTGGAGCATATCAAATATGAACTAGAGAATTAAATACGCCAAACAACAACAGATATAAGTAATGATACTTATCCGTCACTTTACTCATATCCCATTCAAATGCATTCACACTATTTGCATACACCCACCCAAATCTCCTAAATTATATAATAAGCAGTAGATCAATTATATAGGACGTCGTCATAATCCCATTTAAGGCCATTTTTAGCCCCGTTAAGGCACTCTCTATATCCCTATAGCATTCAGTGTCAAGGAAGCGCAATAATGTTTTAAATAGCTTAATAACAGCCAATTAGGGCAGTTGTTATAATTGCACTATCTTCTAACATATTCTATATCAACACATTAATTTACAACACTACAGCCTGGGACTTTGGGACCGGGCTTTTAAATTTCTATTAATCACTAATCAAATCTATATGAAAACACAACAGTGTAATCGGTAAATAACAATGTACAACTTTCGGTAATTTAGTAAATAGTTGATTGAAATATAATTGTATTTCTCTTTATATAGTTGTAGATTCGTGTTTGCACAATGTTGTTTTCGGAATACAATTCAATTTATTGATTCGGATGAAAATCAGGAATAAGCCATTAATTATATTTTTATCATGGAGGTTGACGCTGCTCTTGGAAGTTACATTTAAGGTAGAAATAAACACAAGTGGTTACGTTTATTGAATTGTTACCAGCAAGCGCAGGACAGACGAAAAACAGAACATTAATTGTAAAACAAAAAATAAACCATTAAATAAATATATGGCAAACAGTAACCTTACAAGTGCTAAAAATGCAAAAAACGATGAGTTTTATACTCAGTACCACGATATCGAAAAAGAAATCAATGCATATTTAGAATTCAACCCTGATGTGTTTCGGGGGAAGACGGTGCTGTTGCCCTGCGATGATCCGGAGTGGAGCAACTTTACCAAGTTTTTTGCCCAAAATTTTGAGAGGTTCGGTCTGAAAAAGCTCGTAAGTACCAGCTACGCCGTGGAAAGTAAGAACTATAAAAGTTTCTACCAGCCATCACTATTTGAAGTAAATGATCCGAAATTCGATGAAAATAAAACTACCAAAAACGGCAAAATATTTACCTTGACGCACGACAAGACTGGTGATGGCAAAGTGGATGTAAATGACTTAGAGTGGCATTATTTAACAGGCGATGGCGACTTTAAAAGTAATGAGATCAAAAAACTCCGTGATGAAGCGGACATTATCATTACCAATCCGCCTTTCTCACTGTTTCGTGAGTTTTTAGCATGGATAGTGCAAGCAGGCAAGCAATTTGTGATAATCGCTAGTATGAATGCCATTACCTACAAGGAAGTTTTTCCCCTGATTAAGAGTGATAAGATGTGGCTGGGAAACGGTTTTCAAGCTGGCAATGCTTTCTTTTCAACGACTTTTGCCAAAGAATACGCGGTAGGAGTTTATAATCCTGAAACGGGCTTAGTGAAGTTTAGGAATATTTGTTGGTTTACTAATCTAGATCATGGACGGCGTCACCAACCATTGCCACTTATGACAATGGCTGACAACCTGAAATTCAGCAAGCACAAAGAGATTAAGGGGAAAGAATCGTATGATCGCTACGACAACTACGACGCCATCGAAGTACCATTTACCGATTCTATCCCGAGCGATTACGAGGATGTGATGGGTGTGCCGATTAGTTTTCTTGATAAATATTCCCCTGAGCAGTTTGAGGTTGTAGGCTTTACTTCTGGAAGAGATGAATTTGAGAGTAGACCCTCAAAGAAATATAAAAATCCGAAACAACATAATCCAAATGGAAGTGTATCAAATGGGAGTAAGGCTAACACTCGTGCCACTATTAAAATTAAGGGCATACCAACAGATATATATTACACTGCAGATAATGCAAATGGACCACTTTTAATCGTTTATGCAAGAATTTTAATAAAACATAAGAAAGCAGGGAAATGAAAACAACTTTAAAAACCGATATAACCGTCAAAGACATTTGTGAAGGCTTTGTGTATAACGAGTTAGAAGGCAAAGGATTGTTTGGCTTGTCCGGGAAACTGACCATCCAACCGGAGTACCAACGGAATTATATCTATGCGGAGGAAAAAAAGGATGCAGCTGTAATTGAATCTATCCTCAAATGCTATCCTTTGGGATTAATCTACTTCGTGAAAGTAAGTGACGAAAAGTTTGAGGTTTTAGACGGTCAACAGCGTATCACGAGTATTGGTCGTTATGTCTCCAACAAGTTTGCAATAAAAGATGAAAACGGTATGGAGCAATATTTTGACGGTATTGCAGCCGATAAGCAGAAAAGGATTATGAAAACTGAGCTTCTCATTTACGAATGTGAAGGTGAGGAAAGCGAGATAAAAGAGTGGTTCAAGACTATCAACATAGCTGGTTCCCCACTCAATGATCAGGAGCTAAACAACTCCATTTTTTCCGGGCCATTTGTAACACTTTGTAAAGAAGAATTTAGCAACAGTCAAAACGCCAACATCCAAAAATGGAGTGCATACATAAAAGGCAGTGTCAACCGACAGCAGTTTTTGGAGCGTGCACTTGCCTGGGTTAGTAAAGATAACATCGTAGATTACATGAGCCGCCATCGCTATGCTGATAACATTACTGAATTAAAGACCTATTTCAACAGTGTGATAGACTGGGTATCTGGTGTTTTTATCGATGTTGAGAAAGAAATGTGCGGATTGGAATGGGGCCATTTATATGAAGAATATCATAAGAAAGCGTATAACCCCAAAAAGGTGTCAGCAGAAGCTCAAGAGCTTTACGGTGATTCATATGTAAAAAACCGCAAGGGTATATTTGAGTACATATTGGGCGGTTCAGTCGACAAGAAATTACTCAATATCCGAGTTTTTGATGATGCAACTAAGAAATCGGTGTACGTTTCACAGACTAAAAAAGCTGAACCTAAAAATGAATCAAACTGTCCTCTTTGTTCCATTGGTCATGATGCTAACAAGAGTAAGATTTGGAGCCTTGCAGATATGGATGCCGACCACGTGGCCGCATGGAGCAAGGGAGGTGCAACCGATATCAAGAACTGTGAGATGTTGTGCAAGACTCACAATCGTGCAAAAGGAAATAGATAGAAAAATGACTCATCTAAACATTTAATGAAAATAATTTTCAAATAATAGACAATCTTGGGTTTGACAAAAAAAACAAAAACGATGAAAAGAATATTTTTTATCCTTATGTTCGTTTCTTTAGCACATCAGGGCTGGACGCAGGGAACTTATCGCAATCAATTCTCCAGTGCACCAGATACCGCTCGTTATGAAATCGTACAATCTGAATTAGGAGTGAAGATTACACTTAAAATTAACAAGTATGATGGACAGGTTTATTTGTTAGTAGAAGGGAAGAAGAAGTTGGCTTGGCAATTAATGGCTGTCGATAAACACACCCAGGATAAAAAAATACCAGGCAAAGTTAATTATCAAATTTTTACATCTGGATTAGGAGTAAAATTCACATTTTTATTAAATGTTAATACTGGCGCAACCTGGCAGTTAGCAACTGAAACAGAATATAATGAATTATTCTGGTCTGCCTTGGAATAAACATCTTTTATAAGGGGAGTTCAATAGACCTACATTTTTGTTACTCTGCATTACCTCTGGTGAGATTGTTAGTTAACAAAACTGGATGAAAAATACACAGCTGATTTGTTTACAAAAGAAATGTTGAAGTCAAAAATCTCTCTCTCTGATTGATATAATTATAAAATTATGAAAAATACTAATTCACAAGTGGATCAACAATTATATGAACCATCCGAGGGGGAGGAATTTCTAAAAGACTTCTTTTGTTCCGAAGGCATTAAATTTGTTGAGCAAAAAAAAATTGAGAACCTGAAGGGGGATAGATATTCATATAGAGTCGCAGATTTCTATTTACCTAAATATAAGGTCTATGTCGAGTTTTTTGGAATGTGGAATGTAAGAGATGAAAAGAAAAATGACTATAGAGAAAAAAAGGCTGTTTACGCTCTTAATAATATCCCCTGTATATATCTCTATCCAGAAAATTTAGGGATAATACATTATTCATTCAATAAACGAATGAGAACCGTACTAAAAAGGTATAATAAGAATAAAGAGTTATTTAGATTTAATCTGGGTTTATTCTTAGAAGCTAAGTCTGGCAATATTGTTGGGTTTTTAATCTGTCTTGCATTATTAATTACATTCCAGTTTGATAGGAAAGCTGAATATTATTGGCAATGGAGTGGGGCGATGGTATCAGGCTTAATTTGGGCTTCCTACAGTTTATATAAAGGTTATGTTGACTTCTTTAGAAAGGACTATAGTTACGTTACTTTTACCAAAGAATTTTAGTGATAAATTAAATGGATCTTATAGAACTAAAGAAGGCGGTACATATTGTCTCGCTGCACAACCCTCGTGCTAAGGGTCTTGATGGACTGCCTCTAGAGCGTTCCTGCAAATGTTAAACTTGCAAGGAAGAAAAGAATGATTAATTTTTCATTGTATTAATTTATTTAGTTAATGGGGTTACAACTTCCTTAGTTGCGTTCTTTTCGCTCACGAATAGTTGATTTTGTGAGTTAGTAAATAGATTCTTAGTTATATAACCAAGAAATGCAGTTAATGCAGCGGCTCCGATTATCGGCAAACTCGCTTTATCAAATAGAGTTCCTGTCTGTAATAGGGTTGTCAGTGTTGCAAATACAGCCGTCAAAACAGCCACAACGCAGCCCTTCAGGAAGTCATTCAAATTTAGATTCAAAAAATTTGATTTCATTATTTTCATTATTAAATTAATATTAAAGAATTTTTATTCCACTTTCCTAATTGTCCAAAAGTCGTCAGACAAATCAGAATTATGCATATAATCATAAGGCATATAGAAATAACCTTTAACTCCCCAGTCTAATCCCCATGAATTTCTTACAATATATGCTTTCTGCTTCTCATCATATCCTACTGCCATTACAGCATGACCTCCTTCAACTGAATCAGAACTTAATGGCATTATCATAATACCGTCTGAACCGATATTCATAAAACTTGAATAAACTGTGAATCCAAACACAAATGGGAAACCATCTGCAAGGCATCCTTTGAGTTGTAAGGCACTCTGTTGAACTGATAGATATTGTATAGCCTGATCCTTTAAAGCCTCACTATAACATTTAGAACTTGGCTTGCTGGCAAACTTGCTTATTTTATACTTCCAAAGTGTTTCACTGCACACCCCGACACCTTTATCTCCATTACCAATTGACTTCATTCCATCCCTGATCATTGCTCCTGAATCGGAATTTACTGAGTTCTCTATAACCCTTTCGTTATAGTATATAAATAATCGAGAAGGGACAAACTCACCAAAACTTTCTTTCAGATGCTCAAATTCATAGGCTCCTGCAATAGCGTTTGCAGTACAACTACCAAGATTCCCCTGATCATAAATTGGTGGACATTGACTTCTTAAATCCATTGATTCAGGAAGTTTTCTGACCATTAATTTTAATTTATAATCCCTGATATCTGGCAAGTCAGGATTCCATCCAAATCTTTTATTTTTCATATTATATTTCATTAATGATGCGTTAACTTTTTAATTTTTTTTATAATTTTTTGATATATATTTAATTATAAGCGTTCTTTGATTTTTTGATTTGATTTGCACGGTAGCTTTGTGAGAAATCATAAGGTTATGAATAGCGGGAAGTTGAAATACTAACGCATCACTAATGATTATATTTTTAAGTTTTAAAAAGGGTGGTCAGTTTGCAAGCGGATCAATGACCTTTCCCATAAAAATGACGGAATTGGTGGTAACTTCCCTTATGAGATATATGAACTGGTGGTTGACATCTATTGTAACGGACTGTATAACCGAGGTGGGTTCAATCACGACCACAGTTGCAGCCGCCGCTTCTGTGCCTTCTTCATCGGTCTGAATATATGCCTGGTGAAGTACTTTGCTTATAAGCAACGGTATGTCCGAAATGTTTGAGAAATCTGCTGCATCGGTGAAAGCTATGCCCATACCCATGAGTGAAAGGACATTATGAAGACTGATATTATATCCGTACTTGAATTTTGGTAGGTAAAGATTCACCTTGCTAGAGGTCAGTGAAGTTGTCCAGGTACTTAAACTGGCAGCGGTCAGTGAGCTGGTAACCGCTGAAAGGTCATTGTTATCAGGAAGGATGATATCCATTACAAAATTACCCTGCCCATAGGGAATCTCCGCAACATAAAATCCGTTGCCCCGGTAGACTTTCTGGTTTTCAGACTCGTACATTGTCGGAACATTCTCTGTCGATCCATCCGGCTTTGTGAATGTCCTGGATGTTGTGGCAGAAGCATCAAACTGGGTTTTCCACATGCCTTTGAAATAAATTGCATTTATAAGAAGCATTACGGTATTGTCGTCAAGCTGGCTTATCATATTTTTTATCAGGCCATTGGTGCGATCTGAAATCCAGCTGTTGATCTGTGTGGGGACTGTGGGATCTGTTATATCAAAAGATTTGGCCTGGGCATCATAATAGCTTGTAAGAGTATTAGCAAAAGGTGCTTTGACCGAAAAGTCCTTTTCAGTCCATACCGAATTTGCTATATCCATGATAACCCTGCTGTCGACCGATAGCAGTGAAGCAGTTAGATCCCTGTATGATTTATTCAGGTCAGCCATCGAAGTATCGCTTACCCTGAGTGCTTTAAGGATTGAATCCCTGGTGCTGTTTGCTGCTCCGTTCACCGTCATTGAAAGAGCATATGATATGCTCATGGGAGATATAATGGTATTGACATCTCCTGCCTGGCTAAGTACCCTGCTGAAAACATCAAATGCAAATGAGTTTTCCGAACTGACAAGGTTGGCCTGCTTAAGAGTAAGATTGATCTGGAGTGGCTGGGTTGGAAGGGTATCGTTATTCTTCCGGCATGAAGAGAGTATTATGAAAAACATAAGAGCCGGGAAAATCATAAATTTTATTTTATTGTTTTTCATAATATTATGATTTAAAGATTAGGATTGAAACCGGTGGGTTGGTCTGTGTATACTGACACTCCGGATTTTGTTGGTCAAATAATTCCGGCCAACTATGGACAAGGTCTATTGCGATTTGGCTGTGCCGAGCTCGTCACGATACATCGTGACTCGGTTCTGCTTTAGTTATACCATCTTCTTCTTGTTGCATAACTACCACCACCACCGCCAAGAAGAAGAACAAGACCCAAAATAAATCCCAACCAATATAACGAACCTGTATTATTTTCAGCATACAATCCAATATTCACCCCCAATAATTTCGCAATCAATACGAAAGGGGAAATGAACCCGTGAACAATACCGTAAAGTAAACCATATTCCTCCGTGGTCATGCCAACAGGAGCACAGGAAATAACAAAAAACAGAACCAGCAATAATAATAATCCAATAAATATTCTTTTTGTTTTCATACAAATTAATTTTAAAATGTTTTTACTCGTTAAGTGATATAGATTTGAAGTATATGAAAAATGTCAAAATATTTCCATTCAGTATAACCTTAAAGAAATCCAACCTAATTGCTTCCCAAATTGCTTTGGCTCTTCTCATAAGCATCCAACCTTGACTTCAGGAACCTGTTTTCTTTTTCAAGATTAGCAATCTTTTGCACATAAAATGCATCAAATAATTCTGAAGGGTTTCTCATTTTTTCATTTAGTTCAGTAATCCGCATTTCATTTTTCTTGATTTTTAGTTCAAAATCGCTCTTGCTGAATGTTTTCCACTCTTTAGCGGTTGCCACTTTCTGCACTACTGCATTTGTATCCTTCTGAGCTGCATTCAAATCTTGTTTGACATCCTGCACTTTAGCCTGGACAGCTTCTTTCTTTTGGGTCGATGACTGGTAGTCAGTAAACATTATTCCTGACATAAGAGGTATCGTTAAAGCGACGAGAAAAATCATTGTTTTCATTTTTTGATATTAAACTCGTGAATGAATTTTCACACAGTAAAGGTCGTCACCTCTAACCTGAAAAGTGTTACACAACTTTAGAAAAAGATTGCAAAATTCGCACATTTCCTGAACAATTCGTTAAAACTGTAAATCAATTACTTAGAACACACCAAATGCCTCATTTTTATTCATAGTCATTTATATTGAAACTTGTCTTTATCCCTATAATTTGGACAGATTTGTTTAAGAAAGAGAACCAAAAAGATTGATTAAGAGAAGAATGGTGGGAACTTCCACCAACCATTAAAAATTGTAGATCATCGTAAAAATCCACCCAAAACCTGGCAAGAACCTGGCAAGAATTAAAAAACCACTTACAAAAAATATCGTAAGTGGTTGATAATCTGGTTGTCCCGTCTGGTCTCGAACCCGGACGACCGTTAAGAAATTGCCCGGTGGGCAATTTTAGGGAGGAGCGTGACTGCAGGGGTGGCCTTCTGATCCAGAATCAGACGTGTTCGGAATGCGGTATTATTCTATCGTTGACCTCAAACCTCCTGTAATATTACAGGAACTGTTGTTTTTATGAGTAAATTTGATAAACAAAACAAATCAATAATGATAAAAT